>Ga0326597_10003459_pt1 | contig 22782 bp, 15 predicted proteins | sample RVTome_12_FD_203789 | JGI IMG/M metagenome (GOLD analysis project Ga0326597, IMG submission 203789) | Soil microbial communities from uranium-contaminated site in the Upper Colorado River Basin, Wyoming, United States - RVT100D185 | ecosystem: Environmental > Terrestrial > Soil > Contaminated >...
GTCAGCGTAGCAACCGCGGCGGGGGGCGCCTACCCGGGGCTTCGGCGGAGGCTCGTTTCCCGACCGGCTTGGCAGAGCGCGCTGAAGCGGGCATGATGGCGCGGACCGAGGTCGTCGTTTCGACGCTTCCAGCCCTTCATGAAGGAGACGCCGTGATCGTTCCCCGCACCTCCCGGGAGGCCATCCTGGGCAAGCTGCGCGCCAAGCTGGCCCGCAATCAACCGATCCTGATCTCGAGCGCGGGCAGCGGGCTGGTGGCGCAGTTGCTCGAGAAGGCGGGCGCCGACTGCGTCAACACCTTCTCCGGGGCGCGGCTGCGGGCCAATGGCATGGGCACCATGTCGATGCTCTGGCCGATTCTCGATTCCAACCGGCAAACGCTCGACTACACCGAGCAGGACATCCTGCCGGCGCTGAAGGGGGACGCGTTCGTCTGCGCCTGCCTGAATGCCAATGATCCGCTGAAGGACATGGTCTCGGTCGTCGAGCGGCTGAAGGGCATGGGGGTCTTTTCGGTTTCGAACATCGGGCCGTCGGTCAGCTACGTCGACAAGGACAGCCAGATCTACCGGGTGCTCCGAAAGAGCGGCGTGACCTTCGAGAACGAGATCGAGATGCTGGCCATGGCGAAGGAACGCGGCCTGGTGACGATCGCGCTGGCGTTCGACGAGGAGGACAGTCTGCAGATCGTGGAACAGGCGCAGCCGGACCTCTTCTGCTTCCACGCCGGCACGACCAAGGGCGGCCTGAAGGGGTACGACTCGGGGGAGACGATCGAGGAGACCGCCGCGCGGACCGAGCAGGCCAACCGGAAGATCCGCGCGTTGAAGCCGGACCTGATGCTGGTGGCGCACGGTGCGGCCATGGAGACGCCCGAGGACGCGCAGTACATTCTCGATCACACCTCCTGCGACGGGATCTGGACCGGTTCCTCGACCGAGCGGATTCCGATCGAGAAGGCGGTCTACGAGACGGCCAAGCGGTTCGCGGAGCTGCGCCGCGGTTCATGAACAGGGAGCCTATGGCATGAGCAAGGTGATCGCGGTCCTGGCCACGCTCGACACCAAGGGGCAGGAGGCGCAGTTCCTGCGGCGGACGCTCACGCAGCTCGGCAGCCGGGCGCTCTTGATCGATCTCGGGGTGGTCGGCGCGCCGTCGACGCCGGCCGACGTGACGCGCGAGGAGATCGCCCGGCTGGGCGGCGGTTCGCTTCCGGACCTCCTGCGCGCAAAGACCCGCGAGGCCGCGACGCCGGTCATGGCGAAAGGCGCGATCCGGGCGTTGTCGGATCTGCTCGCGGGCGGCCGCGTGCACGGCGTGCTCGGGCTGGGAGGCCTGCAGGGCACGGCGCTCTGCTGCGAGATCATGCGCGCGCTGCCGTACGGGTTCCCCAAGATCATGTTGTCGACGGTGGCCTCGGGCGACACCTCGGCCTACGTCGACATCAAGGACATCACGATGATGTTCTCGGTGGCCGACATCCTGGGTCTGAACCCGTTCACGCGCAAGATCCTGGCCCGGGCCGCGGGCGCGGCGCACGGCATGGCGCAGGTCGACGACGAAGTCGCGGCCCACCCGACCGGCCGGCCGGTGATCGGCATGTCGAATCTGGGCGTGTTGACGCGCGGCGCGCTGGCAGCGGTGAAGCTGTTCGAGAGCCGAGGCTACGAGGTGATCGTCTTCCACGCGGTCGGCTCGGGCGGGCGCGCCATGGAACAGATGATGAAGGAGGGGATCATCGGCGCGGTCTTCGACTACGCGCTGGGCGAGATCGCCGACGAGCACTTCGAGGGCCTGCGCGCGGGCGGCCCGGAGCGTCTGACCGTCGCCGGGAAGCTCGGCCTGCCCCAGGTGATCTGCCCGGGCGGCGCCGAACATCTGGGCGTGCTGGTCGATCCGCCGCACACGATCCCGGAGCGCTACAAGGATCACCAGCATGTGTTCCACAACCCCGTGGTCTTCGTGCCGCGCCTGAGAGCGGCCGAGATGGTCGAACTGGCGCGGGACATCTGCGCCCGCCTCGCCCACACCAAGGGGAACGCCGTCTTCATGCTCCCGCTCGGCGGCACTGGCAGCTACGCGATGGAAGGCGGCCCGCTCCGCGACACGGAAAGCGACCGGGCGTTTTTCGCCGAACTGAAGGCCCAAATGCCGCCCGGCATCGAAATCGTCGAACGCGACACCCACGCCGAAGACCCCGCGTTCGTCAAGGAAGCCGTCGACCGCCTGATCGGCCTGATCGCTTGACACTTCATACCCGGTTTGGTTTGCCACTGTATGACACTTCATACCCGGTTTGATTTGCCACTATCGATCGGGAGAGGGCGCGAGGGCGATGGGACGGGAGGCTGCGTGAGGCCGCCGTATCGACGGGGTACCGTTTCGTGCTCGCTTCGTTCCGCGCGGCACGGTACCCCGTAACGATCCGGCGGCCGCTCGTGGGCCCTGTGCAGCGCGGCGCGGAGGCGGCGTAACGTGATGGTTTAGACCCGGTTTGTTTCATCACCTTGCGGTACCCCGTAACGATCCGGCGGCCTCACGCAACCCCACGTCCCATCGCCATCGCGCCCTCTCTCCAGCCCCTGACATTTCGAACCAGGTTCAAACGGTCAGTGCCCCGAGGTCAGGTCCACCCGCGTCTCCTGCCCTGCCTTGATCTCGATCCTCTTCAGCTCGATCCACTTACCTCTGATTCTGCCCGGGCGCGGCACATGCCGCCAAAGGCCTCCGGCGCCGGCAGGAATGCGCGTGAGCATCGCATTTCCCCGGGCATCCGGACGTACCCGGATCTCCGCGCCGAGCGCTCCATTGCGCGGGCCGCCGGCCGGCTCCTCCCAGCGGTATTCGAGCACCTGCTCGAGGCCCGGCTTCGGCGGATCGACCGTGAGCCTGAGTGAGCCGGAGAGAACGTTCGCCTCGAACCGCGTGACCCCGGCCGCAAGCTCGAGCTTCTCCCGGAAGCGGATCTCTCCATCGCCCGCGTCCCCGGACAGCGCCAGCGTGCACGGTCCCGGTTCGACGACCGTCAGCATGAACTCTCCCCCGCCGCCAATCACCGTGCTGGCTCTGATCTCGTTGGTGGTCTCGCCGATCCGGAGGCCCCACAGGCTGGCGGTGAAGCCTTCGGCCGGCCGCCCGTCGATCAGGAACAGCCCGTCGATCCGCGCGTGACCCTCGGCCACCAGCCGGACGTCGTGAACCGTGGTCTGACCCTCATGGACCTGGCAGGACCAGTCGATCGCCGGCGGCGGCGCCATGCTGTAGCCATAGCTGATCGTACTGCGGCTCAGGTGCAGCTCCTCTTTTGCGACGCGGACCCGCCATGGTCCGGGCGTGAGGCCCTCCACGCGGTAGCGCCCGTCCGCGCCCGTACGGCGGGTGAACGGCTTGCCATCTCCGTGGCTGAACGAGAGAATCACGCCCGCGGCCTCCTCGGGAGTGGGCGCGATCACGCGGCCTTCCAAGGCGCCGCCGGTTCCCATGCGAACGTCGAGACCCTCCGCGCCCCGGTCCCCGTCCAGTTCCAGGTCGGGCAGCTCGGCCCGGGCGAAGCCGCTCTTCTCCGCGGTCAACACGAAACGTCCCCGGCCGCGAAGCGTCAGGTCGAACCAGCCGTCCTCGTCGGTCCGTGCGGACGCCTTCGCTTGGAAATCGATGAGCGCGCGGTGGCCGTCGACCGTGACCAGCTCGTTGTTTCCCAGGAGTTCGTGCAGCTCGACCTTTGCGCCCGAGACCGGCCCGCCCGCGGCCAGGACCCGCCCGGAGATGGAAGGCAGCCTTGTCACTCGAACGGTCACGCGGTCGGAAAGCGCCGCGGGAACGATCGGTCCATCCCGGTGAAGCGAGCAACCCGGGGCATCGAGGAACAGCTCGAACTCATGGGTGGGGCGGCGCATGCGCGCCAGGCCCTCTCCGTGATCGGCGAGCGCGACCTCTTCAAGAGGGTACGGGTGTTCGTGTCCAACGTACCAGGCCGTGACCGCGTATCGTGTGACCGGCGCGCCGGACTCGTCGATGACGAGCAGTTCGAACCAGCGCGCCTCCACGAACTGGAACACGAGGTCAGGAACGCCCGGCTCGACGCCGGTTCGCACCAATCTGCTGAAGCGATTCTCGACGTCATAGATGAGGAAGTCGTGGGGCGACCGATCGCCGACCAACAGTCGGAAGCGTCCCGACGCGTCGGTCTCGAGGGAGCCATTGCCGCTGGCCCGGGCCGCCGTCCAGAAGTAGATCAAGAAGGCGCCCTCGACCGGATCGCCCCCGGGATCGAGCACCTGGCCGGTGATCCAGTCGTCCGGCCGCAGGGGCTCGAGTTTCAGGACCAGCCCCGGGCGGTCCCTGCCCGCGGTGATCTCGATCACGCCGGTGGTCTGCCAGGCGAAGTCTTCCACGCCGGCCCAGACGCGGGCCGGGCCCTGCGCGATGCCTTCGATCCGAAACCGTCCGGCGGCGTCGCTCTCTGTCTCGGGCGCATGTTGGGGGAGCTTCGGCCCGTGCCGGCGCAGCTGTTCCGGATCGGTGCGGGCCCCCTCCGGATCGTCCACCACCACGCGCGCGCCTGCGACCGGTCGGCCGGACGGATCCAGGACCAGTCCCGAGGCGGACCCGGCCGGCACCAGCACGATCTCGCCCAGCGAGACGGTGGCTCCAACGTCCAGCGTCGAGTGGAAGTCGTTCGGCGCGAACCCCTCCGCGCCGGCCCGGAACTCGATCGTCAGACGTTCCTCCAATTCGAGCGGCGCATCGATCCGGCCGGCGACATCGCCTTCCGCGCGGAACGCAGGCTGCTCGGATTCGAGGAACGCGCCGGGGACCGGCCGGCCGTCTGGATCGACGAACGTGGCCAGCAGGCGCGCCGCCGCTGCACTCGGTGCGCTCGCGCCGCGCTGCTCCTCCAGTTCCACTCGGGCCGCCTCGGCCCCGGCCGCCCCGGCCTGGGCGGTATCCTCCGGCCGCTCTGATCCGGGAGACGCCGCGGGCGCGGCCTGCGCGGGAAGCTCCGCCGTGTGCCGCCCGAACCATCCGCCGCCCGAACCGAGGAAGAGCAGCGTCGCGGTGGCGACCAGGATCACGGCGGCGCCAGGCAGCAGGAGTTTCATGGCCAGGACTCCGGACAGGGACCACGCGGCCGCGGCAGATGGAAGGGACGTTCGCGCGAACGGGACCAGCGCGGCGAGCCAGCGCCCGCGGTCGCCGCCGTTGCGGGCGTCGAGGCGTTCGCGCAACCGCTCCAGACCGCGCTTCAGCCGGGAACGGACGGTGCCCGCGGGAACGCCCTGGCGGCGCGCGATCTCCGTCGAATTCAGCTCCTCGATGTAATGCAGCAGCACCGTCGTGCGGTACGGCTCCTCGAGCGCCACCAGGGCCGCGGCCACCTCGCGCTGCAGCTCGGCCCGCTCGACCAGCGATTCCGTCGAGGGCAGCGCCTCCTCCGCCGCGGCCGCGCGCTCGCGCCGGCGCCGGCGCTGTTCGCTTCTCGACCGCTCTCCGTGCCGGCGCCGCAGCACGGTCGCGAGCCAGGCGCGGGGCGCGCGGACCGCGGGCGCCTCGAGCGCCGCCAGCCAGGTCTCCGCCACCAGGTCGTCCGCCGTGGCGGCATCCTGCACCAGCCCCCGGGCCAGCCGCGCGAACCATTCCGACTCAGAAAGCAGGAGATCCAGATCGGCGGCGTCGGGCGGGGGACTCATCGTTCAGAGCTGAGTGGCCGCGCCCCGGTTGAGTGTTGCATGAAATCCCGGAACCGGGTCTAGTCGCTTCATCTTGCGCATCCTCTACCTGAATGGCGGTTTCTTGCCGGGGAGCATCGGCGGCGTCGAGCTCCACCTCTACCATCTTGCCCGAATCCTGGGCGAGCGGGGGCACCGGTCGCTGGTGGTCTATCGGGCCCTGGACCACGAGCGCGAGGAATACGCGCTGGAGCGGGACCGGTACGAGGGGCTCGACGTGGCCCGGATCAACCACCGCTTCACCCAGGTCCGCGACCTGTCCGGCATCCTGCAGGTCGAGGGCGTCGACCGCCGGATGGTCGAGCTGATCGACGAGTTTCGTCCCGATCTGGTGCACGTGCATCATTTCACCACGCTCTCGACCGGCTGGCTCTCCGAGCTGCGCCGGCGCGGGATCCCGCTGGTGATCACGCTGCATGACTTCTGGATGGGGTGCCCGCGCGGGCAGCGGATCCGCGAGGATCTGTCGGTCTGTCCGACGATCGATGTGCGCCGCTGCGATCCGTGCCTGCGCAACCTCTGGCCGCACTTCTTCGGGGAACCGCCGGCGGGTTTCTGGGCCCGGCTGACCGGCGCCCGCTATCGCGATCTCGACGCCTATCACCAGCGGGTCCGGGAGACGCTGGGTGCCGCCGATCGGTTGATCGTGCCGTCCCGGTTTTCCGCCGAGATGTATGAAGAGTACGGCCTCCCCAAAGAGCGGATGGAAGTGATCCCGTACGGTCTCGCGCGCCTGGACGATGTCGCGCGGACGCCTTCTGTGCGCTTCCGGATCGGGTACATCGGCACGGTGATTCCGAGCAAGGGCGCGCACGTGCTGCTCGATGCGTTCCTGCGCTTTCCGGAGGGCGCGGCCGAGCTCAGGATCCACGGCGAGGTCTTTCCATTCCACCACGACACGACCTACGGCGAGCGGCTGGAAGCGGCCCGCGGCGGCCGCGAGGATGTGCACTTCCACGGTCGCTATGCTCCGGAGGAACTCGGCGGGATCCTGGCCGATCTGGACGTGCTGGTCGTGCCGTCGATCTGGTACGAGACCTACTGCATGGCGTTACGCGAGGGCTTCCTGGCCGGCCTGCCGGTGGTCGCCTCGAACCACGGCGCGCTGGCCGAGGCGATCGAACACGATCGGACCGGCCTGCTGTTCGAGCCGGGCAACGCCGCCGATCTGTTCGCGCAGTTGAAGCGCCTCGCGGACGATCCCGCCCTGCGGGAACGCCTGGCCGCGGCCCCCAAGCCGGTCTGGACTCACGAGAAGAACGCGGGCGCGGTGCTCGAGATCTATGAAAAATGCCGGCAGTCCGCTGCAACGGAATCCCGACAGGATCGATGAGACGGGCGTCATGCAGGACGACCCGATCACCAACCTCCCGCTCGATCTTCGCAAGAACCAGGCCTGGGTGCGGCGGCTGGCCCTCACGCTGGTTCGCTGCCGGGAGGATGCGGAGGACGTCGTTCAGGAGACCTGGCCGCCCTGTCGCACCTCCGCCTCGGGAAGGTGCTGCATGCCGGCTGGCTGAACCGGGTGGCCCGGAATCTGGCGGTCCAGAAGCACCGGCGGGACGTTCTCGGCAGGCGGCATGATCAACGGTCCGCATCAGAGCGGATCGGGCCGTCACCGGCGGAGACGGTGGAGCGGCTCGAATCCCAGCAGTTGGTGGTGGAGGTTGTTCTCGGTCTGGGGGAACCGTACCGCGAGACGGTGCTGCTGCGCTTCTTCCACGACCTGACGCCCGCCGAGATCGCAGCTCGGCAGGGGATTCCTCCTGCCACCGTCCGGTCGAGGATCGCGCGGGCCCTGGCCCTGCTGAGAACGCGCCTGGAAGAGCGTCAGGGCGGAGATCCGGGTTCCTGGCGCGCCCTGTTGACGCCGATCATTCAGGCGCCGCCGGCGGGCCCGGTGGCGCTCACCATCCTGGGAGAGGTGCTGATCATGAGCGTGACGATGAAGGCCGCGGCAGGCCTTGCGGCGGCTTTGCTGATCACCTGGGGCGTGATCTCGATGCGCGGCGATCCGGTGACGAGCGAACCGGTGGCTCCGGCGCATCCGTCCGTCGCCGCCCTTGGGCCACCGCCGGAATCCGTGGAAGAAATCCCGCCCAGCCGCGAGGCGCAGAGTTCCGAGCCGTCCACGCAGGTCGCCGTGGCGACTCCGGAGAAGAACTTCCGCGTGCTCGGCAGGGTGATCGATGCGGCCTCCGGACGACCGCTTCCCGGTGTGGCGGCCTGGGTACAGTTGATGGATACCTGGGACGGCGAGCTTCCAGAGTCGCACGTCGTGACGGACGACCAGGGGAGTCGAGATCGTGAGGGAACGACGGATTTACAACCGGTTGATCGTGAGCTCGCCCGATCACGCCGTGTTGAAGCTCGACCTCGGAGGGGATGGACAGAGCTTTCCGCAAGAACCTGTGGTGGAGGTCGGCGAGATCGCGCTGACTCCGGGGACTGAAGTCACCGGCCGGGTCATCACCGCTTCCGGAACGCCGGTGGCCGGCGCCGCTCTGCTGCTCAAGGAGTGGGACTCGCATCCCACGTTTCTCCCGGCCCGGTCCATGCGGATCGGAAGGTCAGACACGACGGGGGAGTTCTTGCTGCGGCATGTCGCGCCCACTCCTGGCAACGTGTCCGGTCTCTTCGCGGTGGCGCCTGAAGGAATGGGATTCACGAGAATCGACGTGCTGCATCAGCAGGCGCTGCTCGCGGGCGTCGAGATCCGGCTCTTCGCGACCGCATCGCTGGAGGTTACCGTGCAGGATCCGGAGGGACAGCCGGTGCCGGATGCGGTCGTGGAGGTGATTCCGATCAAGCGACCGTTCGTGATGTTGGATTGGAGTCATTCCGCGTACCTGGCGCGGGATCCATTCCCTTCGAGAGACGTCCAACTCGGGGATTTCCAGGAGGTGCTCGACCTGCTGCGAGCCGAGACCGACGAGACGGGGCGCGCGAGCTTCGATTCGCTGCCGGCCGGGTTTCCCGCCTCGATCCGGGTCCAGGCGCCGGGGTATCTCACGGCGCTCCTTGAGGTCGTGCATCTGGAGGCGGACGCACCGCTGAAGGTTTCCGTGGATCTGGATCGCATTTCGATGCGCGCGGTCTCCGGCCGGGTCGTGACCCTAACCGGGGCGCCGGTTTCGGGTGCCGTCGTCCGCTGCTATCGCTTCCGCTCTACCGGATGGTCCTATTCCAGCCTATTTGGCGAAACGTCCACGGACGCCGAGGGACGTTTCAACATGGGCAAGTTGGCGGCGGACTCCACGATCGATCTGGTGGTCGCAAAAGACCCATTCGCCACGCGGCGGGTCCGATTGCACGTTCCCGTCTCGGAGGACCTGTCGGACGAAGAGATCGTGCTCGAGCGATCGGTGCCGGTCGCGGGTGTCGTCGTCGATCAATACGGCGCGCCGGTGCCCGGAGTGCGGATCAGCCTGCTGCGGGATGGTGGCGGGGTGTCGTCCGACCAGGAGCTGACGGGCGACGGTGGTCGCTTCACGGTGTCGAGCGCGACCTCTGGTGAATGGACCTTGCAGGCAAGCCTTCCGGAGCCTGGTGCTCAATGGAGGCGACGATCCGTGACGCTTCCCGTGAACGCGGGAGATCGGTCGGTTCGCGTCGTCGCGGAGCGGGAAGCCGTGGGTCATGCCGCGGTCGTCGTCCGGATCGCGGAACTCTCCACGGTATCGCCCGTGACTCCGGAGGTCGCGAAGGCGGCGCGGATCGAAGCGACAGGGATGCGTCCCGACTGGCCCGGTCGGGTCCGATTCGAGGACGTGAAGGCGGACCGCTGGCAACTGGTCGTCGAGGCCGAGGGCTTCTCGCGCAGCCGACAGGAGTTCGACGTGACTCCGGCCGATCTGACGGTTTCCCTGCGCGTCGACCTGGTGCCACGCGGGTCCATCGCGGGGAGCATCCGTCTCTCGGATCCTGAGGCCTCTGCGGGTCTGGCGGACCTGAAAGGCATCCGGGTTTCCCTGGTCGATGCCGAGGGATGGGAGGCCCCGAGCGCACGTGTCCGTTATGGCGAATCGAGCGACCGGCTGGAGTTCGAGTTCACCGATCTCGACTCCGGACCGGTCGAGCTCGAACTGAGCGGCGGACTCATCGGTCGCCAGACGGCGCTGGTGGTCGGCGGGCGGGAGACGCAGGTCGAGATCGAGGCCATTCTCGGCGGTCAGGTGTTCACCCAAGGGGCCGGTCGCCATACCGAAGAGAACCTCAGGATCTGCGTGTTCTGGCCGGACGGCGAGCAACGGACGTTCAGGTTGTCGACGGCGGGCAAAAAGGGCGGCGACTGGTCACTGAGCCTGCTTCCGGGAGCCGTCGACTACGTCATCCGCTCCGAGAGACTGGACCAGAGCGCAGCCGCCGATGCCGATCTCCCGATCATCGCCCGGGGTTCCCTGCAGATCCATTCCGGCCAGCGCACCACCCTCGAGATCCCGCCGCCACCCAACCGCTGAAAGTGAACGATCAAATCGGGATCGTTCGTTCACACATCGAACGTCTCGTCCAGGCTGTCGACGACAATGGCGCGCGAGTGCCAGCGTTGAAGGGTCTCCAGGTCCGCGGTCTTGATCCGCGCCTGGGCGTTCTCTGGGATCGCGCCGAAGCGGGTCACGAGGACAATGTGGAGCGCTTGGCGCATGCCCTTGCGCATGCCCTTGCGCATGCCTTGTTCCTCGCCCTGCCGGATCAGTTTTTCACCTGTGTTCATCACCAACTCCTCGGTCTCGGCTCCGACGGCCTGGCGCAGGACGTTCGACAGGGCGCCCACGTCGACCTCCTCGCACGCGGCTAGGTGGCAAATCAAACCGGGTTCGGTTGTTCACGGTTGTTCAGGGTTCACACCCCGAAGGTCTCGTCCAGGCTCTCCACGACAATTGCGCGTGAGTGCCAGCGTTGAAGGGTCTCCAGGTCGGCGGCCCTCATTCGTGCCTGGGCGCTCTCCGGGATTGCTCCGAAGCGGGTCATGAGGACGTGGGCGAGTGCGTCGCGCATGCCCTTGCGCATGCCTTGTTCCTCGCCCTGCCGGATCAGTTTTTCACCTGTGTTCATCACCAACTCCTCGGTCTCGGATCCGACGGCCTGGCGCAGGACGTCCGACAGGCCGCCCAGGTCGACCTCCTCGCGCGTGCCCAGCATGGAGTATTCTACCAGCAATTCCAGCATCTGGCGCCCGCCGGTTTCGGCCCGTGCCCGGCGTACCACCGGCAGCCAGGCGCGCAGGCGGTCGAGCAGGCCGGCAGCGCGGATGGACTTCAACAACAACATCGTCAGGGTGGTGATCGCCGTGCCCCGGGCGCATGCCGCCTCGATCTGCTGTTCGCTGAACCGGCTCAGGTCGATCAGCGTGAGCGGCAGCGTCGGTTGGCCCGGGCCCAGGATTTCGAGATTCCTGCCCTCAGCGTCACACAGGTCGATCAACCGCAGCGGCTGATTCCAGGGACGTGTGCCGTGATACAGGACGACCGGCAAGATCATCGGCAGGCGGCAGCGCTCGCCGTGTTGCTCGCGCCAGTGGGTCCAGATGCGCGTCACGTAGATCATCAGCTGGAGCACCAACCAACGATCCTGGGCGCTCTTGTGCTCGAACAGCAGGTACACCAGCACCGGCGCGCCGCGGCAGTGAACCGAGAACAGCAGGTCGGTCTGGCGGCCGCGCAGCGCCTCGTCGACGAACGTGCCGGGTATGCAGCGCAGGCTTTCCAGGTCGAGAACCTGGAGCTGCTGCTCGGTCAGGAACGCCAGGAACAGGCTGCGGGCTTCCGGAAGCCTCCGGAAGACCTCTTTCACCAGATGGTCGTGAACGTTGCGTGTCATCGGCGGCCGGGCCTCCGGCCGACGAGGACGGCTCCGACCCCGCGCGGTTACGTGGCAAATCAAACCGGGTACGGTTGTTCACGCAGACCTCGACCGAGGCCTCGAATTCCTGGCCGCAATGAATGCAGATCTGCATGACGCGCTTCCCCGCAGGTTGGGTTTGTTCGGTTACGTGGCAACCGGTTACGGTTGTTCACGTTGCCTACGACGCGAAGATCCGGTCCATCCGGCTCGCGATGTCCGCGAGGCGGTCGCGGCCGCCGCCCGGGATTTCGGCCGTGGCGAAGCCTTCGTAGCCGATCTCGTCGAGCGCCTTCATCACCGCGGGCCAGTTGCAGTCGCCCTCGAGCAGCTTGACGTCGAATCCCTTCCAGAGGCCCTCCTCGTTGCGCTTCTTGCGGCTGTACTCCTTGATGTCGAGCTTCAGCACGCGCGAACCCAGGATCCGGACCCACTGCTCGGGCCAGCCGTAGTTGACCAGGTTGCCGACGTCGAGATACCAGCCGATCCACTCGCTCTCGAACTCGTCCACGTAGCGGGCGGCCTCGAGCGGGCTCAGCAGGAACTGGTTCCAGACGTTCTCCAGCGCGATCTTGACCTTCAGCTCCTTGGCCAGCGGCAGCAGCGTGCGGATCTCCGCCTGCGAGCGGCGGTAGGCGTCGTCGTACGGCACTTCCGCGTTGACCACCGCAGGCACCAGCAGCACGGTCGTGGCGCCGACCGCCGACGCGTCGCGGAGCGCGGTCTCGAGACCCGCCCGCCCCTCGGCGCGGACCTTTTCGTCCGGGTGCGAGAGCGGCTTCTGCCAGTGCACCGAGTCGACCACGCCCGGCACCAGCAGGCCGGTGGCGTCCCGCGCGGCGATGACTTCGTCCAGGTCGAGGCCCGACGGCGCGTCGATCTCCACCCCGTCGAAGCCCAGTTCCTTCAACAGCCGGAACTTCGCCAGCACGGAATCGCCTTCCTGCACCATCCCGTACTTGACGGCCTTCTGCAGCCGGCGCCGCCGCCCGGCGGCCGCGCCGGCCGAACCGTACGCCGCGAGGACCAGCGAGGCGCCGCCCACGGTCAGGAAGCCGCGCCGATCGAGCCGCATCAGAGGAACTCCTTCTGGCCGGGAATCGGCACCGGCGCGAGTTCAACGGGGCCCCACTCCAGGGACTTCGGTCCCAGCCGCTCCGTCGAATCGAGCGCCTGCTCCCAGCTGATCGTCTGGCCGGTGTAGGCCGCCATGCGCGCCATGATCGCGAGCATCGTGCTGGTCGTCATGAAGCGGCCGTCGTTCCTCGGCCGGCCGGACCGGATCGAGGCGAACAGCTCGTCATGCTCCTGCTGATACATGTCGTTCCCCTCGCCCTCGTACTCCCAGGCGTTCTCCCCGGTGATCTCGTGGACGTTCGACCAGCCCAGCACGGTGCCGTTCCCCTTCTCGCCGTAGATCCAGTCGTTGTTGTCGTTCGTGCAGTTCGCGATCTGGCGGCACATATGGAACGCCCGGACGCCGTCGGCATAGTCGAAGGTCACGCCGAAGTGGTCGAAGATGTTGCCGGTCCCCTCGCCGAAGCGCGCCTGGCGCCCGCCGACGGCGGTGGCGCGAAGCGGCGGGACGTCGCCCATGACCCAGGCCTGCTTGTCGAGCGAGTGGATCGCCTGCTCGGTGATGTGGTCGCCCGAGAGCCAGTCCATGTGCTGCCAGTTGCGCAGCTGGAACTCCATCTCGCTCCATTGCGGCTGGCGCTCCACGGTGCGCAGCGGCCCGGTGTTGTAGGTCGAGTAGACCGCGCGGATCTTGCCCAGCGCGCCTCCCAGCACGCGGGAATAGAACGCTCGGTGGCGCACGTTGTAGCGCCAGCAGAAACCACTCACCAGCGAGAGCTTCTTCGCCCGCGCCACTTCGACCGCTTCGAGCACCGAACGGGCGCCCGGCGCGTCCACCGCCACCGGCTTCTCGCAGAAGACGTGCTTGCCCGCGGCCACCGCCGCCTTCAGGTGCTCGGGCCGGAAGTACGGCGGCGTGGCCAGCAGCACCACGTCCACGCCGCTGTCGATCACCTTCTGGAAGGCGTCGAAACCGAAAAAGCGATGCTCCGGATCGACCTGGATCCGCCCCGCGCCCGGCTCGCCGAGGTGCTTCGCGAGATTCTGCAGGCAGTGCTCGGTCTGTTTCTCGAAGGCGTCGCCCACCGCGGTCAGCACCACCGTGCCGTTTTCGGCGGAGAGCGCCTGGGCCGCCGCGCCGGTGCCCCGGCCGCCGCAACCCACGAGACCCACCTTGAGCACGTCGGGGTCATCGGCGCGGGGCTGCGCGCTGAGTTTGCCGGCCACGATCGGCACGAAGAGGGTGGCCGCCGAGCCCTTCAAGAAACCGCGCCGCGAGAGCGCCGTGGAGGTGGATCGCCTGGTCTTGTCCTGCATTTTGTTCACCTCATGGATCCTTGTGAGAGGGGGGCTGTTCGGTCGTGGATCGTTCGGACTCTGGAATCTGCTCGCAGACCACGCGGAAACCGATGTGCGGCCCATCCACCAGCCACCAGATGCTCTTCGGGATCTGCGGGTCGCCCGCGTTCAGCGCTGGCGAGTCGAGCTGTTTCTCGACACATCGCAGGTCGGAGGGCGGGTCGCGATAGGAGCCGCCATGCAGCGACTTCTCGCCGTTTGGGCCGTCGGCCCACTCGGCCGCGTTGCCGTGCATGTCGTACAGCCCGAACGCGTTCGGCTGCTTCGAGCCGACCGCGTGGGTCTTGCGCTTCGAGTTCTTCTTGTACCAGGCGATCTCGTCGAGTCCGTCCTCGTCGTCGCCGCAACTCCAGCTGCCATTGGAGCCGGCCCGGCAGGCGTATTCCCACTCGGCCGCGGTCGGCAGCCGGTAGGTGTGCCCGGTCTTCTCGCTGAGCCACTCGCAGAATGCCTCGGCGCCCCGATGCGAGACCGAGATGGCCGGATACCCGGCGTGGCCGAAACCCCGATCGGCGCTGATGTACGGCTTGGTCGGCCGCGAGAGCGCCTCCGGGTCATCCTTGGAGAAGATCGCGCTCTTCTGGTCGAGGCCGAACACGAACAGGTCGTAGGCGTCCCAGGTCACTTCGGTGGCACTCATCCAGATCGGCCCGATCGGATGTTCCCGCGCGGCGTCCACCGGATCGGGCGGATCTGATGGATCGGGCGGCGTCACCAGCTTTCCCTCGGGAAGCTGGACCAGCTCGAAGCTGACCGTCGATCCCGCTATGGTCTCCTGGAACGTCCGCCGGTCGGAAGCGGCGGCCACCGATGGAAGCGACATGATCAGGATTCCCAGCAGCACCCTCATTCTGGCACTGGCGGTCGGGCACACGGCGCTGGCGGTCACGGGACCCTCCTGGAACTCGGGGGACGCGGGCGAACGGCGGGAACAGCGCTTCGAGTATAGGAAGCTGATCATGGGCGTCGAGGCGCGAGTTCTGCTCTACGCCGAGACCGAAGCCCGGGCGCGGGCCGCGGCGAAGGCGGCCTTCGACCGGATGATCGAGCTGGACCATGTGCTCTCCGACTACCAGGCGGACAGCGAGCTGAACCGGCTGGTGGCCCGCGGGCCGGACGTGGCGGTGCCGGTCAGCGAGGATCTTTTCGCGGTGCTGGCCGCGGCCCAGGAGTTTTCCCGCCGGAGCGGGGGCGCCTTCGACGTGACCGTGAAGCCGCTGGTCCAGCTCTGGAAGGGGGCGCTGAAGGCGGGGCGCGAACCGGAGGCCCAGGCGCTGGAGCAGGTCCTGCGGCGGGTCGGATTCGAGAAGCTCTGCCTCGACCCAAAGCGGCGGACGGTCCTCTTCAGGGCGGCGGGAATGGCGCTCGATCTGGGTGCGATCGGCAAGGGATACGCCTGCGACGAGGCGCTCGAAGTCCTGAAGCAGGAAGGGGTCGAGAGCGCGCTGATCGACTTGGGCGGCGATCTCGTGCTCGGGGCGCCGCCGCCCGGGCGCAAGGGCTGGACGGTCTCTTTGGGCTGCGGCGGCCGGGAGATCCTGGTCGCGCTCTCGGAGTGCGCGGTGGCGACCTCGGGCGACACCGAGCAGTTCACGGTGCTGGAAAGCGTACGCTATTCCCACATTCTCGATCCGCGCAGCGGCCGCCCGCTGGCCGATGCGCCCTGTGTCAGCGTGGTGGCCCGGGATGGAATGACCGCCGATGCGCTGGCGTCCGCGGCCAGCGTGCTCGGGATCGCCGACGGGCGCCGGCTGGTCGCCGCCCAGGCGGGCGCCTGGGTCGAGTTCGCCGACCCCCGCTTCGTCCCGCTGTTCGACGGTGTGACGCTCGACGGGTGGCGGGCCGGGTCCAAAGGCGACGCGCCGGTCTTCGGAGTCGAGGACGGCGCGTTGACCGGCCGGGTAGGGCCGGGCCGCCCCGGCGGCGAGATCACCACCGAACGCGCCTACACCTGCTTCGAACTGGAACTCGACGGCGTGCTCGATCCGTCCCTCGAGGCCGGGCTGCGACTGCCGCTCTCGCCGGATGTACCGGCGGTCGAGATTCCGTTCGGCGGCCCGCGCGCGGTTGCGCCCTTCCTCGAAGGCGAGTGGAATCACCTCGTCATTCGGGTCTCAGGAGCTTCCGGGCGGATCGATGTCTGGCTGAACGGCGCGCGGATTCGCGACGGGTCATTGCTGGAGGGTCCGCCGGGGCCGGCCGGCCGGATCGGCCTGTGGGTGCGGGGCGGTGCCGAGCCGCCGCAAACCCTGCGGGCGCGTTTCAAGAATCTGCGCATCCGGGAGATCCGGAGCGAACGACCGGAGGACGACTGAAATGGGTTCACGTTGCGAGGCGGCCGGCGGGCTGCTGCTGCTGATCGGCATGGCGGCGGGTTGTTCCAGGGAGTACACGCTCGATCCGCTCACCCTGACGGCGGATGCGCTCGAGGTCACCGCCGCCCTGCGCGAGGATCCGATCTTCCCGCTGGAAACGCCGCCCGACGTGCGCGTCGCGACCCGGGCCGAACTGGCCGACGCGCTCTACGTCGAGGTCCTGTCGACGGTGGAGCGGCTCGGCGTATCGGGCAGCCGCTCGGAGGAGCTGGCCCGGGACCAGGCGCAAGAACTGTCTCGATGGGTGGGTGCCAAGTACTTCCACGATCGGGACGCGATCCTGGTCGTGCCGGAGAACGTGGCCCTGATCGCGGCCGAGCTGAATCCGGAGGAGGATGTCACGCGTGACCTGTTGCGCGGCATGCTGCTGCTGGAGTGCGCGCAGGCGCTGGGCGTCCAGCGCTACGGAGCCGATCAGATCTCGGCCGAATCCCGGGATATCGACCAGAGCATCACGCGCCGGGCGGTCGTGGAGGGGTTCGCGCGGTTCATCGCCCGCCGCGCCGCCGCACGGCAGCCGTCCGTTCTGGAATCCAGTTTCGAACTCACCTCCCGGATGATCGTGGGGCGGCCGCCCGCGGTCATCCAGAGCGCGGAGGACGCGGCCGAGGACCAGGCCCATCGCCAGCTCGCCTTCATTCACGAGCAGGGCGAGCAGTTCGTCACCGAGATCTTCGAGGCCGGGGGCGAGCCGGCCATTCGAAAGCTGTTCGAGGATCCGCCGGATGATCCCGACCTGATCGGCCGGCCGGCGTGGTACCTGAACCCCGCCTCGCGACCGCTTCCGACGGTCGATCTCGAGCGGGCCCTGACCGCGTTCGAAGAACGCTTCGAGGTCGACCAGTGGGAGCGGCAACGGATCGATGACAACCTCCAGCGCATCGAAGCCCAGCTGGCCTTCGCCAGCTCGGGGGACGCGGACCGGATGGTCCGGAACATCGTCGCCGCGCAGAGCGAGGTGGTCACCTCCCGGAAGGACCCGGAGCGCGACAACGTCTCCTTGCAGATCAAGGAGCACACCTCCGCGGCCGAAGCGGAGTTCTTCGTCCTGCAGGTGCGGCAGATCATCGAATCGAACCCTTCCAGCGGGGTGCGCGAGATCGCCGACCCGGACGAGAGGTGGCAAGGCGTCCAGTTCGAAGGCGTCGCGCCGGGGGCCGGAGGACCGAAGATGCTGGGCTGCATCGTGGAGTTTGGCGTGCTGACGATCTCGGTCACGTTCACGGGAGAGCTGGCCGTCGATGGCTCCCTGCTCGAAGTCTTGCGAGTCGTCACGACGGCCCTCTGAATCGCGGTCGCCTGTACCGCTTGGCGTGCCGGAGCGGATACGGTACGGTCAGCGCTGCCGTTTCTGAGCATCAGCGCCGAGGCCGATGACCGCAGACCCATCTCCCGACTTCGAACCCTCCCGCGAGCCGCCGGAGGTCAATGACCCGCCGGACACTCCGCTGAATCAGCCGGCGCCGGAGGAGGTGAGCGTCAGCCGGACCGCCGCCGGCGATTCTGCTCCCGATGCCTCCGAAGCCTCCGATACAGCACGCTCCGCGGACCACTGGGAGGGGTTCCTGCGGCAGATCGGCTCGCGGCGCGGCACCTGGGAGCGCTACCTTCAACAGGGTGAGCTGGGTCGCGGCGGCATGGGGCTGGTGTTGAAGGTGCGCGATCGCGACCTGCGCCGCACGCTGGCCATGAAGGTGATCCACAAGACGGCGACCGGCCAGCGGCCGGAAGCCAGCTCGAGCTTCCTGGGCCGATTCCTGGAAGAAGCCCAGATCACCTCGCAGCTCGATCACCCGGGCATCGTGCCGGTGCACGAGATGGGCGTCGATCCCGAGGGCAAGGTCTACTTCACGATGAAGCTCGTCCAGGGGAAGACCCTGACCGAGGTCTTCCAGCAGGTGAAATGGGGCGAGGACGACTGGAATCCGACGCGCGCCCTGCACGTGCTGCTGCGGGCCTGCGAAGCGCTCTCGTACGCCCACGCCAAGGGAGTCATCCATCGCGACCTGAAGCCGGCCAACATCATGGTCGGACGGTTCGGCGAAACCTACGTGATGGACTGGGGCCTGGCCCGCCTGATGAGCGACGCCGCGGAACCGGAACCCGCGCCCGCTGAAGAACCGCATGCGGTGAAGAGCGTGGTCGACACCGACCGCCAGAGCCTGCTCGGGCACGAGCCCGACTCCAACCAGCAGACCATGGACGGCGCCGTGGTCGGCACGCCGATCTACATGGCGCCTGAACAGGCCGCCGGCCGGCACCACCTCGTCGGGCCGACCGCCGACGTCTACTCCATGGGCGCGATCCTGTACCAGCTCCTGACCGGCAGCATCCCGTACGTGCCCGAGGACGCGAATCCCTCGCCCTACACCGTGCTGCGCTGGGTGTTGGAGGGGCCGCCCCGGCCAATCGCCGAGCTGAACCGCTCGGTGCGGCCCGAGCTGGTCGCGATCTGCGAGCGGGCCATGGCGCGTGAGCCAAGGCAGCGCTACCAGACCACCGGCGAACTGGCCGCCGATCTGCGCGCCTACCTGGAACGGCGGGTGGTCAAGGCCTACGCCAGCGGACCGGCCGCGGAACTCCGCAAGTGGGTCTCCCGGAACAAGGCGCTCTCGTCCTCGGTGGCCCTGCTCCTGCTGCTGACCGCGAGCGCAGGATTCCTGCTGGCCTGGCAGCAGCGGCACAACGCGCAGGCGCTGAAGCGCGAACGGGACACGGCCCAGGCGGTGGCCGACTTCCAGAACGAGGTCCTGACCATCGATCCCTGGGAGATCGGTGCAAACGCCACGCCCCTGGACGTGGTCGACCGGGCGGCGAAGCGGGCTCGGACCGCCTTCTCCGGCCGGCCGGAAACCGAGGCGTCCGTGCTGTTCGCCGCGGGCGACACCTACCGTTCCTTCGGCGCCTACCGGCAGGCCGCCGAGCAGTACGCGGCCTCGCTGGAGCTTCGCCGGCGGACGCTCGGACCGGAGCATCCGGGGACCATGCGCTGTCTGCAGGCGCTGGCCCGGGCGTATCTCGAACTCGGGCAGCTGAAACAAGCCCGGGACCTGCACCGTCAGATTCTCGATTCGCGTCAGGCGAAGCTGGGCGAACGACATCCGGACACGCTGGCCTCGATGCTCGACCTGGCCAAGGCCGAGAGCGCGCTCCTGCACCATGCCGAGGCAGCCCGGCTCCAGGAACTCGTCGTGAAACAGCGTGAGGCGGCGCTGGGACCAAACGCCGAGGAGACGCTCGAGGCCCGCTGCGCCCTGGCCCGTTCCTGGATCGGCATGGGGCGGCAGCGCGAGGCCGAACTGGCGTTCGAGGAGATCCTCGAAGTCGACGGAGTCTCCGAACGCCTGAAACTGAAGTGTCGCTCCGGCCTTTCGGAAGTGCTGTTGAATCGCCAGGAGTATGCGGCGGCGGCGGCGCTCGAGGAGCAGGTGTTCAAGTCGTATCAGCGGCGGCTGGGCGACCTCCACCCGGATACGCTCGCGTCCCGCGACGCGCTGGCCGCCAGCCTCTGGAGTCTGCTCGAGTTCGACCGCGTGCTCGAGATCGACCGCCAGATCCGGGAGCAGCGCCAGAAGGTCCTGGGCGAGACCCATCCCGACACGCTGCTCTCGATGTCGTACGAGGCGCACGACCTGTTGAAGCTCGAGCGGGCCGAGGAGGGCCTGGAGCTCGGCGCAAAGGCGCTGCAGACCGCGCGCTCGGTCCACGGGCCGAAGCATCCCGCCACGATCCAGATCACGACCACCTTCGCGCGCATGCTGCGCGAGAACCAGGAGACCACCGAGGCGGAGACGCTCGCGCGTTCCTTGTTGACGCTGCTCCAGGAGACCTTGGGAAGCGATCATCCGACGACGCTCGACGCGGAGATGGAGCTGGCACGAGCCCTGGAGGCGGCCGGTGACGACGCCCAGGCCGAACCGTTCTGGCGGCACCTGGTCCAGACCAAACGGAACGATCTGGGAAGCGACCACCCCCGGACGATTGGGGCTCTCCACCGCCTGGCCAGCTCGCTGTACAAACAGAAGCGCTACGCCGAATTGGAACCGCTCGACCGGGAGATCCTGGCGCTCTGCGGCGCCGTGCTGGGTCCGGGGCATCCGGACACGCTCCGTGCGCACCGCGATCTGCGCAACACGCTCATCAAGCTGGAGCAGTTCGAGGAGGCGGAACGGCTGGGCCGGGAACTGGTCGCGAAACACACCGAGGCCCTCGGCCGCGATGATCCCCTGACCATCCAGGCGATCGTCGATCTGGGAGGCTTGCTGTCGAGCCGGGAGAAGTACGCCGAGGCGGAGGAATTGAACCGCGAAGCCCTTGAGCTTACCCGTCGCGTCCATGGCGAGCAGCATCCCGATACGCTGGCCGCGCTGATGGAACTGCGGCGCACGCTGACCCGGCTGGATCTTCTCGACCAGGCCGAGCAGGTGGGGCGGGAGTTGGTCGCGGCCAGCACCGAGGCATTCGGCCTGGACCACGCCACGACGATCCAGGCGATGATCGATCTGGGCAGCCTGCTGACCCTTCAGAAGAAGTACGCCGAGGTGGAGGGTCTGGATCGACAGGCGCTCGAGTACTGCCTGCGCGAATACGGAGCGGAGGACGGCCAAACGCTTGCCGCCCGGATCAACCTGGCCGCCACGCTGCGGAAACTGGAGCGCTTCGACGGCGCACGAGCCCAGTACAGGGAGGTGCTCGAATCGGGGAGCGATCTGCCCGAGGTCGATGAGGCCTGGCAGAAGCTCGCCGAGCTGCTGGAGGATCGAAGGCGTTACCAGGAGTCGCTGCCGCTGCGCAGACAAGTGCTGGCGGCCCGCCGCTCGAGGCACGGCGAGGACAGTCCGGAAGCCACCAAGGCGCTGCGGGAGTTGGAGATCGCGCTGGAGCAGCTCGAGTTGCAAGAAGAGCTGGAGCAGGTGCAGCGCGAAGTGGTCGCGCGCCTCACCCGGCAAGCGGGGGCCGGGGAGACGGCGACGCAGAACGCCGGGCTCTATCTGGCGCGCACGCTCCGCGCGAACGGCGAGTTCGACGAGGCCGAGCGGATCATCGCCGACGTGCTGGATGCGCGGCGAGCGGCGGCGGGCGAAACCGATCCCGACACGTGCAACGCGCGCACCGACCTGGCCCTGCTGTGCGCCGACCGGGAGCAGTTCGAACGGGCCGAGGCGATCCTGCGCGAGGTCGTCGCGGTCACGCCGCCCGCCCCAGACGAAGGCGCGGCCATCTTCGATCGGGCGCTGGGTCACCTGCTGGAGGTGCTGGCGCGCGCCGGCAAGCCGCAGGCGGCGCTCGACGAATTCGGCGACGCGGCCCGCGCGCGCTTCGAGGCGTTCCCCTTCCTGCAGGTTCGCCTCGGACAGGTCCTGGCCGCGCTGGGCCGTCACGACGAGGCCGAGCAACTTTTTCTGAAGGGCATGGAGGGCCGCCCGGCCTGGGACCGCAAGAACCGCCGCCTGACCCTGCGCCTGCTGATCGACCTCTGCCGCTCCGTCGGCCGCCCGGACGACGCCGCGGCGTATGCGGCGAAGCTGGAAGAAAGCTAGCCCAATTTCCGCAGTTGGAGCCGAATCCGAGCGTTTTTCAGGGGGTCTGCGCGCCCAGAATGGTGCGGTGGCGCCCTACGCCGCGTTCGGTCTCCCGGAAACCGATGTAGTGCCAACCTACCCGGTTGAAGCGGGTTTCTCGAATCGCGACAACTCGTGGTCGAGAGGCTCGCGTGTACCTCCGACACAAGCGCATTCGAAAGAACGGAAAGGTGCACACGTACTGGTCGCTCGTGCGATCCGTGCGTGTCGGGCGGAAGGTGCGCCAGGAGGTTGTCGCGCAGCTTGGGAAGCTGAACGCGAGAGAGCGCGTACGCGCGGAGGCCTTCGCTGATCATGTCACCGGGCGTCGATCTCAGCCGCATCTGTTCGAGCCAATCGAGGTCGATCGGGATGATGTCGCGGAGATCGATCTCAAGGGAGTGGCGGTCGAACGGAGTCGGCGCTTCGGTGACGTGTTCTTGGGTCTCGTGCTCTGGCGAGCCCTCGGGCTCGACGAATTGTTCGATTGTCTCCTGCCGGAGGGACGCGAGGACATTCGCTGGTCGACGGTTGCGGCGATCCACGCGATCTTGCGGCTCTGCGAGCCGTCCAGCGACCTGTTCCTCGCGGAGAGCCTGTACGCCAAGACAGCACTCGAGGATCTGCTCGGCGTACCGCCGGAGAAGTTAAATGAAGACCGGGTCGATCGTGCGCTCGACGCCATCCTGCCGCACAAGGAAGCCGTGGAGAAGCACCTGCGAGACCGACTGGGAAGCTTGTTAGATCTCGACTACGAGATCCTGCTCTACGACGTCACGTCCACCTATTTCGAAGGCCTCGCCCAACGCAATCCGCAGGCACAGCGCGGGTACAGCCGGG
>Ga0326597_10003460_pt1 | contig 22774 bp, 25 predicted proteins | sample RVTome_12_FD_203789 | JGI IMG/M metagenome (GOLD analysis project Ga0326597, IMG submission 203789) | Soil microbial communities from uranium-contaminated site in the Upper Colorado River Basin, Wyoming, United States - RVT100D185 | ecosystem: Environmental > Terrestrial > Soil > Contaminated >...
GCTCGACTTGGTGAGCCCGGATCAGTTCGAAAAGCTAAACCAAGCTTAGGGTAGTGTCCGGGAAACCGGGGCGATGCCAGAGCCACCTCGCTAATGTTAAGACCGTCGGTATTGTTTGTGTCGATATGCGCATGGCTGACTCCGTGCTTGACAGGGGCGACCGATGCATGGCCTTACGGTATGCAACCATCTTTCGTTAAGCATGCGCGGGTTTGCAAAGAGGCATTCGAGCAGCTTTCGTCTCTCTCCGTGTGCCGTCCGTTCGATGCACGGTGTCCCGAAGGCGGCAAATTTATTTCGACGCCACCGAGAGGGACCGACGTTGCGACTAACACCTACGGGTACACATCGATATACCAAGTGAGACGATCGCCAATACGTGATGCGTTGGAGCCTGACCTGGAGCCAATTCCTGACGAAGTGTCGGGATCACTACCGAAAGGCGTAGCGTTGGTCCTCGTTAAACGATTTCAAGGCGATAGGCATCCGCTCCAACTCGAGACATGGAAGGTAAACGAGGCTGATCTGGACGCGGTACTGGCCGCACCTTTGTCAGATATTGACCCAAAGGATTACGTGAAATACAGAGAACGCAACGCTCCCGCCTTTGAAGGTGTACTTGGCAAAGGAGAGCGCCTATCTGAAGAGTGGTCTCCCATCATCGCGATAGGAGGAAAGGCGTTCGTTGTAGAGCGCGAATGCTCTGGCACTGGGACTTATGGCGGTTACTACTCCTGCAACAGGGTGATCAAATTAACGGTTAAGCGAATCGAAGCTAACGGCCCGTCTACTCCTTACTGCCAGCTGTCGCGCCGCCCGAATGCGGCACCCGAATCGAGCCGCAAGCGAAAGCCATGACGCCTAACAGCGCGTTGGTGAGCGACGCCTTCGCATCAGCGCTACGCGCTTCCTTCAGCGCGCCACAACGCGGACGTTAGCGCGCAGCAAACCGTAGTGGTAGGCTACGCACATGAGCGACGCAGACGTTGCGGAGATCCTGAAGCCCCCCCCCCGAGGAGCGGATGCGTATCGCGGAAATCATCTGGGTCAGTCTCGCTGCCAACCCGGAGTCCGTACCGCTGGGCGACGCCCATCGCGAACTCATCGACCAGGCTCTCGCTGAACACGAGAGCAATCCCGACGACGTCATTTCCCGAGATCAGGTGCGCGCCGAAGCCCGACGGCGCTGATGTCTCTGCGGCTCGTCTACCGTCGCAGGGTCGGACGAGATCTTTCAAATGCCTTCGCACACGACGAAGAGCAAGTCGAAGGGCTCGGTGAAAGGTTTCTTGGCGCCGTCGACTCGGCCTTCGCTGCCATCGAACGCTATCCCGGGATGTTCGCAAAAGTCCATAGGGATGTGCGGCGCGCCATCATTTCGCAGTTTCCGTACGCGGTCTTCCACCGCATCGAACCCGATCGCGTCATCGTCTTCAGGGTATTGCATACCGCGCGCGATCCGCGGGCCTGGCCACTGTCAAGGAAGCATGCTCGCTAACAGTGCTGCGCACGCGGTCGCGCGCGCCGGTGGCCGCTGACGTTAAGCCCCGGAATACGGCCATGCCCAAGCAGCCGCCCGCTCGACCGATGGTTCTCGGAGTCGCGTGGTTTAGCCGTACGCAGTGGCAGCGGCTTACCGAAGTCGTAGAGGACCGAAACGCGCTGGATGACACGTTCGAGCAGTGGGAGCGCGGTGCTCTTGACGCGGTTCGAACCATCGAGCGCCAGGGCCAGCGCGTCGAGCGGGCTGCTACACGCGCGACCTAGCTCGTGATCCGAGGCTCGCCGGGGGGCGCGGAGCGGATGCCGATGCGGGACAACGGCTTCACCCTGATCGAGATGATGGTGGTCGTCGGCGTCGTCGCCATCCTCGCGCTGCTGATGGTTCCCGCCTACATGGACCGCTTCATCCGCAACCAGATCGCCGACGCCCTGCCCCTCGCGGACATCGCCAAGGCCCCCATCGCCGCGTCCTGGACCGTGGCGCACGTCCTCCCTGCCGACAACGCGAGCATCGGCCTGCCCGTGCCGGAAAAGGTGGTCAGTAACTACGTCCGCGCACTGTCGGTCGAAGGCGGCGCCATCCACATCGCCTTCGGCAACCGGGCCAACAACCGGATCCGGGGGCTGATCCTCACGCTGCGCCCGGCGATCGTCGCGGACGCACCGGTGGTTCCGGTCGCCTGGGTCTGCGGCTACGCGGCGGTGCCGGGCAACATGACGGCCAAGGGCGAGAACCGGACCAACATTCCCGCCGGGTACCTGCCGCTGAAATGCCGGTGAAATTTGCGTGAGGTTGGTCCGCAACGTCAGGGCGCAGGCAGCGAAACGGTGATTGGATTATCCGGGCGTCGGCGTCAAAATGACGCCTCGAGCAGCCGGGACTGTGCGGCTGCCGCGATATGTCCGCTGCTTCGCGCCCGCGCTGCTGCAGTAGTGTGAGATCGTGAAGATCGCACAAAAACTCCTGCTCGGGTCGGTCGCGTTGTCGATAGCGGTGATCGTCACCGGCGCCGTCGGCTACTACGCGAGCGTGCGGATCGGGCGCGACTTCGAGCACGCGGTGAACCGCACGCAGCCGGTGGTCACGGCGCTGGAAACCGTGCGCTTCCATGCCGTGCGCGCCCATGGGCGCGCGTACGAAGGGGCCATACCCGGGGACCGCCACAGCGGCGCCGAGAGTCTCGCCGAGATGCTGACCTCGCTCCGGGACGCGGGTCACGGTTACGAGCGGATCGTGCAAGCTCATTTCCCTGCCGAAATTCAGGCTGCCGGTGTCGTCTCGGCGACCATCGCCCGATTCGAGTCCGCTGCCTTGCTGGCGGCGGCTGCAAGCCGGGCGGAGGGCGTGTCCGAGGACGCTCTGGCGGCGCTGGACCGCGCCCTGGAGCAGCTCCTCGAGCAGACCGCAGAGGCGATGGCGCACGAAGCGGAGGAATTCAGGGAGTATCAGGCCGGCGTCGACGAGACGGTGCAGCGCAGCGCCCTGGCGATTATCGGCACCAGCGTTCTGACCTTCATCGGGGCCTTGTTCATCTGTCTCGCCATCGCCCGCAGGATCTCGCGGCCGATCGTCGCGCTCGCGCTCACCGCTCGGTCGTTCGGGCGGGGCGATCTCGAAGCGCGCGCCCGGGCCGGGTCGAGCGACGAGATCGGGGAGCTCGGGCGCAGCTTCAACGAGATGGCGGCGAGGCTGGCGCAGACCATGGTGTCCCGCGATTACGTCGAGGCGGTCATCGAGTCCATCGCCGATGCGGTGCTCGTTCTCGACAGCGCAGGCAAGATCGAGCGCGCCAACGCCGCGGCGCGCGCCCTGCTGGGCGGCGAAGGTCCGGGCGCCTGGGAGGCGCAGCTTCGCGACTTGCTTGCCGCGGTGAGCCGCGATCCGAACAGCGGGCATCCGGTCGAAGCCACCATCGCCGTCCACGGCGGAGGGACGATCCCGGTCGAGGTTTCCCGCTCGGTGTTGCGGGAGAACGGCCGGCCCATCGGCAGCGTGCTGTTGATCAGGGACATCCGCGAGCGCATGCGCGCTGAAGAGCGGCAGTATTACATGGCGAACTACGACGAACTGACCGGCTTGCCGAACCGGAGTCTGTTCAGCGACCGCCTCGGACAAACGCTGGCCCAGGCAAGACGCAGCGGCCGGGAGGCGGGTTGCATTTTTATCGACCTGGACCGCTTCAAGGCCGTGAACGACACCTACGGTCACGGCATCGGCGACAAGCTGCTGAATCTGGTCGCGCAGCGGCTGCAGGAGTGCGTGCGCAGCGTCGATGCGGTGGGGCGCCTGAGCGGGGACGAATTCGCGATCGCCTTGTGGAATCTGGCCAAGGCCGATGACGCCGATCTGGTGGCCCGGAAAGTGGTTTCCGCCCTGGCGCATCCGTTCGATCTGGACGGCCACCAAACCTACATGACCGCGAGCCTGGGGATCGCCTTGTACCCGATCGACGGCGAGGATCCGGCAATCCTGCTGAAGAATGCCGACACGGCGATGTTCCGGGCGAAACAGCTGGGCCGCAACAACTTCCAGTTCTACCTGCCGCAGATGAACGAGCGCGCCGCCGTACGGCTGCAGATGGAGACGCAGCTGCGGGTCGCGCTCGAGCGCGGCGAATTCCTCCTGCATTACCAGCCCAAGGCGAACCTGGCGAGCGGAGAAATCAGCGGCTTCGAGGCGCTGCTTCGCTGGCAGCATCCGGAGCGCGGGATGGTGCCGCCGCTCGAGTTCATTTCGATCCTCGAGGACACCGGCCTCATCGTGGCGGTGGGCGAATGGGTGCTGCGAACGGCCTGCGCGCAAATCGGGCACTGGCAGGCGCAGGGCATGCCGCCGCGTCCCGTGGCGGTCAACCTGTCCGCACGGCAGTTCCAGGACAAGAATCTCGGTCTCGTCATCGCCGCAATCATTGCGGACAGCGGGATCGACCCCGGTCTGCTCGAGATCGAGCTGACGGAGTCGATGCTGATGAATAACGCGGAAGAAGCCACGCGCACGCTGAACGAGATAAACGCCGGCGGCGTGCGGCTGGCGATGGACGACTTCGGCACCGGTTATTCGAGCCTCGCCTACCTGAGGCGCTTTCCGCTCGACGTGCTCAAGATCGATGGCGCCTTCATTCGCAATGTCGCCACCGATCCGGACGATGCGGCCATCGTCCTCGCCATGATCAGCCTCGCGCACAGCATGAAGCTGGAGGTGGTGGCCGAGGGCGTCGAGACCGAGGCGCAGATGAGCTTCCTGAGAATGCGCGGTTGCGACGAGATCCAGGGCTATTATTTCGCGCGGCCCATGCCGGTGGCGGAATGCACCCGCGCGTTGCTCGAGAACCGGCTGAAACTCCCGGCGATCGGCGCTGTCCCGGACGCTCCCGCTGTCCTGGTTGTGGATGACAGCCACGAAGACATCGAAATTCTGATGCGTGCGCTGGCGCCGGATGGCTATCGGATCGTCACCGCAAACAGCGCCGCGGCGGGCTTCGAGGCCCTGGCGCAAATCGCGTTCCAGATCGTGATCAGCGATTACATGATGCCGGGCATGACCGGTGTGGAATTCCTTGCCGGGGTGCGAACGCTTTACCCGGACGCGGTGCGAATCGTGATGAGCGGCGTCGGCGACATGGCCACGCTGACTGATGCGGTGAACGAGGCGAGCATCCACAAATACGTTGCCAAGGATTGGGACGACGCGCGGATCCGGGCGGCAGTGCGCGAGGCGCATTTGCGGCACCGCGCAAGGATCGTGAAGGGGTGATCGTGGCCATGCGTTGCGTGGTTGAAAGCGTACGGATCACAGGCGTCTCGCGCTTTTCTGTGACAGGATGCGTGAATGAAAACTCTGGTGCGCGTTTTCCGGTTCATCCATGGGTTGATGGCATTTCTCTTTGCCTGCGCCGCCCTGATGCTCATCACGATTGCCACCCGCATCGGATCGGCGGCCTTCATCGGCGGCCTGGACCGGGCCGCAGCGCAGTCGATCATCGAAGCCGTGGGACTGCTGGCCGGCGCGGTCGTGGCGTTGCAGATTGCCGAGACCATTTTCGAGGAAGAGGTCGTGCGCGACGCCAACATCAGCGCGCCGACTCGCGTACGCCGATTCCTGTCGAGATTTTTTGTGGTCGTCGTGGTCGCCCTGGCCATCGAAGGGCTGGTTGCGACTTTCAGGGCCGTGCACGAGGATCCGTCACAGCTTGCGTATGCGGCCAGTATCCTGGCTGCGGCCGGAGTGCTTCTTGCCGCCTGGGGCCTGTTCGTTCACCTCAACCGTTCCGCCGAGGAACTGGAGCCGGAGGCCATGGCCGAGGCAAAGCGGGAAGACCGAAAGCTCAAGTAGCCTGCAAACCACCCCAGCCCGCCAGGAGACGTCCGTCCGATGACGACAAGCGCGCCGCAAAAGCCCTTCGCGATGATCCGGGAGTTCCACCTGGCAGACTGGTTCACCCTCGCGAACGCGATCTGCGGAACAGGGGCCCTGTTCTCCACCATGACCTACCTCGAAACAAGCGCCGTGAGGCACGTCTACTTTGCGTGCGCCCTGGTGTTCGCCGCGTTGATATTCGACATTCTGGACGGCCGCATCGCCAGGTGGCGGCAGAGGGCGTCGACGATGGGCCGGGAACTCGACTCGCTCGCCGATGTCATCTCCTTCGGCGTGGCCCCCGCGATGATCGCGTACGGCTGCGGCATGCAAGGCCTGTACGACCGCATCGTCCTGGCCTACTTCGTCGCCTGCGGAGTGTCGCGCCTTGCCCGGTACAACGTCACCGCAGGCGCGCTGTCCGAGGGAACCGGCAAGGTGCAGTACTTCGAAGGAACGCCGATACCGACATCGATTCTCCTCGTTCTGGTGATGTCGCTGGCGGCATGGTTCGGCGCAGTGCGTGAGAACCTGTGGTTCGGCGAAATCGATCTGGCCGGATTCAAGCTTCATCCGCTGGTCCTCATGTTTGCGCTTTCGGGCTCGCTCATGATCAGCCGGCTGCGAATCCCCAAGCCGTGACCTACATCGAAGAGTCGCTTTCCGCCGGCGAACAGGTCGAAGGCCTGTTCCGGCTCCACTGGATCGCCTGGATCCCCATGGCGATCTGGATCCTCCTCGCCATCCCCACCTTCGGCCTCACGCTGTTCATCGCCCTGTACGAGTACCTCAGGCTCAGGTTCCAGGAACGGGGCGTCACCAACAAGCGCGTGATCCTCAAGCAAGGCATCATCAGCCGCAGGACCGAGGAGATGCGGTTGAAGTCGATCGAGACGGTCGAGATCGACCAGGGCGTGCTGGGCCGCATCTTCGGCTTCGGCACCGTGAAGATCACCGGCAAGGGTGTGAGCGACTTCCTGTTCAAGGGCATCGACGATCCCCTGGCGGTGAAGCGCAGGATCGAGAGCATCGGCAACTCGATCGACTGAACGGGAATCGAGCTGCCGGGGGAGTTGACGAACGCAATGGCCGCCTGGTTCCTGCCCGCGCTGAAAGCCATCCTGCCCCACGTCGGCAACATCATCTCCGTGGCGGTCCCGGTATTCACGCGCAAGAGCGCCGACACCGCCAACCAGGCGCAGGTGGTGCGACAGCAAATCGCCGAGCTGCAGGCCGCTGCCGCACAGAATGCGAGCAACATCAAGGCGCTGGCGGAGCAGCTGCAGGGCACCGTGGGCGCCCTGGAGCAGGCCGCTGCGATCGCGGACACCAGGCTGCGCCGTGCGTTCCTGCTTTGCGTCATGGCGACGGCGGTGTCGGCCGCCACGCTGGCCATCGCGCTCTATCTGGTCTTCGTTCGATAGACCGCTTCTGACTGTAAGCTGACCGCCTGGGATTCCGACTCACCGGAGACCCTGGGAAAACAAGGGATGCCATGGACACCTACTACAAGAGCCAGCACCTCGCCGACTTCGCGAAAATCGCCGAAGGCAGCCCGGAACTGGGCAGGAGGTTTTTCGACTACTACGGCGCCGTGTTCGCCGACGGCGCCCTCAGCGCGCGCGAAAAGAGCCTGATCGCGCTGGCCGTGTCCCACGCCGTGCAATGCCCGTACTGCATCGACGCCTACAGCCACGACTGCCAGGAAAAAGGCGCCGACCTCGAGCAGATGACCGAGGCGGTGCACGTGGCGGTGGCCATCCGCGGCGGGGCGTCGCTGGTGCACGGTCTGCAGATGCGCGAGCACGCGAAGAAGGCGGGGATGTAGGTGCGCCCGGCCACCATTCCCCTCAGGCTCGAGGACGTCGCGCTCGACCTCGCCGCCGACCGCGCCTCGCCGCGCGCGGCGCAGAGCCTCAATCGCCGTCACGCCCGGCTCGCCGCGCCCGCCGAGCAGCTGAAGCTGCTCGCGTCGCTGCCCCTGCGCGCCGAGTTCCATGCGCTCGCCCCCGCGCTCGCGCCCGCGCAGCTCGAGATCTTCCAGGTCAACCTCGGCAAGCTCTGCAACATGACCTGCCGCCACTGCCACGTGGACGCCGGGCCCGATCGCACCGACGCCATGATGGACGACGCCACCGTCGAGCAGGTGATCGCCGCGCTGCGCGCAATGAGCGCGCGCACGGTGGATCTCACCGGCGGCGCGCCCGAGCTGCATCCGCGATTTCGCGACGTGGTGCAGGCGGCGTTCGACGCCGGCAAGCACGTCATGGACCGCTGCAACCTCACCGTGCTGCTGCTGCCGAGAAACGCCGGCCTCGTCGACTGGCTTGCCGCGCGCAACGTCGAGATCGTCGCCTCGCTGCCGCACTACCGCCGCCCGAACACCGACGCGCAGCGCGGCGAGGGCGTCTTCGAGCGCTCGCTGCGCGCGCTGCGCATCCTGAACGCCGCGGGCTACGGCAAGGGCGACCCGCAAAAGCGCCTGACGCTGGTGTCGAACCCGGCGGGCGCCTTCCTCGGCGCGTCGCAGGCGAGCGTGGAGCGCGAATGGCGCGAGGGGCTGCAGCGCAATTTCGGCCTCACGTTCGACCGCCTGTTCGTGCTGAACAACATGCCGATCGCGCGCTTTCTCGAGTGGCTGCAGGACAGCGGCAACCTCGAGGCCTACATGGAGCGGCTGGCGAACGCCTTCAACCCGGCGGCGCTCGAGGGTCTCATGTGCCGCAACACGCTCTCGGTGGGCTGGGACGGGCGCCTGTACGACTGCGACTTCAACCAGATGCTCGAGCTGGAGATCGAACTGCCGGCGGGAGCGCACATCCGCGACTTCGACGAGCGCGCCTGGCGCAAGCGCCCGATCGTGACGGCGCGCCACTGCTTCGGCTGCACCGCCGGCGCCGGCAGCTCCTGCGGCGGCCAGACCGCCTGACTCAGGCCTTGCGCCAGACGATACGGCCGCCGGCGGCCTCCTTCGCCATGGCGTCGAGGTACGCCTCGTGCGCGCGCTCCTCCGCTTCCGAGGCGCGCAGTACGACGAGCTTGCTGGCGTCGATGCGCGCGGTGACCGCGGCCTGCTCGGCGGCGGTCTCGAGGTCCATCGCCAGGCTGTCCTGGCCGCGCGTCATCGCCAGGTAGACCTCGGCGAGCAGGCGCGCATCGAGCAGCGCCCCGTGCAGCGTGCGGTGCGCATTGCTGACCGCGTAGCGCTCGCACAGCGCATCGAGCGAGTTGCGCTTGCCGGGATGCAGCTCGCGCGCGAGCGCCAGCGTGTCGACGACGCCCGCGACGTGATCCCGCAGCCGCCCCAGCCCCGCGCGCCCGAGCTCGAGCTCGAGGAACTCGACGTCGAAGTCGGCGTTGTGGATGACGAGCTCGGCGCCGCGCACGTAGTCGAGGAACGGGGTCGCGATCTCGGCGAACTTCGGCTTGTCGGCGAGGAACTCGTCGGTGAGCCCGTGCACGCGCAGCGCGCCCTCCTCGCTCTTTCTCTCCGGGTTGACGTAGCGGTGGAAATGGTTGTCGCTGACGCGACGGCTCAGGAGCTCGATGCAGCCGATCTCGATCACGCGGTCGCCGAGGCTCGCGCTCAAGCCGGTGGTTTCGGTGTCGAGCACCACCTGTCTAGCCGCCATCGTCGATGCCTTGGTTCGCGAGCGCGTCGGCACGCTCGTTCTCGGGATGCCCGGCGTGGCCGCGCACCCAGTGCCATTCGGCCTCGTGCCCCCGCGCCAGCTCGTCGAGGCGCATCCACAGGTCCACGTTCTTGACCGCCTTGCGGCCCGCGGTGCGCCAGCCGCGCCGCTTCCAGTCGTGGATCCACTCGGTGATGCCCTTCTGCACGTATTGCGAGTCGGTGTACACCCGCACGCGGGAGCCGGGCGCTAGCGCTTCCAGCGCCCGGATCACCGCGGTGAGCTCCATGCGGTTGTTGGTCGTGGCGGGCTCGCCGCCGTGCAGCTCGCGCTCGTGCCCGGCGGCGCGCAGCAGCACGCCCCAGCCGCCCGGCCCCGGGTTGCCGCGGCAGGCGCCATCGGCGTACACCTCGACGGCCACCTCAGTCATTGCGGCGCTGCGTCACGTGGCCGTTCTTCTGCGGCAGCGCCGCCAGCGCGCGGCGCCGCTTGCGCTCCTTGCGCCAGGCCGGGGTGATGAGCCGCATGCCGTGCACGCGCTTCACGGCGCGCACCACGTACACGCCGCCGAGGATCGGCCACCAGCGCGCCCCGGCCTTCTCCATGAAGGCGAAGCGCTCGCGCCAGCGCGCCTGCGTGAGCGGCGGCGCGTAGCAGCCGAAGCGCCCGCCGTTCAGCTCGAAGGACAGGAGCTGCAGCCAGTCCTTGAGCCGCAGCAGCCCGATGAAGCGCGCGTCCCAGGGCGAGCCGTCGTTGCGCCGCGTGAACCAGCGGCGCAGGCCCCACAGGGAGGCGTTATTGAACCCGGAAATCACCACCTGGCCCTCGGGCCTGAGCACGCGTTCGGCCTCGCGTAGCACGCTGTGCGCGTCGAGGTGCGATTCCAGGGCGTGCGGCAGCACCACCAGGTCGAGGCTCTGCGAGGCGAGCGGCAGCTGCAGCGGGTCGGCGGCGAGCGCGGCGCCCGCCTCCAGCGCCACGGTGAAGCGGAACGGGATGCGGTTCTGGCGCAGGAAGGAAAACTCCGGCAGCCCGACCTGCACCGCGCGGTAGCCGAACACGTCCTCCACCGCGTTGTCGAACTGCCGCATCTCCCAGTCGAGCACGTAGCGCCCGAGCGGCGTCCCGCACCAGCCGGAAAAGGACGCGCGCTCGCCGTTATACTTGGCCGCGGCATCCGAGACGAAGGACTGGCGATCCATGATCGAAATCGTTCCGCTACCGGCCCTGCGCGACAACTACGTGTGGACGCTGCGCAACGCGCGCCATGCCGCGGTGGTCGACCCGGGCGAGGCGCGCCCGGTGCTCGAGTACCTGCAGCGCGAGGGGCTCGAGCTCGCCGCGATCCTCGCCACGCACCATCATCCCGACCACGTCGGCGGCATCCCCGGGCTGCTGGCGAAGTGGCGCGTGCCGGTCTATGGGCCGAAGGGCGAGCCCATCGCCACGCTCACGCGGCCCGTGGGCGAAGGCGACGAAGTGCGGATTCCGGAGCTTGGCACCTCGCTCTCGGTGCTCGATATTCCTGGGCATACGCGAGCGCATATCGCCTATTATGGCGTGGAAAGCCTGTTCAGCGGCGACACCCTGTTCGCCTGCGGCTGCGGCCGCCTGTTCGAGGGCACGCCCGAGCAGATGATGGCCTCGCTCTCGAAGCTCGCCGCGCTGCCCGATGCGACGAAGGTCTACTGCGGACACGAATACACGCTCGCCAACATCGCGTTCGCGCAGCAGGTCGAGCCGCGGAACGCCGCGCTCGCCGCGCGCCTCGAGCGCGACCGGAAGCTGCGCGCCGCGGGCAAGCCGACGCTGCCCTCCACGCTCGGCGAGGAGCGCGCCACCAATCCGTTCCTGCGCTGGCGCGAGCCGGCGGTAGTCGAATCTGCCAACAAGTACCTGGGCAGCCGGGTTTCCGACCCGGTGCGGGTGTTCGCCGCCCTACGGGACTGGAAGAACCGCGCCTGAACAGGTAGTATCCCCCTGCGTGCAAGCACTTAGAGAAATTACTGCAAGTATTTTCGTAGCCATGGCGCTGCTGCTGTCGGCCTGCGCCGTTGCGCCGCCCGCGACGCCGCCGGTGGCCGTTGAACCGCTGGTCGCGCCGGCAACGCCAGCCCCGATGCCCGTCGATGTGCCCGCGCTCACCGCGCCGGCGCAGCCCGCGCCGCTGCCGACGGTGAAGCTGCTCGACGCCACGCGCCTGCCGCCGTTCGAAGGCGAGCAGCGCGAGCTGGCGGAGCCGCAGCCGATCGCCAGGCTCGACCGCACGCAGCCCACCGACGACCTGTGGCAGCGGCTGCGCCGCGGCTTCGCCATGCCCGACATCCGCTCGCCGCTGGTGGCCGAGCGCACGCGCTGGTACGTCGCCAACCAGGATTACCTGCAGCGCGTCTTCGAGCGCAGCCGGCGCTACCTGTTCCACATCGTCGAGGAGCTCGAGAAGCGCAACATGCCCACCGAGCTCGCGCTGGTGCCGATGTTCGAGAGCGCCTTCAATCCGATGGCCTATTCGCGCTCGCACGCCTCGGGCCTGTGGCAGTTCATTCCCGGCACCGGCAGACGCTACGAGCTGAAGCAGAACATGTGGTACGACGGCCGCCGCGACGTGGTCGCATCCACCAATGCCGCCCTGGACTACCTGCAGGACCTCTACGAGATGCACGGCGACTGGCACCTCGCGCTCGCCTCCTACAACTGGGGCGAGAACAACGTCGCACGCGCCGTCGCCAGGAACCGCAAGAGCGGCAAGCCCACCGATTACCTCTCGCTGCCGATGCCGCGCGAGACGCGCGGCTACGTACCCAAGCTGCAGGCGCTGAAAAACCTGATCGCCAGCCCGGCGGCGCACGGCATCGTGCTCGATCCCATCCCGAACGAGCCTTACTTCGCCACCGTCACCAAGACGCGCGACATCGACGTGATGCTCGCCGCCCAGCTCGCCGAGATGCCGCTCGAGGAATTCGTCGCCCTCAACCCCGGCTTCAGCCGGCCGCTGATTCGCGCCGCGGTGGCCTCGCGCATCGTGCTGCCCGCCGACAAGGTCGACGTCTTTCACGAGAACCTGGAGCAACTTGAGGACGAGGCACTCGTCTCCTGGAAGACCTACAAGCCCGGGCGGGGCGACACGCTGGAGTCCATCGCGCGCAAGCACGGCCTGTCGCTCGGCCAGCTGCGCGAGGTGAACGGCATTCACCCGCGCTCGCGGCGCATGCCCAACCTGCTCGTCGTCCCCATAGAGGGCGGCGAGGCCTTCGCGCGCCTGCCCATCATGTACGCCCCGCCCATCCCGAGCGGGGGCCGCACCCACGTGGTGCGCCGCGGCGAGACGGCGTGGGGCATCGCGCGGCGCTACGGCGTCTCGCTGAAGGACCTGCAGCGCTGGAACCGCATCGGCCGGCACCTGATGGCCGGTCAGCGCCTGGCCATCTTCTAGTCGACCTTCGGCACCGCCTCGAGCAGCGCCTTCGTGTAGGCGTGCCGCGGCGCGCGCAGCACCTGCTCGGCCGTGCCCTGCTCGACGATTCTCCCCTCGGTCATCACCGCCACCTCGTGCGCGAGGAACTCGACCACCGCGAGGTTGTGCGTGATGAAGAGGTAGGCGAGCCCGAGCCGGTCCTGCAGCGAACGCAGCAGGTTGAGGATCTGCGCCTGCACCGAGACGTCGAGCGCGCTGGTCGGCTCGTCGCAGACGATGAGCCGCGGCTCCACGGCGAGCGCGCGCGCGATGGCGATCCGCTGGCGCTGGCCGCCCGAGAACTCGTGCGCGTAGCGGCGCTTTGCCGTGGCGGGCAGGCCGACCTGATCGAGCAGCGCGTCGATACGGGTCCAGCGCTCGGCCTCGCTCGCGCCGACGCCGAGGCTGCGCATGCCCTCGGCGAGGATGTCGGCGACGCGCATGCGCGGGTTGAGCGAGGCGTAGGGATCCTGGAACACGATCTGCATGCGCGCGCGGTGCGGCTTCAGCGCGGCGCGTCCGAGCCCGGTCAGCTCCGCGCCCTCGTAACGCACGCTGCCGGCGGTGGGGCGGATGAGCTGCAGGATCGCCTTGCCCACCGTGGTCTTGCCCGATCCCGATTCGCCCACCAGGGCGAGCGTGCGCCCCTCGCCCACCGCGAGCGACACGCCGTCCACCGCCTTCACATGACCCACGGTGCGCCGGAAAATTCCGCGCCGGATCGGGAAGTGCACCTTCAGGTCCCGCACCTCGAGGAGCGGGCGCGCGGGCGCAGCGACCCGGGTATCCGGCACGGCCCCGACAACCGTGCGCGGCGCTGCACGCTCGCCCTCGCGCAGGTGGCAGCGCGCGCGGTGCCCGCCCTCCAGCACCAGCAGCTTCGGCGCCTCGCGCGCGCAGCGCTCGAAGGCGTACTCGCAGCGCTCGGTGAAGCGGCAGCCGGTGAATTCGCCCGTCAACGGCGGCACCTGGCCGGCGATCTGGGCGAGCTGCCCGGCACGCTGCGCGGCGCCCGGCAGCGCGGCGAAGAGCTTCTGCGAGTACGGATGCTGTGGGGCGCGCCAGAACGCCTGACGCGGCGCGACTTCGACGATCTCGCCCGCGTACATCACCGCCACGCGATCGGCCATCTGCGCCACGATGCCGAGGTCGTGCGTGATGAGGAGCAGCGCCATGCCGCGCTCACGCTGCAGCTTCGAGAGCAGCTCGAGGATCTGCGCCTGGATGGTGACGTCGAGCGCCGTGGTGGGCTCGTCGGCGATCAGCACCTCGGGGTCGACGGCGAGCGCGCCGGCGATCATGACGCGCTGGCGCAGGCCCCCGGAGAGCTGGAAGGCGTACTCGCCCATGCGCCGCTCGGCCTCCGGAATGCCCACTGCCTGCAGGAGTTCCAGCGTGCGCCGACGCACTGCGGCGCCGCGCAGCTGCGTGTGGCGCTCGATCACCTCCGACACCTGCCGCCCGACCGTGAGCACGGGGTTCAGGGCCGTGGCGGGCTCCTGGAAGATCATCGCCGCGCGCCGGCCGCGCACCGCGCGCATGGCGGCCTCGGGCAGCGCGAGCAGGTCCACCTCGCCGAGGCGCACGCTGCCCCCCACGATGCGCCCCACGTCGGGCAGCAGGCGCAGGATGGAAAGCGCGGTCATCGACTTGCCGCAGCCCGATTCGCCCACCAGCGCGAAGCACTCGCCCTTGGCGATCTCGAGGTCGACGCCGTCGACGGCCACCAGCGCGCCCTCCGGCGTGTCGAGCACCGTGCGCAGGTCATTCAGCTCGAGCGCGGCGCTCATACGCGCACCCGCGGGTCGAAGCCGTCGCGCACCGCGTCGGCGAACAGGTTCGCCGCCAGCACCAGCACGAACATGAAGGCGAAGGCCGCGGCGAGCGACCACCACACCATGGGCTCGCGCGCCATCTCCAGGCGCGCGGCGTTGATCATGGTGCCGAAGCTGGTGGTGGCAGGGTCGACGCCGACGCCGACGTAGGACAGCACCGCCTCGGCCAGCACGAAGCCGGAAAAGTCCAGCACCAGCGAGATGATGACGATGTGCGCGACGTTGGGCAGGATGTGGCGCGCGAGGATCCTCGCGTGCGACACGCCGAAGGCATGCGCCGCCTGGATGTACTCGAGCTCGGCGAGCTTGAGCGCCTCGCCGCGCAGCAGGCGCGCGAGCCCGGTCCAGCCCAGCATGCCGAGGATCGCGCACAGCGCGAGCAGGCGGAAGTCCGCGCGCTGCGCCGAGGTGGGGAAGAGCTCGGGGTTGGTGTCGACGTACACCTGCACCATCAGCACCGAGGCGGCGATGAGCAGCACGCCCGGGATCGAATTGAGCGTCGTGTAGACGTACTGGATGGCGTCGTCGACCCAGCCGCGGAAGTAGCCGGCGGCGATGCCCGCGGCGATGCCGAGCGGCAGCAGCACGAGCGTGGTGAGCGTGCCGATGACGAGGCTGGTGCGGATGCTCTTCAGCGCCTGGTAGAGCACGTCCGCGCCGACGCGATCGGTGCCGAAGACGTGATAGCCGGCGGCGAGCGCCGCCATCGGCCCGGCGAGCGCGAGGATCGCGCCGAGCGCGGCGGCGGCCGCGCCCCAGGGCACCTCGGGCCAGCGCCGGGCAAGGGTCGCGCGGCCCGCGAGAACGGCGAGCCCCCACAGGAGCGCTGCGCCCGCCAGCCCCGCGGCGATGCGCAGGGCCACGTCCGCGCCCCGATCGCCCTCGTCCTCCAGGTGCTCGCCGCCGTGCGCAAGGCGCGGGAATTCGCGCGCCAGCGTGCCGTCGGGCCGCTCCACCTGCTCCTTCTGGTAGAGGCGCGTGGCGAGCGGCGCGGAATAGGTCTTCTCCAGCCGCGCGCGCAGCGGCGCGAGCACCCGGTCGAGCACCGAGCGCACTTCCACCGCGTAGGCCACGGGCGCGCCCGGGTCCCTGGCCGGGAGCGCCGGGCGGTAGTGCAGCGAGTCGAGCAGCCCCACCAGGAGATAGCACGACAGGACAATCGCGGAGGCCACCGCGATGCGGCTGCGGAATACGCGCGCCCAGGGCGCGGCGAGGTGCACGCGGCGGCTGCTGACCCAGGCGAAGGCGGCGACCGCGGCGACCAGCAGCCAGACCAGGAAGTCGGTGGCGAGAACGACCGGCACGCTAGTCGAGCCTCACGCGCGGATCGACGATCGTGTACGAGATGTCGGTGAGCAGCAGCCCGACGATGTAGAGCACCGAGCCGATGAACACCATGGCGCGCACCACGGCGAAGTCCTGCGCCTGGATGGCGTCGATGGTGTAGCTGCCCAGGCCCGGGATGCCGAAGAACGACTCGGTGATCAGGCTGCCCATGAAAAGGAGCGGGATCACCACCACCACGCCGGTGAGGATGGGAATCATCGCGTTCTGCAGCACGTGGCGGAACATGACCGTCGATTCCGCGAGGCCCTTGGCGCGCGCGGTGCGCACGTAGTCCTTGCCCATCTCCTCGAGGAACAGCGTGCGGTACCAGCGGCTGCCGGCGCCGATGCCGCCGATCACCCCGATCAGCACCGGCAGCACGAGGAACTTCATGGCATCGACGCCGCCCTCGTAGCCCGAGATCGGCACCAGGTGCCAGAGCTTGGAGATCAGGTACTGCCCGCCGATGATGTAGAAGAGCGACGAGATCGACATCATCGCCACGCACAGGATCACGCCCCAGAGATCCAGGTAGGTGGCGCGGAAGAACGCCATGCCGAGCGCGAAGGTGATGTTCACGGCGAGCCCGACCAGGAACACGGGAATGGCGAGCGCCAGGCTCGGCCCCATGCGCGTCCTGATCTCGTTGGCGATGTCGCGGTTGTCCTCGGCGCGGCCGAAGTCGAGGGCGAACAGCTTCACCGATTTTTCGAAGAAGATGGTCTCGGAAAAGACGCGCAGCCCGCTTTGCTGTCCGTTAAAAAGCAGCGGCCTGTCGTAGCCGCGCTCGGCCTTCCATTTCTCGATCGCGTCCGGCGTGACGCGCTTCACGCCGAGCTGCATGCGCGCCACGTCGTCGGGCGTGTTGACGAGAAAGAACAGCGCGAACGTGATCAGGTTGATGCCGACGAGGATCGGGATCGCGTAGAGCGTCCGGCGGACGATGTAGGCGAGCATCTACGCCGGCTTCGCCGCCATGCGCTCGCGCCGGCGGTAGCTCATGAAGGCGGGAATCGAGCCGGCGACGACGAGCGCGAGGACGAGCAGCGCCGGCCAGACGATCGGCTGGTTCCATGCGCGGCGCAGCGCCGCGCGCTTGGCCACGTCGACGCGCAGGTACTTCAGGTTGTTGCGCGCCATGTTGTTCGGCTTGCCGTTCATCATCCAGGTGTGCGTGAGGCCGTAGGACACCGGATGGAAGCCCCCGACCCACGGCGCGTCGCGCCGGTAGAGCTCCACCATGCGATCGATGATCCGCTGGCGCTCGGGCGAGTTGGGGATGTTCTTCATGCGCTCGAACAAGGCGTCGAATTCCGCGTTCGCGTAGTTGCTGGTGTTCTCGCCCTGGGTCTTGACGCGCGCCTGCGCCCCATGCAGGAGGAAGAGGAAGTTCTCCGGGTCCGGGTAGTCGGCGTTCCAGCCGAGGATGTAGAGCTGCTGGCCGCCTTTCCTGATCTTCTCCTGGAACCGGTTCCAGTCGGTGTCGCGGATCTCGAGCTGCAGCGAGATCCTGGCGAACTGCCGCCGCCACCAGTCGAAGCGCGGCTTGTCGCCGGGGCCGCGCCCCACGGTATCGAGGTACAGCACGAGCGGCGCCCCGGTGCGCGCGTCGCGCCCGTCCGGGTAGCCCGCCTCGGCGAGAAGCTTCCTCGCCTCCTCGACCGGGCGGCGCTGCGGGCGACCGTTCGCCCAGACGTGCGTCAGCGGATTGATGCCGTCCTTTCCCGTGCGCTGCCCGAAGATGTCGGGCGCGAGCGGATCGTGCGCCACTCTTCCGCGGCCGTTGAGGAAGATTGAGATGAACTCCTCCCAGTCCACCGCGATGGCGATCGCCCGGCGCAGCTTCCTCGCGCGCGCGGAGTCGCCGCCGACCACCTCGTCGAGCCAGTTGACGCCCAGGTAGAGGATGGTGGTGTCCGGCGAGGTGCGCAGCTTGATGCCTTTCGCCTCCATCTCCGCCGTGAGGCCGACCTCGCCGCCCACCGCGACGCGCACCGCCTGGTCGAAGGTGTCGCTCGGGATCGCCGAGGAGTCGTAGTAGCCCTGCAGGAACTTGTTCCAGTAGGGAATGCTCTCCTTCTCGCGCGAGAAGACCACGCGATCGACGAACGGCATCGTCCTGCCGGCGTCGTCGAGCAGCCCCGCGGCCGCGTCGCCCGGCTCGCCCTCGGCCGGGTACGGCTCGCCGCGGAAGTTCGGGTTGCGCGCGAGCTCCATCTTCGCGTTCGGGTTGTTCTCGGTGAGCATGTAGGCGCCCGTGCCCACCGGCCACCAGTCGAGCGTGAAGTTCTTCTCCGCCATCCCCGGCTGCTGGAAGAACTTCTCCGCTTCCCAGGGCACGGGCGCGAAGAACGGCATCGCCAGCCAGTAGACGAACTGCGGGTAGCGGCCCTTCAGCCGCACGCGGTAGGTGTAGTCGTCGATCTTCTCCACGCCCGCCAGCCGGTGCTTGCGCAAATCGAGCCAGTCCTGCCTGCGCGTGTCGAACTTGCGCAGCCGCTCGGCGAATTCGCCCAGGCCGACGATGTACTCCGACATCAGGCCGAGGATCGGCGAGTGCAGGCGCGGGCTGGCGAGGCGCTTGATCTCGTAGATGTAGTCGTCCGCGGTGAGCTCGCGCGTGCCGAGCGGCAGCGCGTGGGGCGTCTGCAGCGCCGCGATGCGCTCGCGCGCGAGGGCGTGGTTTTCCGGCACGAACGCCGGGTGCGGCTGGTAGCGGATGCCGCGCCGGATGCGGATGGTGTAGACGGTGAACCTGCCGCCCTGCACGTCGACCGCCTTCGGCACTTCGAGTGCCGTCAGCGGGACCAGCTCGTAGGGGCGCTTGAGATAGTGGTACTGCAGCGGCGGCTCGTACACCTGCTGCGTGAAACGCGCCTCGTCCTCGGTGTAGGACTGCACCGGGTCGAGGTGCTTCGGGCGCTCGGTGAACGCCGAGTACAGCATGTTCCCGCCGCGCTCGGCGGCCGGATAGGGATCGTTCCAGACGTCGGCGCAGCCGGCGACAAAGCACGCCAGCACGAGGATCGGGCGCATCGAGCAAGTATAATCGCCGCACCATGGCGCTCCTCGACGGCCGCAGGATCCTGGTCACCGGCCTGCTCAGCAACCGCTCCATCGCCTACGGCGTCGCCAGAGCGGCGCACCGCGAGGGGGCGATGCTCGCCTTCACCTACCAGAACGAGCGCTTCAAGGAGCGCGTCGAGGAGATGGCGCGCGAGTTCGGCTCGGACATCGCCCTGCCCTGCGACGTCGCCAGCGACGACGAAATCGGGCGGCTGTTCGCCGGGCTCGGCAGGCGCTGGGACAAGCTCGATGGCCTGGTGCATGCCATCGCCTACGCGCCGCGCGAGGCGATCGGCGGCGATTTCCTCGACGGCCTGTCGCGCGAGGCGTTTCGCATCGCGCACGACGTGTCGGCCTACAGCTTCCCGGCGCTCGCCAAGGCCGCACTGCCGATGATGCAGGGCGGCAAGGGCGCGCTCGTCACGCTCACCTACCTCGGCGCCAAGCGCGTGGTGCCCCACTACAACACCATGGGCCTGGCCAAAGCGAGCCTCGAGGCCTCCGTGCGTTACCTCGCCGCGAGCCTCGGCCCGCGCGGCATCCGCGTGAACGGGATCTCCGCGGGACCGATCAAGACGCTGGCCGCCGCGGGCATCGCCGGCATCGGCAGGCTGCTCAAATTCGTCGAGGAGCACTCCCCGCTGCGGCGCAATGTCACCACGGAGGACGTGGGCAACGCCGCCGCGTTCCTGCTGTCCGATCTCGCCGCAGGGGTCACGGGCGAGGTACTGTACGTGGATTCTGGCTTCAGGAACGTGGTTGCAGGTATCCCAGGAGGAGGAGGAAGCGAATCATGAGAACCATCTTCGCAGTGCTCGCAGCGCTGCTCGCCTTCGGCGCGCAGGCGCAGTACCCGACCCGGCCGGTCACCATGATCGTGCCGTTCCCGCCGGGCGGCGTCGCCGACATCGTCGGCCGGCCGCTCGCCGCCGCAATGGAAAAGACGCTCGGCCAGCCGGTGGTGATCGTCAACCGCACCGGCGCGGGCGGCGCAGTCGGCATGACCGCGGCGGCCAAGGCGGACCCCGACGGCTACACCATCCTCATGGCGCTGTCGTCGATCTCGATCTTCCCGGTGTCCGACCCGCTGCAAGGCAGGCAGGCGCCCTACCAGATCTCGGACTTCGTGCCGATCGCCCTGGTGACCGCGGACCCCACGGTGCTGGTGGTGGGCGGCGACAGCCCCTACAGGACGATCCAGGAGTTCGTGGCCGGCGCGAAAGCCAATCCCGGCAAGCTCAACTTCTCCTCGTCCGGCATCTTCGGCACGCTGCACGTGGCGATGGAGATGTTCGCCGGCGCGGCGGGCATCAAGCTGTTCCACGTGCCCTACCAGGGCGGCGGGCCGGCGGTACGGGCGCTGCTCTCGGGCGAAGTGCAGGCGCTCGCCTCGGGGCCGGCGGCCGCGATCGGGCAGATCCAGGCGGGCAAGATGCGCGCGCTCGCCGGCTGGGGCGCGAAGCGCCTCGAGCTGATGCCCGAGCTGCCGACGTTCAAGGAGCTCGGCTACAAGGACGTTGAGTTCTACATCTGGTCCGGGGTGGTGGCGCCCGCGGCGACGCCCGCCGAGGCGCAGCACAGGCTGCGCGCGGCGGTGCGCGCGGCGGTCGCCAGCCCGCTGTTCTCGGGCGCCATGGCGAAGGTGCGCACGCCGATCAACTACCTCGACGCCCCCGAGTTCAAGGACTTCTGGTTCGAGGACGCGAAGCGCCTGCGCGCCGCGGTGCTGAAGATCGGCAGCGTGGCGGGCAAGTAATCCCATGGTCGATCCCGCGCCCGCCTACCGCTATATCCAGGAGCGCCTCGGCGTCGACGTCAAGGCGGCCGACGCCGCGACCGAGCTCGCCACGCTCGGCGTCGATTCGCTGTCGCTGCTCGAAATGGTGTTCGAGATCGAAGAGCGCTTCGGCGTCAAGGTGGACGAGGACACGCCGCCGCCGCGCAACTGCGGCGAGCTGGTGGCGTTGATCGAGCGCCTCGCGGCCGCGAAATCGTGACCGCGCGGCGCGTCGCGGTCACCGGCGTGGGCATGGTGAGCCCGCTCGGCGCCACGGCGCAGGCCTCGTTCGACGCGCTGCTCGCGGGTCGCTCCGGAATTCGGCTGCACGCGCCCGCCGACGCGCCCAGGCCGCTCGCGCTGCCCGCCGGCATCTGCGCGGATTTCGACCCGGCTGCCGCGTGCGGGCGCGCGAAAGCGGGCACGCTCGATCGCTACAGCCAGCTCGGCATGGCCGCCGGCCTCGAAGCCTGGCGCGCCGCCGGCCTCGAGCCGGCCGCGGACGAGGACCGCGAAGCCTGGGGCGTCGCCTGGGGCACCGGGGTGGGCGGCGCGCTGGTCTTCGAGCGCGGCTACCGCGATCTGTTCATCCGCGGCCGCGAGCGCCTGCCGCCGCTCACCGTGGTGCAGGCGATGAACAACGCCTGCGCCTCGCATCTTTCGATCCAGCTCGGGCTGGGCGGCAGCTGCGTCACGTATTCGGTGGCCTGCGCCTCCGCCGCGATAGCGATCGGCGAGGCGTTTCGCCGCGTGCGCAGCGGCGCCGCGCCGGTGATGCTCGCCGGGGGCTCGGAGGCGCCGCTCGCCTACGGCGTGATCCGCGCCTGGCTGGCGCTGCAGGTGCTCGCCCCGGGCGACGCCGAGAGCGCGCCGCGCGCGAGCAAGCCGTTTCAGCGCGCACGCGCGGGCCTGGTGCTCGCCGAAGGCGGCGCCGCGCTGGTGCTCGAGGACTGGGCGCGCGCCGAGCGGCGCGGCGCGCGCATCTACGCCGAGGTCGCCGGCTACGGCGAGTCCTGCGATCACGGCAACCTCGTGCGTCCGTCGAGCGACGGCCAGGCGCGCGCGCTGCGCGCCGCGCTGGCCGACGCGGCGATGACGCCCCGGGAAGTGGACTACGTGAACGCGCACGCCACAGGCACGCGCGAGGGCGACGCCATCGAGGTCGCGGCGCTCGTCGCGGCGCTCGGCGCGCGCGCCGCCGAGATCGCGGTGAGCGCCACCAAGGCCGCGCACGGCCACACGCTCGGCGGCGCCGGCGCGCTCGCCGCCGCGTTCACGGTGCTCGGCCTGCACCAGGGCGCCGTGCCGGCGACGCTCGGCGCGGACGCGGACCCCGATCCGGAATGCGCGGGCGTCGCGCACGTGACGGGGGCGGCCCGGCGCGGCGTGCGCCTGCGCGCCGCGCTCACCAACGCCTTCGCCTTCGGCGGCAGCAACGCGGTGCTCGCGTTCCGCGCGCGCGGCGGCGATTGAACGGGGAGCGGGCTGCCGTTACACTGTCCCCCGGACCATGGCCAGCATTCCCCTCAGCGCGCAGTTCGCCCCCGCCGCCGATCCGGCGCTGCTCGAAGAGCTGGCCGGGCTGATCACGGCCGAGCTCAATCTCGAGGTCACGCCCGCGGACATCGCGCCGGAGGCGCCGCTGTACGGCGAGGGCCTCGGCCTGGACTCGATCGACATCCTTGAGCTGGCGCTGGTGGTGTCGCGGCGCTACGGGGTGCGCCTGCGCTCCGATCACGAGGACAACACGGTGATCTTCGCGTCGCTCTCCAACCTCGCCCGCTTCATCGCGCAGAACCGCACGAAGTGAGCCGGCGGCGCACA
>Ga0326597_10003461_pt1 | contig 22774 bp, 24 predicted proteins | sample RVTome_12_FD_203789 | JGI IMG/M metagenome (GOLD analysis project Ga0326597, IMG submission 203789) | Soil microbial communities from uranium-contaminated site in the Upper Colorado River Basin, Wyoming, United States - RVT100D185 | ecosystem: Environmental > Terrestrial > Soil > Contaminated >...
GCGGCCGGATTTTCGCTGGCGAGCCCGTTCGATCCTACCAGTATCTGTGCGGCGAGTTCCTCGTCCACGGCGATTTCACCCAGCGGAGTCGCCCATGCCCCGCGTGCGTAAACAGCGTTTCCTCCAGTCCAGCGATGCGCCGTTCCGAAAAAGATAAAAGTTGTCGGGCGGGATTTTCGACGAATGCTCTCGAATGCGTGCGCCGCCACCGCTCCCGAATAGTCCCAGCCAGCGTGCGGAACGATGCCCGCCACGATGTGTCCGGGCTGCTCGGGAGGCGTGAACCCTCGCAAGAACCGGTCCGTCGCGCGGGCACAATCCCCAGCGTAGAACTGACTCGCCGCAGGCTGTCGCACTATCACCGTTCATCTCCCGTAGGAATAGTCTACACCGGATGAAAATGTATGTGGAGATCGGGGCTGCGGCTTGCGCCGGGGCGGGAGCCTGCGGTGGTGAAAGGTCAAAGCTGTCGCCGGATTTGTGAATCAGAAAGGGATGTCGTCGTCGGTGATGCTGGCAGGACCGGATTGATCGAAATTGTCATCGGGCGCAGAGGGCACAGGCTCGCTCGCGGGAGCGCCGCTGCGCGAACCGGAAGCTGCGCGGCTCGCGCTTCCCCCACCGCCGCTTCCGGCGCCGGCGCCCTCGCCGCGCCCGCCAAGCATCTGGACGTCCGAGGCGACGATGTCCACGCTGGTGCGCTTATTGCCGTCCTTACCTTCCCACGTGCGGGACTGAATACGGCCCTCGATATAAGCCTGGCGGCCCTTGCTCAGATACTGGGCGCAAATCTCGCCGAGCTTGCCCCAGGCGACAATATTGTGCCACTCGGTCTCTTCCTTCAACTCGCCGCTCTTATCTTTGTAGGAGCGGCTAGTGGCCAGCGAGAACTTCGCCACCGACTGGCCCGAAGGCAGGTAGCTCAATTCCGGGTCCTTCCCAAGGTTGCCCACCAGAATGACTTTGTTAACGCCTCGTGCCACGGCCAGACTCCTTTACTGTATGCAGGCGATTATACTCTGAGCCTTTCAAAATGGGTACAGACGGAAATTGCGACACTACTGATTGACGGCCTGTTCGGCGCGCTCCCGCGGCAGTTGGCGATCGTCAAACTTGCCGAAGATCATCTTACCGGCGGTGGTTTGCAAGACGCTGGTTACCGCGATATCGATGGTTTTCGAAATCATTTTCTTGGCATTGTCCACCACCACCATTGTGCCGTCATCCAGATAGGCCACCCCCTGGTTGAATTCCTTGCCCTCTTTAAGGATGAAGACGCGCATGATCTCGCCCGGCAGGACGACGGGCTTCAGCGCGTTGGCCAGTTCATTGATGTTGAGGACTTCGACTCCCTGCAATTGCGCGATTTTGTTGAGGTTGAAATCGTTGGTGACGATCTTGGCTTCGTAAGCCTTGGCCAGCTCAATCAGCTTCATGTCCACTTCGCGCACCTGCGGGAAATCGTCATCCACGATCTGCACTACGACCGTGGTCATCTTCTGAATTTTCTGGAGGATATCCAAACCTCTGCGGCCGCGGTTGCGCTTCATCGCGTCAGCGGAATCGGCAACCTGCTGCAGCTCCCGCAGCACAAATTGCGGGGTCACCAGGACGCCGTCGAGAAAACCTGCGGCGCAAATGTCCGCAATCCGGCCATCGATGATGACGCTGGTGTCCAGAATCTTGTGCGAGCGCTTGCTCTGTTTTTCCGCGCCGAACAGGCCGCCCAGCGCAGCCAGGTTCAGCATCTCGCCTTTGTGCGCTCCCACCATCAATCCGATATAGGCCATCACCACCATGACGAACATTTGCAGGAAGGACAGCGTGTTTCGCGGAAGGATGGACTGGCCCAGAACCAGGCTCATCAGGTAGGCGCCGATGATGCCCAGGATGGAGCCAATCGCGGCCCCGATCAGGCGCTTTAGACTGGCGCGGCTGACCCGCGTTTCAAAGATCAGAATGGCAAGTGCCAGCCCCAGGCCCAGCAGCGAATCGTACCATCCCGAAATTCCAAACGGCTGATAGTAGTAAGAGGCCGCCACAAGAACAACAATTAAGATAATGCGTACGAAAATCCAGTCGAGCAATGGTTTTACCCTCCTTCAATTGATTTGGCCGAGGAGCTTGCCCGGAGTTATGAATAGGATTCGCCGGTAACCAACCTGAGCAGAATCCGGAAAGTAGTCCCCACCGTAAAGTTGTAATCAAACTCAGCGTCTTCATTTCGCACCGAATATGCCGGAACAGGCCCGGATAGACCAACTGCAATCCGATGGCCAAAAACCTGATTGAGTGTAGCACAGGGCTGCTGGAGGAAATAGTTCAAAGCGCCGGGGAAATATACCGGGAGTGGCTCTGAAGCCGGAGGATCTCTACCGAGGGAATTAGGGAAGATAGCGGCGGGGCACGCGTTTGCCGATGCCGCACAGAATTTCGTAGGGAAGAGTCCCGGTGGCTTCGGCAAGATCGATGGCGGTCTGAACGCCGTCTCCCTGGCGTCCGATCACGACAACTTCTTCGCCGATACGCAAGTCGGGGATGTCGGTGACGTCGACCAATGTCAAATCCATGCTGATGCTGGCGACGATGGGTGCGAATTGGCTACGGATCAGGACTTTTCCCCGGCCCGAGAGCCGCCGGTTCATGCCGTCGGCGTATCCGGCCGGCAAAGTTGCAATCCGCGAGTGCCGGGGCGTCACATACTTTCCCCCGTAACCAAGCGGGATTCCCGCCGGAACTTCCTTCACGGCGATGACTTTGGTTTTCAGCGAAAGAATTTCACGGACCGGTAGTTCCCGAATGGGTGGACCGGCGGCGCCCTCCGGGACGCGCATGGGCAAGTGATAGCCGTAGAGCAGCAGCCCCGGACGCACCATGTTTCCCCAGGATTGCGGACGGCCGACGATGGCTTCGCTATTGGCCTGATGGCAATATCGCGGGCGGATGCCGGCCCGCGCCAGTCCTTGCTCCACACATGCGAACCGCTCCATCTGTTCCTCGGTCTGCCGCGTGGTGAAATCCTCCGCAGCGGCGAACTGCTCGAATAGTCCATCGAGTTCTACGCAGGACATCTTGCGGTAGAGTTCAAGAAACGGCTCCACGCCCTGCCAGTGGAGGCCCAGCATCCCCATGCCCGTGTTCACCTTGAGGTGGAAGCGGATGCGGCGTTCCATGCGCCGCCCCCACTCTTCGATGGTAGCAAGCTGGTCCTCGGAATAGATCGCCGGGACCAGATCGTAATCGGTCAGTGCGCTTTGCTCGCCCTCCCAAAATCCTGTCAGGAGAAGAATCGGCTGGGTGATGCCCATGCGGCGCAACTCCACGCCTTCATCGGCGGACGCCACTCCGAACCAATCGACCCCAGCCTGAGCCAGTGTCCGCCCCACTTCCGGCAAGCCGTGACCATAGGCATCGGCCTTGACGATGGCCATGATGGCGCGCTCGCGGCCAATATGCTCGCGAATGATGCGGTAGTTTTTCGTTAATTGAGACAGGCAAACTTCAGCCCAGGTTGGTCTAGTCGGCATGGTTCAGTTTTCACGAGAGAGTCAGAGCCGAAGCTTCGTATCTAACTCATTTGCGGATCATCCTCCGAATCGAATTCAGAAGAGGGATTTCGGAAGGATGCCCATTTCGAAACAAATACCAGATCGATACTTCCTGTAGGACCATTACGTTGCTTGGCAATCAGTAACTTGCGGATGCCCTCCGGTCCATCGTGTTCCCGGTGCTTACCCTTTTGTGATTTTTCTGAATAAAGGAAGGCGACTAAGTCGGCATCCTGCTCAATCTGGCCACTTTCACGAAGGTCCGAAAGTCTTGGTTCTCCTCCTTCCCGTTCCTCGGGTGAACGATTTAGCTGCGATATTGCTATCAAGGGAACTCGAAGCTCCTTAGCCAGTCCCTTCAGACCCCGGGATATCGTTGAGATTTCCTGTGTCCGATTCTCGAACCTGCCGCGGCCGGCCATCAATTGCAGGTAATCCACTACAAGTAGATCCAAGCCGCGCTCGGCTTGAAGTCTCCTCGCCTTTGCCCGCATCTCGGTGACCGAAATAGCTGGTGTATCGTCTATAAAAAGTGGAGCGTTAGCTAGCTTTCCGAGCGAAACTGCGAGTCGACTCCACTCCTCACGGGTGGCGAATCCAGCTTGGAGCTTGTGGGCATCGACATCTGCCTCAGAACAAATCAGGCGCATCGCAAGCGCCTGTCCAGACATTTCCAGGCTGAACAATCCGACGGACTTGTTGTCGTGAATTGAAATTCGTCGTGCAATATCAAGTGCAAAACTGGTTTTCCCCATTGAGGGGCGTGCGGCGATAATAATCAGGTCCGAGGGCTGCAAACCTCTGGTCATATCGTCAAATTTGCGGAAGCCAGTCTCCAGGCCCGTTACCCGCTTGCCGCGATCATGCAGAGCATCGAGACTCTCGAAGCTCTGTTGGAAAACCTCCCGAAAATGCACGAACCCGCTGCGAACCTGTTGCTCGCCGAGGGAGAGCACCAGTCCCTCGGCCGAGTCCAATATATCCTCAGCTTCTTCGGCCCCTTCAAGAGCCCGAGTGGCAATGGTATTGGAAACGTGGATCAACCGCCGCAGCAGCGCTTTGTCCTTGACGATCTTGGCGTAATGCTCGATGTTGGCAAGCCGCGGCAGGCCGTCGGTGAGCGAAGACACGTAACTGGCGCCGCCGATCAGCTCCAGCTCATTGTTGCGCATTAACTCTTCGGAGAGTGTTACGAGGTCAACCGGGCGGGAGTGGTCGGCCATCTCCGTCATGCGCAAAAACAGACGGCGGTGGCTATCGAGGTAGAAATCCTCAGGCTTGAGAACTTCTGCGGCCTGATTGTAGGCGGAGTTGTCGAGCAGAATCGCTCCCAGCACGGAACGCTCCGCCTCGACATTGCTGGGGAGGACTTTCAGTACGGTGGGGTCGCTGACCGCCATCGAGACTCCCTAACGATCGCGTTAAGATTCTTCCGGAACAACCTGGACTTGAATTGAGACGGTAACTTCTTTGTGCAACCGCACGGGCGCCTGAAATTCGCCCAATTGCTTGAAGGGCTCTTCCAGATGGATCTTGCGCCGATCGATTTCGAAACCCTTCTTGTGCAGCTCTTCGGCGATGTCGAGCGAGGTTACCGAGCCGAACAGCACGCCGGACTCGCCAGCTTTGCGCGCAACGGTCAGCGTAACTTTGGAGAGCATTTCAGCAAGCTGTTGGGCGTCAGACTGCTCCCGTGCATCGCGCTTAACCGCGGCGGCTTTCTCCTGCTCTACCACCTTGCGATTGCCGGAGGTAACCAGCATGGCCAGCTTGCGCGGCAGCAGAAAATTCCGGCCGTAGCCGCCCTTCACCTGGACAACCTCGCCTCGCCTTCCGAGGCTTTCGATGTCCTCTCGTAGAATTAATTCCATCGTCTTGGCCATGGTAAACTCTCCACAATTCTCCGCGAACGGTTCTAATTAGAAATCGGCGGTGAAGGGCAGGAACGCAATGTTGCGCGCCCGTTTGATCGCCCGCATCAGCCGCCGCTGGTGCGGCGCACAGGTGCCGGAGGTGCGCATCGGCAGAATCTTGCCGCGCTCCGGAATGAACTGGCCGAGCAGCCGGACGTCCTTGTAGTCGATGTAATCAATCTTGTCCGCGCAGAACCGGCACACTTTGCGCCGACGCGAGAACTGGCGCTTGCCACCGCCACCGCCACTGCCTTCGCGACGGGGCCCTCCGTAGGGTCTGGATTGCGATCCCATTGCTTTACCTTTCTGTCCGATCAAGTATCGTGTTGTCCAAAGTTGCCGTTGCGCTCCCGCTCAGACGTCAGCCTAGGCCGGGGCTGCGGCCGGCGCTGCAGATGGCGCTGCAGATGGCGCCGCGCCGCCGCGGGGCTTCTTCTTCGCAGAATGCTTTGAGCGGGCCGCTTGCAGCTTGGCGGCTCGCTTCAACTCTTCATCCACCCGGACCGTCTGAAATTTCAGGACCGGCTCGGTGACCTTCAGCCGCCGTTCTAGCTCCAGTACCGTGGTGGCATTGCATTCCGAGTCGAGAAGAATGTACTGGCCTTCGCGATAGCGGCGGATGAGATAAGCGAGACGTCTCCGCCCCATTCGGTCGGTCTTGCGCAGCGTCCCGCCGCCGGAGGTAATGACGGCCTCCATCTGGGTTACGATGCGGTCTGCCTCATCATCCGGAAGATCCGGCTTGAGGATGAATATCGTTTCATAGATTCTCATGGCAAATTAAGTCCTAACGTCTTCGCAAACTTTCTAAAACACAAAACCGTTTACCGTTATTATTGGGAGGCCTCGTTGGCCTGCTTTTCCCGCCGGTTAAATCGATTCATGGCTTTGGCCGCGCCTTCTCTCAGGATCATTTCCGTGGCATCGGCTGCCCGATCCAGAATTTCGTCCATACTCTCACGCTGGCTGCGCCGCAGCGGGCGAAGCAAATAAGCGACGGGGTCTTCCACGGCCACATCCGGAGATACGCCAATCCGGACCCGAACGAAATCCTTGGTGCCGATCGCCTCTATAATGGATTCTAACCCGTGATGGCCCGCGGAACCACCCCTTTGACGGATCTGAACCGTTCCCCACGCCAAATCCAGTTCGTCGGCGACCACCACCAAATCTTCCGGACCGCATCCTTGTTTGCGTAACCACTCTTTGACGGCCACCCCGCTCAGGTTCATGAACGTCTGGGGATGGATCAGGAAAATCTCCTGGTCGTCCATCTGGATGCGGGCATAAAGCGATTTCGCCCTGCGCCGATCCAGGTTTGCCTGGTGGCGCCGGGCCAGCCGGTCTACAGCCGCAAAGCCCATGTTATGCGGCGAGAAATTGTACTCCGGTCCCGGATTGCCCAGGCCTACCACCAGTTTCACCGGTGTGCTGCTCCCATCCCCGACCCGGGGCGTTGCCGATAGCCGATGTACACGCAGCCGGGCGCGTTATTTCTCCTTCTTCGCTTCCTTCTTTGCAGGAGCCTCGGCTGCCTCCTCGCCCTCTTCCACGGTCTTGCCCTTCTTGATGACCTCGGGCTCCGCCGGAGCCTCTGCCAGAGCAGTTTCCGCCGGTTTGACTTCCTCTATTGCCTTCGGCGTGATCACGTGGCAGATGACCGCCTGCGGCTCTCTGAGGATGCGGATGCGATCCCCAATGCGAGCCTGCAGGTCGCTCACGCGAATGCTCTCATTGAGCATCATGTTGCTGACATCGAATGTAAATTCTTCCAGCAGGTCCGCCGGCAGGCACTCGACCTCCAGTTCGCGCAGCATCAGCTCGAAGACGCCGCCCTGCTCCTTGATGCCCCGCGCCTCGCCCGAGGTGATGATCGGCACGGCAACGCGAATCTTGCGGTCCATCAGAACGCGCTTGAAGTCGACATGGAGCAGCGTTCCCCGCACCGGCTGCCATTGGGTTTCGGCAATCATAGCCAGAGTTTCTTCGCCTCCCGCTATCTGCAATTGAAACAAGCTGTGATGCTTCGCCCGGGTCCCCAGCACGTTGGCGAGCTGCCGCGGGTAAAGTTGCAGCAGGATCGACGTGCCGGAGCCGCCGTACAACACGGCAGGGACTTTACCGGCGCGCCTCAGCTCGTGCAGGACGTGCTTGCCCGTCTCGTTTCGAACTTCCGCTTCGACTGTTACTCTCTCCATTGCCATATCGTCCCTTCCCGCGCTGTTGGCCCCTCTAGATAAACAGGTTGCTGACCGAAGTCTCCTCGTGGATGGACAGGATGGCCCGCGCCAGCAGCGACCCCACGCTCAGCGTAACAATCCGCCCGCACTTTGCCGCCGCTTCGGTCAAGGGAATGGAGTTGGTCACCACCACCTGAACGATCTTCGACTGGCAGATGCGGTCCACCGCCTTGCCGGAGAGCACAGCATGGGTACAGCAGGCATAAACTGCGGCGGCGCCCTTTTCCAATATCGCATCCGAGGTCTTCACCAGCGTGCCCGCCGTGTCAATCATATCGTCAACAATCACCGCCGTGCGGCCCTCCACATCGCCGATGACGTTCATCACTTCGGCTTCGTTCACGTCCACCCGGCGCTTGTCCACGATGGCCAGCGCGGCATTCATCTTCTTCGCGAAAAAGCGCGCCCGCTCCACTCCGCCCGCATCCGGAGCCACTACCGTCAGCTTCGGCAGGTTCAGCTTCTGGAAATAATCCACTAGCACCGGCGCCGCAAATAGGTGATCCACCGGGACGTCGAAAAAACCTTGAATCTGCGGCGTGTGCAGGTCCATGGTTAGCGCGCGGTCGGCGCCCGCGGTGGTCAACAGGTCGGCAACGAGCTTGGACGAAATCGGCACGCGCGGCCGATCTTTGCGGTCCTGGCGAGAATAGCCATAGTAGGGCATCACCGGAGTGATGCGCCGCGCCGAGGCCCGCTTGAGAGCATCCATCATCAGCAGCAGTTCCATGATGTTGGTGTCCACCGGGTTACTGGTCGGCTGCACCACGAAGACATCCGTGCCGCGGACGTTCTCATTGATCTGAACGCGCACCTCGCCGTCGCTGAAGCGGGTGATCAGCGCCTGACCCAGCGGCACCTCCAGACACCTGCATATCTCCGCAGCCAAGGGCGGGTTTGCCGTGCCGGAAAATATTTTCAGGCGGTCTCGATCCATATCTCACCCGCAGGAAATGCGCGGCTTGCCGGGACAAGTGCCCTGACGAAGCCGGAGTGAAGGATTTAGAGCAGCCTCCTGCCACGTCTCCCCATGCACTTGGTTCAAGCGGATTTGTCTGACGCAGGAACCTGCCCCGGAGGCGGCTTCGCCCCAGGACAGCCAATGCCATTCCACTCTAGCCCGCGAAGTTACCCATTTTAGGGGACCCGCCGCGGAAAAGCAACAAGCAGGGAATGGCGCCTGGCCCGTGGTGCAGTACGGTTTGAGGGTTTCCCATGGCGATGGGCACAACTCGAACTAAGCTTCCTCTTCCACGGCTTCGCCGGCACGGGCGGCCTTGGCCGCGGCAACGATCTTCTCGGCGATGTGTGCCGGGACGACTTCGTAGTGGGAAAACTCCATCGAGAAGCTCCCGCGCCCCTGTGTCATCGAGGTGAGATTCGAGGAGTAGCTCAGCATCTCGGACATGGGCACCTGGGCCTTGACAACCTGCGCGTTGCCGCGCGTGTCCATGCCCTGGATGCGGCCCCGGCGTCCGTTCATGTCGCCGATCAGGTCGCCGGAATACTGATCCGGCGCAGAGACCTCCACGTTCATGACGGGCTCGAGCAGCACGGGCTTGGCCTGCTCCATGGCTTTCTTGAAGGCGATCGACCCGGCGATCTTGAAGGCCATTTCGGAGGAGTCCACATCGTGATAGGAGCCGTCGTAGACGATGACGCGGAAGTCCACCACCGGAAAGCCGGCGAGATATCCCCTCGCTGCCGAATCGATAATTCCTTTCTCGATGGCAGGGATATAATTTTTCGGGATGGCGCCGCCAAAGATGTCATTGACGAACTCGAATTTGCCGCCGCGCGGCAGCGGCTCCATCTTGATCTTGCAATCGCCGTACTGCCCATGGCCCCCGCTCTGTTTCTTGTGCCGGCCCTGCACGTCAGCTTTACCCATGATGGTTTCGAGATACGGGATTTTCGGGGCCTTGAGAGTAACGTCAACGTGATACCGCTTCTTCAGCCGGGAGACGATCACTTCGACGTGCTGTTGCCCGGAGCCGCCCAGCAGGAACTCCTTGGTTTGCGGGTCGCGGTAGAACCGCAGGGAGAGGTCCTCTTCCAGGATGCGGTGCAAGGCGCCGCCCAGGTGGTCTTCGTCGCTGCGGGTCTTCGGCTCAATCGCAAAGCTGATCGAGGGCTCGGGAAGCGTTACGGCCGGGTAGAGGATTGGATGGGTCTTGTCGCCGAGGGTGTCCCCGGTGAGGGTTTCCTTGAGCTTGGCAACGGAGCCGATGTCCCCGGCACGGATTTCCTGGATCGGCGCGGCGGTCTTCCCCTGCATCAATGAGATATGCGCGAATCGCTCGCTGGCTCCCTTATTGTAATTGGTGATCGTGGCGTCGTTGGCCAGGACCCCGGACATCACCTTGAAATAAGTTACTCGTCCGGCAAAGATGTCAGCCACGGTTTTGAAAACGAAGAGCGATACCGGCTCAGTGTCCGCAATCTTGCGCTCCACTTCTTTGCCGTCGGGGGTCTTGCCCTTCGCCGTTCCGCGCGCCACGCCCGAGGGGAGATAGTCCACCGCAAAATTCAGGATCAGGTCGGCGCCCACCAGATTGGTGGCCGAGGAGCACAGGATTGGAAAAAGCCTCTGCGTGGCGACGGCCTCGCGCAATCCCTCTGCAATGTGCTCCGGCGCGAGCGTCCCTTTATCGAAAAACTCTTCCATGAATGCGTCATTGCCTTCGGCGATGACTTCAATCAGTTTGTCGCGAGCCGCCTCCGCTGCCGCTTTGACGCCGGCGGGGATGTCTCCTGCCTGGCCCTTGCCGTTGCCGCCGGGGGTGTACGTGTAAGCCTTCATCGTCAGCAAATCGACGACGCCCGTGAAACCCTTTTCTTCTCCGATGGGCCATTCGATGGGGATGGCGTTGCGTCCAAAGACCGACTGGATGGACTCGAGGCTGCGCTCAAAGCTGGCGCGCTCGCGGTCCAACCGGTTGATGACGATGGCGCGGGGCAGATTGTAGCGGTTGGAGAACTCCCACACTTTTTCCGTCTGCACCTCGACTCCGGCGACGCCGTCCACCAAGACGAGGGCCGAATCCGCTGCCACCAGGCTTGATAACGTGTCATTAATGAAAATGTTGTAGCCCGGAGTGTCCAGCAGGTTGATCTTGGTCTTATTCCACTCGAGGTAGGCGAGCGAGGTCGAGATGGTTACCTTGCGCTCGATCTCTTCTTCGTCGTAATCGGTCGTGGTAGTGCCGTCATCGACGCGGCCGAGGCGGGTCGTCAGTCCTGCGGTGTACAGAAACGCTGCCACGAGCGACGTCTTGCCGGAGTCGCCGTGGCCCACGACCCCCACATTGCGGATATCCTTGCCTTGGTAGACTTTCAAGCGAGTGCTCCTTTCCACCTACTGGGACGGATGACAGAGACTGGCTGCACGGCACGCCCTACGACGCGAAAGCACACGATGTTAGCACACGCTTTTAGAGGGTTTCAACGGGAAGAACCGTGCGATGGCGGGCCAGTTTCTTGGATACCGGCTACGCAGGTAAACGTAACACCAAACGCAATACCAAACGCAACAGATGACGTATGAGTTATAATTGCAACAAATAGGCGTTCAATAAGGGAATTCCGGCTGATACGATGAGCTTTTGGCAACATTTATCAAAACCAATACTCGCTCTCGCTCCAATGGCGGATGTGACCGATCCCGCTTTTCGACGCATCATCGCAAAGTATGGCAAGCCGGACCTTTTCTGGACCGAGTTTGTCTCTGCGGACGGACTGTTCCTGGGCGGCTACCATTCTCTGATAAAAGACCTTGCATTTTCACAGGTTGAGCGTCCAATTGTCGCGCAATTTTTTACCGCCAGTCCGGAGATGATGCGCAAAGCGGCCTCACTCGCAACTGACCTCGGTTTCGACGGTGTCGACATCAACATGGGCTGTCCGGATAAGACGGTTCAAAAGCACGGTGCCGGGGCGGCATTGATCAGAACTCCGCAGCTTGCCCAGGAGCTGATTTGCGCGGCCAAACAGGGAGCCGGCACTCTACCTGTATTCGTTAAAACCCGAATCGGATGGGATGAAAACGAGCTGGAAACTCTGCTACCGGCGCTCTTGGATGCGGAGCCGGCGGTCATCACCATTCACGCCCGTACGCGCAATGAACTGTCGCTGGTGCCCGCTCGATGGGAACTGGTCAAACGTGCCGTGGAGATTCGCGACGCGCAGGGAAGCGATGCGCTCATCTTTGGAAATGGGGATGTGTCATCCATTGCCGACGCCCGGCAGAAAGCGCAAGCGACGGGTTGCGACGGAGTGATGCTCGGCCGCGCGATTTTCGGCAATCCCTGGCTATTCGCAAAACCTTCCCCTACAGAACCTCTGTCGAAGATTGGTCCCCAGCAAAAGCTGGAAGCTCTGGTAGAGCACGCCAAACTATTTGAGGAATTGCTGCCGCACAAACCTTTCGCAATCATGAAAAAACATTTCAAATCCTATGTAGCAGGCTGGGATGGCGCGAAAGAGCTTCGAATCAAACTGATGGCTGCCAGAAACGCCAGCGAAGTAGAACTCTTGAGTGGCCTCGCCGCACCAGTTGACGTTCCCTCCGCCCGATGATTTTGCAATATATGAAATCAAAAAAGGGACAGAGGTTCAAAGCGGGTCGATGCATTCACTGTCTTGAGCAAAGCGAGCAGATAAATGACGATCACATATTTCCATCTGCCTGGTATCCGGATGACACTCCTAGTGATGTAGAACGGTGGACTGTTCCGTCTTGCCTGAAGTGCAACAAAGATCATGGGATAAACGAGCAGGAGCTCTTGATTCGATTAGGGCTATGTATAAGCCCTCAAGATGCCCGGGCTTGCGGAGTTGCCGCGAAGGCGTTAAGGAGCATAACTCCGGCGGCTGGCAAGTCCGAGCGGGACAAACGCGCGAGGCAAGCGAAACGTCGTGAAATCCTTAAGGACGTGGAGCTTCAAGACAAACCGCCTGAGATCGGAATTTTTCCAAATTTCGGGCCAGATCCGTCCATTAGTTATGAGAACTTTATGGTTCTTACGATCAAGGGAGATCGGCTTATCAAATTGGGGAAGAAAATCGTGCGAGGGCTGACATATCACTTCGAGAATCGCTTTATTGAAAACGATCGCGAAGAGATAGAAGTGCATTTCGTGCACGATCGAGATGCCGTCAATGTCGTTGAGATGGCGAAAAGATTTGGGCAATCCTTCCATCGAGGGCCTGGAATTTCTGTAATCCGCGCGATCGCGGGAGACGGTAGCAATGCAGGCATATTCATTGTTGAAATATGGGGGCGCGTAAAATTCTATGTAACACTACTCCCTAGAAACGAATAGTCTCGGAGGCCAATATGGAACAACTCCGAATATCGGGTAAGGACCTTGGCTTTCTCGCACAACCGGACTTCTGCGACAGGTGCTTCTGGATCAAGCGTAAGACTCCTCAGGGACTACCCTTTCAGATTTTCCCCGGAATATTCAGTTCAATTGATTCCTACAGCAAAAATTTGGTTCACTCGTGGTTTGATCGGCATGGAACCCCTCCCCCTTGGCTTGGCGAGGTCGGAAATATTATTGGATATCGTCCGCCACCTCAATTACACCAAGTTTGCGACATTGGACGAAGGTACCAAGATCCTCCTGACTGGCGCGCCGGATGCCGTTTTTCAGGTTACCGATGGTTCAATCCTGATTGCAGACTATAAGACAGCGAAGTTTACTCCGGCCCAAGATCGGCTCTTGCCAACGTACCGGGCGCAGCTTAATGCATACGCTGCCATCTCGGAACGAATCGGTTACGGTCATGTGTCGCGGCTGGCGCTCATCTATACAGAACCCGTAACCGACAGTGCAGCCGCCGCAGCCGATGAGGCACACCGTGTTGGTGGTTTCGATATGGGATTCTCGGCTCACATTGTGCCGGTAGACTTGGATCTAGGAATGATCCAGGCACTTTTGGAAAGCGCACGGACTATATTGGACTTACCCGTACCCCCTGCGGGACGCACTGGATGCAAGGACTGCAGCAAGCTGGAATCTCTCGTTGGGCTTATAACTGCGGGGTCCCGAAGCGGGTAGCCACGGCACGTTTTTGTGCCGTGGAATCGCCTGCCAAGACCATTTCAGCCGCGGCGGACTTCCCGCGTGAGGCCCTCGTGTACCAGCATTTTCAGAAGAGTTTGATATCCGATTCCTTTGCGTTCGGCAATCCTTCGCGCCCGCGTAAGGTCAGCTTCCGGCAGACGGATCGCAATCTGCACGCTGTTCTTCTTTTTCAGCCGCTCGACCAACTTTGACCCACGCACTTTGCGCCCAGTGGCCCGCATCCCAGCGGATTTCTGAATCAGAAACTCGCGCCCGTCGCGGCTGGCCCACCAATCTGCTTCTTCGCTCTCGTTGCGAAAGCGTGGCAACTCCAACGATTTCCTAGTCATTCGGATTCCCCTTCGAACCGGCATCTGAAGTAGTCGCGCAGCTGCCGACGGTTGAGGTCATAGGCTGTTATCACCCGAATCTTTTCGCCGCGCTCTGTTGCAACCACCGCCAGGAGGCGGCCCGCGCTTGTTCGACCGTAATAGGCGAAGCGGTGTTCGCCCGCAATGTCCTGCTCGTAAACCAGAATCGATTCGTTCAACAAAGCCTGTTCCGCTTCCTCTTGGGTGACACCGTGCGCGCGAATCTTGCGGAGGTTATTCCGGTCCCATTCAAACATTACCCATCCCTATTGTATATGCAACGAATATACCATTGCAAGGCCGCAGTTCCGCACCTACGGCGCGGCGAGCCATTTCAGGGCAGCGAGGAAGCCGCCGGCGAGTTGCTTGGGTTTCTCGATGTAGCCGTAATGCGTCATGGGAGTTTCATAGAGCGCTACGCGGATGGGCGTCTGCGGATTGCGCTTGCGAAACGCGTTGGCGACGCGCGCTTCGGATGGGATACCGTCGCGCATGCTGGCATGGCCATCGAGCTTGCCAATCAGGTAGAGCATTTTCTTGAAGCCGGTCAGTGGCACGTGCGAAGTCGAGAATAGATCTTTGACCACCTCGTCCGGGTTGACTCCGAAATTCTTGTCTTTCAGCGCTGCGCGAATCTCCACCGATACCAGCTCCCGCATCTCGATGGCGCCGCTGTGCTCCATGTCCTGAAGCTTCTGCTTGAACTGCGGCCGCCGCCGCTCTTCCTGGCGGAACCAGCACTGCGCCACCTCCAGCTTGTCCGCGCCTTTGCAGGTATTCAGCGGGCCGATATAGGAGCTGTCGAAGGCATACTCTCCGGCGCTGCGCGCGCGCAGCGTCTTCACCGGAGCGTATTGCGAAAACCGCTCGCGATCCGAGCGGATATGCGCCTCCGGCGAGGAGAGTTCTTCATCGAGCATCGCCGGTCCGCCGCTGCCCCAGCCGAGGTACAGATTCATGCGGGCCTTCAGCGGAGTGTCCATCAGCAGGTAGGGAATCTCGCCGCCAGTGGAGTGTCCCCAGACAACGATCGGCCCGGTGGTGGCCTTCTCGATGATCTGGCGCACGCCTTCCACCACGATCCGGAAATTGTAAATGGCATTGCGCGCCTTGGCCTCTTCGGCGGTGATCTCGCGGCTCAGCAGGTACGCGGGGATGCGGTCTACATAGGAAGTCTCCGTCCAGCCGCCGTGCTTGTAATTGCCTGGGATGCTCAGCAGCAGCAGCGGAACTTTCTGCGCCAGATACTGGCTAATGCCGGGGTTGTTGAATTGGTCGACAAAGAATTCATACCAGTTGGCCGAACCTCCGTGGATGATGACCAGCGTCGGCAGGCCGGCCACCGGTTGGTTCGGCGTCAGTTGCAATCCCCCGATCTCCCAATCGAGCCCGTAAAATTTGTAACTCACCTCGTGCCACTTGGCTTTGTATCCGAGCTTGTTTGAGGCCAGCGTCTCCAGCTTGCGCGGATCGAACGCGCCGCCCGGAGCGGCGTCGGCGATGGCCTTCACGCTCGCGCCACCATCCGGCAGATCCCAGCCGAGCTGACTGAACAGTGCGTCGGGGATGGTGGTAAAGACGGCCTCTTGGCGGTAGAGCTGGATGATGTCTTCCTCCGCTCCCGCAATCGCCGGGCGCGCCAGCGACACCAACGAAATTAACGCCAGCGCCAAAGAGATACACCGAATCCTTGTTGTACCGGTCTTTCGTCCTCGGGTCTGATTTCGAGTCGCCATGTCGAGCCCTTTCGTTGCCGGGAGTCTGCTTCTTGTACCTCAAATGCTGTCGGGTTCCGGCGCGATTTTCAAGCTCAAATCTTGATACGCGTCGGGGCAAGATCGTTCTCACTCATTGATTCGCGCAGGCGGGCGTAGAACAGCGCGTCGCCGATGCGCCCGTCCTTGAAGATGCTGCGGCGCAGGCGACCCTCGAACTGATAGCCGGCCTTTTCGAGCACCCGCGCCGACCCCGGGTTCCACTCGAACACGCCGGCCTGCAGCCGTTCGAGATCGAAGTTCGCGAAGGCATAGGCGGTGAGTAGTTTTAGGGCGTAGGTGGCGATGCCGCGTCCCCAGAACGGTTCCCCCAGCCAGTAACTGATGTTGGCTGTCTTACAATCCACATCCGTCATCGGCGTGACGCCCACGCCGCCGATAGCCTCTCCATCCAGATCAATGGCCAGGCGCGTGGGCTTGGCCTGCTCCGTAGCGACCCGCGCCAGCCATCGGGCACCGTCTTCCTCCGTATAGGGGTGCGGGAACACATCCATCATATTGATCCAGATGTTCCGATTATTGGCGTAGCGCACCAGCGACTCTTTGTCAGAAGCCGCCCAGCGCCGCAGTTGAATTCCAGGAACGTCTGTCATCAATCGCGTGCGCCTCCACCAAGTCATCCAGAGTGTAACTTACCCGCCACGATTCTGCTAGCTGCTCCATAGGGGTACAATGGATCTAAGACACCTTCACGGAGGGGTGCGGTGCCAGCCCTGATAGAAATTCTGAATGAAAAGGTCCGAGAGGGAGTGCTCTACGAAAAGCTCGACCGGAACCGCGTGCGCTGCTACGCTTGCGGGCACGAGTGCCCGATATCGGAAGGCCACGCGGGTGTCTGCAAAGTAAGGTTCAACCATGGCGGCACGCTCTATGTCCCGTGGGGCTACGTTGGCGGCGTGCAATGCGACCCCATTGAGAAGAAGCCCTTCTTCCACGCCTATCCCGGCGCGCTGGCCTACAGCTTTGGAATGCTGGGATGCGACCTGCACTGCGCCTACTGCCAGAACTGGGTTACCTCGCAGGCGCTGCGCGACCCCGCAGCGGTTTCGCCGCCGATGAAGATCACCCCTGCGCAGATGATGGCGCAGGCGGTAGAGTTGGGCGCGAAGGTTGTCGTCAGCACATACAACGAGCCGCTCATCACCAGCGAATGGGCCGTGGCGGTTTTCAAGGAGGCCAAGCGCATGGGCCTGGTCACCGGCTACGTCTCGAACGGCAACGGCACGCCGCAGGTTCTGGAATACCTACGCCCGTGGGTGGACCTCTATAAGGTGGATCTCAAGAGCTTCGATGAGCAACACTACCACCAGCTCGGCGGCCGCCTGCAACCGATTCTCGACACCATTCGCAGACTATTTCAAATGCGATTCTGGCTGGAGATCGTAACGCTGGTCATTCCCGGCTTCAATGATTCTGACGAAGAGTTGAACAAGATGGCGGAGTTCATTGCCAGCGTTTCGCCGGAGATTCCCTGGCACGTGACGGCGTTCCATTCCGACTACAAGATGAATGATACTGATTCCACGACCGCGGAGACGCTTCTACGCGCTGCCGGAATTGGCCGGAAGGCGGGCCTCCAATTTGTCTATGTTGGAAACCTGCCGGGGAGCGTTGCGGAGCTGGAGAACACCCGCTGCCCGAATTGCTCAAGCCTGTTGATCGAGCGAACCGGCTACCGCATCAGGAGTTACGCCATCACGCCCGAGGGCGAGTGTCCTTCGTGCCATGCGAAAATTCCCGGCCGGTGGGCTGCGCAATTCGGCGGCCAGATCGCCTCCCGGCCATTCATTCCGAGCCGTGAGCTTGAAATCGGCTGACAAAGCCGGGGTCGATCTTATGCATGCGCTCGACCAATGCTGCGACCAGTTGTTTTCTTCCCAGCCGGTCGGCCAGCGCGGCGATCTGCTCTAGACGAAATAAGCCTGTCGCCCAGCCGTCGAAACTGGTCTCATCCACCAGGCGGTCCGCGAGCGCGATTAGTTTTTCCTCCGACGACTTGACATCGCTCCCGGCGAGCCCCAGCTCGGCGTCGAGCACACTCATCTGAGTTAGCTGGTAGTAGCCGGGAAGATAGTCGTAGACCGGATTGCCGGATTCGTTTTTCAGTTTATCGAATTCGGTGTTGGCGCGCTGCTGCGCCCGGCGTGCATCCTCCGTGCGACCGAGGCCGATCAGCGCCTCCGCCGCACGTGCTGCGCCAATCACGCGGGCAACAGCGAGAGGCCGCTTCTCGGCCTCCTGTGCCGCCGCAAGCGCCTCTTCAAACCGGCCGCGCATCAGCAGATACTCGAGCCACGGATCGGTGAAGCGCCCGTCGCGTATTCCTTGCACTGGAAGGTCGAACGCTTCCTTCAAATACCTTTGGCCCTCAACCTCGTTGCCCAGCCGCAGGTTTGCGACGCCAAGCAGTTGAATGTTGTGGCCGTGGTGCCATTCTTCGACGGGCGGAATGCCGCTGGCGAAATACTCCCGTTGCAGGCGGTCGGCTTTGGCAAGTTGATCGGCGGCCTCCTGCCATTTGCCGAGTCGCGGCAGCACGTGCGCATACATGTGCTGGGCATGCGGCACCCCGGGGGCGGCCTCCGCGTATTTCTTTCCGTGCTCGGCTGCCAGCGCGTAGTTGCCCAGATTTTCGTAAGAGTGGATGAGGAAGTGATCCGCAGGCCAGAAGTTCGGGTCGTGAACGAGTGCAGCTTCATAGAACGCAATCGAACCAACCCCGCCACCCTGTCCGCGGCCTTGCGGGCGCGCCTCCTCGGCATTGCCGCGCAACGCCCAGGCGTGCGCGTCGTCGGGGTCCATGGCAATCAACTCTTCGATCTGGCGCTTATAGATCTGATGCTTTTCGGGGCGCTCTGCGGGCGGAGCGAAGATGGCGCTGAACTGCACTTGGCCGAGTGTGATCCATTTTGCCTCTTTCGCGCTGGTCTTTCCCCGAGAGGCCAGATCGGATGCTTTGTTCAAGTGCGCGAAGGCCTGCGCCCAGGCATCGGCATTGGCGTAAGCTTTGGCGAGGCCCAGCTCAGCCATGGCCAGCTCCGGGTCGCGGCGCAATGCCTCATGGAACGACCGCGCCGCATCGATCCAGACATAAGAGTCAAGCAGGGCCAGCCCCTGATCGTAGTAGGTCTGCGCTTCGGATGAATTCGTGGATATTTTTTGGTGAAGCTTTCCGGCGGCGTCAGTGAGCCCGATGGGCCGCTCCATCACCTCCACCGAAGACCGCCGCGGGATGCTCGCGGCCGCAGGGGGAATGTCGCTCGCCTGCGCCCCCCAATCCAGAGGCGCAAACCAGAGTGCGTACCCTATCGCGGCAACCACCACACCACGCCAGGCTTGCGTTCCGGAGTTGCGCTTGTTTTTCATGTGCGCGCCCATTGGTGAACCATTGCACCTAGCCGCCAGATCGAGAACCGCAGACGCCCGGCGGAGTTATTCCTGGAGCAGTTGGAAATAGCGGTCGCGAGATATTCCAGCACTTCGGAGATTGTTCTTGATAATAAATACCGGTATCGCTGCGTACTTTGGTATGACAATTGGACGAAGAATCCCAGTTTTTGTATAAACCAGGTGGTCGCCCTCCTGCCGGACACACCGAAAGCCCTCGCGCTCGAAGACGCAAGCGAGGGTCTTGTAAGAAACCGGCTTAAGCCTTGGCATGCGCGGTGAGCAAGGGCAGGGACACCCGTTTCAGGCTTACCAATTTCGGACCCTGAAGTTTTCGCTTGCTTCTAGTAAATCCTGCTTCCTGCAATATTTGCTCCAATGTTCCCATTCTTTCCGCCTCGTCCAGGAACAGCCGCACGGCCTCCAGCAAGTTTTTGCGGGCCTTTCCCGGACTCCCCGCGCAGGAAGAAACGTCCAGTTCCGGGGCATGAGCGACGTAGAGCCGGCCCTCTTTGAAAACCTGACTTGTGAATTCGATTTCCACTGTGGACAAAGCTCCATTCGTCAGCCGGTATGTCTCTATCTTACACGAATAGATCGTGGCAATTCGCTGCCACTCGTGGGATAGCATCTGCCATTCTCACCGGCTCTGGTTCTTCTGCTCCAGAAGAGCTTTTAGCGTGGCGATTTCGCGGCGCAGGGAGCTCTGCCGGGATCCGATACTAAGCAAGTACGCCATATGCAGGCCCCAAACGACGGCATAGGCCAAAAATAAATTAGTCATGGCACTTCCTTCCTTTCAGTCGAGCAAAAACAGTTCCTTCGTCCCGGTCCCCAAAGGGGAGGCCCCGAGGCCAGGACTTCGAAAGACCGCGGCAATGACTGCAGCCGGGAGTCACGACTGCAGCATCAATTCCCGGCGCAGTTGCAGGACTTCCTCACGGCTTTTTTCCAGGCGCATGCGGATCATGGTCAGCAGCACGAATAGCGCGGTAAACACCGCCAGGGAGAACATGAACACCTGGAACATCGCGGGGTCGAGCCCGGAGTCCTCACCGCCCATGATGACCGGCTGTGGATGCTGCGTGCGCCACAGCCGGATGGAGAAATAGACGATCGGCACATCCACGAAGGCGAAGATTCCAAAGACCGCGGCGAGCGTGGCGCGCCGCTGGGAATCCTCCAAAAAATCCCGCAACAGGAGATACCCCAGGTACATCAGCCAGAGAATGAGGGAGGAAGTCAGCCGTGCATCCCAGGTCCACCAGATGCCCCAGACGGGTTTCGCCCACAGCGGCCCGCTGGCCAGAAAGCCGGTGCAAAAAATCGTTCCGATCTCGGCGCAAGCTACCGCCAGGCGATCCCATTTCAGGTTCCTGGTGACCAGATAGGCGATGCTGGCGACAAAGACGACGAAGAAGGCGAGAAAGGAGCACCAGGCGGAGGGGACGTGAATGTAAAAGATTCGCTGGATGTCGCCCATGGTTTTTTCCGTGGGCGCCCACAGAAATGCGCCGTACATCGTCGCGATCATTCCCGCGCCAGTCGCCAGCGCCAGCGGCTTATCCCAGCGATTCGAGTTCACAGAGCCTCCTTATGCGTGCGACTTGTTTCTTATCCTACGAACCGGCGGTACAACTCCTGCGTCTCCGCTTGTCTTGCAGGTTCAATGGCGCCCAGGTGCGCCAGCTTTCCTCGATGAAGGATCATCAGCTTCTTTGCATGCTTCAGCGCCAGGTCCAGTTGATGCGTGCAGAGCACGATCGTAGTCCCATTCTTGTGGGCTTGGCCCAGCAACGACTCGAGCAGGGCGACGGCGCGCTCGTCAAGGCCCGAAAACGGCTCGTCCAATAGCAACAACTCCGGCTGGTGCAAGAACAATCTTCCGATCGTCAACCGCTGCCGCATGCCGCGGGAAAACGTTCGGACCAGCTCTCCAGCAAACGGGGTCAGGCCGACCGATTCCAGCGTGTCGCGGCAGACCTGCGGCAACGAGTGGATGCCATATAAAGAGCCGTAGAAATGAAGATTCTCTTCTGCCGTCAACTCGTCATAGAGAAACGTATTATGCCCCAGAAGGCCGATCCGGTGGCGCAGCGCGATGGGGTCGTCGGCGGGATCGAGCCCCGCAATCGTGAGTTGACCGAAACTGGGCCGGCTCAGCAGCGCCAGCAACTTCAACAAAGTCGTCTTTCCGGCGCCGTTGTGTCCGATCAACGCCAGGAACTCTCCCCGCTCGACGTCGAAACTGACGTTCTGAAGCGCCGGATAATCACCGAATAGTTTGGTGAGCCCGCGAGCCTGGATCGCTGGCACAGTCGAGAGCGCTTCATTCATTGAATCTGTCATTGATTCTGTCAGGGTCTGTCCGGGCATCGATGGCGATTGCATGTGGATTAGGGAAAGCGCCTAGCCGGCATCAGTTCTTATACAGATAAACAAGTCCGCCGAGCAAGATCAGGCCCAACGCACTTAGGATGAGCCAGCGCCGATCGGTGGCCGCGTCGGGAATTTCGATCAGGCCGCCCGATGTTGCGGGCTCTGCGGTTTGCGAATCGGCCTGAGTCGCCGGAGCCTCGCCGGAGACATCGAGCCTGAGCACTCCCGCTGCGGGCAAGATTTGATAAGCCAGCACGCCAGTGGACGGTTCCTTCCCCAGAGCAGTCAAATTTTCTCCGCTCACCTGAACACCCTCTCCCGGAGTAACGATGTGGGTTTGCTCAGCAGGCTGATTCAAAACCTTGCTGAAACGATACGGTGACTGGTAATCGAGTGAATATTGGAGCCTCACTTGCGACCCACCGGGGCGGATCGGGTAGGTGATCGCGAAGCTGTTGGCGCGCTCAAGAGGCGTGGGGACTTCCGGGATCGGCATACCTGCGGCACCCATAATCGAAGCCTGCACGCCATCGCGCGGCTGCGCAGGCAGGCTGAAAGTGTAGGTTCCCTCCGGATTGATGTAGGTGCGCGGCGGGTTCGAGCGATTCTCCAATGAGATCTGTTCGATCACTGAGAGTTCCCCTGCGGCAGGCCTGAGGAAGATGGCATGATCCCGGATCGACACGATGCTCTTCTCGCGGCTGGAGTCATATACAAGAATTTGGAGACCGCTGGCCATCTCCTGCGGCGAGACCACGGGTTGTGAGTAGGTCGCACCCTGATATTCCACCTGAAGCAGCGCGGGCGATCCGCCAAACGCTTCGACCCCATCTATACGGAAAGCTCCTTGAGCGTCGGTGTCTGCGGATGCCACTGGGGTCATCCCCTGTTGCAGTTGAATATAGCTGACTTTCGCGCCAGCCACCGGCCGATTGGTCGTTCCATTGCGGACGTTTCCCTCCAGTGATGCCGCAGGCAGCAGGACGGGCATCGCAAGAAATACCGTCAGCAGCGCGGCGGCAAATTGAAAATTGCGCCACAGGCTGAAAATCCACTGCCAGTGCCGCATTGATTTTTGTGCGATTTGTTG
>Ga0326597_10003462_pt1 | contig 22773 bp, 16 predicted proteins | sample RVTome_12_FD_203789 | JGI IMG/M metagenome (GOLD analysis project Ga0326597, IMG submission 203789) | Soil microbial communities from uranium-contaminated site in the Upper Colorado River Basin, Wyoming, United States - RVT100D185 | ecosystem: Environmental > Terrestrial > Soil > Contaminated >...
GACTCATCGAAGGGCGAACCCGTCGGATGATTCGCGTTCCAGGCGAGCGCAGCTCCCAGCGCGATTGCGTGCCATGAGCACGCCAGCGGATTGAAGTGGCCGTGATCGCCCCAGTCGGTGTTGAGCAGGCCGGTGGCGCCGGTGCTGAGGCCCTCCGCGGCGAACCTTGTGATGTTGCGCTCCGCCAGTCCCATCGCGTTGAGAATGCGCTTCCAGCCGCTCGTGCCGGGACAGACGAACGTGGTCAGTCCGCCATCCGTGAACGTTGACGTTTCTGAATACGCGGCGTTGTCGTCATATCCCCAGTGGAGGACCGTCGAATCGCGTGGCAGGCGATCGAGCACGTGTGCATGAGTGCGAATCACGTCGCTCCAGAACTGCGTCCGCCGTCCGCGGGCCGCACAGATGTCGTGGGTTTTGCGAAGGTGATCAACGTATGCGGCCGGAACGTCGAGGCGTTTTGTGCGGGCCCGAGACCTCCCCCGGCCGAGGTCGTGCGGCTCGTCGCCGCAGATGTTCACGGCCCGTGCAGGGAAGCAGTCGAGAACGTCGCTCCACATGCGCCTTACGAGTTCGAGTGATTCGGGGTTGGTGCAGTCAAGGGTGAGTCCGCGCGCCCGTTGGGGCCAGGTCATTGCCGCCCATTCGTTCGGGGCGTCTATTTCGGCCAGGTGTCGATACCTGGGCATCGAGAGTATGCGGCCCATGTGGCCCAGGGTCGCCAACGCGGGAACGAGTTCGACGTACCGCTCGTGGGCGTAGCGGTTCACTTCGCGGATTTCCTCTGGCGTCAGGCCCTCTTCGTGTGTGCAAATGTCGGGATCGAACGCAAAGGTGAATGCGTGCTCAATATAAAGCTGAAGCTGGTTGGCCTTGAAACCCGCAAGCCGGTCCACGAGCAGCTTCAGCGTGGCAAGCGTCGGCACCTTCCCGCGGGTCACGTCGTGGAGGAGTCCGCGCGTGGCGAAGTCCGGCCGGTCCTTGATATCGCAGCAGGGCACTCGGGACGGTGAGCACGACCGATGAGGGAGTGCGAACCAGCCCTCGTGAGCTTGCGAACAGGGCTGTGATCCGGCCGAAAGTTGGCGCAGCGTTTGCAGTCCATAGAAGCAGCCCGCGGCCGAAGAACCGATTACGCGGATCTCCGCACGGCCTACCGTCAGGCGATAAGCATCGGGACCGCCGGGAATCGATTTGTCCGTTAATATCTTCATCCTTGTGGGGGCGGGTTTACCGATCTGGGTGTCCGTCTTTCCGAGCGCGGATCGCAATTCCAACGTGGCGCGCTCGATGCGCGGATCAGTTGCGTGAATCTCGAGGGGGCTGTCGTGCGTTAAGCGTGCGAAACCCTCGCTTAGCTCGATCTTGTGGGGAAGAGGAAGGGGCCCCGCCGGCACGCTTGCAGTCGGCGGCATCATAACGCCGCGCAACTGGGTTCCGTGCGGGCAAGAGTCCGTGGTTGCCTATTCGAGCTGCCGGCGTGCATCGTTGGCCCTCCGTGAACCGCTCCACACACGTTCTTTAGTCCATGGTATGCATTACGCGGCGCATGAACAAGCCGCTCCTTCACACTCGCGGTACTGATCGCAGGCGCTCAGTCCGGCGATGGCGCCACCGACGATCCACCAGTGGTGGTCTTGGGACGGCGGGGCGCCCGTTCGCAGGTCACCGTGGAGCCGCGGACGCTGGGGGCCGATATATATATTTCCATGAGCACACGCGAACCGGCGCCGTCAGCGTTTCACGCCAAGCGTTCCGCGTCGCGGACGCTGACTGACGGAGGAACTCTCACGCGGCCGCACTGCCTTGCGGTCATGTACCATTACGTGCATGACAGCGAACCGCTGCTTCCAGGAAACATAGGCGGTCTTAGCCGGCACGATTTCGTCCGTCAAATCGACCGCCTGTGCCAAGAGCTCGAGCCCACCGATTGGCCGTCGCTATACGCGTGGATGCAGGGCAGAGGCAGCATTCCCCCGCGGTCCTTTCTGCTGACCTTCGACGACGCCCTTGCGGACCATGCCCGCAACGTCCTTCCGATATTAAACGAGCGAGGTTTGCGCGGCGTGTTCTTCGTGCCCGGGAGCGTGCTCACGTCGCACCAACTCCTGTCCGCGCACGCGGTTCATATGTTGCTCGCATCCGTCGGTGACGAGCAACTGCTGCGAGAACTTGAAGCACACGTCCGCAGCCGAACGGAGGGCTCGACCCTGCTCGACAAGCTCGATACGGTGGCCGCCGCAGCGATGTACGCCTATGAGAGTCCGCGGCGTGCCCGCATAAAGTACCTCGTAACGATGGTGCTTCCGCCGGACCTGCGCGATGAGGCGGTCACGGCCCTGTTCGAACGGCACGTGGGGTCGCCGGTTCGCTGGGCCCGGCGCTGGTACCTGGGCTGGGACGATCTGGTCGCTATGCAGTCAAGCGGACACGCGGTCGGCGGGCACGGATTCAGCCATGAGCCCTACCTTCGTCTTGCACCGGCACGGCGCAGGCAGGATGCGGGCCACGTCGCGGCCATTCTAAACGACGGACTGGGGCCGGACATTCGTCCGTTCTCTTTTCCGTACGGCAGTTTTGACGATGATTCTTGCGCGGCGTGTGCCGCGGCGGGATTCGCGCATTGTTTTACGACTGAGAGCACATGGATTACGCCGGATTGCAACGTCATGTGCCTGCCGCGGGTGGACACGATTCACATCGCCGCGGCGCTGAAGGAGGAGCCCTCGTGCGCGAATACGTAGACGTTGACCGCAAGCACGTAGGCGAGGTCGTTCGCGGCCGCCGGGGCAACGGAGGACTCTCCGCCCGAAGAGAGGCCACGGCCGGCCGGACGCCTCCCGGACGCGGCGCGGCCTTAGCGCCGCCGTGTTCGCGTCCCCCAGAGACGGATGCGGAGACCACATTGCGGCGGTTCCTTCAGGCCTACTGGCTGCGGCCGGAAAACGCCATGTGGATGACGCTGCGCAGCCTGACGCTTTCGAGCGTGCCGCTAGAGCCGCCGATGATCGACGCGTGCTGCGGTGACGGGCTGTTCAGTTTTCTGCACGCGGGCGGCGTGTTGAATGAAGAGTTCGACGTGTTCGCGGACGTCGGATCGCTGGACGACGTGAAGGCGAAGCACGCGGACATGTTCGATCAGTTCACGGAAAGCTACGCGCCGGCTATTGAGTCGCGGGCCGCCGCCGGTATTGACGTAGGACTGGACGCAAAAGCCGCGCTGCTGGCCAAGGCCGAGAAGCTGGAGTTTTACGGCCGCACGCTACGGCACGATTGCAGTCTCCCGCTGCCGTTCGACGACGGCAGTTTTCAAACCACGTACTGTAACGCGGCCTACTGGATCGCGCACATCGACGAATTCCTGCGAGAACTGGCCCGAGTAACGCGGCCCGGCGGCCGCGTGATACTTCACGTCAAGCTCGACAGCATGAAGCGCTATACGCTGGAGCGGCACCGCGAGGTGCTCGGCCGGCGCTTGCTGGAAATCATCGGCCGGGGGCGGGTCGAATCTTGGCCGACGCTGGCCGACCGGCACACGTGGGACGCGCGGTTTGCCTCCGCGGCGTTGGACGTCGTGAGCGCGACGCCGTTCATCACGTCGACGCACGCCCACGTCTGGGACATAGGGCTGCGCCCGATCGCGCCGATGTTGGTGAAGATGGCCAACGCGCTTACGCCGCGGACGCGAGCTTCAATAAAACGCGAGTGGGTGGAACTCTTTTGCGAACTACTCGGGCCGCTTTGCCGGCCCGATCTTCAACTCTTCGATTCGGCGGATGAACCGGCGGAGATTCAGTACGTTCTGTCACCCCTATAGCGGACGTGCCATTCTTGACACGCCGTCGCCACTCCATGAAACACGCGCGCGGTCGCTGTCATTCCGACAGTGCGGCGAGGGTGCGATTGCCACGTAATCAGTAAAAACCTGATTGCTTGCACTGGCGCACCGGGATCGGCCGAGACTGACGAGTCCGTTCCCTACGGCACAAGGACTTCTCAGCCCACTGACAAGGCCGGCAACTTGCTAACTCTGTGGAACCGCCTACTTGGATGAGCGCTCTGCGCCGGCCCCGATCTGCACGGAGGCCAACCCCGTGCTGACGGCGTCCGCGAAATCGAATACCTTGTCCAGGCCGGTCACAAGCAGCAGGCCCCACACGTTCGTGTTTATCTCGCACAGTACGAGTCGGCGCCGATTCGTCAGAATGCACTTTCGGAGTTTGAGGAGTTTCGCGATGTTGGAGGAATTGAGATAGTTGACGCTTGCGAAATTCAACACCACGTCGACGTCCGTCTTCTTCTCGAGCTGTTCTACGAGTGCGCTAAGGTCGTCCGAGAACGAAGGGTCGTCCTGCAATTGGACTACTAGGATGTTTTCAGACCAGGGATCGATTGACACGGTATCGGCTCCGTCCTCTAAACGGCCGGTAGATTAGCGTTCCGGACTTGGTGTGTCAATCCTGTCCGCCCGATGCGCCGAAAACCGGGGCTCTGGATTGATATGTCGTCATCGCTGGCGCACCAGCGACGCCCGATCGACGCCGAGGCTGTCTAGCGTGGGTGCGACGTCCTCGAGCCAGCGTAGCGCGTCCGTGTAGTAACCCGCCGTGGGCTTCAGGTCTCGTTTGCGCTCCCGCCAATACCTGTTGAAGGCGTGCATGTAAAGTTCGCGCACGTACTTGCTGAATATACTCGCCAGAGCGATCGGAAAGTGGTGCGTCTCACCGTTCGTTACAAACTCGACCCGGCAAACGCGCCGTCCGTGCGTGAGACGATATGTGCTGCGGCGATCGGACTCCTCCAGAATCTGAAGTTCGCATCCCGGCAAGGCGAGGCTGAGGCTTTCCCGGTAATGCGACCTGCCTCCTAACCTGTCCACGCAAATTCGCACGCGGTCGTCGGGATTGGTTTTGAGAATACGATATATCATGCGCATGACTATCCCGAGCAGCACGACGCCCTTGCTGCGCGTGCTGGCGACCAGACGATTGAAGCGGTCCTCCAGCACGGGCTCGCTTTGCACGCCGACGAGCGCCACTCCGCGCGCCGCACAATCAATGCGCACGGCATTCGCACGCGTGCAAACGTCTCCCACCGCGTCGCTCAAAGGGAGAACAACATCCGGCCCGTTGTACCAGGGACAATCCGGCAGTGAATCGCCATCCGGTGAGAGTTGGTCCAGCAGAGAGCGCCAGGTCTTGGGCCGCTTCCCTGCCACCGCCAGCATGACCAGCGCTGTGCGTTCCAGGCGGGCCATGCCGTGGCGAGGGTTGAAGAGTTTCTTGCTGTCGGCGACGGGTAAGCGCCGATCGCCAGGCTTGGAACGCGGCGCGCAGCTTTCCCGTAGCGTCTTCCACAGACACGTTTGCAGTTGACCGTCGCGAACGCGAAACGTAACCGCGGAAACGACCAGCGGACCTAAAATCGGCCCATAGCCGGCCTCGTCGATCCCAGCCAGTAACGCCACAGCTCCCTCCGAAATCTCCGACTTACCCGCGTGCGCACACCGTATGGAAAAAGTGCTCCGCGGACAAGCCGGCGTGCCTCGGGCGCACCGGGATCGGGCGTCGTCGGGCCAATATCATTTGTCCGACCGTCTGGAAGGTTTTTCGCAAATGCGACCGAAGCTATGAAAGGTCTGCTACGATCCGCCTCTTCCCATCGGTTTCAGGGCGGTGACGAGCTGTTTGCTGAACATGGAGTTGGGTACGCACGGATCGCAGAAAAAGAGATTTCCACGCCGATTGGAGTCACCTCGCGTGCGTTCCAGAAGGCGCTCCAGCCGCCGAAGGCACTCCTCGGTCTCTTTCCCACGGGCCCCGGCGCCGGTGTTCACAATGATTACATCGCTCTCGACCAGACCGTGATACGGCGGCTGGAGTTGAATTCGCGTCGCGAGTTCGTCGCCCAAAGGAGAATGAAGGAAACCCCGCATTTGTGCCGCGGTCATCCGCGCCCGGTATTCCGACGGATCTGGCTCATCCTGCCCGGTTCCGCCGAACAATCCGAAAATCTCGGTTGCAAATGCGGCCGTATCGTCGAGAACCCTTTGCAGTTCCACCGCGGCACGGCCGGGGTCGCGAAACACGCGCGCAAGCGCGGACGGCATAGGCATGACGAACACGCGGTGGTCGTAAGGATACGCACATCGCAGGCTGGGATCCGCGTCAGCCTCGACCACTACCGACCCAAATCGGTCCAAATGATGAATCTCGGTTAGGGCGGCCGGAAGTATCTCGAAGATGTGCGCGGCGTCATACTCCAGGAACCGGGCGCTCGCCAAATCGTCGTCCCGCGGAATGCGGAGTTCCGTTCTCGACGCAGTGCGGCCGTTTTCCGCGTTTACCAAACGGATGTAATGCGGTTTCACGGCCCAAACGCCGTCGATCATTCTCCTAATCATGGCGCTCTTACCCGAGCGCCGCAATCCGCTTATGAATGTGACCGACAGCCCCACGTATGCAAACCTCCTCCACACCCGCCGACATGCGGATACGCCCAATCCCCGGCTACAATGATAGGCTTTGAACGCGCGATTTGCCACGTGAAGGCGGCATATCTATTATTGTCGCTTCAATTACATTGGAAATGCGCTCGCCCTGAACGCGAATATGGGACCATATTAGACTGGATTCACCGCCGTGCGTGCCCAATTTCAGAAATGTACGCCGGCCGTCTCGCCCGGACACTGCGGTTTACGTGCCGTCTGGATTCAGCCAGGGCTTGGCTGGCTGCTTCGGGCTGCCTGCGCCCACCGGCGTGCGCGCTGCCCGCCGTAGAGAGAGGATCAACTCGATTTCGCCAGTGGACCTGCCCACCCGATCCGCTATCCGCGCGGCTGACAGCCCGCTGTCCGCGAGCCCGTAAATCGATCCATTGGCGTCATCCGCCGGGCGCGAACCCTGCTCCCGATTAGTGGGCCCGTCGGCATCACCGGCCGTGATGTCGAGCGCGGGACCACCTTCCGCGGAACGCACCAGCCGGGAGAGTAGACCTATGCGCTCGTCCGCGTCGCGGATGATCGTCTCCAACTTGGCGAACCGCGTATCGATTCGGCCGTGGATCTGCCGAGCCAACTGATCCAGCTCTAACATGACGCTCTCGATGTCGCGCCTGGCCTGCCTTTCGGTCTCCAGCGCGGCGCATTGTTCTCGGACGGGCACCACCGGCTGACGAATCGATCGGTTCAGACGCCGATACGTGGAACGTAAGGCCACGGCCACCCCGACGGCACCGGCCGCCAGCAAGAGGACCTGTCCGGCGTCGAATCCGCCGTTACTGTCACCGGCGGCGATTAGGGGGACTACCAACGACATTTACTCTCCCGCGCCGTACCACAACGGCCGATGTCGATCCAATTGTTACCAATGCGTTATCGCCGGTTCGCGCCGTCTCACCCCGATTGTCCGGCCTCCCAGGCACGATGTGCGGCCGCGATTACCGTCCGCAAGGACACGCCGTGCGTCTGCGCCGCGGCCCGGCAGTCGTCATATTCCGGGCTTACGGTAGACAGGCCTTCGCGCTCGCCGATTTTCACCCTGATGTTTCCATACGCGGTGGCGACCGATTCGTGCCGCCGCCGGAGTTTCGACCGCTCCACCCTGGAGCGCCTAATGCCAAAGGTCGTAGTTTCGCCGAAGAGAATCCGCTCCATCGCATCGGCGCGGCCGTCATCGCAAATGACCGTCAGCAGGACACCGCAACGCGATTTCTTCATTTGTATCGGCACGGCGTATGCATCCAGTGCACCCTCCGCGAGCATCCGCTCGATGCAGTACCCGGTCAGTTCGCCGGACGAATCATCTACGCTAGTCTCCAGCACCGTTACGTGGTCCGTTTCGCTATCGGCGCTTTCGCCGCCGACAAGGACTCGTAACAGATTGGGAAGTATGGCGCCGTCGCGCGTACCGGCCCCGTAGCCGACGGCGTCGATACGCATGGCAGGCACGGGGCCGAAGGCGTCCGCCAGCGTCGTCAGCACCGCCGCGCCCGTAGGCGTGGTGAGTTCACCAGACTCTGCGCCAGCCGCCAGGGGGACCCCCTTGAGCAGTTCGGCCGTCGCCGGCGCCGGAACGGGCATTGTCCCGTGGGCACACTCGACCACGCCCCAACCCGTCGGAATCGGTGAACAGACGACCTTTACCACTCCGAGGGAATCGAGACACACCACCACCCCCACGACGTCCATTATAGCGTCCACCGCGCCGACTTCATGGAAATGAACTCGGTCCGGAGTAGTGCCGTGGACGGCCGCCTCCGCCTGAGCGAGGCGCATAAAGATCTTACATGATTTGCTCTTGACCGCGGCCCCCAGTGTCGACGCTTGAACTATTTTCTCAATCTGCGCCAAGTGCCGGTGTGGTTGATTGGCATCGGGATCGAGCGCGACACTGAAGCGCGTCGCTGCGAACCCCTGCTTGTTGCACTTGCTGATCGCAACGTGGTAACCGGCGACGCCGAGCGACGCCAACGCGTCATGGAGCGCTTGGGGATCGGCGCCCGCATCCAGTAGCGACGCGACTATCATGTCGCCGGCCGCGCCGCTGAAGCAATCAAAGTATGCTATTCTCATCGGGCCGACATCCTCACCCATTCGCGAACCGCTCGAATGCCCTGGCGGCCACCCCACCTCCCGTCCGCGGCGCGCAAGACGATAACCCGAAGCGTCCTAGTCCGCCAATCCGGCCGCCGCCGGCGTCCACAGAATTACAAAGTGCATGATCCCCCGCGTATATAGCCCGGCGACGACGTCGTCGCCGACGACGCCCCAACCGCCCGGCCATTCCCTCTCAATGTACCCGGACGGAGGAACTTTTAGGATGTCAATCGTTCGTTCCAAAAGGAGCGAAATGACGGCGAGCTGCCATGTGAACGGGATGAACGCGACGGCAAACATATACCCGGCCAGCTCATCCCAAACGAGCAACCGGCTGTCCTCCTCTCCCAGTATGCGGTCACCGGCCTGGTGCAGTCCGACTGACGCGGCGGTAAACGCCAGGGCGACGGCCGCGTATACGACCGCGGGCCAGGCGCTCATGATCCAAAACAGCGGGACACCGATCAACGCCACCGTGACGGTGCCGGACGCGGGAACGTGCCCCAGCGGACCCAATGACCCGATAAGCAAGAGCAGTCTCTCCGCGCGTGTGACGGAAGCACTCATTAGTCCTATACTGACCGCGGCGTTCAATTGCCGCAATTGGCAAGCACCCTTACTTTCGCGGAATCGCCGCCGTGCTCTGCGCGTTCATGTCATGCACCATCCGCCTCTCGCGCGCCGACCCGGCCTATGACGGCTCCGCCGCGAGACTGATCCGTTGACGCGGCTAGGCGAGGCGGGCATCCTCCTCACTCGTCGATTCGCGCTCTGTCTCCGCGCAACGCGGGGGTAACATACGTGTAGTCCGGTTGCACGAGCACGTCGATACCTAGTATAAAGAACGTTGCCATATGGGGCGGGCCCACCTCCGCGGCGGTATGCTGCGAGGCAAATTACGATGTCTCGCAACTCGTAGCGTCCGGCAACAATCGGTGGTCCGCGAATGTCTTGTACGAACATTTGAGTTAAGCGAGGGAAACACGAGCCATGAACACTGAATTGAGTATTCCTGGACGGATGCGGACCGCCCTGGCGGCGGCCCCGATACGCGTTTCGTGCGCGCCGGCGCAACGTGCATGGGTGGTCTTGTTGATGGGCATGAGTTTTGCCCTGTCGTCTACCTGCGGCACGGCCCTGGCAAAACCCGAGGAAGCCAAAGAGGGCTCCAAGAAGAGCAAGTTCGCGGTGCCGCCCGCCGAAGAAGTGGCGGCGCAGCCGACCGTGCATGACCATCCCTCACCGAAGATAGTCGTCGACGAGCCCGTGCACGACTTCGGCGAGACCTGGATGGGGCCCAAGCTTACGCATACGTTCGTTATCAAGAACCAAGGCCCCGTGGCGCTTCTAATCGAGAGTGTCAAACCTTCCTGCGGCTGCACCAAGGCGGGCGAGCATCCCGTGATCATCCAACCTGGGGACTCCGGTGATTTTCCCTTCGCCATCAACAGCAACAAGCTTCGCGGACGCTACGAGAAGACGGTGAGCATCGCCACCAACGATCCCGTAACGCCGGAGATCAAGCTCAGGCTCCGCGGCGTGTGCAATCGCTACGTCGACGTAGTGCCCACCAACGCCAACTTCGGAAAGGTCGCTTTCGATGAGCCCCACGAGAGAGTGCTCAAGCTGACCAATAACACCGACAACCCCGTGCAACTCTCCCTCCAGAAGACCGAGGCCGACGTATTCAAGTTCGAGCTCGTCGAAATCACGCCCGGCAAGAACTTTGAATTGCACGTATCCATCGAGCCGCCTTACGAGCCCGGACGCCACCGCTTTGACAACGTCGTGCTCACCAACGTCGACGAGCAGAAGGAAATCCGCGTCGTCGCCGCCGCCACGATTCCGGACCGCCTCGACATACAACCCCCCGAGGTTACGCTCAACACCATTAAGTCGAACTCGGCCTACACGCGTCCCATCCGGTTTTACAATTACGGAAAGACGGAAGTGAAGGTGCTCGAGGCCACCTGCGACGACCCGGCAATTGCCGTGGAAGTCAAGGAGAGATCCGCGGGCAAAAACTACGTCATTTCGCTGAATATTCCCGAAGGCTACATGCCGCCGCCCCAGGGCCGCACCATCACCCTCAGGACCGACGACGCGGAAAGACCCGTCATCGAGATTCCGTTGAACGCGCCCCAAAAGACAGTGGCCGCGGAACCCCAGAAGCGCCCCGCGGAGGAAATGGTAGGAAAGCCCGCGCCCCAGTTTGAGCTTGCGACAACCGCCGGCAAGTCGTTGGACAGCGAAGACCTCAAGGACAACGTCACCGTGCTCGATTTCTTCGCACCGAACTGCGGCTTCTGTGGAAAGCAGATCCCGCGCCTCGAGGAAGTCCGCAAGCAGTACGAAGGAAAGGGCGTACGTTTTGTCGCCGTCAGCCAGACGATGCGCAAGCGATTCAGCGACGACGACGTCAAGGCCAAGATCAACGGCCTCGGCTTCAAGGGCGAGCTAGCCATAGACCACGAAAACACCGTCGGGCCCCTATTCAAGGCGAACAGTTATCCCACGATGGTCATCATCGGAGAGAGCGGTAACGTCGATGCCGTGAACATCGGCAACGTGGGCGACCTCGAAACGCGCCTCAAGGTGCAATTGGACGCCCTCCTCGCCGGCAAGGCCATTCCGGCGATTGCGAGCGACACTCCCACACCCACGGATAACAAGCCCGCTCCGCAGCGCCCGACTCAAAAGCTCATCGGCAAGCTGGCACCCAGCTTCTCGTTCGAGACGATGAAGGGCACCAAAGTTTCCAGTGCCAATCTCGCTGACCACCCCGCGACCGTCCTGAACTTCGTGGCGCCCAACTGCGGCTTCTGCAAGAAGCAGGTCCCCAGGCTTGAGGAGCTGCGCCAGACGTATGAGGCCAAGGGCGTGAAGTTCTTCAACGTCTCCCAGACCATGCGAAAGCAGTACACCGCCGAGGAGACGGCCGCGATATTCGACAACGCCGGGTCGAAAATCGAGCTGGCGTATGACCCGGAAAACGCGGTTGGACAGGCCTTCTCGGCCAGGAGCTATCCGACCATGGTCGTTCTCGGCAAGGGCGGCAAGGTCGAGGCGGTCAACTCCGGCAACGTTGGCGATCTCGAGTCGCGCGTCAAGGGTCAACTCGACGCCCTGATCGAGGGCAAGCCCGTGCCCGCCGTGGCACAAGCGGCCGCACCGCCCCAGCCCACTACTCCGCCCGCGCCACCCCAGAGAAAGCGCGCCGCAGACATGATCGGCCAGGCCGCCCCGGCGTTTACGTTCGAGACTTCCGACGGAAAGAAGTTGTCCAACGCGCAGCTCGCCAGTGCTCCGGCCACCGTACTCAACTTCGTCGCCCCCAACTGTGGCTTCTGCAAGAAGCAGGTCCCGCGGCTCAGCAAGATCCGCGAAGAGTACGAGGCCAAGGGGGTGCGCTTCATCAACGTCGCTCAGACGATGCGGCAGAAGTTCACGCCCGAAGATTCTGCGAAAGTCTTCAGCGACGCCGGCTCGACTCTCGAATTCGCCTATGACGGTGACAACACCGTCGGACAAGCCTTCGGCGCCAGCGGCTTTCCCACCATGGTGGTTCTCGGCAAGAGCGGAAAGATCGAGGCGGTCAACGTCGGCAACATGGGCAACCTCGAAGAGCAGATGAAAGGGCAACTCGACGCCCTCGTCGAGGGCAAAGCAATTCCGCAGCAATACGTCGCCAAGGCCCCGGCGCCTCAGCCCGCTCAGACGAAGACGGCCGCAGACATGATCGGCCAGCCGGCCCCCTCGTTTGCGTTCGAGACCTCCGGCGGAAAGAAGGTGTCCAACGCCGAGTTGGCCGGCGCTCCGGCCGTGGTCCTCAACTTCGTCGCCCCCAACTGCGGCTTCTGCAAGAAACAGGTGCCGCGACTTGACAAAATCCGCGAAGAGTACGAGTCCAAAGGCGTGCGCTTCATTAACGTAGCCCAAACCATGAGAACGAAGTTCGCGCCGGAAGATGCCGCCAAGGTGTTCAGCGATTTGAACACCTCCATCGAATTCGCCTATGACGGGGACAACCGGGTAGGCGGCGCGTTTGGTACGAGAGGCTTCCCGACGATGGTGGTTCTCGGCAAGAGCGGAAAGGTCGAGGCGGTAAACGTCGGCAACATGGGCGACCTCGAAACAAAGATGAAGGGTCAACTCGACGCCCTCGTCGCGGGCAAGTCGATTCCGCAGGAATACATCGCCAAGGCGCCGACGCAAAGGCGCCGCCCGGCTGAGGACATGGTCGGCAAACCCGCCCCCGAGTTCGCTCTGAAAACCCTGGCCGGCAAGCCCGTCGGAAACGGCGAATTCCCCAAGTACAAGGCCACCGTCCTGAACTTCGTCGCCCCCAATTGCGGGTTCTGCAAGAAACAGCTTCCCGCGGTTGAAGCCATACGTAAGCAGTATGAGGAGAAAGGCGTGCGGTTTGTCAACGTGGCCCAGAAAATGCGAACCGCTTTCTCCGTCGAAGAAACTACCAAGGTCTTCGAAGGCGCCGGCTCGAATCTGGAGCTCGCCACCGATTTTACTAATGAAGTCGGCGGAAAGTTCCAAGCCACGAGCTATCCGACTATGATGGTCGTCGGCGCCGACGGCAAGATCCAGCACGTGAACATCGGGGCCAAACAGGATCTGGACACGCTCCTCAAGGGCCAGCTTGACGCGCTCTTGAAGTGATCCGATGAGAAAACCGTTCCGGGGCGTCGGGTTCCCCGTACTTCGCCGCAAGCGAAGCGGGGGATACGAAAGGCCGCCGACCCGACAACGCTAAATCGGGTGCCACACCGTCACTACCAAGCGCCCTTCCCTGCGAATCGCTCGGAGGGGCGCTTTTTTTGCGCGCCGGGATTGCGAATTCCATCGAACGCCGGCGCTGCTGGTATGCCACGGCTTTTGCGCGCTGCGCGCCGGTTGTATCGTCTGTCGCTCCGCGAATAATTGATGGTTAGAGTATGATCCGCCGCGCAAGCACGCAACACGGCCCTGACCGCTGTCGCCTCCATACCCCGTCGAATTGTTACTCCGCGCGTTCAAAGATTGTGGCAACACCCTGGCCGACGCCGACGCACATCGTCGCAAGCCCCCGCCGGCAATCGCGGCGCTTCATCTCATGGAGCAGCGTCGTAGCGATGCGCGCCCCGCTGCACCCCAATGGGTGTCCCAGGGCGATGGCCCCTCCGTTGAGATTCACGCGCGCCGGGTCCATCTCAAGCTCACGAATACACGGAATCGACTGCGCGGCAAAGGCTTCGTTGAGCTCCACGACGTCGATCTCCGAAATGGACACGGCCGCGCGGGCCAGCGCCTTACGCGTCGCGGGGATCGGCCCCAGGCCCATGTGCGCCGGGTCCACGCCGGCCGTCGCGGATTTTCCGACCGCCGCCATGACGCGCAAACCTAGCCGCTCCGCCGTCGCGGCCTCTACGATAAGCAACGCCGCGGCGCCGTCGTTTATGCCCGAAGAATTGCCCGCGGTGACCGTCCCGTCCTCGGCGAACGCCGGCTTGAGTGCGGCCAGCTTCGCGAGCGTGGTTTCCGGACGGGGATGCTCGTCGCTGTCGATTATTACCGGAGCGCCTTTGCGCTGGGGAATCTCGACCGCAACGATCTCATCCTTGAACCGCCCGTCCTCCATCGCCGCCTTGCACTTCATCTGCGAGTCAAACGCGAAACGGTCCTGCTCCGCGCGGCTGATCTCGAATCGTCTCGCCACGTTCTCCGCCGTCTCGCCCATCGAGAAGGGTCGGTGCGCCGCCGCAAGCCGCGGGTTCGTGAAGCGCCAGCCGATCGTCGTGTCATAAGACTCGACCTTGCGCCCGAACGCCGCGTCCGACTTGGCCGTCACGAAGGGCGCGCGGGTCATGCTCTCGACGCCGCCCGCGATCATCACGTCTCCGTGGTCCGCCTCGATCATCCGCGCTGCGATGTTGATCGCGTCAAGACTGGAAGCACAAAGACGGTTCACCGTGGAGCCCGGCACGTCCGCCGGCAGCCCCGCGAGCAGCGCCGCCATGCGCGCGACGTTGCGGTTGTCCTCGCCGGCCTGATTCGCCGCACCGAAGTAAACGTCATCGATCACGGCCGGATCGACACCCGTCCGTGCAATCAGCGCCTTTATGACCAGCGCCGCGAGATCATCCGGGCGCACGCCGCTCAGCGCGCCTCCGTATCGGCCCACCGGCGTCCTTACCGCCTCGACTACAACGGCCCTGCGCATGAGTCCCTTTCAATCCAGCGCGTCGCGAAAAAGCGGCGCGGACTCGTAACGCCCGTCCGACACCGTACCGTTCAGGGCCTTGAGAAGACCTCTTACCGTGCGATGGCCGATCTCATCCGACCACGCCAGCGGCCCCCGAGGATAATTCGTACCCTTTATCATTGCCGTGTCGATATCGTCGGAAGAGGCGACCCCGTCGGAATACGCCAGCCCGGCCTCGTTTATCACCGCCCCCAGGATTCTACAGAAAACGTACTGCTCCGTACTTCCCGCGGTGATCGCCCCGGCGCGGGCCGAAAACGCCAGCATGACGTCGGACAAGAGAGGCGAAAGCTGAAAGCTCCGCCGGTCGACGACGACCGCCGGCATTGGCGCGTCGTGCGCGTACGTGTAAAACCCGCGCTTCGATTTGCGTCCGAGGTGGCCCTGCTCGACCAGCCGCCCCTGGATTTCGTGGGGGGTCAGCCGCGCGGGCTTGCCCATTCGCTCCCACACCGACGTGCTCACCGCGAAATTGACGTCGATCCCCACGAGGTCCATCAACTCGAACGGTCCCATCCGAAACTTGCCGTGCGCACGCATGATCCCGTCGATCTCGTCCACGCCCGCCACGCCCTCGTCGAGCAGGCGCAGGCCCTCGAGATAGAACCCCCGCGCAACGCGGTTGACGATGAACCCCGGAGTGTCCTTCGCGCGCACCGGCGTCTTGTCCCACGATTTCGCCGCATCGAACGCAACGTCAATGCTTCTCCGGCCGCTCTTCTCCCCCGCAATGATCTCCACGAGATCCATCACCGGTGCCGGGTTGAAAAAGTGCATCCCCACCACGCGCGACGGATCGTTGAGCTTCGCGGCGATATCCGTAATCGACAACGAAGAAGTGTTCGTTGCCAGAACGGCCGACGCGGTAGTCGCCGCTTCGAGCCGGGCGAAGACCTCTCGCTTGACTTCGAGATTCTCGACAACGGCCTCCACGACGAGCTCGACGTCCCCCAGGTCGGTCATTTCCCCGCGGGTACGGATTTTCGCCAGCAACGCGTTGCCTGCGCCGCGCTCGATGCTGCCTTTTTCGACCATGCGTTCGACGCGCTTCGTGATGCCCGCCATCGATCGATCGAGTTTGTCGTTGTCCACGTCGATAAGGCGCACACTGCTTCCGTGGCCGGCCGCAAGCTGCGCGATGCCCGCACCCATCGTGCCCGCACCTATGACCGCAATCGATTTCATTTTCCGTCCCGAATCAACCACACACCCGTAAGCGGTGACCGCCGGAGCTTAACATCCGGCCGGCGATCCATCCAGCGCAGATGCGCGTACTTACAGTACAGGTGGGCGGACACCCGGCCGATATGCGGTTAGAATCCCTCAATCGCGCCAGCCCCGAGGGCCGCGGAATCCGGTTACACTTACAGAAGGGCAATTGACGTGACAACGGACGCAGATTGGTACTATGTCAAAAACGGTGAGACCGTCGGACCGGTTTCACGGAGCGAACTGGTCGCCGCACTTCCCTTGGCGCACGGTCCCCAAACGCTGGTCTGGGGGCGCCAGGCCCCGGAATGGACCGAAGCCAGGCACGTGGCCTCCCTTGGATTGGCCGCGTCCGGATCGACTACCACCATTGGGCCTCCACGCGCGCCGAGCGGAAGGCGCGCCGACGAGATCGACTACGAGCTCTTCGGCGACGACATGCAATTCGTCGAAGTCACCCTCGACCCGGGAGAGGTTGTCGTGGCCGAGGCCGGCGCGATGATGTACATGTCCAACGGCATTGACATGCAGACCGTGTTTGGAGACCCCAGCACCGAACGCGGCCTGCTGGGGAAGGTCTTCGAGGCCGGCAAGCGCATGGTGACGGGCGAATCGCTCTTCCTCACCACGTTCGGCGCCGTTGGGACGGAGCGCGCGCAGGTCGCCTTCGCTGCGCCTTATCCGGGGAAGATCATCCCGATTCATCTCGACGAAATGGGGGGCGAGCTGATCTGCCAGAAGGACGCTTTCCTTTGCGCCGCGCGCGGTGTGCAGATAGGAATCGCATTTCAGAAGAAGATACTCGCGGGCCTTTTCGGCGGCGAGGGATTCATTTTGCAACGACTGACCGGCGACGGCCTTGCGTTTGTCCATGCCGGCGGCACCATACACCGCCGCGAGCTCGCCGCCGGAGAAACCCTCCGCCTGGATACCGGCTGCCTCGTCGCCATGCTTCCCAGCATTCAATATGACATCACCATGGCACGCGGGATAAAGAACGCCGTGTTCGGCGGCGAAGGTCTGTTCCTCGCGACGCTTCGCGGCCCCGGAACGGTGTGGGTGCAGTCACTTCCCTTTACGCGCCTGGCGGGCCGGATCATCTCAAACCTCGGGCCGCGCGGAAAAGGGGAAGGGTCGCTGATCGGCGGACTCTCAACTATCTTTGAGGCTAAGCGATGACGCGAACTCCACGATGTGCTCAACGCCGACGCCGGTATGCGTGAATACCTCCGCGCTGGTCTTCGCGGACTTCGGAATGCGCCCGGCCGTCAGCCCGATCACGCGGACCTCTCCGCGGCGCGCGGCCGCCTCGGCCAACTCCGCCTCCAGGCCGCCGGCGTAATTGTCCTCAATCGTCAGGATCACTCCGCCGCACGCGCGGGCGCACTCCAGAATCGGTGCAGCGTCGAGCGGAAACGTGTACGCGTCGAACACGTTGCACTCCAGCCCCGACTCCGCCAGCCGTTCGGACGCCTCCAGGACCGAATGCAACACCAGTCCACAACTCACCAGGGTAAGCTTTCTCCCCGAGCGGAGCTTCTTGCAGCCGCGCAGCTCGAAGCGCTCATCCAGGTCATAGAGAAAACGCGCCGCCGGTCGGTGGGTCCGCAAGTAGCACATGCCTTCTAGGTTCGCCATCAACTCGCAACAACGGTACGCGCCGACCGCGTCACTGGGGTGAAACACGTGGCAGAGGACCCGCCCGCCGCCTGCGTCCACCTTCGTCATGCTGCGAAAATACGCCACGTCCGACACGGACATCTGCGACGGCCCGTCGGCCGCCAGGGAAATCCCCGCGTGAGACCCGACGATCTTGAGGTTCGCGCGGGAAATGCCCGCCATGTCGATCTGGTCCGTCGCCCGCGCTATGAACTTGGCGAAACTGCTCGCGAACGGAATCTTGCCCGCGGCCGCCAGCCCCGCAGCCACGCTTATCATGTTCTGCTCGGCGATCTTACACTCGAAGAACCGCTCAGGATGTTCCTTCGCGAACAACTCCGCGAACGTCGAGTTGCAAACGTCGCCGTCCAGGCCGACGATTCGGGCATCCAGGTCTCCAAGGGACACCAGCGCCGCTCCGTACGCGGCGCGCGTGGCGAGCTTCCTGCCGGCCAACGCATCGGCCAGCCCGGCGCGGGCCAGTCCTTTATCCAGCGGAGGAAGGGATATCGGCTTTGCGGCGCGCCGCGCAGGTGCCGCCTTGGGCGCCGCGGGGATACGCGCCGGTTCCGCGGCCGCGCCCAACGTCGCGCCCGTCGCGTCCAACTCCGCTAGGGCCTGCTCGAGAAGATCGCGTGCGACGGGCTTCCCGTGATAGTTCTTGCCCTGCATCAGCCCCACCCCCCAGCCCTTGACCGTATGGGCCACGACCGCGAGCGGTTTGGAAATCTCACCCAGTAAGGCAAAGGCGCCGGATAGCTCGTCCGGGTCATGCCCGTTGACGGTGACGACGTGCCAGCCGAACGCCGCCGCCTTCGCTGCTATCGCCTCCGGCGACTGCTGCGCCGAGACCGGCGCCGCCTGACCGTGCCCGTTGCAACTGAAGACCGCGCAGACGTTGGTCAATTTGTAGTCGACCGCAAAGTCCATGGCCTCCCACACCTGCCCCTCGCGCGACTCGCCATCGCCCAGGATCGCGAATATGCGTTTGTCGATCCCGTCCAGCCGTGCCGCCAGCGCCAGCCCGGCCGCAACCGAAAGCCCTTGGCCGAGCGAGCCCGTGGCGGCGTCGAAAAACGGGAAGCCCTCCGCGGGGTTGGGATGTCCGTCCAGCACGCCGTCCAACTCGCGGAGCGTCTCCAATTCCGCGACGGTCAAAGTGTGCGATTCATCCCGGGTCTTTCCCACGGTCCCACCCAGGTCGGCATACGCCGCGTAGATCACCGGTACCCCGTGTCCCAGCGAGAGAACCAACCGGTCACTGCCGCCGTTCCAAGGGTCCGCAGGATCGAACCGCATCTGCCGATACATGAGCTCCACCACGACGTGGCACAGCGCCAGCGCCGTGGACGGATGGCCGGAGCCCGCCGCGCTGGTCATTCGCAAAACGCGCTTGCCAAGTTCTACCGCCTTGGCGTGAGCACCGCTTGTTGTGAACACGCTTTCCGCCCCTTCGACGCAAGTGTCTACCCGTGTCATGTTTCGCTCCGCGGTTTGCCTTATCCTCGCCGACGCAAGTTAGCGATACCGCGAAGGTCGATCAACCACCCGGACGCACGTGCCACGTTTAGATCGATTGCCTTAGCTGTGACTGACCGCAATTTCACAGAGGCGCAGGCCGCTTCCCGCCATGCGATTCTCCGTGGCAGACACTGCACTCATCGGCCTTCCGACGATCGCACGCAGTATGCACGAGACGATTGCCGTCGCGCCGGCCCTCCGCACGGGTTTCTTGACTCATACCGGCTACGCGCCGGTGAAGCGCGGTGAACGCTTCTCCAGAAACGCCATGACCCCCTCACGGTGGTCGTGGGTCTGCCCCGCTGTCGTTTGGAGCATGGCCTCATACTCGAGCTGCGCCTCCAAATCCGAGGACCACGAGGCGTTGATCGCCCGCTTTGTCAGACCGACCGCGCGCGGGGGAAGGGCCGCGAGCCGCCGCGCCAGTTCTGAAACCGTCGAGGCCAGATCACCGTCCGCGACGACCCTGTTCACCAGGCCGATGCCGAGCGCCTCATCCGCCTTCACTTTGCGCCCCGTGATCGCCATCTCCAACGCCCGCGACACGCCGACGAGCCGGGGCAGCGTGAACGTGCCGCCGCAGTCCGGCACCAGACCCACGTTGACGAATGAATCGACGAAGCTCGCCGATTCGGCCGCGACGCGCATGTCACAAACAAGGGCGAAGCTGCATCCCGCGCCGGCCGCCACACCGTTCACCGCCGCGATCACCACCTTCTCCATTTCGCGGACGGACTTGACTATAGGGTTGTAGTGCTCGCGCAGGCGATTGCCCAGCTCGATCGGCTCGCCGGACTTGTAGCGCTTCTCCACTTCGGACAGGTCCTGGCCGCTGCAAAACGCCCGGCCCGCGCCGGTAAGCACCACGCAGCGCACCGAGTCGTCCTTGGCCGTGCCGCGCACGACTTTGCCAAGCGCCAAGAGCATCTCTTCGTTGAACGCGTTGAGCACGTCCGGGCGATTCAGCGTGATCGTCCGCACGCCCCCCTCGTCGCCGACCAGAACCGTATCCGATTTTTCCACCACCGTGTCAGCCTTTCGTAACAATTCCCGTGCGTATTACAAACTAGTGATCAGTCGCACGTCAATGTATGGGCCACCCAGTCCGGGCGCGTCGCTCCTGTGTGGTCCTACGTCATTGTGGCGCAGGCCGGAATCCAGCCCCACACGCGCTACACTGGACTCCGGCTTTCGCCGGAGTGACGGTGTGGGCGAATGTCCGTCCCTCGCAATTGACCTGCGCCAAAGCACTAGCGCAGGCGGCCGCGGCCATGGTGTCCAACGCGAGCTACCTGCCCGTGAACTTGGGCGGACGCTTCTCCATGAAAGCCTTCATGCCTTCCTTCTGGTCGGCAGTGGAAAAGAGCGTATAAAGCAGCTTGCGTTCGTAGTCGAGCGCCTCGCTGAGGCTCATCTCGTCCGCTTTGAGAACCGCTTCCTTGCCCAGCTTGAGCGCGACGGGCGGACGCTCGGCGATCTCTTTTGCGAGCCGCATCGCCTCGGACAAAAACTCCTCCTTCGATACCACGCGCGTCACCAGCCCGGCGTCATACGCCTCCCGCGCGGACATGAACCGCCCGCTCAACACCATCTCCATCGCCCGAAACTTTCCGATCGCCCGGGTCAGACGCTGCGTGCCGCCGCATCCGGGAATTATCCCGATCTTGATCTCCGGCTGGCCGAATCTGGCGCTTTCCGAAGCGACGATCATGTCGCAGTGCATGGCCAACTCACACCCGCCGCCCAGAGCGAATCCGCTGACCGCCGCGATCATCGGCGTGCGGATGCGCCTGATCTTCATCCAGCGGGCGAGATTGTTGCGCTCGTACATATCGAGCACGGACGCCTCGGCCATCTCGGAAATGTCGGCGCCGGCCGCAAAGGCCTTTTCATTGCCGGCTATGACGATAACACGGATATTCGAGTCCGCGTCAAAACCCTCCAGCACTGAAATAAGCTCGTCGATCAGGGCGATCGAAAGGGCGTTCAGGACTTCCGGCCGGTTCAAGGTGGCCACGCCCACGTGCCCCTCCGTTTGCGAAATAATAAGCTCGCTCATGCCCGGATATTGTCCACGGTAGACGCTGTTGTGCAAGTACAAGTTTCGACGCTCGACGGCGCGCTTCCCGCTGTCCTGTAGTCAGCGGTTCGGCTCAAATCTTGACCATTCACGGCACGCGACATAGAGTAGCTGTTGTAAGGGGCCGTCGATCTCCACGGTTTCATAGGTGGCAAGCCTTGGCAAAGTTGTACGCTGTTTTGTTCTGCGCTGTGGTGATGGCGGCGCCGCCGGGCTGCAAGCGCCCGCAGCCGGCCCCCGCACGAAACACCTCCCGGCCCGAGCCGACGAAAGGAGCGCGAGTCGTGAAATCCGACGATGAATGGCGCACACAGCTCACGCCCGAGCAGTTTCACGTAACGCGCGAAAAGGGTACGGAATGCGCGTTCAGCGGAGAATACTGGAATCACCACGGCGACGGCATATACACGTGCGTCTGCTGCGGTGCGGAGCTGTTCGATTCGGATGCCAAGTTTGACTCGGGCACCGGCTGGCCGAGCTTCTGGGAGCCGATCGGTGACGAAAACGTCAAGTCGGAAGCGGACGGCAGCCTCGGCATGCGCCGCGTCGAGGTGCTGTGCAAGCGGTGTAACGCACACCTCGGCCACGTCTTCGACGACGGACCCGCGCCGACCGGACAGCGCTATTGCATCAACTCGGCCGCGCTTCAGTTCGAGGCCACGGAGTCGCCGCCGGAGTCCCACTCGCCGCCGGAGAAGACAAGCACGGCCTATTTCGCGGGCGGGTGTTTTTGGGGCATTGAAGACCACTTTCAACAGGTGCCCGGCGTAGTTACCGCCGTCTCCGGATACATGGGCGGCGAAACGGAAGACCCCACGTATGATGACGTGTGTACCGGCCGCACCGGGCACGCGGAGACCGTGCGCGTCACTTTCGACCCCAAGAAAGTTGCGTATTCGCAACTGCTGGATTGGTTCTTCAAGCTCCACGACCCCACCCAGCGCAACCGGCAAGGCTTCGACGTGGGTACTCAATACCGGTCGGCGATTTTCACCACGGACGAAGTCCAGGCGGCCGAGGCCCGGCGGGCCATCGACGAGCTTACCAAGTCGGGAAAGTACCGCGGCCGCAAGATCGCGACGGCGGTCGAGCACGCCGGATCGTTCTACGAGGCGGAAGAACATCATCAGGATTACCACGCGAAACACGGCGGCTCTTGCGCGTTGCCTCAGTAGCGGCCGGGGACCAACGCTTCGGAAACCAGTTCGTCGTCCTCTATCGTGAGCCGTCACTTCGTGTTGTACGAACCCCTTAATTCTACTAGGCTGCCTTTTCCTTGCCCCGAACGGAACCTGACGGCGCTTACGTCGGGGAGAGCAAAGCTCCAGCTTTGCTGTTCCTTAGTTCTACTACGCTGCCTTTTCCTTGCCCCGACAGGGGCAAAGGACTGTAGCCACGGGTGGAGCGACCTGCCTGCGTCGCGGACGCGACAGGCAGGAGCGGAACCCGTGG
>Ga0326597_10003463_pt1 | contig 22771 bp, 18 predicted proteins | sample RVTome_12_FD_203789 | JGI IMG/M metagenome (GOLD analysis project Ga0326597, IMG submission 203789) | Soil microbial communities from uranium-contaminated site in the Upper Colorado River Basin, Wyoming, United States - RVT100D185 | ecosystem: Environmental > Terrestrial > Soil > Contaminated >...
CACCCAGGTTGCCGAGAGCCTGGGCTCGGCGAAGGCGATCTCGTTCTGGGACCTGCCCGAATTCATCCAGATCGCCGAGCGCGCCGGCCTCGCCGCCCACGAGTACCGGGTCCAGTTTCACATGCTGATCGCGCAGCCGGCCCTGTTCTGCGCCATCGTGCTCGTGGCCGCGGTCTTCAGCCTGCGCCAGCCGCGCTTCAGGCAGGCCGTGAGGATGATCGTCGCCGCGCCGCTGCTCGCCCTCGTTCTGTTCATGGCCAATCATGCCTCGCGCTCGCTTGGCGACACCGGCGCCCTGCCGCCGATCATCGCCGCGTGGTGGACGGTCGCGTTCGCCGGCCTGGCGAGCATCGCCGCTCTGTTCTATCAGGAGGACGGCTAGCCAATGATCCCGAAAAAGCCTGTCCCAGATCACGTCGGGGACGGGCTTTTTCGGAAATGATCATGCGAAATCAAGGAACTGGAGCGGCGATCCGATTCAATATGGTTGGATCGCGGTCTGGGGCTGCGGCAGCCGACCCCCGGTCGCTTTCGGCCGGTCGCGGTTGATCGGCCGGGCGAATTGCCGCATGAGTCGTCGTCGCGCGCCGTGACCCGCGTTCCGGCGCCGGCAGGGCCTGGATGGGTGGCCGAGTGGTTGAAGGCACCGGTCTTGAAAACCGGCGAGGCGGAGACGTCTCCGTGGGTTCGAATCCCACCCCATCCGCCACAAGCCATTGAAGATCAAGGACTTTCAACACATTGATTCCGGGCGATGCCCGGGCTGCGACGGCGTTGCCGGGGCGCAAGTCGGAACCAGGCGCGACCGGTCGGCGACAAACGCAGCCGTGAGTCCCGAATATCGCCTGAACCGCGTTCGCCCCGCGTTGCCGCGCGTGCCCGCTGGCGAGACCCGCGTGTGTCTCGTTCGGGCCGCGGTTGCTCCTGCTTGACGCGGCCGGCCGCAAATGGCGAAGCTCGCGGCACGATCGCCAGCCACCGAGCGTAAAATCCCGGATCTCGAGCCTGAGGAGTGTCCATGACTTGCGCGAACGAACAGCCGCTCGCCGGCAGGGTTGCCGTGGTCACCGGCGCCTCGCGCCGGATCGGCAGGCACACGGCCCTCGGTCTTGCCGGCGCCGGAGCGGACGTCGTGGTCCATGCCCATACCGCCGCCGATGAAATCCGGTCGGTCGCCGAAGAGGTCCGGGCCCTTGGCCGGCGCTCCATGTTCCACCTTGCCGACCTCACCGACGAAGCCGCGGTCGAAGGGCTTCGCGCGGCCGTGGAAGCCGAATTCGGGCGCGCCGATATCCTCGTCAACAACGCCGCGATCCGCAGCCAGTGCACGTTCCTCGACATGTCTCTCGCCGAGTGGCGCAAGATCACGGCCATCACCGTTGACGCGGTGTTCCTGACCTGCCGCGCCTTCCTGCCGATGATGATCGCGGCCGGCGGCGGCACCATCGTCAATCTCGGTGGGCTCACCGGCCATTCCGGCGCCTCCGGCCGCGCGCATGTCTGCGCCGGCAAGGCCGGGGTGGTCGGACTGACCAAGGCCCTCGCCATCGAGTTCGCCGATCGGGGGATCACAGTCAATTGCGTGGCTCCGGGAAAGATCGGCGGCGAGCGTTCGGCAACGTCCGGCACCTCTCCGATCAGCGCCGACGCCATTCCCCTCGGCCGCGAGGGCGAGATCGAGGAGGCCGCCTTCATGGTGTGCTGCATGTGCATGCCCAAGGCGCGGTTCATGACCGGCCAGACAGTGCACGTGAACGGGGGGCTGTATCTGCCGTGAGCCGGGTCAGATTTCGCCCTGGTCGAGGATCTCGCGCGGGGCCCTGGCGTTGACGCCGGCGCCGGTCGGGTGGGGGTGGACCGCCAGCGCGGCCTCGAACGAGGCGAGCGCGTTGGTCAGGTCGAGAACGCTCAGGCGGTGTCAGGCGTGCTTTGTCGTGGCGTCACGCCCGCCGCGGTCCGATGACCTTGCTGTTTGCGCCCCGGCTTCCCGCCTCCGTGGCGCCTCGTGACGGTGTGAGAAATCCGGGTTAAGAGGACGGATGATCGCTGTCCCGCCGCAACCGTTGTCGCGTTTCAGGCCGCCGCGGGCGGGCCGGCACTCCGGGCCGTCAGGGCCGCGCGTGGAGGACGAGCCTGTCGATGCGCCGATCGATCTCGGCGACCATCGCCTTGTAGGACCCGGCGTCGACATCGCCGAACCGGCGCCGGAAGGCGCTTTGCGACAGCCCGGTCGGCAAGCCTTGGAGCGAGGGGAGAATGGCGCGTTCTTCGGTCAGGAGCGCGAGCAGGCGTTCGCGCTCGGTCGCGGTCGCGTCGAGAAAGGCCCTCGCGAACCGGATGCCGGCCCGGTCGGCCGCGAGGTCGTCGAAGCTGAAACCGCTCCCGCCGCGATCGGTGTCGATCAGCTCCTTGAATTCGCCGATCGCGGACGCGACGGCGGAGTCCGCGGCCGCCTCGAGCCCCGCCGAGATCACGAAGTGCTGCCTGAGGTCGCCGCGCCGGGCGAGGGTCGCGCCGGCGCATACCGTCGCCCGCCCCCGCATCTCCCGGGGCACCACGTCGCCGATCAGCTCCTCGAACCGCGCATGGCCGCAATAGATGGCAACGGCAAAGAGCGCCGCCCTGATCTCGCCCCCGGCCCCGCCGTCCGGACCGCGCCGGTGCGCCCGGTCCATGGCGAAGCGGAGAAACGGAACCACCGAGCCGCCGCTCCCGAGCTGCCGCTCGCCGGCCGCGGCTTCGAGGGCGAGGTAATGGTCGCGCACCTCGCCGGGGTCGGACAGGCCCGCGGCGGTGCGCACCGTGTCCCTGGCGCCGCGCGCCAGCGCCTCGCGCCCCGCCTCATCGAGGTTGACGCCGAGAACGACCGCCTGGTCCGCGATCCGAACCCCGTCGATGCTGGAAATGGCGATCTGCCCCAGCCCATCGCCGAGAACGGTGTCGAGAACGAAACCGAGGCCCGGAACGACAATGCCGGCGGGCACGCCGAACGGACCGACCTCGACCGAAGCCAGCCGAACACCGCGCTCTGAAGGAGCGACCGCGACGCGCAGGTTCAGCCAGCCGCCGCCGGGCAGGCGCGTCGCGTCCGCCGACACCGCGAGGCGAACCATGTCGGGCCGAACGTCGGCCTCGCCGCGAAAAAACGGCAGGCCGCGCCCGGCAAGGCCGAGAATGGCGTTCATGTCGGCCTCGGAGACGCGCAGCCGCCGTCCGCCCGCAGTCGGGGTAAGCTCGCGGAATTCCTGCAGGACGGCCCTGGCGCGGACCGCATCCTCGGGCGTGCCGTGACGGCGCTCGGCCACTGCCGGCTCATCCTCCATCGCCAACGCGAGGAAAGTCACCGGCGCGAGCACGAACAAGAGCACGAAAACGAGGAAAAGACGCCTGAACATGACCGAACGCTCATACACCCTGGCACACTGACACCCGGCGCCCTTGCCGAAAGGCCGGTCGCGAATCCCGGCCGCCGGGCCGGCCGTCAGCGCATGGCAGACAGGTTTGTCGCAATCGGGGCATGGACGCAACACCGGCCCAGACCGGCGCCAGGAATGAGCCGCGCCGCCGCATTCCGGCGATGTCATGGGTCCGCCGCCGCTTGCGAATTCCGCCGCCGTGCGCTTCGATGCCCGTGCGGCGTCCATCCGACACCGATGCGCCGTGGCATGGGATGCCGCCTGGCGCCCCTCGCCCGTGCCAGCGCGCGCAGGAAATCACCGATCAGGACACCCCGCGCCATGACCGGGCACATCATCGAAGGTCACGCGATCGTCTCACCCGAAGGCGCGATCGCCGATTCGCACGGCGGCATGCCCGACTGCCTGAGGGTGGATGAAGACTGGCGCCAGTTCCAGCGTCGGCTCGATCTGAGCGTTCTGGTGGTGCTCGGAAGGCTGAGCCACGAAGCCGTCGCCAATCGCGGCCGCCGCCGGCTCGTCATCACCTCCTCGGCCGACGGGCTCGAGCGGCTGGACCGGCAGACCTGGCGGCTCGACCCGGCCCGCCTCGCGCTCAAGGCCGCGCTCGACCAACTGGCCCGCGATGGCGGCCGCATCGCCGTGGTCGGCGGAACGGCGGTCTTCGACCTGTTCCTGTCATACGGCTATGATGCGTTTTTCCTGACCATCGTCGGCAACTGCCGGATCGACGCTGGCATCCCCGTGTTCACCGGCATCGCCAGCGCCGCCGCCGCGCTGGCTCGCCTCGCCGGGCACGGACTGACCGTTGCCGCCACCCGCGTGCTCGACCCGCGGGCCGGCGCCGTGCTGCACCACCTGGAGCGTCGATGACGCGGGAGCTTCAGTTCGCGGTCTCGAGGCTGCGCTCCCCACGGCCGGCCATGGCGGCGGCATGGACGCTGCGCGCCTTCAGCATGTGCTCACGCATGAGCCGCCCGGCGGCGGCCGCGTCGCCGCGTTTCAGCGCATCGAAGATCTGGCGATGTTCCTCCTGGGCGCTGATCGCGCGCTCGGGCACCACCGAATAGACCGACGTGCGACCGGACGTCCGGTCCCATTGGGTCTTGATGAGGCGCACCAGGCTCTGCTCGCCGACCGCATCGTATATCGTCTGGTGGAACCTTCTGTTCGTTTTGGCGAAATCTGAATAGCGCCTCGTGGCGACACACCGGTCCATCCGCGCCATCAGCTCCTCGAGCTTTTCGAGGTCGGCGTGCGTCAGCCGCTCGGCCGCGAGCTCGGCGGCAAGGGCTTCGAGCGCGCTGCGGATCAGGAAATTCTCGCTGACCTCGGTGACCGGTATCGCGCGAACCGACGCCCCCACATGCGGCCTGATCACGACGAGGTCTTCCTGCTCCAGCCGGCGCAGTGCCTCGCGAATCGGAATGATGCTCATTCCGAGCTCCTCGGCGATCCGCTTCGGGTTGATCGGATCATCGGGTGCCAACTGACCGGACAGGATCGCCTGTCGGATGACCCCGTGGGCACGATCGGCCTTGGTCACCCAGTTTCCGAGTGCTCCCGGCCCGATGCCGGAGAAAAGTCCGCTCAATGTCGTTGCTCCCGTTCGAGGTCGTTCAATCTGCCAGCCGGAAGTGCGGGCGCATAAGGTACCATGCGCGCTAGACCTGAGCGATCTCGCGCTTCATGCGCGCCGCCCGGGCAGGATCCATCCCGGCGCACCGCCATCACACCGCAACCTGAAGCATGCTCGTGATCCGGCTGTGGATGGCAGGCCCGCGCGACGGCGCGCGCCCGGCCCCGCATCACACCGCCGACGCCGCACGAAAGAGGATAAATTCCTGTTCGCTCGGGTCGGGATCACTTCGAATCATGTACTTGAGTCCCGGAAAATGCACCGCTGAATGAATAACGCCACAAACAATGCATTTCATCCCAAGCGGTGCAGACTTAGCCGCGGGCCATCTGATAATCAAGGCCGGGTCCCGCACTTGTGAATTCCGTTTCTGCCGCCCGGGGCCGCGCGGCGCGTCCGGCCGGTCTCGCCCCGCCTTCGGTTCGGAAAGTCGTTCAATGCCAAAAAACAGCTACAAGATCGCCATGTTGGCCGGAGACGGCATCGGTCCGGAAGTGATGGCCAGCGCCCGGGCCGTCCTCGGCGGCCTCGCTGGGCCGGATTTCGACTTCGCGGAGCACCGCGTCGGCGCCGACGCATTCGAGGCAGCCGGCGCGGCCATCACCGACGCGGTGATCGATGCCTGCAAGACGGCCGATTCGGTTCTGGTCGGTGCCATGGACGTGGCGCGTCTGCCGGCCGGGGCCCGCCAGCCCCTGCGGACCTTGCGCCAGAGCCTCGAGGTCGGCGCCAGCGTCCGGCCGTCGCGGACATTTGCCGGCGTCGAGGCGCGCTGCGCCCACATCGACATTGTGGTCGTGCGCGAAGTGACCGAGGGCGTCTACTCGGGCATCGAATACGCGGCCGGACCCGATGCCGCGTGCGCCGTCCGCCTCGTCACCCGCGGCGCCTCGATGCGCACGGCGAGGATCGCTTTCGCCGAGGCGGCAAGGCGCCGGGGAAAGGTCACCGCGGTCCACAAGCTCGGCGCTTTGAAGCTCACCGACCAGCTGTTTCTCGATGCCTGCCGCGAAGTCGGCGGGGATTTCCCCGGCGTCGAATTCGAGACCCGCAACGTCGATGCCTGCGCGCTCGAGATGGTGCGCCATCCACAAGAGTTCGACGTCATCGTCGCGACCAACGCCTTCGGCGACATCCTTTCCGACGTCGCCGCTGGGCTCGCCTGCGGGCTGGGCCTCGCGCCGTCGGGCTGCATCGGCGAGCGCTGGGCCTATTTCGAGCCGGTTCACGGCACCGCCCCCGACATCGCCGGCAAGGGCATCGCCAATCCCCTGGCGGCGATCCTGACCGCGGCGCTGATGCTGCGCCATCTGGGCGAGGATGAGGCGGCCAGGGCGATCGAGCGCGCGGTGGAAGCGGTTCTCGCCGGCGGCGGGCCGCGCACCGCCGATCTCGGCGGCGACGCCACCACCGAAGAGGTGACGCGCGCCGTTATTGCCCAAATGAACGCCGGGTGACGGCCGCCGCCTCATGCCCTGTGGGCCAGCAGCGGACGCAGGTCGCGCACGTTGGCGACCGTCTCCAGCCGGCGCACGGTGTCGATCAGCTCGCGCGTCTGACCCGCCCCGAAGACGGGCTCGATCAGGTCGCGGGCCTTCTTCTCGACCTCTTCGCTCGACATCGGATTGTCGGCCTTGCCGCGGAACGAGTTGGCACGCTCGGAGAGCTCGGTGCCGTCCTTGAGCGTGATCTCGACGATCGCCTGATAGGTGCCCTCGCCGAACTCCGGATCGCCGACGACGGAGATGCGCCTGCGCAGGGCCAGGACATCCGGGGCGGTCATGCGCTCCACATCATGGGCGGCCGCGAACGTGACCTCGCCGTCGATCAGCGCGCAGGCAAACAGATACTGGAGGTTGATGTCCGGCATTTCCCGGTCGTTCACCGTGTGGGCGCCGCTCACCGGCAACTTCGCGACGATCTTTTCCACCTCGCCCGCCTTGAAGCCGTGCTTGCCGACGCAGATCAGGAGGGCCTCCATCGCCGACTGGATCGGAAAGCCGGTGCAGAACTTCTTCATGTTGGTGAGCGTGATCTCGTAGCGCTCGCCGAGCTCGGCGACCAGCAGTTCCGGGTTCGCCGGCCTGGTCGAATCGGTGAAGGCGAGAAAGAAATTGTTGTCGCCGCTGAACACGTCGAAGACGCCGGAAAATCCGGCCTTGACCATGGTCGCGGCGGTGAGCCCGTTACGCGCCGGCATGCCGCCGAAGATGAATGCCTTTTCCACATGCTCGGTATCGCGGGCGTAGGTCATGACGCCGGAGGCCTGCTGGGCCGCGTAGGAGAACAGGAACCGGTAGTCCTCCTCGGTGCCGAGACCGGCGAGGATGCCGGCCGCCGCCGACGCGCCGAAGGTGCCGGCGATGGAGAACGGCAGCGTCGAGCGCGCCCTGAGCGCATCGCGCCCGAGCGCCTTGTTGACGCGGCTGCCCATGTCGTAGCCGAGCGCGACCGAGCGCACGAGCTCCGCGCCCGAGACCCCTTCGCGCTCGCCCATGGCGAGCGATGCCGGCAAAATCGCGCATCCGGGATGGAATCCGGCCGAGCCGTTGGAATCGTCGGTCTCGTCGGAATGAGCGAGCATGCCGTTGGCGATCGCCGCCGGGATCACCGGCAGCACCATGTCGCTCGCGACCACCGTCGCCTCTGGCGTTCCCGACCCGTGCAGGCGCGCATATTTGAATGCCATCTCGCCGGGCTTGAGATGCGCGCCCGACACCATGGCGGCCAGCGTGTCGAGGATGTGGTGCTTGGTCTTGGTCAGAACGTCCGGCGGCAGCTCGCGCTCGCGCGCGCGCGCAACGTAGTCGATCAGCTTTTCCATCACGCCGGTGCCGGAAGTCATGGGCGAGGCTCCTTGTCTGGGTTCTGAACCGGCGACCTTTGTCGGCACCGGCGCCATTGTTGAAATGTCGGCGGAACTGCCGCGGTTCGGGCGTAGCGGGCGGGCTGGCGCCGTCAAGCCATGAAACGCTCAGTCCTCTTCGATCAGAACCTTGCGCCGGCTGAGCGGCTTGCCACCGAGCCGGACGAGGCGCCCCAGCCGGCGGGTGATCGGTGGAATCTGGAGGATGATCGACAGGAATGCGATCGCGACGAACGTTGCCGACATCGGGCTTCTGACGAAGATCGACCAGTCGCCGGCCGAGATCAGCAGCGAGCGGTGGAGCGAGGTCTCCAGCATCGCCGCGAGCAGCAGCGTCAGGATGATCGGAGCGACCGGGAATCCGAGCTTGCGCATGAAGTAGCCGAGAATGCCGAAGGCGAACATGACATAGACGTTGCCCATGGAGTTCTCGACCGAATAGACGCCGGCGACGCACAGCGCCAGCACCGCGACCATGATGATGTGGGACGGAATGCGCATGACCGTGATCCAGATCGAGATCAGCGGCATGTTGAGGACCAGCAGCATCGCGTTGCCGAGATACATGCTGGCGATCAGGCCCCAGGCGACCTCCGGCCGGGTCTGGAACAGGAGCGGCCCCGGCTGCAGCCCGTGAACGATCATCGCCCCCATGAGGACGGCGGCGGCGCCGGTGCCGGGGATTCCGATCGACAGCATCGGCACCAGGCTGCCGATGGCCGAGGCGTTGTTGCAGCCTTCGATCGCGGTCACCGCCTCGATCGAGCCCTTGCCGTCGAACAGCTCGGGCTTTCTCGAGATCCGCTTCTGCACCGCCTGCACCACGAACTGGCCGACATTGGCGCTGAGCCCGGGAAGGGCGCCGAAGATGAAGCCGATGATGAATCCGTTCGGGAACGCGGTTGCCGAGTCCTTGTAATCCTGCCAGCTCGGGAATACGTCCCTGAGCTTGACCGCGCCGCGTTGCAGCGCCGCCATGGTCGGCTTCTGGATGGTCTCGATCACTTCGGGCAGGCCGAACAGGCCGATGCCGGCGGCGATGAAGTTGATGCCGGCCTGGACGGTCAGGATGTCGAAGTGCAGCCGGGTCTGGGCGCTGAGCGGCTCGGCGCCGATCGTTGCGAGGACGAGGCCGAGCGCGCCGATCGCAAGCCCCTTGACCATGTTCGAGCCGCTGAGCCCGGCGATCAGGGTCAGGATGGCGAAGATCAGCATCGCCGTTTCCGCCGATCCGAGCGCGAGCGCGAATTTTGTCAGCGGCAGGGCGAGGAACATCAGCCCCACCACCGACAGGGTTCCGGTGACGAACGAGGAGACCGCCGACATGCCGAGCGCGACGCCGCCGCGGCCCTGCTTGGCCAGCGGATAGCCCTCGATCGCGGTCATCACCGATGAGGATTCGCCCGGGACATTGAGCAGGATCGCCGAGGTCGAGCCGCCGAACATGGCGCCGTAATAGACCCCGGCCAGCATGATGATGGCGGTCGCGGGATCGAGCGTGAAGGTCAGCGGCAGCAGCAGCACCATGCCGGCCGACGGACCGATTCCGGGCATGACGCCGACAAGCGATCCGAGAAAGGCGCCGACGAAAAGGTAGAACAGGTTGTTCCACGTCAGGGCGACGTCGAACCCCTGCATCAGCGCGTCAACGGCTTCCATGGCGATGAGTCCCCCTGCCCGGTCGGTCCCGGGCTATTCGAATTGGCTGCCGGGCAGCGCGATCTGCAGGCCCCACACGAAGATGCCGAAGAACACCGCGCTGGCGACGGCGGCGATGATGAAAAGTCGCGGTCCGATCGGCTCGCGCGCCAGCGCCAGTCCGGCCGCCATCAGCAAGAACGTGCTGATCAGGTAGTGAATGTGCGGGAGCACGATGATGTAGGCGAGCAGAACCGCGAATACGCCGGCACCCTTGATCTGCTGGCTGCGCTCGAACAGCCGCTCCTTGCCCAGTTCTTCGGGCGGGCGGGACCTCGTGCGCCAGGTGATGACGAAGAGCAGCGCCGACAGCGCGGCAAGCAGGATGCCGGAAATCGTCGGCAAGAAGCCCTGGGTCAGATAGGCGGTCTGCTGGCGCGACGGCAGGTCCGAGGCGGCATAGATCCAGAACAGACCGAACACAGTCAAGATCGCGGAAAAGATCAGCGTGCCGGTTCGCTCGTCGCTGGCGATAACCGGGCCATCACCACTATCGGCATCAGGGCCCGGACCGCTGCCGCTCCCGCTGGCCGTCTCGTCAGCCATCGCACTCTCCGCTCAGTACCGGACCGAAGGAGTTCATGCTCCTTCGGTCCGTGATTTCAATTCGCAAGCGGCTGGATGGCCGTTTATTGGATGACGCCGGCGTCCTTCAGTATCTTCGAGTATTCCTCGACGCGGGCGTCCAGGTATTCGGAGAACTCGGCGCTGTTCATGTAGGCGACCCGCATGCCGAACCGGTCGACGTATTTCTCCTTGAAGTCCGGATGGTCGGTCACCGCCTTGAAGCTGTCCTCGAGCGTCTTCATGACCGCCGGGTCGACGTCGCCGGCGGTGAACCAGCCGCGGAAGGTGCCGAACACGGCATCGGGATAACCAAGCTCGACGGTGGTCGGAACGTCCGCCATCACGCCGACGCTCCCGCGCTCGGTATCCATCACGGCAAGGGCGACCAGGTCACCCGACTCGACGCTCGCGATGAAGTCCGACGGATTGCCGGCCGCGGCGACGATCTCGCCGCCGAGGACGGCACGGTGGATCGCGCCGCCGCCGGCATACGGAATGTAGCGAACCTCGAATCCAGCCAGCTTCTCCAGCGTCAGAAGACCCATGCGGTCGGGGCCGGCGACTCCGCCGCCGCCCATGATCACTCCACCGGGGTTTTCCTTGGCGGCATTGATCAGGTCCTCGAGCGACGTCCAGCCCGTGTCTTTCCGGGCGACGATCATGGTCGGGTCGAACGCCACATTGGCGACCGGAGTAAAGTCGTCGAGTTCGTACTGCGCTTCGCCGAGCAGGGTGTAGGTGATGAGGCTCGCCTGGAACGTCAGGAGGTAGTGCGGATCACCCTTGTGCTGCAGCATGAAGGTGAAGGCTTCCTGCGAGCCGCCGCCGCCCTTGTTCAGAACCGCCACCGGCTCGTTGCCGAAGATGCCGGCCTCGGTGACGATATTGGCCGCGAGCCGGGCCTGGACGTCGGAGCCGCCGCCCAGCGTGCCGGGGGCGACGAAGATGATCGGCTTGGACGGGTAGCTCTGGGCCGATGCCCTGTCGGACAGCCCCATCGCCGCGACCGAAACGGTCCCGACGGCAAGTAGGATGGTTGCAAGACGCGCTGGACGCATGGTTTCGCTCCCCGGTTCTGGGCCCTGCTCTTCAGGCGGCTGACGACCGCCATCAGCGCCGGCCGATTGGATTTGCTGTCAGAATTTATAAATTATATGACATCAGCGTCCCGCTCGCCTGTCAAGGCATCGGCATTCGGGGGGACGGAAACCGAAGCACCGACCCTGACCTTTCGCCGGTAATCCGCCGGCTTCGGGAACGACCGGCACGCGCCGCCGCTCCGGCCGCGCCGGCGCCGGTCGTCGCGATCGGCCGGGGTGCGGCCGGGGTGGTTGATTCGCGGATTATATTATTCATTATGGCCGGGCCGCGGGCAGCATGACCCGTCCCGGGATCGGCGCCGCGGCGTGCAGGCAGGACTTTCGCGTTCCGGGGTTTCCCGATCATCCCTCCCAGCGCATGACGCCACCGGCGCCAGCGCCATCAACGAAAAGAGCGCAGGACCAGATGTACAGTCTCCGGTTGTCAGAAGAACAGGCGGCGATCCGCGAATCCGTGCGTGAGTTCGTCGCCGGCGAGATCACGCCGGTGGCAACCCGGCCCGAGCGGCTCGAGCCGTTCGATGTTCCGCTGGCGATGGATCTGGTCGATGCCGCCGGCGCGCTCGGGCTGCGCACGCTCGCCCTGGCCGAAGAGGCCGGAGGCGCCGGCGCCGACATGCTGACCTGCTGCCTGGTGGCCGAAGAGCTCGCCGCCGGAGATGTCGATGTCGCCTCCGTCCTCGGCTGGACCTCGGTGCTCGGCGGCCTCCTGTTCAACGAACTGATGACCGACGGGCAGCGCGCGCGGTTTGTCGGCGACTTCACGGCGGACAACCGCTACCACCTCGCCCTCGCCGACCGCGAGGAAGGCATGGCGACCGCGCTCGGCATCGACTATCACCGCGCGACCGCAGACCGCTTCGGGATCGCGACCACCGCGACCCGCGACGCAGGCGGCGACTGGGTGGTCAACGGCACCAAGACGCGGATTGCCAACGCGCCGGTGGCGAAGCTGTTCGCGGTTCTGGTTCAGGCCGGGGATGCGCCAGCGATACTTCTGGTCCCGGCGGACACGGCGGGCGTGGCCGTCACCGAGACCCCGCGCGATGGCGGCTGGTATCACGGCGCCTTGGGCGATGTGATGTTCACCGACTGCGTCGTCCCGGCGGCCAACGCGCTGGGACCGGGCGCGGTTGCGAAGCTGACCGCTCCCGGCGCCGATTTCATCGCTCCGGTGCTGCAGGCGATCAATCTCGGGGTCGGACGCGCCGCCTATGACGCGGCGGTCGAGTATTCGGGCGTCCGGGTCCAGGGCGGCCGGCGGATCATCGAGCACCAGGCGATCGGCGCCAAGCTCGCCGAGATCGCGATCAATCTCGAGACCGTGCGCAACGCCATCTGGCGCGCCGCCTGGGTCGCCGACAATCCCGACGCGGCGAGCGACGGCAATGCCCCGCCGCTGCCGCTCGCCAAGATCTCCCAGGTCGTGACCGCCGAGCGGGTCTACCGCGCGACCAAGGATTCGGCCGAGTGCTTCGGTGCCATGGGCGTCATGCGCGACATGCCGCTGCAGAAATACATTCACGTCTCGCGGGTGTTCCTGCACACCGGCGACGGGGTGAGCGATGCCAAGCTGCGGATCGCCGAGGCCATCGCCGGCCATGTCCGAGGCTGACGGGCACCTTCGCCCTCGCGCCGCGCCTGACCGCCGCAACGCCATCTGAAAGACGGCCAATGGATTTTTCACTGAGCCAAGAGCAGCGGGCCTGGCAGGCGAAGGCACGCCGATTCGCCGACGAGGAGATCAGGCCGATCTCGCTCGAGCGCGACCGGATTTGCGATCCCGTCGCGGCCTTCGACTGGGAGATCATCAAGAAGGGCTCGAGGCTCGGCTTGCGCACCGCCGCGGTCGAGAAGGCGCGTGGCGGCCCCGGGATCGACTTCGTCACCCAGGCGCTGGTCATGGCCGAGCTCGCGCGCGCGGACAGCGCGATCTCCAAGACCTTCAGTCAGTGCTGGAAATGGACCCATCTGATCCAGTCCGCCTGCACCGAGGAGCAGAAGCAGCGTTTCCTCCCCGCCTTTCTGGCCGACGATACCTTCGTGATGGGTTCGGGCTCGACCGAGCCGTCCAGCGGCTCGGACAACCGCCTGCCGCCCGATGACGTCAAGGCCGGCATGAAGCTCAGGGCCGAGCGCGACGGCGATGACTGGATCCTCAACGGATCCAAGCTGTTCATCGCCAATGGCTCGATCGCCAGGCTGTTCTTCGTCACCGCCCGCACCGATCCTTCGGTGCCGATGGCGGAAGGGACGACGCGCTTTCTCGTCCCCCGCGACACGCCGGGCTTCCGCCACGGCAAGGTGTTCAACAAATCGGGCTGGCACGTCTACCAGAATGCCGAGCTGATCTTCGAGGATGCCCGCGTGCCCGACGTCAACCGCGTCGGCCCGGTCAACGGTCCGGCGGGGAGTTTCCGCGGCGACCTCGGCGGCGACATCTTCGGCGACCTGGAACTCGCCGCCAACGGCCTCGGCATCTGCGACGATGCGCTGGACAAGGCGATCGCCGCCGTCACGGCGCGCGAGCAGCGAAGCCCGCCCCTGAAGGACCAGCAGCTTGTCCAGCTCAAGATCGGCCGCATGAAGATGCTGACCGAGGCGCTGAGGTCCTATGTCCTGCGCGTCGCCTGGGAGCATGATGCCGGAATTCGCACGCACAATGCCGGCCTCGCGATGAATCTCTCGACCGACATCATCCAGGAAATGAGCGAGACCGCGATGGCCATCTTCGAGCGCGCCGGCAAGGCCATGAACCCGGCGATCGACAAGCTTGTGCGCGATTCCTTCATCTGGAGCCATCTTGCCGGTGATACGGTGCAGCGGCTCAAGATCGCCAGGCGCCTGCTGAGGCACTGAGCCCGAACGGAGGACCCGTCCCCATGGATTTCTCATTGAACGAGGACCAGCTTGCCTGGCAGATGAAGGCGCGCGCATTCGCCGACGACGAGGTCCGCCCGATCACGCTCGAACGCGACGCAATTCCCGATCCCGCCGGGACCTTCGACTGGGAGATCATCAAGAAGGGCTCCAAGCTCGGCTTCCGCACCGCGGTGGTCTCGAAGGCTGAAGGCGGCCACGGCATCGACTTCGTCACCCAGGCTCTGGTCATGGCCGAGATCGCCAGGGCCGACAGCGCCATCTCCAAGACCTTCAGCCAGTGCTGGAAGTGGAGCCACCTGATCGCGGCGGTCTGCAACCAGGACCAGAAGGAGCGGTTCCTGAAGCCGTTCATCGACGACGATACCTATGTGCTGGGCTTCGGCGGCACCGAGGCGAGCGGCGGGTCCGACAATCGCCTGCCGCCGCCGGACGACCCGCGCGCCGGGCTCCGCCTGAGGGGCGAGATCGACGGCGACGAGATGGTGCTGAACGGCGCCAAGCTGTTCATCGCCAACGGCTCGGTCGCCAAGCTGTTCTTCGTTTATGTCCGCACCGATCCCAACGCGCCGCTGAGCGAGGGCGTCACCTTGATGATGGTGCCGCGGGGCTCGCCGGGTTTCCGCCACGGCAAGGTGTTCAACAAGTCGGGCTGGCGGTTCTACCAGAACGCCGAGCTGATCTTCGAGGACTGCCGCCTGCCGATGGCCAACATGGTGGGCGAGTTCAACGGCGCGATGGCGCGCGGCCGCTCGGGCGGTGGCGACCTGTTCGGCGACCTCGAGCTCGCCGCCAACGCGCTCGGCATCTGCGACGATGCCTGCGAGAAAGCGATCACTCTTGCCCGGACCCGCGAGCAGTCGGGCAGGCCCTTGAAGGACCAGCAGCTCGTCCAGCTCAAGATCGGCCGCATCACGATGCTGACCGAGGCGCTGCGGTCCTACGTCATGCGCGCGGCCTGGGAGCACGACCAGAAGATCAGGTCGCAGAATGCCGGGCTGGTCATGAACCTTTCGACCGACATCGGCCAGGAGGTGACCGAGACCGCGCTCGACATCTACGACCGCGGCGGCGCCGCCATGGACCGGGCGGCCGAGAAGCTCGCGCGCGACATGTATATCTGGAGCCACCTTGCCGGCGACACGGTCCAGCGCATGAAGATGAGCCGGCGCGTCCTCGCCGCCGCGGCGTGAGGCGGAGGCCGCAAGGTCAATCGACGTGAACGCCCTCCCCTTCTCGCCGCCCATCCAGCGCACCTACCCCGAGCCGAAGCTGAAGCTTCCCCCCGGGGCCTGCGATTGCCATTTCCACTTCATCGGCCCGCAGGAGCAGTTTCCGCTGCGCCCGGGACACGTTTTCAGCCATCTCCGGTTCGAGGACACGACCATGGACGACTGGCTGAAGTTGCAGGATGCGCTGGGGCTTTCGCGCGGCCTTCATGTCCAGTCGATGATGTACGGTCGCAATTACGAGATCGTTCTCCACGCCCAGTGCCGGTTCGCGGACCGCCTGCGTTCGGTGGTGAACCTGCCCTGGACCGGGATCACCGACCGCGAGCTGCAGATTCTGACCGATGCCGGCGTCGTCGGCGCGCGCATCGCCTGGCGGACCGAAAGGAATCTCGACCGGCGAATGCTGGACCGGCTCGGCGACTTCGGCTGGGCGTTGCACTACCTCGTGCGCGCCGCCGAGCTCGATCCGGGCTGGGCCGAGGTGATCCTCAACACCCCCGGCCGGTTCGTGCTCGAGCACACCGGCTACCCGCCGCCGGACAGGGGCCCGGACAGCGAGGAGTTCGGCTTTGTCATGAGGTGCCTCGACACCGGGCGCTGCTGGGTCAAGCTCTCGCCGCGGTTCTCCGGCGAGGACACCTTGCCGTTTTCCGATACCTACCCGTTCGTCGACAAGCTGGTTCGGGCCGCGCCCAGCCGGCTCGTATGGGGCTCTGACTGGCCGCACCCGCAATATTTCAAGCCGATGCCGAACGATGTCGACCTGCTCGACATGATGCTGGACTGGGTGCCGGACGAGCGGGTCCGCAACATGATCCTCGTCGACAATCCGGCCGAGCTTTGCGGCTTCCCGCCGGTGGCGTGATCCGTCCCGTCAGCCCGCGACCGGCCGAAACTTCTGCACCCGGCGCCCGGTGTGGGTCTCGCCGATATAGATGTTGTCTTTCGAGTCGATCGCGATCGTGTGGCCGTGGGTGAAGGCGCCGGCCTGATGGCCCGGCCGTCCATAGGTGTAAACGATTTCGCCGGAGGCGTGGTCGATGACGTGGAACTGCTCGTTGCGCCCGTCGACGATGAAGATCAGCGACTGTTCAGGGTCGTTCGAGAACACCATGGTCCAGGCGGTGCCGCGCGGGTCGGGCAGCGTCGGGATTCCGGTGCCGACCCAGATGTTGCGCACGAAGGTGCCGTCCTTCTCGTAGACATGGATGCGGTTGCCCCAGCGGTCGCAGATATAGAGAAGGCCGTTGTTGGCGATCACCACGTCGTGAACGACATTGGCGAACACGTGCGGAGCGCCCGCCTCGGCCTCCTCGGCCGTTGCCTGACGTCCCCACTGGCGCAGGTACGTGCCGGCCTTGTCGAATACCGCGACCCGGCGGTTGCCGTATCCGTCGGTGACATAGATATCGAGGTTGCCGGGATCGACCGCGACCGCGGTCGGCTGGAAGAACCGGTCGCTGGCCGAGTTGAGCGCCATGCCCTTGATGGTGCCATCGGAGGAATCGAACCTGCCGCGCGTCCCGATCTGCAGCAGCAGCTCGCCCCCGGGCGTATATTTCTGCAGCATGCCGTCGCGCTGGCCGGTGATCCAGTAGTTGCCCTCGCAGTCGACATTGAGCCGCTCGGGCTTGATCGGCATCGTGGCCTGCTCGCCCCACGACCGGACGACATGGCCTTCGGGGTCGAACACGATCACCATCGGCGCGTTCTCGCCCGATTCCGCCTCCTCCTCGGTGATGTCCTGGCGGTTGCAGACGACGATGTTGTCATCGGCGTCGACGGCGACGCCCGGGCACTGGCCGAGAATCCAGCGGTCCGGCAGCGGCCCCGGCCACGAGGCATCGACCTCGTAGGCCGGAACGCGGCGGTTCGATCTGACGTTTCCGCGCCCGGCGCGGGCTTGGCTGTAGGTCATCTGGACTTTCCCGGAAATTCCGCCCGCGGGCGGCTCGGTGCTGGTATGCGCGCAACTCGGCCTCAGGCAGGAATTCGGCATTTGCCGGGCCCGACGAGGAGAAGACCGCGCGCGCCGGTTTATAATCGATGCGGCCCGCGCCCGGCAACAAGCCGACCCGGAGGCTGGCCCGGCCAGCCGTTGACAACCGTCGGCAATCGGTCGATTGGAGCCCGAGGCCGGTCCGAACGGGAGACCTGAATGGACATCAGTATCGACGAGATCCTCAATCATACCTCCGAAGACGACTGTCCGGTCTGCCAGGCCCAGGACATTGTCGGAGGTTTTCTCGTTCCGGCGGCGGCCGCCTGGGAAGTGAGCCACAATCTGCCGCGTTTCTCGCTCGCGGTTCATGGTGCGGCGGGTCTTCTCGGCGTCATGCTCGAGGAGGGTGTGTCGCGCGAGGAGATCGAGGGCGCCCTCGCCCAGGCGCTCGACGACCTCGAGCAGCAGATCGCCGAACACAAGCTGATGGGCGGCCCGCCCCAGGGGAGCGCCTGACGCCGCGCCTTCCCCTGTTTTTCCGGGATCCAGGGCAACCGGTCCCGAGCAAGCAGCCCCTGAGTCCCGGATACCAAGGCTCGCACCCAGGAAATGCACGCATTTCCGGGCTCCACTGGGCTCCGGGATGGCGGTCGGATTTCCGGCCTAGATCACGCCATGGCCGAGGGCAACGGTCTTGCGCATCCGCGGGCTCACCACCTTGTCGGAGATATGGATGTCCCAGACGGCCGTCATGTCGCCCTCCTCGTAGGACCGGGCCAGGTCCGCGAACTGGCCGAGATCGGTGACGGTGGCTCCCGACAGGCCGAAGCCGCGGGCGATGGCGGCGAAGTCGGGCCGGCCGAAGATGACGGCCGAGTCGTCGAGCCCCTCCTCGCGGAACTTGTGAATCTCCGACCCGTAGGCTCCGTCATTCATGATGCAGATCAGCAGCTTGAGGCCATGGCGGGCGATTGTCTCGAATTCCTGGATATGCATGATCAGGCTGCCGTCGCCCTCGAACAGCAGCACCCGTCCGTTGCCGCGCGCGGCGGCGATGCCGATGGCGAAGCCGAGCCCGTTACCGATGGCGCCGAAGTCGCGCATGACGTGGTACTTGCCCGGCGTCCAGCCGCGCATGGTCGAGTGGAAATAGGACTGGTGGCCGGAGCCGGAAATGACGTCGCAGTCCTTCTCCAGCACCCGGTCGAGCTCGTCGATGACCGCCCTCGGGTCGAGCAGGCCCGGCTCGACCGGATAGACCGTGGGATCGGCCGGCTCGTCGCGGAGCCGGTCCGCGAGCTGTTGTGTGCGGGCGTTCGCCTGCGCCGGGCCGACGTCGCCCAGCACGGCGAGGAGCGCGTCCGCCGCGAGCCTCGCGTCGGCCCGCACATAGGTGCCGGCGACGCCCGCACCGTGGCGCAGCCCAATGGGCTCTGCGTCGATCTGGATGAACTCGGCGCCCGGAAACATGCGCCCGCCGTCGACGGTGTAGTAGGTCATGCTGGCGCCGATCGCGATCACGAGATCGGTCCGCTCGCCGACCTCGCACGCGACCTGTCGCGCATAGCCACCGGAAATGCCGAGCGAGAACGGATTGTGGTCGTAGAGGCCGCGGGCCATCAGTGTGGTGGCGAGGAGCGCGCCGGTGCGCTCGGCAATCTCTTCCACCTGGCGCTCCGCGCCGGCGTCGATGACACCCTTTCCGGCGACGATGACCGGGCACCTCGCCGAGGCGAGCTTTTCCGCGACGGCGCGAATGTCCTGGATGGCCGGAATCGGCTGCGCCAGTTTCGGCACGATGATGTCCGAGGACACATAGGGTCCGAGGTCCGGCGTCGGCTCTTTTTGCAGATCATAGGGCATGCCGATGACCGCCGGCCGGCGCTCATGGCGCGCGGTGTAGAACGCCTCGCGCACATACTGGTGAAGCCGCCTCGGCGCGTGGGCACGGATGTAATGGGCGCCGCACGCGGCGGCGAATGGCGCCTGGTCGATTTCCTGGGCGTACCACTTGGCGTTCATCGGCGCTTCACCGGCGAAGATCACGAGCGGCACCCGCGCGCGCACCGCGGTCGTGAGCGCGGTCATGATCTGGGTCAGGCCCGGTCCGCTGGTGGTCGACGCCACCCCGACCCTGCCGGTGGCGCTCCAGTAGCCCATCGCCATGGCGCAGGCCGAGTGCTCGTGGCGCACATGCACCATGCGCATGCCCGCGATCCCGAGCATGGCCGAGGCCCAGTGCATGTTGGCATCGCCCATGAGCGTGAAGAACGTGTCGACCCCCTCGCCGGCGAACGCCCCGGCGAGCGCCTGATAGATCGGAATGTTGGCCATCGGCCCCCTCAGTCTGCCGTCGCCGGAAGCCCGGAACCGGCGGTGATGCGGGCATGCGCCTCGGCCGCGAGCTCGAACGAGCGCAGTCGCGCGTGATGGTCGTGGATCTGGCCGGTCAGGATCAACTCGTCGGCGCCGCAATCGGCCATGAATTCGGCAAGGCGGCGCTCGACCGTTTGCGGCGAGCCGACGATCGAGCAGGCGAGCACGTTCGCCGCCATCTCTCTCACCGCCGGATCGAACCGGGTTTCGTAGTCATCGACCGGCGGCGGCAGCCGCCCGGGCCGTCCGGTGCGCATGTTGATCACCGCCTGCTGATGCGAGCTCATGAGCCGCCGCGCCTCCTCGTCGGTGTCGGCGGCGAACAGGTTGAGCGCGAGCATGACACGGGGCTCGGCGAGCTGCGCCGATGGCCGGAACCGTTCGCGATAGATGGCGGGAGCCCGGATCATCTCCTGCGGGGCGAAATGGGAGGCGAAGGCGTAGGGCAGGCCGAAATGGGCGGCAAGCTGGGCGCCATAGAGGCTGGAGCCAAGAATCCACACCGGAACGTCGAGCCCCTCGCCCGGCACCGCGCGTACATGAACGGACGGATCGGCGGGGCGGAAATAGTTGATGAGTTCGGCGACGTCGTTCGGAAAGCCGTCCTCGCTTTGGGCGAGCGTGCGCCTGAGCGCCCGCGCGGTCGCCTGGTCGGTTCCGGGCGCGCGGCCGAGCCCGAGGTCGATCCGGCCCGGATGGAGCGAGGCCAGGGTTCCGAACTGCTCGGCGATGATCAGCGGCGCGTGGTTGGGCAGCATCACGCCGCCGGCGCCGACCCGGATCGTCGATGTGGCCGCGGCGATATGGCCAATCACGACGGCGGTCGCCGCGCTCGCGATCCCCGGCAGGTTGTGGTGCTCGGCGACCCAGTAGCGCCGGTAGCCCCAGCGCTCGGCGTGGGCGGCAAGATCGGCCGAATTCGCGAGCGACTGCGCGGCATCCCCGCCCTCGACGATCGGCGACAGGTCGAGAATCGAAAGGGGAATGCTCATGGCCGTGAGGTTCCGGGAACGACGGAAGGCCGGACGGTGAGTTCCGGCGCCGGCGTTCCGGCGAGGCTGGTACGGGCGAGGACCGCGCCCGGCCCGCCGATGCGCTCGAGCATGGCGGACTGATCGGCCCGAGCGCGCCGGTCGGCGTCTTCCGGATCGACGATCGACCTCAGCAGCGCTTCGTATTCGCCGACAACCGGCGCGTAACCGGCCTCGCCCGCAAGGTTGCGCCGCTCCAGCCGGTCGCGGGAGATGTCGAACAGCTCGGGGCGATGGCCGACATAGTGGATGTACTTGTACCTTCCCTTGCGCACCATGAATGCGGCTCCGGCCGCGCCCGCGCCGTGATATTGGCTGAGGATGGCGCGGCCCGGATCGTCCGCTTCGTTGGCGATGCCGATCAGCGAGCGGCCCGGAAGGTCGCGCCCGCTCTCGCCCGGCCCCTCGCCGAGCGCGGCCAGCACCGTCGGACAGATGTCGATCAGCGACACCGGCGTGTCGACCTCGCGCCCCGCCGGAATGCCCGGCCCGGCGATCATCATCGCGATCGCGGCCGAATCCTCGTACATGGTCATCTTGCCCCACAGGCCCCGGTTGCCGAGGCATTCGCCGTGGTCGCTGGCATAGATGACGCGGGTGCGCGCGCCAAGGCCGGTCTCGTCGAGCGCGTCGAGAACCCGGCCCACATTGGCGTCCATGAACGAGGTGAGGCCCAGATAGGCGACGACGGCGATGCGGCGCTTTTCGTCATCCATGTAATCGTCATAGGGCCAGGCCGTGCGGATGGCGCGGACCCAGGGATGGAGCGCCGGATCGTCGGGTCCGAGAGTCTCGGGCATCGGGACATCGAGACCGTCATAAAGGTCGTAGAACTCCGGCGGCGCGATCAGCGGGTAGTGGGGCGCGGCGAACGAGACGAACAGCGCGAACGGTTTGTCGTCCGCGCGGGCCGCCTCCCGCTCGATCCAGGAACAGGCCGCCTCGGTCACCCTGCGGTCATAGCGCAGATAGTTGGAGTCGCCGCGGCCGAGCTCGTCCGCCAGCCGCCGGCACGCCGATTTGGGCGGCATCGCCTCGCGCAGGAGCCCCTGGACGTCGCCGACGCCGTCCGCGAGATGCATCGCCTCGATGGTCTCGTCGAACCCGGTGTCGACCTCTCCGTCGCGGTAGTGCAGCTTGCCGATCGACGCGACGCGGTGGCCGGTCTCGCCGAGCCGGTGCGGCCAGCCGCGGACCCTGCCGTCATAGGCGATGGCGCCGTCCCAGTAACCGGTCTCATGGACATGGCGTCCGGTCGCCATCGCCGCTCGCGCCGGAACGCACAGCGGCGAGGGCGTATAGGCCGCGGTGAACCGCGTTCCCGACCGTGCCAGTCGGTCGAGCCGGGGTGTCCTGACCAGCCGGTGTCCGGCCGCGCCCATGACCGCCGCGTTGTGCTCGTCGGCCATGATGAGGACGAGGTTGGATGGCTCCATGGCGCGATCTCTCCAAGGGTTGGATCGGCGAACCTCGTAAAAGTTCGCCGGCCAACGTTTACAGCGTTTGCGATCCGATCGCGGACTGAGCTGCAGCCAGGCCCGCGCCCGAACGCGAGGCAAGGTATATCGCGTCCGGCAATTGCCAATGCCGGCCATCTCCGATAGGTGGAGCGCATTGTTTTCTCCCAGCCCGAATGTGGCGTTTGTCGCCTCGATTCCCGCTCCCGACCAGAGCATTTCATGTTCACACGGCGCCCGCCCGCTTCCCCGCCCGGCCACCCGATCAGGATACTTTCATCGCCGGCCGGCTGGGCCGGCGGGCCGGACCCAACTCCGCGCAAGCGGAAAATGATTCGGCGATCGAACCCCCGGCGATGATGAAGGGCGTCCTCAAAACACTGGTCACCCTGGCCATCGGGTTGGCGGGCGGAGCCGTGTTCTTCCATCTGCAGACCCCACTGCCCTGGTTGCTGGGCGCATTCGCCGCCACCCTCCTCGTCACCGTCGCCACCGGCGTCCTCACCATCGATCGGCGTCCCCGCCAGGTGGCGATGCCGATCATGGGGGTGATGATCGGATCGGCGT
>Ga0326597_10003464_pt1 | contig 22769 bp, 18 predicted proteins | sample RVTome_12_FD_203789 | JGI IMG/M metagenome (GOLD analysis project Ga0326597, IMG submission 203789) | Soil microbial communities from uranium-contaminated site in the Upper Colorado River Basin, Wyoming, United States - RVT100D185 | ecosystem: Environmental > Terrestrial > Soil > Contaminated >...
GGCCGGCAAGCTCGGGTGGCGCTCCAAGCGCGCGAACCACGGGCGGAAGCCGGGGATGGGCCGCGGCAAGCGCAACTAGCCTGACCGCGGCCCGCAGCCCCTACTTGCGACGCCGCGTCGACTTCCGGGTGCTCTTGCGTGTGCCCTTGCGCGTGCCCTTGCGCGCGGTCTTGCGCGCGGTCTTGCGCGTGCCCTTGCGCGCGGTCTTGCGCGTGCCCTTGCGCGCGGTCTTGCGCGTGCCCTTGCGCGCGGTCTTGCGCGTGCCCTTGCGCGCGGTCTTGCGCGTGGTCTTGCGCCGCGTCGTCTTGCGCCCCGCCGCGGCCTTGCGGGCGGTGCTCTTGCGGCCGGTCTTCTTGCGCCCCGCGGACTTGCCCGCGCCGGTGCGCTTGCGCCCCGTCGTCTTCGCGCCTTCCGCCGGGCCCATCGAGGGCATCGGCGCGGCGGGCTGCGGCGTCGGCCACATCGCTCCCGGCTCCTGCTGACCCCACTCGTTCGTGCTCTTCTCGGTCATCTCGCCTCCCACTTGTTCGTCACCCTGGATCGGAGCGCTAGGCATAGCGCGTCGGCGTAGCGTTCGCAACCTATTCATCGCGCTCGGCCTTCGGCCTCGCCGCCTCAGGGGTAGGGGCCCCTGTGCGCGAAGCGCGCCGCTCGTCGAAGTTCGCTCGCGCCGGCGGAGCCGGACGCTCGCTCGCGCCTATCACGGAAGCAATGCCACGAACACCTCGTTGGCCATGATCCGCCCGCGCGGCGTCAGCCGCGCGCGGTCGGCGCGGACGCGCACCAGGCCGCGTCCGTCCAGCGAGCGGAACGCCGCGCGCAGCCGCTCGCGCTCGCGTGCGCCCCAGCGGGCAGGCGAACGAGCGAGGTCGACGCCCCGGTCGAGCCGTAGCGCCAGGATCGCCTCTTCGGCGGGGCCGCCCGCCGCGCCGTCGGTCGTCCGCGGCAGCCCCGCCTGCATCTCGGCCAAATAGCGCGTGAGGGCGGCGGGACGGTGCGTGCGGAGGCCCTCGAGATGCGAGTGCGCTCCCGCGCCGACGCCGAGCCATTCTCCGCTGCGCCAGTATGTCGCGTTGTGGAGGCAGATCGAGCCCTCTTTCGCCCAGTTGGCGATCTCGTAGTGGCGGTACCCCGCGCGGGCGAGGCGGCGCTGGGCCAGCGCGTAGAGCAGGGCGACCCCGCGGTCGTCGGGCTGCGCCTTGGCGGCGGCGCGCCGCCAGCGCTCGACGACCGGCCACCCCCCGCCGCCCCAGTTGGCCGCTGCCTCCTCGGGCTCGAGCTCGAGCTCGAGCGGGTAGCACGACAGGTGGTCGGGGCCGAGCGCTATGGCTGCGTCCAGGTCCGCGAGCCACTCGGCGGGCGTCTCGCCCGGCCAGCCGAAGATCAGGTCGAGATTCACGGCGAAGCCGACGGAGCGCGCCGCGGCCACGGCCGGGGCGACGTCGGCCGGCTGGTGCGTGCGCCCGAGCGCGCGCAGCCCCCGCGCGCTCAGCGATTGCGCGCCGAGCGATAGCCGCGTCACGCCGAAGGCGCGCCAGGCCAGCAGGCGGGCGCGGTCGAGCGTGGCGGGGTTCGCCTCTACGGTGACCTCGCGCGGACGGAGGTCGAACGCCGCGCGGATCGCCGCGCCCAGCCGCTCGACCTCGTCCGGCTCGAGGAGGCTCGGCGTGCCGCCACCGACGTAGACCGTGCGCAGCCGCGGCCGGCCCAGCGCCGCGCCTTCGCGGGCGATCTCGCTAGCGAGCGCTTCGAGGTAGCGGGCGCGCAGGGCCGAGGTCGCGGGCGCGGTGGCGAAGTCGCAGTACGGGCAGCGCGCGGCGCAGAAGGGGATGTGAACGTAGAGCGAGATGCCCCTCACCGGATCGCCCCCAGCGGGTCGGGCAGCTGCGCCTCGGCCGAGAGCGCCGCGGTGCGGCCGAGGTCGATCAGCCATTCGCGCGATTCCTGCACGCACGCCACCAGGTGCGCGGGACGCCACTCGCCCTCGGACACCAGGCCTTCCGCGGCGTCGGGCAACAGGAGCACGTAGGCCGTCGCACGGTCGACGAGACGTGCCCCCGACACGCCGAACGTGAGCACGCGCTCGGTCCCGCCGAGGGCCTCGAGCAGCGCCGCGCGCAGCGGCGCGAGCACGCTCCTCAGGCGGTCGGGTCCGTCCACCGCGGCGGCTTCGTGCAGGGCCAGCCCACTGCGCGCGGCGTAAAGGCCCTCTAGCAGCCCGCGCGTCTCGCGCGACAGCAGCGGCCACAGCGCCTCCGCATCGTCGTCGGCGACGGCGCGCAGGAACGCCGACACGACGCGCTGCGTGGGGTGCTCGAACGCGACCGTGTACTCGCCCTTCGCGCGCCTGAAGAGGCGCATCACGGCGCCTCCTCGCCCGCGCGCAGCACCGCGAGGAAGGCCTCCTGCGGGATCTCGACCTGCCCGACCATCTTCATGCGCTTCTTGCCGGCCTTCTGCTTCTCGAGCAGCTTGCGCTTGCGCGTGATGTCGCCGCCGTAACACTTGGCGATGACGTTCTTGCGCAGGGCCTTGACCGTCTCGCGCGAGACGATCTTCCCGCCAATGGCCGCCTGGATGGGGACGTCGAACTGCTGGCGCGGGATGAGCTCGCGCAGCTTCGAGACCAGCGCGCGTCCGGTGTGCTGGGCCCGCTCGCGGTGCACGATGGTCGAGAGCGCGTCCACCGGCTGACCCGCGACGAGGATCTCGAGCAGCACCACGTCGGCCGGCCGGTAGCCCTCGAGCTCGTAGTCGAGCGAGGCGTAGCCCTGCGAGCGGCTCTTGAGCTGGTCGTAGAAGTCGACGATGACCTCGCTCAGCGGCATCTCGTAGCGCAGCATCGCCCGGGTCGGGTCGAGGTAGGTCATCTCGGCGAGCGCGGCGCGCTTGCCCTGCGCCAGCTCCATGACCGGGCCGACGTGCTGCGTGGGTGCGATCACGGTCACCTTCATCCAGGGCTCGCGGGTCTCGGCGATGGTGGTCGGATCGGGGAGCATGGCCGGGTTGTCGATGGCCACCTCCGCGCCGCGCGTGGTAACGACGCGGTACTCGACCGAGGGCGAGGTCGCGATGATGTCGACGCCGTACTCGCGGTCGAGCCGCTCCTGGACGATCTCCATGTGCAGCAGCCCGAGAAAGCCGCAGCGGAAGCCGAAGCCCAGGGCCTGCGACACCTCGGGCTCGTAGACCAGCGACGCGTCGTTGAGCTTGAGCTTCTCGAGCGCGTCCCGCAGCGCCGGATGGTCGTCCGAGCGCTGCGGGTAGAGACCGGCGAAGACCATCGGCTTCGCCGGCCGGTAGCCCGGGAGCGGCTCGTGCGCCCCCTGCGCCGCGAGCGTGACCGTGTCCCCCACGCGGCAGTCCTGCACCGTCTTGAGCCCCGTGGCGACGTAGCCGACCTCGCCCGTCTCGAGGCGCTCGCGCGGGCGCGCCTCGGGCGCGAAGGTGCCCAGCTCGAGCAGCTCGGCCTCCTTGTCGGTGGCCATGAGCCGGATGCGGTCGCCGACGGCGACCGCGCCGTCCACCACGCGCACGTGCGCCACCACGCCGCGGTAGGCGTCGTAGTGCGAGTCGAAGATGAGCGCGCGCAGGGGCGACGCGGCGTTCCCGCGCGGGGCGGGCACGCGGCGGACCACCGCGTCGAGGATCTCCCTCACGCCCTGGCCGGTCTTGCCCGAGGCCAGCAGGATCTCATCGTCGCGGAAGCCGAGGCTCGAGCGCAGGTCCTCGCGCACCAGGTCGAGGTCGACGTTGGGCAGGTCGACCTTGTTGATCACCGGCACGATCTCGAGGCCGTGCTCGACGGCGAGGTAGGCGTTGGCCAGCGTCTGGGCCTCGATGCCCTGCGAGACGTCCACCAGGAGCACGGCGCCCTCGCACGCGGCGAGCGAGCGGCTGACCTCGTAGTTGAAGTCGACGTGCCCCGGGGTGTCGATGAGGTTGAGCTCGTAGAGCGTGCCCTCGAACGTCCAGTCCATGCGCACGGCGCGCGCCTTGATGGTGATGCCCTTCTCGCGCTCCAGGTCCATCGAGTCGAGCATCTGGTCGCGCATCTGCCGGGCCGACACCGTCCCGGTCAGCTCGAGGATGCGGTCGGAGAGCGTGGTCTTGCCGTGATCCACGTGCGCGATGACGCAGAAGTTGCGGATGCGGGCCTGCGCGTCGCTCACCGGTCCGAGCCTAGCCGCCGCGCGCGCGGGACGAGGCTAGATGCGGGCGCGCAGCCACTCGCGCAGCTCGTCCGCGATCTCGGGCCGCGCGAGCGCACTGGTGACGAACGCCTTGACGTATCCGGCGCGGTCGCCCGCGTCGAAGCGCTCGCCCTCGAACTCGTAAGCGTGCACGGGCGCGCGCCCGGCGAGGACGCTCACCGCTTCGCTCAGCCAGATCTCGCCCCCGCGTCCCGGCGGCTGCGCGTCCAGCACGTCGAAGATCTCCGGCTCGAGGAGGTACGCGTGGACCGCCCCGAGGTCGGTCGCCGGGCGTTCGGGCTTCTCGACGATCCGGCGTACCCGCCACAGCCGATCGCCCACGGGCTCTCCCTCGACCACGCCGTACTTGCGCACGTGCTCCGCCGGCACGCGCATCACGGCGGCGATGTGCCCGCCGCCTGCACGCTCGCGCGCCTGGACCAGCTGCGCCGCGACCGGCACGCGCGACAGCACGATGTCATCACCCCAGATCATCAGGAAGGGGCGCCGTCCCACGGCGTCGCGCGCGCGCAGGACGGCGTCGCCGTTCCCGAGCGGGCGGTCCTGGTAGACGACGGTCACACGGGCGAGGCTCTCGCCGCGCCGCGCGAGGGCGAGGTCCGCGTCGCGGCCATCGGCGCGGAGGCGCTGCTCGAGGCGGTCGTTCCGGCGGAAGTAGGCGTCGAGCGGCTCCTTTCCAGGCGCACTTACGACGACCACCTCTTCGCATCCCGCCGCGGCCGCCTCGGCGATGACGTTGTCGATGATGGGCACGTCGACGAGCGGGAGCAGCTCCTTGGGGACGGTCTTCGAGACCGGCAGGAAGCGCGTGCCGAGCCCGGCCGCGGGGATGACGGCGACCTTGACCGGGTCGATCGGCACGCGCGTACTCTCGCACTTCCGTGATCGAGGTCGTGCGTGGCGACATCGCAGCGGCGGACGCCGACGCGATCGTGAACGCGGCCAACGACCACCTCTGGCTGGGCAGCGGGGTCGCGGGCGTCCTCAAGCGCGCAGGCGGCGAGGAGGTGGCTCATCCATGCCGCGGCCGTGGCGCGTTTAGAGAGCTAGAGCGGGCAGCAGCACGCGGGCTCCGAGACCGGTCCGCTCCTGGTACTCGGCGACCGCGCGCGCCGCGGCCTGATGGCCCGCACCCTCGTCGGCCAGCGCGACGATGGAGCCACCGAAGCCGCCGCCGTGGATGCGCGCGCCTTGCACGCCCTCCTGCTCGCGCGCGAGCTCGACGAGCAGGTCCACCTCGGGCGTGGACACGTCGAAGTCGTCGCGCAGCGAGCGGTGCGAGGCGTCGATGAGGCTGCCCAGAGCGGCGGGGTCGGCCGTACGCAGGGCGACGACCGCGTAGACCACGCGCGCGTTCTCGGTCACCACGTGGCGCGCGCGCCGCGCGAGCGGCTCGGGGAGCGCGAGGACGCGGTCGAGCTCGCCGGGCCCGATGTCGCGCAGCTGCTCGACCCCGAGCAGCCGCGCCGCCTCCTCGCATTCGCGGCGGCGCTCGTTGTACGCGCCGCTCGCGTGGCGGTGTCGCTGGCCCGAGTCGACGACCGCGATCTCGAACGCTTGCGGCATTCGGATGCGCTCGAAGGCGAGGGAGCGGCAGTCGATGAAGAGGGCCTCGTCCTCGCGCCCGAGGCTCGCCGCGAATTGATCCATGATCCCCGACCTCACGCCGGTGCCCTCGTGCTCCGCGCGGTGGGCCAGCTTCGCGATCTCCACGTCGTCCAGCGCGAGGCCGAGCTCGTCGCGCAGGGCGCGGACGAGCGCGACGCCCAGCGCCCCGCTCGACCCGAGCCCGGCCCCGGTCGGGATCTCTGACGCGATCCGGACGTCGAGACCGATGTCCACATCGAGCGCCTCGGCGACCCCCCCGATCAGGTCGGTCCATCTCCCGGTCCGCTCCCCCGGTCTGACCTCCTGCCAGCGGCCGTCGTCGAACGCCGCGCTGCTCGCACGGATCGCGCGCTCCGGCCGCCGGGTGACCTCGACGGCGACCCTGAGCGGGATGGCGACAGGGAGCACGTATCCGCCGCTGTGGTCGGTGTGCTCGCCGATCAGGTTCACACGGCCGGGCGCCGAAGCAGCGGTCACGGGAGCGTCGCGCAGCAGACGCTTGAAGATCGATAAGAGGCCGCCGAAACGGCGCTCACGCGCCGCGGAGGCGCCGCGCCCGCAGGAACGAGCGGATCTCGTCGAGCTCGCCGACCCGGAAGGCGGCTGAGGCCAGGACGTAGACGATCCCGCCGAAGACCGTCGCGATCGCCGTCTGCAGGAGGAGGAGCGCCTTCGGCGGGTCGAGCGCCAGGTCGAGCGGGATGTTGGTGACGCGGACGAAGGCGAACATGGCCACGCCCATCGACAGGCTCGCCGCGAGGTGGCGCAGCGTGGACACGCTGAGGCCGCCCAGGCGCAGGCGCGCGCGCGGCGCCAGGACGAGCAGCAAGAGGGCGGCCTCGGCGAGCGTGGCGATCGAGTTCGCCAGCGCCAGGCCGTTGATCCCCAGCGTCGGCGCCAGCAGGATCGCCAGCACCACATTCACCACGACGGATACGGCCGTCATCACGAGCGGCGTGCGCGAGTCCTTGGTCGCGAAGTAGGCCCGCGCCAGGATCTGCACCAGCGCGTGCCCGGCCAGCCCGAGCGAATAGAAGAGGAAGGCGAACGCCGTGGCCTCGCGCGCGGCTTCGCCGAACTCGCCGTATTGGAAGAGCAGGTGGACGATGGGCCGGCGCAGCACGATCATCACGATCACGGTGGGCAGCGTGAGGAAGAGGATCCAGCGCACCGCCTGCTCCAGCGCGTCGCGCATGCGCGCGGGCTGGCCGAGCGAGGCGAAGCGCGTGAGCGTGGGGAAGACGGCGGCCGAGATCGCGATCGAGAACACGCCGAGCGGCAGCATCGTGAGCTGGAACGCGTAAAGCAGCGCGGTGTAGGACCCGGGCGGCATGCGCGACGCGAGGTTGAGGTCGACGAAGAGCACGATCTGCACGACGAGGAGCGCCACCGTGCGCGGCCAGGCCAGCGAGGCGATCTCGCGAACTCCCGGATGATCCAGGTCGAGGGCCAGCACGTAGCGCGTGCGGCGGAAGGTGAGCTCGGGGATCTGGACCAGCCACATCATCGCCGCGCCGGTCACGACGCCGAAGGCCAGCGCGTAGATGCCGAGGAACGGCGTGGCGAAGAGGGCGAAGAGGATGATCACGGCGTTGTAGACGAGGGGCGCCGTCGCGCCCGACAGGAACTGGCGGTACGAATTGAGCACGCCCGTGAAGAGGGCCGACAGGCCCATGAAGATCGGGCTGAGCAGCATGATGCGGCTGAGGTCGGTCATGAGCGCGAGCTGCCTGTCGTCGAATTCCGGCGCCATGAGCGGCACGAGATACGGCGCGGCCACCCAGATGATCGCCGACAGCGCGACGAGCGCGAGGAGCATCGCGTTCATCACGCTCGAGGCGACGCGCCAGGCCTCGCGCTCGCGCTCCTTGGCGATGTAGCCGCTGAAGACCGGGATGAACGCGCTCGACAGCGCGCCGGCGACGAGCAGGTTGAAGATGGTGTCGGGGATGCGGAACGCCGCGAGGAAGGCGTCGAGCTCGCGGGGCTCGCCGGCGAACTGGGCGCCGATGACGGAGAGCCGCAGCCAGCCCAGGATCCGGCTCGCGACGAGCGTCCCGATCATCACCAGGGACGCCTGCGCGATGCTCAGCTGCATGGCGGGCTACTCTAGGTGCGATGCCGAAGAAGAAGCGCTCCGCGCTCAAGCGGATCCGCCAGACCGGGCGAAGGACGAAGATCAAGACGCTCGCGCGCTCCGCGGCCCGCACGGCGGTCAGGACGGCGCGCCGCACGATCGCCGACGGGGCCGAGACCGGCGCCGAGGCCCTGCGCGACGCCGCGAGCGCGCTCGACAAGGCGGCCAAGCGCGGCGCGATCCACCGCAACGTCGCGCGCCGTGGCCGCTCGCGCCTCGCGAAGCAGACGAACAAGGCCGCGAAGAAGGCTTGAGGAGGGCGAGCGAGCGTCCGGCTTTGCCGGCGCGAGCGAGCTTCGACGAGCGGTGTCGAGGCGGCGAGGCCGAAGGCCGAGCGCGTTGAGCTAGGCCCGGCGCGACCTCGGGAAGGCGTCCCGGCCCGGATAGCGCGCGGCCTCGCCGAGCTCGAGCTCGATCTCCATCAGCCGGTTGTACTTGGCCACGCGCTCGCTGCGCGAGAGCGAGCCGGTCTTGATCTGCCCCGTGTTCAGCGCGACGCACAGGTCGGCGATGGTCGTGTCCTCGGTCTCGCCCGAGCGGTGCGAGATGACCGCCGCGTAGCCTGATCGGTGCGCGAGGTCCACGGCCTCGATGGTCTCCGAGAGGGTGCCGATCTGGTTGAGCTTGATCAGCACCGCGTTCGCGACGCCCTCGGTGACGCCGCGGCGGATGCGCTCGACGTTCGTGACGAACAGGTCGTCGCCCACGAGCTGCAGGCGCTCGCCGAGGCGCTGCGTGAGCGTCTTCCAGCCCGCCCAGTCGTCCTCGCCCAGGCCGTCCTCGACGGAGACGAGCGGGTACTTGAGGTGCCACTCGGCGTAGAGCGCGCACATCTCCTCGGCCGAGAGGTCCCGGCCGTCGCGCGCGAGCGCGTAGGAGCCGCCGTCCTTGACGAACTCGCTCGCCGCCGGATCCAGGGCGATGGCGATCTCTTCGCCGGCGCGGTAGCCGGCGCGCTCGATGGCGCGGACGATGAGCTCGATGGGCTGCTCGTTGCTCTTGAGGCCCGCCGGCGCGAAGCCGCCCTCGTCCCCCACGCCCGTGGACATGCCGCGCTCGTGCAGCTCCGCCTTGAGCGCGTGGAAGACCTCGGAGCCCGCGCGCACGCTCTCGCTGAAGGAGGGCAGCCCTAGCGGGACGATCATGTACTCCTGCATGTCCGCCGAATCGGAGGCGTGCTTGCCGCCGTTGAGGATGTTCATCTGCGGCACCGGGAGCGTGCGCGCCAGCGGCCCGCCCAGATACCGGTAGAGGGGCAGGCCGACGGCGTTCGCCGCCGCGCGTGCGCACGCGAGCGAAACGCCCAGGATCGCGTTCGCGCCCAGCTTGGACTTGTCGGCGGTCCCGTCGAGCTCGCGCAGCAGGCTGTCGATGACCGACTGGTCGGAGGCGTCCTCGCCGATGAGCTCGGGCGCGATGACGTCGTCCACGCTGCCAACGGCCTTCTGCACGCCCCTGCCGCCGTAGCGCTTGCCACCGTCGCGCAGCTCGACCGCTTCGTAGCGCCCGGTCGACGCGCCCGAGGGGACCATGGCCGTGCCGATCGCGCCGCCCGAGAGGAAGACGTCCACGCCCACGGTCGGGTCGCCGCGCGAGTCGAGCACCTCGCGCGCGCGGACCATCTCGATGGTGGTGTCCACGCGCGGCAGCCTAGCGGTCTGGGATCGCGGCCACGCCCGGCAGCACCTTGCCCTCGACGAGCTCGAGCGCGGCGCCCCCGCCCGTGGACACGTGGGTCATCTTGCCCGCCAGGCCCAGCTCCTCCACGGCCTGCACGCTCTCGCCGCCGCCGACGATGGTCGTGGCCTTCGCCGACGCGAGCAGCTCGGCGACGCGCTTGGTGCCCGCCGCGAACGGCGCCTTCTCGAACACGCCCATGGGGCCGTTCCAGAAGATGGTGCGCGCGCGCCCGATGGCGAGCGCGTACTCCTCGAGCGTCCGCGGACCGACGTCGAGGATGGCCTCGTCGGGCGGCACGTGGTCGACGTCGCGCACGCGGGCCGAGGGCGCATCCGCCGAGGGCGCGCAGACCGCGTCGCTCGGCAGGTGGAGGTCGATCTCCTTTTGCTTCGCCCGCAGCAGGATGGCCCGGGCGTCGTCCTCCCTATCGGCCTCGCGCAGGGACCTGCCGACCTCGTGCCCGGTCGCGCTGAGGAAGGTGTTGGCCATGCCGCCGCCGATGGCCACGGCGTCGGCGCGGTCGACGAGCGAGCGCAGCACGTCGATCTTCGAGCTGACCTTCGCGCCCCCGACGATCGCCAGGAACGGGCGCGCGGGATCGGCCAGCAGGCCGCCCAGCGCGGTGAGCTCCTTCTCCAGGAGGAAGCCCGCGTACGCCGGAAGGTCGTGCGCGACGCCCTCGGTCGAGGCGTGGGCGCGGTGGGCCGCGCCGAAGGCGTCGTTGACGAAGGCATCGAATCCCGCCGCGAGCCGCCTGGCGTACGCGGGGTCGTTGGCCTCTTCCTCGGGGTGGAAGCGCGTGTTCTCGAGCAGGTACACGTCGCCGGGGACCATCTCCTCCACCGCGCGGCGCACGGCCTCACCGGCGCTCTCGGGCAGCAGACGCACGGGCGCGTCCAGCAGCTCGCGCAGCCGGTCGGCGACGGGGGCGAGGCTGTACCGGGGGTCCACGCCCTTGGGCCGGCCGAGGTGCGAGCAGACCGCGAGCATCGCGCCCCGCTCGCGCAGGTAGCGCAGCGTCGGGATGACGGCGCGTATGCGCATGTCGTCGGCGACGGCGCCGTCCTTCAGCGGGACGTTCAGGTCGGCGCGGACCAGGATGCGCTTGCCCGAGGGCTCGAGGTCGCGGATGGTGCGCTTGGCGAACGCGACCTTCGCCGGCGCCTTCATCAGCGCGTACCCGCGCCGACCGCCTCCTTCGCCGGCGCGCCGACCTTCGATCCGACGAGCGCGGTGATGTCCGCGAGCCGGCAGGCGTAGCCCCACTCGTTGTCGTACCAGGCGATCACCTTGACCATGTCGTCGAGCGCGATGGTGTCGATGCCGCTCACGATCGTGGAGTGCGCGTCGCCCTTGAGGTCGCTCGAGACCAGCGGCTCCTCGGTGTAGGCCATGATCCCCTTGAGCGGACCTGCGGCGGCGCGCTTGAACGCCGCGTTGACCTCGTCCTTGGTGACCTTGCGCTTGAGCGTGGCCACGAAGTCGACCACGGACACAGTGGGCGTCGGCACGCGGAAGGCCATGCCCGTGAACCTGCCCTTGAGCTCGGGGATGACCAGGGCCACGGCCTTGGCCGCGCCGGTCTCGCTGGGGATGATGTTCTCCGCGGCGGCGCGCGCGTCGCGCGGGTCCTTGGCCACCGTGTCGAGCAGGCGCTGCGAGTTGGTGTACGAGTGCACCGTGGTCAGGAAGCCTTTCTCGATGCCGAACTCGTCGTTGAGCACCTTGGCCACCGGCGCGAGGCCGTTGGTGGTGCACGAGGCGTTGCTGATCACGTGATGCTTCTCGGGATCGAACTCGCCGTCGTTCACGCCGAGCACGATGGTCTTGTCCTCGTTCTTGGCCGGCGCCGAGATGATCACGTAGCGCGCGCCCGCGTCGAGGTGCGCCCTGGCCTTGGTCGCGTCGGTGAAGAAGCCCGTGGACTCGACCACGATGTCCACGCGCAGCTCGCGCCACGGCAGCTTCGCGGGGTCCTTCTCCTGGACCACCTTGATGCGGCGGCCATCGACGAAGAGCGAGTCGCCCGCGGCCGAGACCTCGCCCTCGAACGTCCCGTAGTTGGTGTCGTGCTTGAAGAGGAAGGCGTTCATCTGGGGGTCCGCGAGGTCGTTCACGGCGACGACCTCGATGGCCTCGGGATGCCGCTCGATCGCCGCCTTTAGGAACTGGCGCCCGATGCGCCCGAATCCGTTGATCGCGACCCGAGCCGTCATGAGCTCACCTCCGTCCTGTCCTGCCGAGTGTGATCCGCTGGGGGTTCAGGCGAACCAGGTCCCTCGTCCGGCCGCCCGCTCCTGGGCCGACAGCACCGCACCGATCATGCCGACGTCCGCGCCCAGCGCCGCGGGCACCACCTGCGCCGCCGCGGCCGGCACAGCGAGGGCCCGCTCGCGGATCCCCCGGCGCATCGGGTCGAGGACGTGCTGCGGCTCGTGCTCCGCGATGCCACCGCCCACCACGATGAGCCTGGGGTTGAGCGCGTTCACCAGGCCGATGGCCAGCGCCGCCACGGCCGCCTCGAGCTGCGCGACGAGCTGGGCGGCCGTGGCGTCGCCGTGCCGCGCGGCGGCGAACACCTCCGCGGCTTCGGCGGCGCCGAAGCGCTGGGCGAGGTTGCGCCCGCCGGCGAACGACTCGACGCAGCCGACGGATCCGCAGCCGCAGCGCGGGCCCTCCAGCGCGACGGGCCAGTGCCCGATCTCGCCCGCGGTGTTGGTGACCCCGCGCAGCATGCGCCCGCCGCTCACGATCGCCCCGCCCACGCCCGTGGACACGGTCACGTAGACGTAGTCGCGCTCGCCGCGCGCCGCGCCGGCGAGGCCCTCGCCGATGGCCGCGATCACGGTGTCGCGGTCGAGGAACACGGGAACGCCGTCGAGCGCCGCGGCGAGGCCCTCGGCGAGGCGCACGTGCTCGAAGCCTGGGATGTTCGGCGCGAAGTGGACCACGCCGAGGTGCGGGTCGAGCGGTCCGGGCGCCGCGCACCCGACGGCCACCACGTCGTGCAGCGACCGGCCCGCCGCATCGAGCGCAGCGCGCGCCGCGGTCGCGAGCTCCGCGATGACGTCGGCGGGCCGGCCGGTCGCCGGCGTCGCCCGCGACGCGTCGCCCAGGATCCGCGGACGCTCGCCCTGTGCCTCGGCCGCCACGGCGCGCACCTGCGTGCCGCCAAGATCGAGGCCGAGATAAAGGCTCAGGCCCGCGGCATGCGCCCGGCGACCTCGGGCGAGCGCAGCAGTGAGTCGTCCCGGCCGAACAGACGGTCGCGCACGTCGCGGAACCCGCGGCGCGCCTTGTCCTTGCCGTGGACCTGCTCGGCGTCGTCGTAGATCTGCCGCACCAGGAGCGCGAGGTACGGCACGGACTGCCGCTCCGGCAGGCCCTCGACCCCGACCACGTCGATCCGCCCTTCGCTGAGCGGGACGGGCCGGTCGATGGGATCGGCCTGCTCGTCCACGCGCATCAGCCGGCCGCTCATGCGATCTTCGACGCGTCCCTTCCCGTACTGGCCGCTGTTGTAGGCGGCGACCAGCTCGTTCGCCAGGAGCGCGAGCTGGCCGGCGTGCGACCGCGCCACGGCCGGCGCGATGGGCGGCGTGGGCTCCTCCTTGCCGAACAGTCCGAACAGGCCGCGCTTCGGCTTGGCCGCGGGGACCGGGCGCGTGTCGGGCGGCAGCGGCGAGACGGCCGTGTCGGCAACGGCACGCGCGGCCGGGGCGGCGAACGCCTCGGCCGTGGCCTCGGCGGCCGCGCGCTCCGCGGGCGCGGCCTCGGGCGGGGGCGGCTCCCACGCCGGCGGCGGCGGCGCGGGCTCGGCGGGTCCGAAGAGCCCCGAAAGAGCGGCGAGCCGGTCGTCCATCACCGGCTCGCGGTCGAGCGGCGCCTCCTCCAGTGGCTGCTCCACCTCGGCTGCGGGCGGCTCAGGTGGCGCGGTCTCCGGCGCCAGTTCCTCGGACGTGATCGCCCAGGAGGCGGGCGGCGGCGGCTCGCTCGGCTCAGGCTCTGGCTCGGCGGGCGCCGGCTCTGGCTCGACGGCGACGGGCTCCGCGTCGGCCCAGGTGAGCCCGGGCTCGACAGGCTCCGGCTCCGTGGGCGCGGCCTCGGGCTCCGGCGGAGCGCTGGGCGACCACGCCGCCTGACGCCGGTCGACCTCCGGCCACGTCGGCATCGAGGGCGGCGCGATCATGTCGACGAAGCCGTCCCTGACCAGGTCGGCGAGCAGCATCTTCACGGGCAGGCGCCGCATCCGGAGCTGGTCCGCGGTCTCGGCGACGTCGCGCTCGCCGTTCACGGCGAGGACCACCCGCCACTGGTCCGGCGTGAGCACGATCTCCGGCTGGCGCGTCGCGCGGTCGGACAGGACGAACCGCGAGCGCTCGTCCGGGATCGCGGCCTGGATGGCGAGGATGCGGTCGCGCACGCCGGCCGCGCGGTCGAGCAGCTCGTCCAGGGATCCGCTCAGGTCCGACTGGGTGACCTCGGGCATCGGGACGAAGTCGAACTCCCCCTCGGTCGCGGTGAAAGCGGCGCCGAGCGCGAGCTCGCCCTCCTCCTCTTCCCACTGCGCCGAGACGAGGCGGCCCTCGCGCAGGCGGAGCACGCGCGCGTCGGGCCCGCGCAGGATCTCGAGGCGTCCGGTCTTTCCGGTGTCCGCGAGCAGCTCGAGCACCGTCTCGATCGGGTAGTCGGCCACGCGGCCGCGCAGCACGATGCGCTCGCCGTCGCGGGTCGGCGGGATGGACTGCACGGGCGGGAGGCGGTGGTATCCGCTCTCGCGCTCGAGGGGCGCGGCGCCGGCGTCGGCCGGCTCGATGAGACCGGCGCGCGCGAGCCCCGCCAGGACGCTCGCCGCGGAGAGCCTGTCGGTCTGGGTGCGCTCCGCGACGCCGGCCACGTCGCGCTGCCCGTCGACGGCCAGCAGCGTGCGCCACTGCGTCGGCGTGAGCGTGATCTCGCCCTGCTCGGCCGCGCGCTCGGAGAGCCGGAAGCGCGAGCGGTCGCTTGGAACGACCTCGCGGATCTGGAGGATGCGGTCGCGCTCCTCGGCAGCGCGCTCGAGCAGTTCGAGCAGTTCGCCCTCGAGGTCCGTGCCGGCGACCTCGTCGCGCGGGACGAACTCGAAGTTCCCGCGCACGATGGTGAACAGGGCGCCGAGCGCGAGCGGCCCGTCGCTCTCGTCGGAGCGGGCCGAGACGAGCCGCCCGCCCGACATCCCGAGCGAGCCCGATCGCTCCTCGCCGCGCACGAGGAGCTCGCCGCTCTTCCCCGTCGCGCCGAGGAGCTGGATCACCGTCTCCAGCGGGAACGCGTCGACGGCCCCGCGAAGCGTCACGCGGCGCAGTATCGCATCGCACCGGAAAGCCGCGGCCGTGTAGCGCGGAGGATGCTGCGCATCGTCCACGGCGCGCTCGCGTTGCTGCTGGCCTCGTGCGCGGCCGCGCCGCCGCCCGCCAACGCGCCGTCGCCCGCGGCGGACGCGCGGAGCGCGCCGCTCGCGCCGGCCACGCGCCTGGTCCTGCCCGGCGCGCGCGGCGACGCGCTGGACTGCCAAGACTTTCCGGATCAAGCATCCGCGCAGGCGGTGCTCAGGGTGGATCCGGCCGACCCGCATCGGCTCGACGCGGACCGCGACGGCCTGGCCTGCGAAGAGCTGCCTCCACCCCGGGACACCGATCCAGTCGGGCGCTAGGAAGGGGGTGAGCGAGCGACGGGCTTCGCCCGCGCGAGCGAACTCGACGAGCGGTGTCGAGGCGGCGAGGCCGAGGGCCGAGCGCGAAGAGCTAGCCCAGCTCCACGATCCAAGTGCCGATCTCGTAGGGGGCGAGCGGTGCGATCGCCGTGCCGCCGGCCTCGACGTCGAGCGGGGCGGCGGTGCGGATGACCTCGAGCCCCGTGTTCCCGAGCCCGTCCTCTCCCTCGCGCAGGTCCACCGCGCGCGCCGTGCGGATCGGACGGTCGAAGCGCAGCGTCGCGGTGGCGGCCGTCGCCGCGAGCGAGGCGAGGCGCACCGTGACGCGGCCCTCCCCCGCCGCGCGCAGCGCGCTGAGGCGGACGACGGCATCTTCGGGCGCGACTGCGATCCGCAGGAACGTGCGCGCCGTCCCGTCGCCCGGCGTGACCCAGGCGGGCGACAGGAACTCGCGCACCGATCGCTCTGCCGCGGCAAGGCCGCGTCCGCCGCTCAGCGGAACGACGCAGTAGCGGAAGCGCTGCTCGCCGGGACACTGCGCGGAGGGCGTCTCCAGCTCAGGGCCGGCGTGGCCCCGGCGCTCGGGCAGGTCGCCGCGCGAGAGCCAGCCGACCGCGCGCAGCAGCGTGACGGCGATGGTCGCGCCGCCGCCGTGGACCGCGTAGTCGCGCAGCCCGTCCAGGCCGACCGCGAGGCCGCGGGTCGGACCCGCGACCGCGACGATGTCGTGCACGCAGCGCTCGGGCGTCGGCGGCTCGACCCAGCCCGGGCGCGGCGGGACGCGGTTCGGCCGCTCGAGCAGCGCGAACGCCGCGCCCGCGTGGTGGGTGAGCGTGCGCGTTCCGGTGGCCAGGTCCGCGCGCAGCCGGTGGTCGCGCGCGCGGTTGGTCACGACCGCCTCGACCTCGACCCGGTCGGACGCGGCGTCGAGCGAGATGCTGAAGCGCACGGGGCAGTCGACGGTCTCGGCTGAGCGCGCCAAGCGGTCGGGCCGCAGCCCCTCGGGAAGGCGCAGCGCGGTATCGACGATCACGGTGCCGCGGTCGCCTGTCACCGCGGTGGCGCGCCGGCCCGGCTGCGCGCCCGTGACGGTCGGGCCCGCATATGAAAAGGTGTACTCGTCGCCCCGGTCGCCCTCATCCACGAGCGCGTTGAGCCGCTCCCAGCGCTCGCCAGAGGCCAGATCCGTGACCGCGAAGGTGCCGTCGGCGGCCACGTCGACGCGCAGCATCCCGTTCTCGAGCACGCCATCGCCGGGTGAGCGGACGGGCTCCGCGGCGGATCGCTCCGCGGGTCCGACCCCGAGGCCTTCGCTGCGCACCAGTGTCGGGACGCCGTCCAGGTCGACGACGGCGCGGCGCTCCCACGGCAGCGCGCTCCAGACCGCGGGCGCCTGGCCCCGCCCGCCGAGGCGCTCCTCGAGCTCGGTGGCGATGCGCGCGCCCTCGACGCGCACACGCTCGAACCGCGGCGGCATGTCGAGGTCGTGCACCTCGTCGATCCCGCAGCCGCAGATCGAGTCGTGCGGGTGGTTCTCGAGCAGCGTCCGCCACAGTGAGCGGATGCGCTCGGTCGCTGGACCGCCTGCGAGCGCGTCGAGCGGCTCGCAGCGCTCGAGCAGCAGGCGCTCGCACGCGGCGTTGGCCTGCTTGATCCAGACGCGCGTCGAATTGACCCCGCGCAGGATGGGGCGGTAGCGCCCGGCGACCATCTCCCCGGCGAGCACTCCCGGGGGCTTCGGCAGCGCGGCGGCGAACTCCTCCATGCCGCTGATGCGGGCATCCGACCGCGGTTGTGCCGCGCGGATGGCCGCCACGGCCTCGGGCAGCCGCTCGTAGGGCTCGGTGTGGTCGGTGCCGACCATGAACAGGAGCGTGCGGCTCTGCGCGTAGGGCACGGTCTTGCGCATCAGCGTCGGCAGTACGTGGCGCACGCGCCGGCGCAGCGTCTCGGGCGGCTCGTCCCCGGCGCCCACGAGGGCCAGCGCGTTGTCGTAATGCGCGACCTGATGCGACGCGATGACCCGGTCGCCCGAGGGGGCCTCCCACTGGAACTCGCTGCCGAGCTCCTCACCTTCGTCGCCCACCCCGCGCGCGAAGACGTAGGTCGTGTAGCCGAAGCCGCGCACGAGCTGCGGCATCTGCGCGGGATGGCCGAACGGGTCGGCCACGTAGCACACGCGCATCGCGCGGCCGAGCTCGCCGGCCGTGCGCAGGCCTTCCTGGAAGTTGCGCACGAGCGACTCGCCGGCGGGCAGCAGATAGTCGGCGAGCACGTACCAGGGTCCCACCAGCAGTCGGTCCGCGCGCACCAGCCGCTCCAGGCGCTCGCGGTCCTCGGGCCGGACCGCGAGATGGTCCAGCACGGCGATGGTGTGGCCGTCGAAGGTGAACGAGCGGAACGACGGGTCACGCTCGAGCAGGTCGAGGAGCTTGCCGACCATCGTCACCAGGCGCGCGCGGTAGGCCTCGAAGCGCTCGTACCACTCGCGGTCCCAGTGCGTGTGCGGTACGACGTGGATGGTCCAGGGCAGCCGGCGCAGCGCCTCGGCCGCGACGAGCGGCGCGGCCGTGCCGAACGCGATGCCGACCAGCGCGCCGGCTATGACGTCCGAGGGATAGTGCACGCCCACGGCGACGCGCGCGAGGCCGATGGACGCCGCGATCAGCAGCGCGGGCCAGCGCAGCCGGGGCAGGGCATGGCCCAGCGCGACGGCGGCGCCGAACGCGCCCGCGGTGTCGCCCGAAGGGAAGGAGTAGCTGGTGACGGTCGGGACGAGGAGCTCGATGCCGGGGATCTCCTCGAACGGCCGCGCGCGCCGGAAGGCGAGCTTGAGCAGGTCCCCAGTGACCCACGCCGGGACGAGCCCGCAGGCCACGGTCAGCAGCACCGCCAGGCCGCGGCGGCCGAGGCCGCGCGCGCGCAGCCCGGCCAGGCCGAACAGCCACCACACCAGGCCGAACGCGTTGGCCGCGGCGATGACCACGGCGAGGACCGCCGCCACGCCCGCGCGCGCCGAGACGATCGCGAGGTAGAGCCGCCGGTCGAGGTCCGCGAGCGCCGCGAGGAGGTCCGTCACCGCGGCCCCCGGAGGCCGAGACAGCGAAGCAGGCTCGGCCGATCGGGGTGGTTCATCGCCGGCGGACGTGGCGCCAGACGAAGAGCGCGACGAGGCCGACCAGCGCGGCCGCCACGACGTAGTCGAGCCCGCGCAGCGAGGACTTGAGCTGGCTCCAGTTGTCGCCCAGGACCAGCCCGCCCCAGACCAGGAGCATCACCCAGGGCACCGCGCCGAGGATCGAGAAGAGCAGGAAGCGCCACAGCGGCATCCGCGCGATGCCCGCCGGCACGGAGATGAACGTCCGCACGATCGGCAGCATCCGCGAGAAGAACACCGTCGCCTCGCCCCAGCGGGCGAACCAGCGGTCGGCGAGCTCGAGGTCGTGGTGGCTGATCAGGACGTAACGGCCGTAGCGCTCGAGCAGCGGCCTGCCGCCGAGCCGGCCCACCCAGTACGCGACGAGCGAGCCGAGGGTGTTGCCGATCACGCCCGCGCTCACCGCGCCCCAGTACGACCAGGACGTGCCCGTGAGCGGCTCGTGGAGCTCGCGCGACACCATCCAGCCGGCGAAGGGGAGGATGATCTCGCTGGGGAGCGGGATGGCCGCGCTCTCGATCGACATCGCCACGACGACGCCGGCGTAGCCGAACGTCGTGTAGAGCGACTCGAGGAACGGTATAACGATGGCCTCGAAGGCCTCGATCATCGTGCGTGGCTATCATCGCGGAAGCTGGGAGAGCGAGGGGTCGGGTCATCTGATCAGGGAGGAGACGATGAAGGACCCGACGGGTCTCGACGAGGCCATGGCGGCCGCGGTCGAGAGCATCGGACGCGCGGACATCCTGGTCGGCATACCCAGCTTCCGGAACGCCGCCACGATCGGCCACGTCGCACGGACGGTCAGCGAGGGCCTGCGGCGATCCTTCCCCGACGCCAAGACGGTCGTGGTGAACGCCGACGGCGGTTCGACCGACGGGACGCGGGACCGCTTGCGCGCGGCGCTGGACGGAACGCCCGCGGTCGTGGGCGAGTACGTGGGCCTGCCCGGCAAGGGCTCCGCGTTCCGAGCGATCTTCGAGGTCGCGGGCCGCGTGGGCGCCCGGGCCTGCGCCGTCGTGGACAGCGACCTGCGCAGCATCACGCCGGAGTGGGTCGAGCGGCTGCTGCGGCCAGTGCTCGAGGGAGAGGCCGACTACGTCGCCCCGCTCTACGCCCGCCACAAGCACGACGGCACGATCACCAACACCATCGCCTACCCGCTCACCCGCGCCCTCTATGGGCGCCGCGTGCGCCAGCCGATCGGCGGCGAGTTCGGCTTCAGCGGCGGCCTCGCCAACGAATTCCTGGCGGGAGGGGCGCTCAGCGGCGAAGGCGGCGACGTGTGGGGCAGCGACGTCGCGCGCTTCGGCATCGACATCTACATGACCACGACCGCCCTCACGCGCGGGGCGCGCGTGGCGCAGGCCTTCCTCGGCGCGAAGATCCACGACCCCAAGGACCCCGGCGCCGACCTCGGCCCGATGTTCCGCCAGGTCGTCGGCACGGCCTTCCGCCTCGCCGCGGCGAGCCGGGAGCGCTGGGCGGCCGTGGACGGCTCGAGCGACGTGCCGGTCGTCGGCGACGTGCGCGAGGTCGAGCCCGAAGAGATCCGCGTCGATGCGGCCCTCCTGGCGAGCCGCTTCCGTGAGGGCGCGGCCGACAGCGGCAAGATCTGGGACGAGGCGCTGTCGCCCGAGGCGAGCGCCGCCGTCCGCCGCGCCCTGGACGAGCACGTGCCCCGCTCGCTCGCGGGAGAGACCTGGGCGACGATCGTGTACGACGCGCTCGCCGCGAGCGCCGAGCGGCCGGCATGGACCGACGCCTACGTCCTCTCGCTGGTGCCGCTCTACTTCGGCCGCGTCGCGGCGTTCGTGAGCGACGCGGCGTCGCTCAGCACGGCGGCCGCGGAGCGCCTGGTCGAGGAGCAGGCCGCGGCGTTCGAGTCGCGCAAGCCCTACCTGCGCGAGCGCATGGCCAGGTGACGGTCTCCCTCAAGGAGGACGCGCTCGTCCTGGTCACGGACGACGACGGGAGCCTGCCCCTCCGCGCCGCCAGCCCGCTCGGCCTCTACTACCACGACACGCAGTACCTCTCGGGCTTCTCGGTGCGCGTCAACGGCGAGCGTCCCGTGCTCCTCTCCGTCAACCACGAGCAGGCCTACGTCGCGACGTTCCAGCTCATGTACGCGGCCGGCGCGGTGCTGGGCACCGCTCGTCACGCGCAGGACTCCCTCTCGATACGGCGCACGCGCTTCCTCGCCGATGGGCTGCGCGAGCGCCTGGGCATCCTCAACGCGACGCCGGCTCCCGTGGAGCTCGTGGTCGAGCTCGAGTTCGAGGCCACCTTCAAGGACATGTTCGCCGTGCGCGGCTACCGCGACCTGGAGGACGGCGCCGTGGCGGCCGCGCCGCGCTGGGACGGCGCGGCGCTGGTCTTCGAGCGCGTGGGCCGCGACGGCGTGCGTCGCGCGACGCGCGTCTCGTCCCGGCCGGCGCCTGACGAGCAGGACGGCGGCGTCCTGCGCTACCGGCGCCATCTGGCGCCGCAGGGCGTGCTCACGATCGAGCTCATGATCGTGCCGTCGGAGGACGGCGCAGGCGCGGAGGCTTCGCCCCCGGGCTTCGACGACGCCCTCGACCGTCTCAACGCCTCGTACCGGCGATTCCTGCGCGGCTGCACGCGCTTCCGCACCGGCTCCGAGACCCTCGACGAGGGACTGCTGCACCGCGGCGCGCTCGACCTGCGCGCCCTGCTCGAGTTCCACGACACGGGTCCCTTCCCCACCGCGGGCATCCCCTGGTACGCGGTGCCCTTCGGGCGCGACGCGATCGTCACCGCGTACGAGACGCTGTGCTGGGACCCGGACATCGCGCGCGGGACACTGCGCCTCCTCGCGCAGTACCAGGGCACCAAGCTGGACGAGCGCACCGAGGAGGAGCCGGGTAAGATCTTCCACGAGCTGCGCCGCGGCGAGCTCGCGCGCACCGGCGCCATACCCCACCGGCCGTTCTACGGCACCGTCGACGCGACGCCGCTCTTCGCCATGCTCTTCGCGGAGACGGTGCGCTGGACGGGCGACCGCAAGCTGTGGCGCGAGCTGCTGCCCGCGGCCGAGCGCGCCATCGAGTGGTGCGACGGACCGTACGGCGACCCCGATCGCGACGGCTACATCGAGTACGGCGCGCGGCAGAGCGAGATGCGCAACCAGGGCTGGAAGGATTCCGCGCTGGCGCTCTCCTATCCGGACGGGCGCTGGGCCGACCTGCCGGCCGCGCTGGTCGAGGCGCAGGCCTACGTGTACGCGGCGAAGGCGGGCCTCGCGGAGCTCTACGAGCTCGACGGTGACCGGCGGCGCGCCGACCGCCTGCGCTCCGAGGCGCGCGAGCTGGCCGAGCGGTTCGACCGCGACTTCTGGATGGAGGACGAGCGCTGCTACGCGCAGGCTCTCGACGCGCGCAAGGAGCGCATCCGCGCGGTCACCAGCAACGCCGGACACGCGCTGTGGGCCGGGATCGCGCGACCGGAGCGCGCGGCGCGGCTCGTGCGCCGCCTCATGGAGCCCGACATGTTCAGCGGCTGGGGCATCCGCACGCTCTCATCCGGCTACCCGACCTACAACCCCATGAGCTACCACAACGGGTCGGTCTGGCCGCACGACAGCGCGCTCATAGCCAGCGGCATCGCCCGCTACGGCTTCCGCGCGGAGGCGGCGGCCGTCATCGAGGCGCTATTCGAGGCCGGCAAGCGCTTCCCCAACGCGCGGCTGCCCGAGCTCTTCTGCGGCTTTCCGCGCGACCTGCGGTTCTCGGCGCGGCCGGCCGACTACCTGGTCGCCTGCAGCCCTCAGGCCTGGGCGGCGGGCGTCGTGTTCCTGTGCCTGCGCACGATCCTGGGCATCGAGCCGCGGCTCGCCGAGCGCAAGGTGGTCGTGGACCCGGTCTTCCCCGACTGGCTCGAGCGCGTGAGCGTCGAGGACATGCGCGTCCATCAGCGCAAGGTCAGCTTCGAGGCGGTGCGGACGCGCCGCGGGATGACCGTGCGCGGCGGCGGGGCGCGCGTGGTGCGCGCCGGCCGCGACCGCCAGGCCGAGCGCGAGCTCGCGAGCGCCTAAGGAGTTGGCCCGGCGGACCGGGATCCTCCTCATCCACTACACGTCGCCCTCGGTGCTGGGCGGCGTCGAGCAGGTGATGGGCGCCCATGCGGCCGGCCTGACCGCCGCGGGCGCGGACGTGACCGTGCTCGCGGGACGCGGGCGCGCCTGGCCCCGCGGCGTGCGGCTCGTGCGCATCCCCGAGGTCTCCTCCACGCATCCCGCGGTCCAGCGCGACCTGCGGGCCC
>Ga0326597_10003465_pt1 | contig 22750 bp, 21 predicted proteins | sample RVTome_12_FD_203789 | JGI IMG/M metagenome (GOLD analysis project Ga0326597, IMG submission 203789) | Soil microbial communities from uranium-contaminated site in the Upper Colorado River Basin, Wyoming, United States - RVT100D185 | ecosystem: Environmental > Terrestrial > Soil > Contaminated >...
CAGCCGATCCCCGCTCATCCCAACCCCCAACTCTCACCCACCAGGTGAAACCCTTAGAATCCAAACCCACAGACAGGAAAAGAAAATTCTCACTATCCGATCAATTAAGCCGGGGAATGAGGGCGCCACGCTGCCCAGTGCTGCAAAAACGGATAAGGTCCGAGCCAGCATTTGCATAAGACACCTCCCTTCGACGGCCGACCTGGATTGGTTGGGATTGACGGTAGGCCGGACGTGCAACTGCGAATGATTGTCGGCGCCCTAGACAAGTGTCAATTTAAGAAAAATTTCCATCCAAGAGAAAAATTTTTAAGCTAAGGGATATCGAAAAAAATTCGTTCCGTCGCCTTTCGCCAATGCTGGGCACCCAGTGGTCAAGGGCGAAGTTGGTACCGATACCCAAAGGACGGCTCGAAATTGCTCGCGTATCCCCAGCGCGAAGCAAATTTGCATGCAGCCGACCCGAGGGTGGTAGGAGCGCTGCCTGCAACGGGACGGGGAGCGATTGTCAGGTTGTGGATCCCCGCGAAACGATTTAACAGGGTTGGTAACCCGTCCTGATCCGAAGCGGATTGCCACATGTCCACACATTCCGAACCAACCATCGCTCAGCGGCTGGCGGAGTTCGTCACCGATCTTCGTTATGACGATTTGCCGCCTGACGTCGTCAAGGCCACCAAGGCGTTGATCGTGGATCAACTGGCCTGCGAGCTCATCGGCAGCACGATGCCGTGGCTGGCGCCGGCGCGGCAGCTGGTTGAAGAAACCAGGGGCGTCCGGGAAGAGAGCACCATCGTCGGGTCGGGGGGAACCCGCCGTCTCGCCGCGGATGCCGCATTCTGCAACGCCAGTTATGGCCAGGCATGTGAGCTTGACGACTCACCGTACGGTTCCGCCGGACATATTGGGACGGCGACGGTGCCGGTGGCGATGGCCATGGGGGAACGGGATAGGATCGACGGCACGCAATTCCTGGTTTCGATCGTCGCCGGTTACGAGGTCATGTACCGCCTCATGCGTTCGGTGGCTCCGCATCACGATACCCGCGGCTTTCACAGCCAAAGCATCGCCGGACCGTTCGCAAGCGCGGCCATTGCAGGCAAGATCATCGGTTTGAATGCGGGCGAGATGACGCATGCACTCGCCATCGCCGGCAGCCATTCTTGCGGACCGCTCGAATACGATCAAAGCGGCGGGGAGGTGAAGAGGATCCATGCCGGTCTGGGGGCACGGGGCGGCATAGATTCGGCGTTCCTCGCGAAATTCGGATTAACGGGCCCGTCGACCATTATCGAGGGCAAACGCGGCTTCTGCCGGATCTTTGCCACGGAGTGCGATCCATCGGCGATTACCCCGGGTCTGGGCGAGACGTTCAACGTCACCAACTCGGGCTTCAAGATGTATCCCACCATCGGTGGCGTCCAAACCTCGATCGCCGCCGCCGAGTCGATCGTTCGGAAGCAAGAGATTTCTCCTGCCGACATCGCGCGCGTTCGGGTCGGACTTGCCGAGAAGGTGCTCCTCCACGGGGCAGGCATTCGCGTGCCGGACGACGTCATCGGCGCCCAGTTCAGCCTCGCCTTTTCCTTGGCTTTGACGTTCAGCGGGATGGGCAACCACCTCGAGCACTACATGAACGCGGGCCTCTGGCGTGATCCCCATCTCGTCGATCTCATGATGAAGGTCGAGACCTACGCACATCCGGACGCCACTGGAATAAACGAGCGACTGGCGAATGTGGAGGTCGAGTTGAAGGACGGCCGCAAGTTCGAGGCGACGGAGCTGCATCAAAAGGGCTCGCCCAAGAATCCGGCGACACCTGAGGAGTTCGAGGCCAAGGCGCGGCGACTGGCGACGACCGTTCTCACGCCGCAGAATTTCGATGCCATCCTGGAGATGATCTGCGGTCTGGAAAAACTCGAGGATGTCTCGGTGCTTGCCCGCCTCCTCGGGAATGGCCGCGGGGCCATGCACTAAGCAACGGACCCGCGGTCGCCAGGGTCTCGGCAGGGTCGCGAGAAGGCGCCGCGCGGCCGCTTCCGTGGCCTGATTTCCCCCACCGCCGCCGGCCAGCGCCTCCGGGCGCCTCAGCCCCGGTTGGATTTCACGCCGTTGATCACGTCGTAGACGTTGCAGGCGATGCCCGTCGCCTCGTAGCCGTCCTGGCCCGTCGCCTGTGCGATCGCGAACATCTGGGAGGCGAGGCCGACGAACGGCATCGGGACCTCCATCTCGCGCGCCATGTCGAGCCCGAAGTTCACGTCCTTCGGCATCCACGACTTGCGCGGCTTGTAGTTGCCGCTCACGATGATTTCCATGATGCGCCGGGTCGCCACCGAATCCTGCTGAGAGTTCTTGATGACGGTCTGGAAGGTGGCCTCGTCGAGTCCGCCCTTCTTGAGCCAACCGCAGACCTCGGCGAGGGCCATGTGCTGGACCGCGGCCAGCATCGCCATGGCGTTCTTGACGAGCTTGGCGTTGCCGAGCTCGCCGACGTGAAGGATCGACTTGCCCATGGCCTGGAATATGGGCTGATGCTCGTCGAACAAGGCCTTGGAGCCCGAGAGCCAGAGCGCCAATTGACCGGCCGCCGCCACCTCCTCGACACCGCCGGCGGAGGCGTCGACGACCGTCCAGCCGGTCTTGGCGAGCTCAGTGCTGGCACCGACGATGGTCTGTTTGTCGATGCTGGAGAAATCGATCCACACCTTCGCGCCGCGTGTCGCCTCATTGAGCCCGCCCTTGCCGAGGGCGACGGCCGTGACCGCACCGTTGGTCGGCAGCATCGAGAGCACGAGCTCGCACTGCTCGGCCACGGCCTTGGGCGAGTCCGCGAACTCTGCGCCCTGGCCCTCCAGCCCCTTGGCCTGCTCGCGGTTGAGATCGTTCACGACCAGGCTATAGCCCGCCTTGATCAGGTTGGCCGCCATGCCGCTGCCCATGCCGCCGGTGCCGATGAAACCCAGGGTCTTCATGCCTCACACTCCCTCAGTCGTTGCCCTACCATTGCCATGCGATGCCGCGACCGGCGGCTTTCCCGCCCTCGCGCACGCGTCAAGGCCCCATCCGTCCTCGTCGCCCGATGAGAAGCCGCGCATGGGCGTTTCTGTTCGTGAGCGTAGTTTTAGCCGAGATGGCGAGATGCGCAAAGCCGGACGGCGGTTTTGGCCCCGGTTCGACGGGGCGTCCACGGGACGCGGGACCCGCCGGACAAGGCGGGGGGTGACGGCTCAGACTGGAGCCGCCGCGAACCCGGCCGTGCTTCCGGTGCCGGGGCCCGAGGCTTCATTTCTCGATCGCCCTTGGGTCGAGGGCGTCCTGCAGCCCGTCGCCGAGGAAGTTGAAGGCGATCACCGTGAGGAAGATCAGCAGCCCCGGATAGAAGGCGAGTTCCGGTGCGTTCCAGATCAGCTCCTGGGCGCCGGTCAGCATGTTGCCCCAGCTCGCGATCGGCGGCTGGATGCCGAGGCCGAGGAAGCTCAGCACCGATTCGAGCAGGATCACGTTGCCGACCGAGAGCGTCGTCGCGACGATGATGGGCGAGACCACGTTGGGCAGGATGTGCACCGCCATGATGCGGAGCCCTCCGGCCCCGGCGGCGGTCGCGGCCAGCACGTATTCCCGTTCGCGCAAGCTGAGCGTCGCCCCGCGCACCAGCCGCGCCACCGTGGTCCAGCCGACCAGGGCGATGATGACGATGATCCGGTAGAGGCTCATGTTGGGGTCGTTCACCACCGCCTCGGGCAGGCCCAGCTTGTTGAGGTCGAGCGCCGCCAGCACGATCAGCAGCGGCAGGAGAGGCAGCGCGATGACCCCGTCGGTCAATCGCATGAGGACGGCGTCGAACTTGCCGCCGTAATAGCCCGCGGGCAGGCCGATCAAGGTGCCGATCACCGCCGAGGCGAGCGCCGCGGCGATGCCGACGAACAGCGAGACCTGCCCGCCGTAGAGCAGGCGCGCGAGCAGGTCGCGGCCGAGCTCGTCGGTGCCGAGGAGGTGGGCGGCGGACGGGCCCTCAAAGCGCATCGTGAGCGCGACCGAGTTGGCATCGAGCCCGAGCGCGCCTTCGATGACGGGCGTCAGGATCGCGAGGACCGAGAGGATCAGCAGGAAGGCAAGCGACCCGATGGCGAGCCGGTGGCCCAGCATCCTGCGGAGCAGCAGGCCCCACACGGTCCTCGGGGCGCGGGCGGCCCGGGCCGGGGATTGCGCGAGGCCGCTCATCGCGGGCGGCCCCCGCCGCCGCCGTAGGAGATCCGGGGATCGAGCCAGGCATAGGCGATGTCGGCGCCAAGGTTGGCGAGCAGCGTCACCAGCGTCGCGAACAGCAGCGCCACCAGCGCCATGTTGAAGTCGTTGCCCATCACCGAGTCGAAGATCAGCTTTCCCATGCCGGGATAGGCGAACATGGTCTCGGTGATCAGCGCGCCGGAGAACAGCGTGCCGAAGGAGAGCGCGACGATGGTCACCACCGAGACCAAGGCGTTCCGGAATGCGTGCCGCATTACCACGCGCCCGCGGCTCGCCCCCTTGGCGAAGGCGGTGCGGATGTAGTCCTGGCGCATCACCTCGATGGTGGCGGCGCGCATGAAGCGGGTGTAGGAGCCGATGGAGAAGATCGTCAGCGTCGCCACCGGCAGCACCAAATGGCGCGCGAGGTCGAGGAAGCCGCCGCCGCCGACCGAGGACACGCCCGAGGCCGGCAGGATGGGGATCAGCACCGCGAAGAGGATGATCAGCATCAGCGCGAGCCAGAAGATCGGCACCGAGATGCCGGCGAAACAGGCGAGGTTGACGACGTAATCCGCCGCCCTCTGCTGGCGCAGCGCGGCATAGATGCCGAGCGGGATGGCGATGGCGACCGAGATCACGAAGGAGAGCCCCATCAGGTTGACGGTGTTCAGCAGGAAGCCCGGCATCACGTCGAGCACCGGCCGGGCGTAGAGCCTGGAATTGCCGAAATCGCCCGCCAGCGCCGCCGCCGCCCAGGCGAGGTAGCGCTCGGCGAGCGGCTTGTCGAGGCCGTAGACCGCGCGCAGCCTGGCCGCGTCGGCCGGGGTGAGCCTCGGGTCCGACTGGATCATCAGGTCGATGGGATCGCCCGGCATCAGGCCGATCAGGGCGTAGATCACGAACGACATGACGATGAGCACCACTACCGATTCGACGAGCCGGCCCGCGATATAGCGCGTCATGGCGCGCCTCCCGCGCCGGTGGGCGCCTCCAGCGGGTGATGGCAGGCGACCCGGTGGCCCGGGTCCTCGGCCCGGGGCTCGAGCGCCGGCATCGTCCGCCGGCAGGTCTCGCTCGCCCTCGGGCAGCGCGGATGGAACGGACAGCCCGGCGGCGGCGCGGCGGGCGAGGGCACGTCGCCCGCGGTCGCGGTGCCGAGCCTCCGCTTGCCGCCGCCCGGCACCGGGACGGCGTCGATCAGGGCGCGGGTATAGGGGTGGCGGGGCGTCTCGAACAGCGCCTCGCGCCGCGCGGTCTCGACGATATGGCCGAGATACATCACCGCCACGCGGTCGGCGAAGTGATCGACCACGGCGAGGTCGTGGGTGATGAACAGGAAGGCGAGCCCGCGGTCCTCCTGGATGTCCTTGAGCAGGTTCAGGATCTGGCTCTGGATCGAGACGTCCAGCGCCGAGAGCGGCTCGTCGGCGATGATCAGCTCCGGCTCCAGCACGAGCGCCCGGGCGATGGCGATGCGCTGGCGCTGGCCGCCCGAGAACTGGTGGGGATAGCGCTCCGCATCCCGCGGGTTGAGGCCGACCTGGGTCATGACCCGGGCGAGTCGTTCGCCGCGCTCGGCGCGGGTGCCGATGCCGTGGATCTTCAAGGGCTCGTTGATGATGGCGCCGACCGGCAGCCTCGGATTGAGCGAGCCGAAGGGGTCCTGGAACACCATCTGCAGGGCCCGGCGCGCGGACTTGAGCGCCCGGCCCCTGAGGCCGGCGAGGTCCCGGCCCTGGAAGCGGACGCTGCCCGCATCGGGCCGGTAGAGCCGCGCGATGGTGCGCGCGGCCGTCGTCTTGCCGCAGCCCGATTCGCCCACCAGCGCCAGCGTCTCGCCCGCCGCCAGCGTGAAGCTCACCCCGTTGACGGCCTGGATCCGTCCCGAATGCCTGGCGAACAGCCCACCGCCCATCCGGAAGTGCTTCACTAGGCCCTCGACCTCGAGGAGGGGCCCGGCGGGTGCGTGCGAGCCGGCGCTCATGGCGCCGGCTCCCCGGCCTTGAAGCAGGCCGCAAAGTGGCCGCCGCCCTGGTCCTCGAGCGCCGGGCGCTGCGCCCGGCAGGTCGCGTCGGCGAGCGGGCAGCGGTCGGAGAACGGGCAGCCCGCGGGCAGGGCGCCGAGGTCGGGCACCGTGCCCGGGATCGCCGGCAGGCGGTGAACCCGCGCGCCGATGCGCGGCAGCGTCTCCATCAGCGCCCGCGTGTAGGGGTGGCGCGGGTCGGCGAAGATCTGCGCGGAAGAGCCGATCTCGACGATATGGCCCGCGTACATGACCATGACGTCGTCGGCGATCTCCGAGACCACGCCGAGGTTATGGCTGATGAACTGGATCGCCATGCCGAACTCGGCCTGCATCTCCATCATCAGCTCGATGATCTGGGCCTGGATGGTGACGTCGAGCGCCGTCGTGGGCTCGTCGGCGATCAGCAGCTCCGGCCCGCAAGCGAGCGCCATGGCGATCATCGCCCGCTGGCGCATGCCGCCCGAGAGGTGATGGGGATAGTCATCAAAGCACCGAACGGGATCGGGGATGCGGACGCGGGCGATCATCTCGAGCGCCGCCTGCCGCGCCTCCGCTGGGCTTCCCTCCCGGTGCAGCGCCCAGGCCTCGGCGATCTGCTCGCCGACGGTGAGCACCGGGTTGAGCGCCGTCATCGGCTCCTGGAACACCATGGAGACGCGCTCGCCGCGGATCGCGGTCAGCGCCGCTTCGTCCATCGCCGTCACCTCGAGGTCGCCGAGCCACACCGTGCCCCCGGCAATGCGCCCAGGCGGCGGCACCAGACCGAGGATGGCGAGCGCCGTCACCGACTTGCCGCAGCCCGATTCGCCCACCACGCCGAGTGTGCGGGCGGGCGCGATGGAATAGCTGATCCCCGCCACCGCGCGGAGCGGTCCGTCCGCGGTCGGGAAGGTGACCTCGAGCCCGTCGACCGTGAGGACGGGTCCGCCGCCGTGATCGGAGAGGGAACCCGCGGCGCTCATTATCCCTCGGGCTTGACCGGGTGCCAGTCCTCGATCCACAGCGTCGTCGGATCCTGGTGTCCGGTCGGCCGGATGCCCTTCAGCCACTTCGGGACGACGAACGGGTCGGCGCGGAAAAAGAGCGGCAGGACGGGAAGGTCGTGGGCGTAGACCTGCTGCAGCCGGGCCCAGAGCTTGGCGCGCTTGGCGCGGTCGAGCTCGACCTCGATGGCGTCGATCAGCTTGTCCGCCTCGGGGTTCTTGTAGCTCGTGTAGTTCTGGCCGGACCAGTTGTTCTCGGCGGTGGTGATCTGCCCGGAATGAAGCGTCAGCCTCGGCACGCTTTCCGGCGCCGACAGCCAGGCGAACATGGCCATGGCCTTGTACTTGCGCTTGGTGACGGTCTCGCCGAAATAGACCCTCGCGGGTTCGTTGCGGATGCGGATGTCGATCCCGGCCTTGCGCCACTGGCTCTGCAGGATCTGCTGCACCAGCTCCCGCGTGCGGCTGCCGGCGGTGGTCATCAGCTCGAAGCCGAGGCGCTTGCCGTCGCCGTTGATCCGGAACCCTTCGGCATCGCGCTTCGACCAGCCCGCGGCATCCAAGAGCGCCGCGGCCTTCTTGGGGTCGTGGGCGTAGCGCGGCACGTCCTTGGAATGGATCCAGTCGAGCGGATGGACGAAGGAATCGGCAACCGGCTGGCGTCCCTCGAACAGCTTGTCGGAGAGCTCCTCCCGGTCGAGCGCCAGGATCAGCGCCTCGCGCACCCGCCGGTCCTTGAGGAACGGGTTTTCCAGGTTGAGGTCGATGTGCTCGTAGACCAGGCTCGGCTTGAACTCGATGTCGAAGTCCTTGCCGTGGCGCTTCTCGAAGGCGAGCCCCTGATCGAGCAGGAGCCCGAGCTCGCCGGCGATGTAGTCGATCGATCCCGACAGCAGGTTGGCCTCCAGCGCCGCGGTCTTCTCGATGATCTGCACGACGATCTTCTTGAAATGGGGCTTCTTACCCCACCAGGTCGGGTTGGGCTCGAGCACGACGCGCGAGCCGGTCTCCTTCGCCGTGATGCGGTAGGGGCCGAAGTAGAGGCCGGGATTGGTGCTGTCGGTGTCGTAGGCCGTGCGCTGGCGGTATTCCTTGGGGTCCTTGAAGTTGGCGCGCTCGATATGGGCGGGCAGGACCTGGAAGTTGTTGATGGCGTTGTAGTCGAAGGTCAGGCGGTCGAGATGCAGGGTGAAGGTGCGTTCGTCCTTGACGTCGATCTTCAGGATGCGGCGGTAGAGCTCGCCGTCGGCGACCCCGCTCGCCGGGTGCTTGCCGACCTCGTAGGTGAACAGGACGTCCTTGGTGGTGACCGGCGTGCCGTCGCCCCAGGCGGCGCCCTGTTTGATGGTGTAGGTGACGGCGACGCCGGTCTTGCCGTTGGGCAATGTCTCCGGCTTCGCCAGGCCGTTCTCGAGCGTCGGCAGCGTCTCGCAGAGCGCGCAAATGAGCTTCCATTCGGCGTCGTGATGGGTGAACGGGCGGGTCGTCATGGCGAGCACGTAGGACTTGGCCAGCATCGATTCGATGTTGGGGTTGAGCGTCGCCGGATACTGGGTCATGCCGATGACGAGGGTGTCGTGGCTCTTGGTCTTCTCGCCGCAGGCCGTGAGGCCGAGGCCCCAGGCGGCGAGGACGAGGAAGGCCAGAAGGGTGAGGGCGCCTCGCGTCATCGCCGTCCCATTGCGCAGCCGGGGGCCGGGGGCGCCCCGCTCAGTCGCCCTTGCCGCCGTGGGTCGCGGACCAGCCGTGGGGGTCGTCGAGATAGGCCCTGACGGCGGCGATCTTCTCGGGCGGATAGACCTTGCCTTCCTCCGCGGCGTCGATGATGTCCGCCCAGACCGCGAGCCAGACCAGCTTGACGCCGAGCGCCTCCAGCGCTTCGAGGGCTTCGGGGAAGATGCCGTAATAGAAGGCCACGAACACCCGGTCGACGCGGCCGCCCGCCTTCCTGATGGCGTTGATGAAGTTGATCTTGGAGCCGCCGTCGGTGGCCATGTCCTCGACCAGCAGGACGTGGCTGCCTTCGGCCATGTCGCCCTCGATCTGCGCCATGCGGGCGAAACCCTTGGGCTCCTTGCGCACGTACAGCATCGGCAGGTCCATCGCGTCGGATATCCAGGCGGCGTAGGGGATGCCCGCGGTCTCGCCGCCCGCCACCGCGTCGACCGGCTTGCCCGATCCCGCTTCGGCGATCGCCCTGACGGCGTGGGCGACGACCCGGCGCCGCTCGGCGGGATAGGAGATCAGCCGCCGGCAGTCGATGTAGACGGGGCTCGCCCGCCCGGAGGTGAGGATATAGGGCTCTTCGGGCCGGAAATTCGCGGCCCCGATGTCGAGAAGGATCTTCGCGGTGTCTCTCGCGGCGGCCTCTTCTTCCGCGGTGCGGCCGGTCAGCGTCATGATCATGACCGCATTCTTAAAGGGTTCGCGACGGCGACACAATCCGTTTGGGCCGTTCGGGCGGGCGCGCCCCACGGGCCGTTCGGCCGCGCCCAGCCCACGGGGTTTGAGGCAAATTGCCGACGATAATCCGGGCGGGTCGCGGTGCCCGCCCTATAATGCCGCCCGCCTGGGGATCAGACATGAAATTCGACTGGAAAGCCCTCTTGCAGGCCGCGCGCCGCGGCCGCGCGGATTACCGCTACACCGTTGCCGCGGGCCTCGGCGCCGTGGTGGTGGGCTCGGTGGTGTGGAGCGCCTCGGAGCCCGAGTATTCGTCCACCTACTACGTGGTCAAGTGGAAGGCGACGGGCCTCTGCACCGTGGTCGAGGACAGGCCCGAGGACGGCCGGAAGTTCAAGACGCTGTGGTTCACCACCCTGAGGCGCGTCGCCGCCCGCAAGGCCGAGGAACTGCACGAGAACGGCCGCTGCGCCCGGCTCGAGGAGAGGCGGAAGGTCGAGCCCTTCGGCTGACGGCGCCTGGCACCGAGCCGGCCTGCCATTCCCGATCTAGGACTCGCGGCACAGCTCCACGAGCAGATCCGCGTCCGCGAAGGCCGCGCCCTCGGCGTCGTTGTCGAAATAGACCAGCACGTCGAGGCCGTCTGTGCGCCAGCCCGCGATCCTCTCCCGCCAGGGCCGGAGCCCGGCGCGGCCGTAGGCGGAGACGTAGGTCTCGGGCCGCCCGTGCAGGCGGACATAGACGAGCGGTGCCGTCACCGCGTCCCAGAGCGGCCAGCGCCCGGCGTCGGAGATGCAGTTGGCGACGCCCGCGCCCTCGAGGAGGCGGGCGGCGGCGGGCTCGAACCAGCTCTTGTGGCGGAATTCGACGGCATGGCGGGCCTCCGGCCAGTCCGCGAGGGCGCCGAGGAAATCCCCGAGCCTCTCTTGATCGGCATGCAGGCCGGGCGGCAGCTGCCAGAGCACCGCGGCGAGCTTGGGGCCGAGGGATGCCGCGTTCTCCCGCTGGCGGGCGAGCGCGTGCCCGGCATCGGCGAGCCTCAAGGTGTGGGTGATGTAGCGGTGGCCCTTGATGGCGAAGACGAAATCCCGAGGGGTCTCCGCGCGCCAGCGGGCGAGCGTCGCGGGCCTCTGTTCGCGGTAGAAGGTCGCGTTGACCTCGAGCGTCTCGAATCGACTCGCGGCGTGCGCCAGCCAGTCCTTGCGCTTGACCCCGGCGTAGAGGCTCGCCTTCCAGCCGGGATAGTTCCAGCCCGAGAGGCCGATGCGGACCCGGCCCCGCGCCGCCACCGACTCAGCCCTTGATGCAGATCATCGGGACGAGCCTGGCCACCAGCCGCGAGAGCCCGGCGCGGTCCGCCGCCTCGACCACGGCGCCGACGTCCTTGTAGGCGCCGGGCGCTTCCTCCGCGACGCCGCGCATGGAGGGGCTGCGCACCAGGACGCCGCGTGCGGCGAGCTCGTCCACCAGCTGACGGCCGCGCCAGCGCTTGGTCGCGGCATGGCGGCTCATGGCCCGGCCCGCGCCGTGGCAGGAGGAGCAGAAGGCGCGGCCCTCGCTCTCCACCGTTCCGGCCAGCACGTAGGACGCCGTGCCCATGGAGCCGCCGATCAGCACCGGCTGGCCCACGGGTTTGAGGCCGTTGGGGAGGTCGGGGTGGCCGGGGCCCAGCGCCCGGGTCGCGCCCTTGCGGTGGACGAAGAGCTCCTTCTCCGCGCCGTCGGTCCCGTGCCGCTCCACCTTGCAGGTGTTGTGGGAGACGTCGTAGAGCAGCGTGAGCCGCGCCTTGGGCAGGCGCCTCGCGAAGGTCTCGCGGGCGATGTGGGTGATGATCTCGCGGTTGGCGAGGGCGCAGTTGATCCCGGCCCGCATGGCGCCGAGGTAGCGTTCGCCGACCTCCGACCTGATCGGGGCGCAGGCGAGCTCGCGGTCGGGCAGTGCGATGCCGAAGCCGGCCGCCGCCACGGCCATCTCGCGCAGGAACTCGGTGCCGATCTGATGCCCGAGCCCGCGCGAGCCGCAATGGATGGACAGCACCGCATCGCCTTCCCGGAGGCCGAAGGCCGCCGCGGTCTCCGGGTCCAGCACCCGCTCGACGCGCTGCACCTCGAGGTAGTGGTTGCCGGAGCCGAGCGTCCCCATCTCCCGGCGCTGGCGCTGCTTGGCCTTGTCGGACACGCATTCGGGCCGGGCGCCGGCCATGGTCCCGTGCTCCTCGATCATCTCGAGGTCGGTGGCCTCGCCATAGCCCCGTTCGACCGCCCAGCGGGCGCCGCCCGCCAGCATGGCGTCCATTTCCTCGGCATCCAGGGTGATCGCGCCCTGGGAGCCGACTCCGGCCGGGATGTCGCGGCAGAGCGAATCGGCGAGGATCTCCTTGACCGCCTCGATGTCCTCGGCGCTGACGCCGGTGGCGAGAGTCCTGACCCCGCAGGAGATGTCGAAGCCGACCCCGCCGGCGGACACCACGCCCCCCGCATCGGCGTCGAACCCGGCGACACCGCCGATGGGAAAGCCGTATCCCCAGTGGGCGTCGGGCATGGCGTAGGAGGCGCGCACGATGCCCGGCAGGGCGGCGACGTTGGTGACCTGCTCCGCGACCTTGTCGTCCATGTCGCGGATCAGCGTCTCATCGGCGTAGATGACGCCGGGCACCCGCATCCTGCCGGTGGGTCGGATCACCCAGGTGGTTTCGTCCTGGCGGGTGAAGCGTCCGGGGTCCATGGGCGGCGCGTTCCTCGTCCGGGCCTAGCTGCGCCGGTTTTCCTCGTTCTCGAACCGGCCTTCGGAGAGGATCTCATAGACGCGCGCGACGGTGCCGCCGAGGCGATGGTCGGGATCGGGCCCGAGCGGCTCGTCGGAGGTGAGCCAGGCGAAGGCCTCCATCACCTCCTCCGCGTTGGCGCCGGTCGCGATGATGGCGGCGACCCGGTCGTCGGGAAGCGGCCCGGTGATGGAAATCACGTCGTGGTGGTGGAGGGGGGCTTTGGGTGCTTCGCTCATCTCGGGGCTCCTTGTCGCATCCGGCCGCGCGCCGATCGCCGCCGCCGCGGGACGCCCTTCATTTAACCATAATTTCGATATGGGATCGCTCGCGGCGAATGCAAAGGAAAGTAGCCGTCCTAGACGTCCTAGACATCGACCACGCACTCCGCGGTGTACCCGCTCCCGTCCCGACTGACGCTGAGCGCCGTCATGGTCGCGCCCTTGACCTCGACCACCGGGCGGTGGCGCGCGGGATCGACGGTCTCTCCGAAGGCGCGCGCGGCGAGCCGCTCGCCCTCGATCGCGACCTCGAAGCGCGAGAACAGCATGCGCCGCGTCGCCATCTCGTAGACCAGCGCGTTGAGCCAGTCGACCAGCAGGAGCTCGATATCGGGCGCCTCGCAGGCGATGTCAACCGCCGCCTCGGCGCGGACCGCGGCGGGATCGGCGATCACCGCGGTCATCGCCATCGCCGCGTTGGCGAAGGCCTCGGCGAGCGTCTTCCCGCGGCCGCGGACGCCGATATCCGCGCCATGGGGGAAATGTTCGAAGCCATCGGCCGCCGTCCTTGCCAAGCCGAATTCCTCCTCGCGGCGGGCGTCTTTTGCCGCGGCCGCCGGTTCCCTGTCGTCATCGCCCGCCCGGCGGGCTATCATCCTAGCAGGAAATCGTTCCGGGGAGGGCGGCAGCCGGGAGCTCGCCGCCGTCTCCGTCGCGGTTTCGCATGTTCAGCAACGTTCGGGAGAGACCCATGCGCAAATCGTTTTCCGGGAGCGGTGTCGCTCTTGCGGTATCCGCCCTCGCGCTGTCGCTGGCCGGTGCGGCCCAGGCGGCCGACTTCTACGCCGGCAAGACGGTCAGGATCCTGGTCAGCTCCGGCCCGGGCGGCGGCTACGACCTCTATGCCCGTACCCTTGGCCGCCACATCAACCGCCACATTCCCGGCGAGCCGCGGGTCATCGCCCAGAACATGCCCGGCGCCGGCGGCATGAAGCTGCTCAACTTCGCCTACAACAGCGGCGAGCAGGACGGCACCGCCATCTTCACCCTGCATCAGAACCTGCCCATGTATCAGCGCATGGGCGCGCGCGGCGTACAGTACGACGCCCTGAAGATCCAAGGCGTGGGGCGCCTTTCGGCGGGCAACGAGCTGCTGCTGGCGAGTGCCAAGGCGCCGGTCAAGTCGTACAAGGACCTCTACACCAAGGAGCTGATCGTGGGCTCCACCGGTGCGAGCTCGAACTCGACCGTCTATCCCTATCTCGCGCGCAACATGCTGGGCCTCAAGTTCAAGGTCATCGCCGGCTACAAGTCGGGGACCGAGGTGCGGCTCGCGATGGAGCGCGGCGAGCTCCAGGGCATGGGCAGCTGGGCGCTCGGCAGCCTGATGACCTCGGGGCCGGAGTATCTCAAGCCCGGGGCGCTCACGCCGCTCGTGCAGTTCGGCTTCAAGCGCGAGAAGGAGTGGCCCGACGCTCCGCTCGCGACCGAGCTCGCGAAGACCGATCTGGACCGCGCGGCCATGCAGGTCGTCGCCATCGGACCGGAGATCGGGCGTTCCTACTGGGTCGGCCCCAAGGTGCCGAAGGACCGGCTCATGATCCTGCGCGCCGCCTTCACCAAGATGCTGACCGATCCGAAGTTCAAAGACGACTTCAAGCGCCAGCGCATGTTGGAGCGCTTCGCCACCGGCGAGGAGATGGAAGCCTTCATCAAGCAGATCTTCGCCGCTCCCCAGGCCTCCATCGACCGGCTCAGGACCGCCATGACCAGGAGCGGCGGCGGCCGCTGCCAGGACTACAGCGCCACGGCGAAATGCAGCAAGGCGCGCAAGAAGAAGAGCAAGAAGTAGGGGAGCCGAGTCCGGCGATTTCCGCTTGGGCCGGATGCGAAACGGGGGGCCGCGGCCCTCCGTTCCTTTTCGCGTCCCGCGTCTTGCGGAGCCTCAGTCCTTGGCGGCGATCGGCTTCGGCCTGTACTCCTTGCCGAGGTAGTGCGCCTTCTTCTTGTCGTAGAGCAGCTCCGCCACGTCGTCGGCGTGGAACATCTTTATCAGCTGGTCGACCTGGCCGAACAGCGGCATCAGCACCTTGCGCTTCTGGGCGAGGTCGAGCGCGATGTCCATGTCCTTCTCCTGCCAGGTGAACTTGGTTTCATCCCAGCGTTCCAGCGTGCCGTTTTGGCCCGGGCACAGCATCAGGGTCTCGCGCATCTTCTGGGCGTCGATGCCGTAGGTCTTGGCCAGCAGGAGCACCTCGTAGTTGGCGATGGAATGCGCCCAGTGCAGCATGTTGTTGCAGGTCTTGCCGATCTCCCCGGCGCCGAGGTCGCCCAAATGCGGCGCCGCGCGGGAATAGCATTCCAGCACCGGGCGCGCCTTGTCGTAGTCCTTCTTGGCGCCGCCGCAGGTCGACATCAGCTTGCCGTCGCGCGCGCCGTCGAGGCCGTAGCAGACCGGCGCGTCGATGACGCCGAGGCCCCGCGTCTTGGCGATGGCCGCGCATTCGCGCACCATGTCGGGATGGCTGGTCGCGGTGATGACGATGACCGCGCCCTTCTTGCCGACCTTGGTGACGTCGGTCACCACCTGTTTGACCTGATGGTCGTAGCCGACCATGACGATGATCACATCGCACTTCTTGGCCAGCTCATTGAGGCTGCGCGCCGAGCGGATGCCGTTCTTCTTGGCGGCGTTCAGCGCCGCCTTGCTGAGGTCGAAGCCATAGACGTCGAACCGGCCGTCGCTCTTCTCCACAACGTGGCGGGCCATCTGCCCGCCCATCTCGCCGAGACCGACGAAGCCAACATTCAGTGCCATCGAGAGTTCTCCCCGGGTGTTTGGCGGCGCGTGGGGCGCCGCGGAATCTGGTTGGTCGCGCAAAATGGGTGCGGCCACCTACCTACACGACCATCCCGATAGCTGCCAGAGGAAATCAAGGACGGGGCCGGCCCGTTTGACGGGACGGCGCCGTGCCCGCCCTTCGGTGTCCCCGTCCTTCGACGGGCTCAGGACGAGGACGCGCAGATGACCCTCATGCTGAGCTTGTCGAAGCATGAACCTGTCGAAGCATGAGCGCGATGGCGCGATGTTTCCATTCGGGGGCGCGCTGTTATAATCGCGCCTTGATCCGGAACAGGGAGGGCACCATGGCGCGCGGCTTCGAAGACCATTGCTGGAAGGACGTCGTCGGCGAGGAGATCATGGAAATCTACAAGTCCTACGAGCGCGAGACCTTCGTCGGCGAGCGGCCCGCGGTGCTCGCCATCGACCTCTACAAGAGCGCCTATCGCGGCGGCGACAAGCCGGTGCTCGAGGCCAACCGGGAGTTCCCCGGCTCCTGCGGCGAGAACGCCTGGGCCGCGGTGGAGCCGACGCGCCGCATCCTCGACGCTGCGCGGGCGGCGGGCGTGCCGGTGATCTACACGACGCGCCGGGTGCACACCGGGCCGGTGCGCTCGACCTACCGCGACACCACGGGCATTCCGGAGGATTCCTACGACATCATCGACGAGCTCGCGCCCGAGGACGGCGAGCTCGTGATCTACAAGGAACGCGCCTCGGCCTTCTACGGCACGCCGCTGGTGGCCCACCTCAACAAGCTCGGCGTGCGCTCGCTGATCGCCTTGGGCGAATCGACCTCGGGCTGCGTGCGCGCCTCGGTGGTGGACGGCTACTCCAACGGCTACCACACCGCGGTGGTGGAGGAATGCACCTTCGACCGCTCCGACCTCTCCCACAAGGTCAACCTCTTCGACCTGCACCACAAATACGCCGACGTCATGCACGCAGACGAGGTGCTCGCCCACCTCAACGCCATGCGCAAGAACACCGCCGCCGAGTAGGGGGGCGCGGACGGCGCGCCGAAAAAGCCCTTCATTTAGAGAATGTGTTATATAACGATATAGTTAAATGAAGGGCTTTTCCGGAAGGGATGTGTCCTCGGCCTCATCCTTCGACGGGCACAGGAAGAGGCCCTGAGAGGTTGGCTGCGGCCACGACACACCCCTCATGCCGAGCCTGTCGAAGCATGAGGGGGGCGGTCCCTCAGATCGCCGCCAGCGCCCAGCCGGCGAGGGCGGCGAGGGCGACGACGGCCCAGGGCGGCGCCTTCCAGAGCTGAAGCACCCCGAAGCAGGCGAGCGCCAGGGCGAAGTCCTTGGGTCCCCGGATCGCGCCGGTCCAGACCGGGTCGTAAAGGGCGGCGAGCAGCAGGCCAACCACCGCGGCGTTGACGCCCATGAGCGCCTTCTGCATCGGGCGGAAGGCGCGCAAGCCGTCCCAGAAGGGGAGCGCGCCCACCACCAGCAGGAAGGAGGGCGCGAACACGGCGACCAGGCAGATCGCGGCACCCAGGGCGCCGTTGGGCGCGGGGCCCGCGACCGTTCCGAGGTAGGCCGCGAAGGTGAACAGCGGCCCCGGCACCGCCTGGGCCGCGCCGTAGCCCGCGAGGAAGGCGTCCTTCGTCACCCAGTCGGGCGGCACCACCTCCACCTGCAGCAGCGGCAGCACCACGTGGCCGCCGCCGAAGACCAGCGAGCCTGCGCGATAGAAGCTGTCGATCAGGGCGAGCGTCTGGCCGCCCTGGGCGGCGGCCAGGATCGGCAGGCCGATCAGGATCGCGAAGAAGGCGGCCAAGGCCCCGAGCGCGAGGCGCCGCGAGACGCGGACCCCAAGCGGGCTCACCGCCTTGCCCGCCTCGGGCTTGAAGAGGGCGAGGCCGGCGAGCGCGCCCGCCGCGATCACCGCGACCTGGGCCCAGGCGGAGGCGAGCGCCAGCACGCCGATGGCGGCGATGAGCGCGAGCGTCGCCCGCGCGGCATCGGGGCAGAGCGCCCGGGCCATGCCCCAGACCGCCTGGGCGACGACGGCGACGGCGACGATCTTGAGCCCGGCCAGAAGACCCGCGGGCAGCGCGTCCCCGGCGGCGACCACGCCGTAGCCGAACAGCATGAGCGCAAGGGCGGAGGGCAGTGTGAAGCCCGTCCAGGCGGCGAGCGCCCCGGCGAGCCCCCCCTTGGCGAGGCCGATGCCGATGCCGACCTGGCTCGAGGCCGGGCCGGGGAGGAACTGGCAGAGCGCCACCAGGTCGGCATAGGCCGCCTCGGCGATCCAGCGCCTGCGGGTGACGAACTCGTCCCGGAAAAAGCCCAGATGCGCGACCGGCCCGCCGAAGGAGGTGAGGCCCAGGCGCAGGAAGACGAGGAACACCGTCCCCGCCGCCACCCGCGCGGCCGGGCCGTCCTCGCGATGGGTATCATTCCCGTTGCTCATCGCTTTCCCCCCGGCCGCCCGCGGCGGGCGTGCCTAGAAGCCGTAATCGCGCCGCGCGGCCTCGGGGCTCACGTAGCCTTCCTCGATGTCGCGGGCGACCTTCTCGCGCGGGCGCTTTTTCGGATCGCCGCAGCCCCCGCCGCCGGCCGATTCCAGGTAGAAGCGGTCGCCTGCCTTCAGCTCGAAGCGGCCCGAGGCCGGGGTCTCCTCCTCCGAGCCCGTGCCCGCCCGGATGACGAAGCTGCTCGCGCGTCCCGGCCTGCCGCCCTCGATCCCGTCGGGCGGGCACTTGGCCCGGTCGTAGCGGCGGATCACCGTGCCGTCGGCCAAGAGCTCATAGGCCCTGCGGAAGGAGAGCCCGCCCCGGGATTCGCCCGCGCCCCCCGAATCCGGGATCAGGGCGAACTCGGTCACCCGGCAGGGGAACTCGGATTCGAGGATTTCGATGGGGGTCACGTGCAGGTTGGAAAGGTGCGTCGCGGTGCAGCTCGCCCCGTCGTGGCCCGCGCCCCCGCCATAGGCCGAGCCCAGGATCTCGTATTGCAGGCTGGGCTGCCCGGGGCGTCCGCCGCCGCCGTAATTGATGCCGAGGGCGCCGGAGGAGCCGCTGTTGGCGATCGCGCGCTGGGGCCGGAAATGGGCGAGCGCCGCCAGGATCACGTCGACCAGCTTGAGGTTCGCCATCTGATAGCTTGAGACCGGCGCGGGCGGGGTCGCGTTGGTGATGGTGCCCGGCGCGTAGGCGAAATCGACCTGGTCGCGGCAGCCGTCGTTGAAATGCAGCTTCGGCCCGAGGCACCCGATCAGCGAATAGAAGCAGCAGGCCTCCGCCATGGAGGGGCGCAGGTTGATCGGCCCCTTGGCCTGGGCGCCGGATTCGGAGAAATCGAAGAACACCCGGTCGCCCGTGACTTTCACGGTGACGGCCATGGAGATCATACGATCGAGCTCCACCCCGTCGGTGTCCATGAAGCCTTGGGCGCTCGCCTCGCCGTCGGGCAGGGCCGAGATGGCCGCGGCGAGGTCGCGGGCGGCGCCCGCGAGGATCGCCTCGAAGGCGTCCGTCACGGTCAGCGCGCCGAAGCGCTCGGCCAGCGCCTCCATGCGCGCGACCCCCATCACGGTGGCGGCGATCTGCGCCCCCATGTCGCCCGCCACCAGTTCCGGCTGGCGCGAATTGGCGGCGATCAGGCGGTGGAGGTCGCGATCGTCCACCCCGGCTCGGACGATCTTGACCGGCGGCAGCAGCAGCCCCTCCTGGTAGATCTCGGTCGCCGTGGCCGAGGTCGATCCCGGGATCGAGCCCCCGATATCGGCCTTGTGGGCGATCGAGCCCGAGAACCCGATCAGCCGCCCGCCGGAGAACACCGGGGCGACGAAGCCCATGTCGGAGACGTGCGGCAGGCCCGCCTCGTAGGGGTGGTTGGAGACGAAGACGTCGCCCGGATCGATGCCGTCCGGCCCGTAGACGTCCAGCACGCGCCGGCAGAAATGGCGGTAGACCGTGCCGTGGAAGAACATCGGCGGCGCCGTGATGAGCCGGCCGGCGCGGTCCAGGATGACGCAGGAGAAATCCCGGGTCTCGCGGATGATGGTGGAATAGCCCGAGCGGTAGAAATGGTAATGCATCTCATCCACCAGGCCCGCGATCTTGTTGCGGATGACCTCGACGGTGACGGGATCGATCATGCGGATGCTCCCTCCGCTTCCAGGATCAGGTTGCCGAAAGCGTCGACCTCCGCCCGCCAGCCGGCGGGGATCACGGTGGTGGCGTCCATCTGCTCGACGATGGCGGGGCCGGCAAAGGTGGCGCCGATGGCGAGGCGGTCGCGCTCGTAGACCGGGACCTCCGCGCCGTTGAGCCCGTCGAACCACACCATGCGCCGGCCCTTGAACGCCGCCTTGGCCTCCGCCGCCCCGGCGGGCCGCGGGCGGGCGCGGGGCTCGAACTTCGGCACGGAGACCCGGGCGCGCAGCCGGTAGCTCACCACCTCGACCTCCTTCTCGCGCGCGGCATGGCCGTGGATCTGCGCGTGGCGCGCATCGAAGCGCTCGCGCGCCTGCCGGAGCACCGCCGGATCGAGCGGGCCGAGGCCGTCCAGGGACACGCGGAGCTCGTAGCCCTGGCCCGCGTAGCGCATGTCGAGCTCGCGGTCCATCGCGGCCTCGGCCTCGGCGAGGCCCTCGGCCGCCAGTGCCGCGCGTGCGCGCTCCTCGAGCTCGCGGAACCGGTCCTCGCCATGGGCGGGGTCGAGCGCGGTGATGGGCCTGAGCTCGGAGCGGATGAAGTCGTGCACCACGTCGGAGCAGAGCAGCCCGAGGGCCGAGAAGGCGCCCGGACGCGGCGGCACCAGGATGCGGGTGATGCCGAGCTCCGCCGCCACCTGGGCCGCGTGGACCGCGCCCGCGCCGCCGAAGGGAAGGAGGGTGAACTCGCGCGGCTCGAGCCCGCGCTTGGCCGCGAAGACGCGGACCTCATCGGCCATGCGCTCGTCGACGATGCGCCGGATGCCCGCGGCGGCCTCCCGGGCCGAGAGGTTCAAGGGGTGGCCGATCTCGGTCTCGAGCGCCGCCTCGGCGGCGGCGATGTCCAGCGTCTGGCTGCCGCCCAGGAAGTAACCGGGGTTGAGGAAGCCGCAGACGATGTCGGCGTCCGTGACCGCGGGCTGCGTGCCCCCCTGGCCGTAGCAGGCGGGGCCGGGGTCGGCGCCGGCGCTCTCCGGCCCGACGGTGAGGAAGCCGCCCGCCTCCACCTTGGCAAGCGACCCGCCGCCGGCGGAGATCGTCGTCATGTCGAGGGCCGGCACGTCGACCTGGCGGCGGGCGACGGTGCCCTCGGTGACCTCGAGCGGCGTGCCCCCCTCGATGAAGGCGATGTCGGCGCTGGTGCCGCCCATGTCGAGGGTCACCAGGTCGCGCGCGCCCCCGTCGGAGGCGACCCAGGCCGCCGCCCGGGCCCCCGCGGCGGGGCCGGACAGCAGGGTATGGACGGTGTTGTGCCCCTCCATCGCCGCGGCGAAGGGCATGACGCCGCCGTTCGACTGCATGAGAAACCGCTGCGGCGTGGTGATGCCGAGCGCGTCCAGCCCCTTTGCGAGGTTGGCGATGTAGCGGGTCAGCACCGGCGCGAGGTAGGCGTTGACCAGCGTGGTGGACAACCGCGGCCATTCACGGATGCGGGGCAGCACCTCCGAGGACAGCGAGACATGGAGGCCGGGCGCCACCTTTTCGATGATCTCGCGCGTGCGGGTCTCGTGGGCCGGGTTCATGTAGGAGAAGAGGTAGTTGACGGCGACGGCGTCGGCGCCCGCGGCTTTCAGCTTCTCCGCCCCGGCGGCGACGGCGCCTTCGTCGAGCGGGGTGAGCACCCGGCCCGTGTAATCGATGCGTTCCGGGATCTGGATGGTGCGGCTCTGGGGCGCGATGGGGGGCGGCTTGTCGTAGAAGTAATCGAACGGGTTGCCGTCCCGCGCCTGGGTCTGGGTCTCCTGCACCGCGTCGTATCCGGCGGTGATCATCAGCCCGACCCGGGCGCCGCGCATCTCGAGCAGCGCGTTGGTGGTGATGGTCGTCCCGTGGGCGAAGAAGCCGATCGATCCAGGTTCGATGCCCTTATCCAGGAACCGCTTTACCCCGCCCAAAACGCCCTCGGCCAGGTTGGCGGGCGTGGAGGCGACCTTCTCGACGTCGATCTCGCCGCTCTCGGTGTCGAGCAGCACGAGGTCGGTGTGGGTGCCGCCCACATCGACGCCGAGGCGGTACCGGTCCTTCGCCGCCGCCATGGGCTCAGGCCACCCTTCGGGCGATGAAAAGGCCGAGCGCCATGGCCGGGACGAAGTAGAGGGTCTCGATCTGCAGGAAGGCGATGCCGGTGACCGCCGGGCCGGGGCAGACCCCGGCCATGCCCCAGCCGATGCCGAAGATCACGGCGCCCGCCAGCAGCCGGGCATCGATCTCGGTCCGCGTCGGCAGCTGGAAGGCCTCGGCAAGGAGCGGCCGCCCGCGGCCGAGGGCGAGGCGGTAGCCGATCATCGCGGTGCCCGCGGCGCCCGCCATCACCAGGGCGAGGCTCGGGTCCCAGGCGCCCGTGATATCGAGGAAGCCCAGCACCTTGGCCGGGTCCACCATGCGGGAGACCGCGAGGCCGAGGCCGAAGAGGAGGCCCGCGCCGAGGGCGGAGAGAACGCGCGCCATCATCCGGCCCCGAGCAGGTGGCGCATGACGAAGACGGTGACCGCCGCCGCGAGGGTGAACACCAGGACCGAGACGATGGAGCGCTTGGAAAGCCGCGCCACGCCGCAGACCCCGTGGCCGGAGGTGCAGCCGCTGCCGAACCCGGCGCCGAAGCCGACGAGCAGGCCGGCGGCGGCGATGGAGAGCCCCGTGCCGCTGAAGCTGAGCGATTCGAGCGGTCCGCCCGCCCCGCGGTAGAGCGCAGCGCCCAGGATCAGGCCCACGGCGAAGGCCGCGCGCCAGGCGGCGTCCCCCGCCGCGGGCGGCAGCAGGCCGCCGAGGATTCCGCTCACGCCCGCGATGCGCCCCTGGAGCCAGAGCAGCATCGTGGCGGCAAGGCCGATCATCGCGCCGCCGACCAGCGCCGAAACCGGCGTGAAGTTCTCCATCGAAACGCTTCCTTCAACTGGGCGCCCGGGTGAGGCCGCGATCCCGTCGAGGGCCCTTTATAGCAAAACCGGCGCCCGGCACCAGCGGCCCGGCGGCCGGCCGGCGCGGCCTCATTCCCCGGCTTAATTGATCGGATAGTGAGAATTTTCTTTTCCTGTCTGTGGGTTTGGATTCTAAGGGTTTCACCTGGTGGGTGAGAGTTGGGGGTTGGGATGAGCGGGGATC
>Ga0326597_10003466_pt1 | contig 22749 bp, 23 predicted proteins | sample RVTome_12_FD_203789 | JGI IMG/M metagenome (GOLD analysis project Ga0326597, IMG submission 203789) | Soil microbial communities from uranium-contaminated site in the Upper Colorado River Basin, Wyoming, United States - RVT100D185 | ecosystem: Environmental > Terrestrial > Soil > Contaminated >...
GACTCAACCGGCCGGCGGAGTCGGATCGGCTCCGGGCGCCTTTCAATCAGTCAGAATCACTGCGACGGGGTACTAGTGGGTCAAGGCGTAGAGGATGGCGTTGACCCCAAACGCGTAGCCGCGCGGACTGAAGGCGTAGAAATAGGATGGATCTTCGCCCTCACGTTCCCACGCGTCCTGGATGTCGGTGTTGTGCGTCATCAGCACCATGAGGCGTCCGGTCTCGTCGGCAATCGCTCGAACGTAGGGCACGTCGCTGTCAGAGCCCTGTTCAGATGTCCGACCGCCCGAACGGAGGAAGAACCCAATGTTCGGGATTTGGGGAATCTCCGTGACCTCGAACTGCGTGCGAAACAGCACGTGATCCAGCGGCACGTCGAAGATCGGGTACTCAGCGGCGGGCAGGACTCTGCGCAGTTCGGTCATCCACCGCTGCCACTGGTACGACCCCCACGAATCGTCGCTCCAGAGCATGCCGCCCTTGAGCAGGTACTCGCGAAGTCTCGACGCCTCCGTGTCGTCGATGACCGCGCTGCCTGGCGCTGACATGATGACCAGGGGACATTGAAACAGTTCGTCGCCTTCGATACGGACGAGCAGATGATTGGGCGGTCCCGTGGGTTGCTTACTAACCGGGATCTTCGTGAGCTCGGACAGGCGGATGGACATGTTGATGTCGGCGTTGGGATAGTCTGTTCGCCAACTTCCGCCGGCTCTGTTTCTGGCGCCGCGATATACCAGTCGGCAGAAATGGAAACGCCCGTCGAAGTCCCTCTCCGAGGCCACCGAGGGTGCGAAGAAGCGTCCCCCGAACTGCGCCTCCGCCACCGTTGCCACTGCCACGACTGCGACGGCCGCAGCCACCCCTCTGCGCCACATGAGCACAGTCTAGCCCGACTCTGAGCGCCTGCGGCAAGAGAAAGGGCCAGGATCGCTCCTGGCCCTTTCCGACATACCGACGGACCCGCTGGGCGAATCAGCCTACCAGCGCGCCTCACGCTTCTGGCGACCGAAGCCACCGCCATTGCCGCGATTGCCCCCATAGCCACCACCACCGGAACGCTCTTGAGGTTTCGCTTCGTTGACGGTCAGCCGACGGCCCTCGAATTCATGCTGGTCGAGCTGCGCGCACGCGGTCTTACCGGCGTCGTCCGCCATTTCCACGAAGCCGAAGCCGCGCGAGCGCCCGGTTGCGTGGTCCCGAATGAGTTTGACCGATTCGACCGGCCCGAGCGGAGCAAACAGCTGCTCGAGCGTTCCCTCATCGGTATTGAACGACAGGTTTCCCACGTAGATTCTCATGCACCGTTCCTTCTGGAAGTGTTGGAGGCAGCAGGGCTAGGAACCTTCTAGCTAGGCGCGTGCAGGAATCAAAGGCTGACGCAGGAAAGCAGAACCAACTCGGCGGGATCCAACGTAATCCCTGCACTGTAGCAGAAACCCAGGGTGGGTGCTGATCTTTCGGCCCCGTTCGTCTACGATAGCGGGGCCTGGCCAACACTCCCGATTCCTCGCCCGGCGCGGTCGAAGCGCGTTCTGGGCTCGATCCGTGGGATCGGGCCGAACTCCCAGTTCCTCCGCCGCCCCACGGGCTGGGTTGGTGTCTGGCTGACCGCCCGTCGGTCAGCTAGGCTCCTATCAGAAGTGGCCTACCTGCTTGCGATCGCTTCGGCGGGATTGTACGGTGCCGCGGATTTCCTCGGGGGGCTCGGTGCGCGGCGCGCGAGCGCCCTGGCGATCGTCGTGACCTCCCAGTCAGCCGGTCTGCTGGCGCTCTTGCTGGTCGTGTCGTTTCTGCCGCGCTCGTCGCCCTCGACCCGAGACTTCTTCTGGGGCGCGATTGCGGGTGCCGCCGGTGGTGTCGGAGTAGCCTTGTTGTACCGTGCGCTCGCAATCGGCCGGATGGCCGTCGTGGCACCGACCACCGCGGTCTGCGCGGTGATCATCCCGGTCGTGGCCGGCGCGCTGGCCGGACATCGCCTTGCGCCACTGACGACGGTCGGTATCGGCCTGGCGATGTGTGCGATCGTGCTCGTCAGCCGGCAAACCGCAGAGGTCGCACTCGGTGCCGCGACGTCGCCGCGTGTCCCTCCCGGGGTCTGGCTCGCATTTCTCTCCGGCGTCGCCATCGGCCTGTTCTTTCTGGCGCTCGCCCGGGCTGGCGCGACGGCCGGCATGTGGCCACTTGTGGCCGCCAGACTGGCCTCGGTGGCGCTTTTCGCTGTTCTGGCGCGTGCCAGCTCCATGTCTCTGCGCCTGGTGACGCCAGCCTTCCGCATCGCCGCGGCCGCGGGCGTGATCGACGTGGCGGCCAACGCGCTCTATTTGCTGGCCACCCGCCGGGCGCCGCTCAGCATCGTCGTCACGCTCGCGTCGCTGTATCCGGCGAGTACCGTCCTGCTCGCAAGGGTCGCACTTGGCGAGCGCCTCAACGCATGGCAAACACTCGGGGTGGCGTGCGCGCTGGTCGCGATCGTGTTGATCGTTGGAGGCGACTCGTGGTCGTTCTAGACTCTATAATCTCGCCACAGGTCGCTCTCGTCTCACGCCGCTTTCTGAGGTACGCGATGCCACTTCATGTCCGGAGTCTGATCGGGATCGGATTCGCTGTCGTTTTTGCGTCCGGCTACGTGATCGGTCAGCGTCAGCCCCCCACAGCGACCACTGGCCAGAGCGAGCAGGTCCTACGCTCTCTGGATCTGACCGGTGAACTGGAGTCGACCGTCGGTCGTCCGCTGCGAATGCGCAGGATCACGTTGCAGCCCGGGGGTGTGCTCGGTGTGCACAATCATGTGGACCGGCCCGCGATTACGTACCTGCTCCAGGGACAAATGACCTACCACCAGGACGGCAAGCCCGACATGGTGGCGAATCCAGGCGACGGGTTCGCTGAAGGGCGCGCAACCACGCATTGGGCTGAAAGCACAGGCACGGTGCCAGCCGTATGGATCGCTGTGGATATTCCCAAACCCTAGGGTCACGGCCCGAGCGACGCCGGAACGAACCTATTCCCTGCTCCTGAGGTGATTCGACGATGGCAGGACACCGATCGACTCCGACGAGACGCCACGTATTGAAAGGCGCGGGTGGATTGCTTGCGGCCGCCGCGCTTCCTCCCGGCGACGCGGTGGTCTTCGCCCAGGCTCCCGCCGTTCGTCGAGCGACCAATGTCACTGGTCGGCTGGCGCGCTATATGTTCGAGGCGCGCGACAAAGATCTCCCGCCAGACGTGATGCGACTGGCCAAGCATCGCGTTCTCGACACCATCGCGGCGATGGTATCTGGAGCTCACATGGTACCGGGTGAGGTCGCGATTCGGTACGTGCGGTCCCAGGGCGGCACAGCGGAGGCATCGGTGCTGACGACCGACATCATGACCACCGCCGTGAACGCGGCCTTTGCCAACGCGATGTTCGCGCATGCCGACGAGACCGACGATTTCGAGCCGGTCACCAAGGCGCATCCGGGTTGCTCGGTCGTGCCCGCGGCGTTGGCGGTGGCGGAGCGAGACGGTCGCTCGGGTGCCGAGATGCTCAGGGCCGTGGCGCTCGGCTACGACCTGTGCTGTCGCTTCCTGTTGGCCGTGGGGCCCGGCCACGTGCGCGCAACTCATCGAAGCGCCGAAGGCACCAGCTCGACCTTCGGTGCAGCTGCGGCCGCCGCGGCTGCTGCGCGTCTCGATGAGCGAGGGATGCGCCACGCGCTGTCGTACGCCGCGCAGCAGGTATCCGGTATCTGGAGCTGGGTGCGGGACTCGGAGCATATCGAGAAGGCCTTCGACTTCGCCGGGATGGGAGCGCGCAACGGCGTCAGCGCGGCACTCATGGTGCAGGCGGGCTTTACCGGCGTGGACGACGTGCTCGACGGCGAACACAACATGCTCGATGCGCTGTCGACCCAACCCAGGCCCGAGGAGATGCTCGCGGACCTGGGCAGCAGGTTCTACGTCACCGAGAGCGCGATCAAGACATTCTCGGTTGGCTACCCGATACAAGCGCCGGTGGACGCGCTGCTCACGCTCATGCGCGAGCACGGCCTCACGGCGGACAACGTCCAGGAGATCGTCGCCCGGCTTCCCGAAGACGGTGCGCTCATCGTCGATAACCGAGCCATGCCCGATGTCAACCTGCAGTACGTACTGGCGGTCACCCTTCTCGAAGGCACGGTCTCGTTCGTCGACAGCCATTCGCACGAGCGCATGAAGGATCCCCGGGTACTCACGGTCAAGGAGCGTGTCCGGCTCATCGCCGACAAGGCGCTGATGGTGCCCGATGCGCCGCGGAGCGGCAGAGTGGATGTCACGCTGCGTGACGGTCGTACGGTGAGCCACTTCACTCGTCATCCACCAGGTACGAAGGAGAATCCGTTGACGCAGGATGCCGTCAACGCCAAGGCGAGAAGCCTCATTGAGCCGGTCCTCGGCTCGGAAAAGGCGGGTTCGATCATTGGTGCGGTGGACGAATTGGAGCGCCTGCCGAACGTCCGCGATTTGAAGCCGCTGTTCACAATATGAGCTCCCATGCTCTCAGAGGGGCGCGCGGTCGACACGCGGAGAATCGAAGTTCTCGGGTGCCCATTCGGCGTTACTATGTGACCGAGTCGACTGGGTCACAGTCGATACCGTTCTTGTCTCGAAAGGACACCGATGGCCAAAGCTGCGAAGAAGGCCCCAGCCCGAAAGCCGAATGCTGCATTCATGAAGCCGGTGACACCGAGCGATGCGTTGGCAGTGGTGGTCGGATCCACGGCGATCCCCCGGACCGAGGTCACCAAGAGACTGTGGAGCTACATCAAGAATAACGGCCTGCAGGACGCCAAGAACAAGCGCATGATCAAGGCCGATGCTGCACTGGAGGCCGTGTTCGATGGCAAAGCGACCGTGAACATGTTTGAGATGACCAAGCTCGTCAGCAAGCATTTGAAATAGGCCGGCGTCGTCCGGTTGCGCGCACGGGGCGATCGACGCCGTTCTCGTGACGGCCCAGTGTGTCGGCGCGCTTGGGAGGGGCACGACACCATCACGACGCCCGTCAGGTCGCCTGCCCTCCTGCGCGGAAGCCCCCGCGGGATGACACCGGCGACGCCACGGAGTCACCCGTCTTTCCGCCACAGATTCCGCGGCCGGCTCGTCGGGGGTGGAGGCTCGTGGTCCAGCGTCTTCGTCATGACGATCGCCTGCGGTACGCCCTGACGATCCGCATGCCAACGCCGTCCTTGCGGTTCAACGCGGGGCGGCTCTCCTGATGGTTTGGCGCAGATCCGTCGTCGCCATCGTCGCGGCTGGAGCCGTGATCGTGTCGGCGCCCTTCGCGCAGCAGCTCTTCACCGCAGTGAGCACCTCGTGGGGGCCGCAGTCTCGTCCCCTTGGCATTGCCGCGACCGTGGTCCCTATCGGCGTCGCACTCGTCGTGGCGGTCGCGCGCATTCGCGAGCGACGGACGGTCAGGTATCTCACCCTCTGTAGCAGCGTACTGCTCGGCGCAGCCTATGTTGCAGCCGGCTCGCTGAGCTTCACGGAGTGCTTCCACTTCGCCGAATACGGGCTGCTGACGTGGCTGTTCTATCGTTGGGTGATGGCGTCGGACTTGTCCCGCGCCTCTGCGGGGGAGCGACGGTCAGGGCCACGCACTGACGGTTCGGTGCTCGTGGTGCCGATCCTGGCGAGCCTGCTGGTAGGGACGGCCGACGAGTGGTTTCAATGGTTCGTTCCGATCAGGGCTGGCGAAGCGCGAGACATCGGGCTGGACGTTGTGGCCAGTTTGTGTGGGCTCCTGTTCTCGTTGAGCATCGAGCCTCCAGGTCGGCTGGGGATCAATTTGAACCGGCGCTCCAGGCCACGTGTGAGCGCTTGTGCCGTGGCGTGTGTGGTGGCACTTGCGTTCTTCTTCGTCTCTGTCCACCTTGGTCATGAAGTGCAGGACCCGCGAGTTGGCACGTTCCGTGCGAGGTATACAGCTACGAGGCTGGCCGAGTTGTCACAGGATCGGGCCGCACAGTGGACCGTGGATCCCCCTGTCGCGCAGCGACCGCTGTCGCGGGAGGATCAGTACCTGGCCGAGGGGCTCTGGCGCGTGCGGCGGCGGAACCTGGCGTGGGAGGACGGCGACGTATCGACGGCCTGGCGTGAGAACCTGATTCTCGAAACGTACTACGCGCCTATTCTCGACACGCCCACCTTCGCCAGCGAGAAGGGACATCGCTGGCCGGCTGATCAGCGAGCGGACGCCTACGAGCGGCCCGGTGTCGACTATCGACCACGTGCGAGCGACGAGTATCGGTACCCATTGTTCGTCTGGTCGGATCTCTTCTGACGTGTTGCTGCTGCTCAAACTCTTTCTCGTACCAGGGTTGGTCGGCGTGGTGACCCTGGCCGTCAGACGGTGGGGACCGGCGGTCGGTGGCTGGCTAGCCGGCCTGCCTCTGGTCGCGGGCCCGGTATTGGTCTTCTACGCTCTCGAGCAGGGGAACGCTTTCGCCGCGAGGGCGGCTCAGAGCACATTGATCGGTCTGCTTGCGACAACCGGATTCGTCGTGGTCTACGCCAGAGCCTCCGCCCGCCTGCCGTGGTACGGGTGTGTCGTCGTCGGGTGGACGGCGTTCGCGGTGGTGATCCGCGCCCTCTATGCCTTGACGTTCGGCCTGGGCCTGGGTCTGGGTCTGGTCGCGGTCGTGGCGGCGACGGTCATGGGGCGGCGTGCCTTGCCTCGCCTCGCGCCGTTGTCCATGTACGTCCCCGGTCCTGTGCGTGGAGACCTTCCCATCCGGCTGGTGGCCACCGCAACGCTCGTCCTCGTGTTGACAGGGCTCGCCGGACAGCTCGGGTCGACGCTGAGTGGACTGCTCAACGCCTTTCCAGTACTCACGACCATCATTGCAGCGTTCACTCATGCTCAGCGTGGGCGCCAGGCCATGGTCGCCTTCCTGAATGGCTATCTCCAAGCCGTTGTCGGGTTCGCGGTGTTTTGTGTGGCGATGGCGGCGGCCCTTCCTCCTCTCGGACTCGCCGGTGCGTTGCTGGCCGCGTTGACCGCGCAGTTCGTGTCCCATGCGTTCCTGCTCTGGCGCGGATCCGCATTCCGGCGCGTGGTGGCCCGCTGAGTGCGGCACCCCGTACGACCGGACATTTGCCGGAGCGCACGGGTCGGCGTATCGTCGTGCGCATGCCAAAGGGTCGTTCCACGGTGCTGTTATTGGCTTCTGTCTCTGGGATGGCGTGGTTTTCGCAGGGCTTTACCCTGGTCGATACCGTGGCGCTGCTCATCTGTGGCCTCGCGGCCGGGGCGGCGCTGGCAGCACTGGCTGGCGCTCGACAGAAGGTGCGATGACGCGTGATCGAAGCTGCGGCCCCGCCGTGCGCTAGAATCGTTTCGTGAATCGAAACGTTGCCATTATCGCCGTGGTGGCGGCGAGTCTTGCTGGCGCGGCCGTTGCGATCATCATGTTGATGGATACCCCCGAGCCGGAAGCGCCAACGACCGCTGCGGCTCCGGCCACCGCCGCCGCGCCCATCGAGCGTCCTGCCTCTCTCCCGCCGGAACCGCCTGCCGCGGCGCCTGAGCCTCCGCGGCGTCGCGCGGCGGCCACTCCAGCGCTCGGGCCGCCTGTGGTCGAACCGCCGTCGGAAGCGACCGAGGTGGCGCCCACGAGCGGCTTGCTCCGGATCGACAGCGACGTTCCTGGCGCGCAGGTCTTTATCGATCGGCAGTTCGTGGGAGCGGCACCGGCCGTGGCGGAGAACGTGGCGCCCGGCACGCATCAGTTGAACGTTTCCGCGCCGGGATTCGACAGCGTCGCAACCTCGATCGACGTGGTTCCCGGGGAGCGCGAGATTGTGATCAAGCTCCGCGAAGTGCGGCTGGACGTTTCGATGGATGTGATCCACAAGCACGGAATCGGCTCATGCCGCGGTCGGCTTGCGGCCACCCCTGAGGGGATTCGCTACGAGACGAGCAATAGCGGCGACGCGTTCACCTCGTCTCTGGTGGATCTCGAGACGTTTCAGGTCGACTATCTGGAGAAGAATCTCCGGGTGAAGCTGCCGAACGGCCGGCAGTTCAACTTCACCGACCCCGGCGGCAATGCCGATCGCCTCTTCGTGTTTCACCGCGATGTCGACAAGGCGCGCGAGCGGCTCAAGAGGGGTGATCCGCCCGCGGGGCGCTGATTCCGGTCGCCCGGGGCGTGACTTCGCTACCGAAGGGCGGCGGCCACTGCCTCTACGTGTCCGTCGACTTTGACCTTGTCCCACCGTGCGGTCACCTTGCCGTCTGGGCCTATCAGGTACGTCGTCCGCACGATTCCCATGTATGAACGACCGTACCGAAGCTTTTGTTGCCACACGCCATACTTCTCGGCGACCTTGTGGTCGGCATCGGCCAGCAGGGGGAAGGTGAGTCCGTGTTTGCTGGCGAATTTGGCTTTGCTCTTCTCATCGAGAATGCTGATACCCAGGACCACGGCGTTCCGCGCTGTGAGCGTGGGGAGGCTGGACTGGAATTCGCACGACTCCTGCGTGCAGCCCGGCGTGTCGTCTTTGGGGTAGAAGTACAGGATCACCGAGCGCCCCACGTAGTGGGCGAGCCGATGCGTCTGGCCTGCTTGGTCTTTCAGCGCGAAGGCGGGTGCTTTCTTGCCGGGTTCAATGAGGGACACACGCGAGATCTCCTTGCAGTCAGAATATCTCGATGAACGAACATCGTGTCGCCATTGTTGCGGATGGGCGCTTGTACAGCTACGGCGACCTCGATCTCAGCTCTCGTCGTGTTGCCGCCGCGCTGCTGGAGGGCCGGGAAGACCTGAGCGAGGCCCGAGTCGCGTTCCTCGCGCGGCCCGGGTTCGACTACGTGGCTGTGCAGCGAGGGATTTGGCGTGCGGGCGGTGTGGCGGTGCCGCTGGCTGTGTCGCACCCACCGCCGGAACTCGAGTACGTCGTTCGCGACTCAGGTGCGGCGATCGTCGTAGGCGAGTCGGGCTCGGCCGCCGTGCTCGAGCCGATCGCAGCGGCTGCCGGTGCGCGATTCTTGGCGACGGCGGAGGCGGTGGAGCACGAAGGTGAGTCGGCCCTACCGCACTTGGGCGCCACGCGCCCGGCAATGATCATCTATACCAGTGGAACGACTGGACGTCCGAAAGGCGTCGTGACCACCCATGCGAATATTGGCGCCCAGATTGCCGCGCTCGTGGAAGCCTGGGAGTGGGGTCCGTCCGATCGTCTGCTGCTCGCACTGCCTCTGCACCACGTGCACGGCATCATCAACGGCCTCGGGTCTGCGCTGGCGGTGACGGCCACATGTGAGATGGTGTCGGTGTTCGATGCCGGAGGCGTGTGGAATCGTCTCGCCTCGGGTGAGATCACGGTGTTCACTGCCGTGCCGACAATGTACCGGCGGCTGATCGCGGCCTGGGAGGCGGCGCCGAAGACACACCAGACCGCCTGGTCGGAGGGAGCCCGGCGCGTCCGGTTGATGATGTCGGGTTCTGCTGCGTTGCCGGTCCAGACGCTCGAACAGTGGAGGGCGATCACCGGTCACACGCTGCTCGAGCGCTACGGCATGACCGAGATCGGCATGGCGCTGTCGAATCCACTGCGGGGTGAGCGGCGGCCGGGGATGGTTGGCGTGCCGTTGCCTGGCGTCGATGTTCGGCTGGTGGACGAATCAGGTGTCGTGGTGACCGATGGCACCACGGGCGAGATCGAGGTCCGGGGACCCGCCGTCTTTCTCGAATATTGGGAGCGTCCCGACGACACGCGCTCGGCGTTTCGCGACGGGTGGTTCCGCACCGGCGACATGGCGGTCGTCGAGCGCGGATCGTATCGGCTACTGGGCCGGACGGCGGTCGATATTCTCAAGACGGGCGGATTCAAGGTGTCCGCCCTCGAGATCGAGGAAGTGCTGCGGACGCATCCAGCGATTTCGGAATGCGCCGTCGTGGGCCTGCCCGACCCCGACTGGGGGGAGCGCGTGGCTGCGGCCGTTGAACTCGCCGCGGGATCGGCGCTGACGCTCGGCACGCTCCAGGAGTGGGCGAAGACCCAAATGGCGCCGTACAAGGTTCCTCGAGCCCTGCTGGCGGTCGACGCCTTGCCGCGCAACGCCATGGGCAAGGTCGTGAAGCCAGACGTCACCGCCCTCTTCGGGCAGGCGAAGTCGCCCGGCCGAACGTGAGACCCGCCGAGTCAGGGAACCCAGGCGCGCTCGAACGAGACGCACGCATCAATGCGTCAGCGTATACACCAAGACATTGATGCCGAACGCGTAGCCCCTGACGGAGAACTGGTAGAAATAGGACGGGTCCTCACCTTCGCGCTCCCACGAGTCGCCCAGATCGGTGTTGTGCGTCATGAGCACCATGATGTGGCCGTTCGCATCGAGGATCGCTCGGGTGTGCACGTCGGCGCTATCGGACCCCCGCTCGGAGGTCGTCCCAGTGCCGAGCCAGTGGCCGATGTTCGGGATCTGCGGTGTTTCTGGGACGACGAATTGGGTCCGGTACAGCGGGTGGTCCGATGGGAGATCCACAATGGGGAACGCTGCTGCCGGAAACACCTTGCGGATCTGGGCGACCCACACCCTCCACGCGTAGCTGCCCCAGAAGTCGTCCACCCACAGAAAGCCGCCCTTCAGCAGGTACTCACGCAGCTTGTCGGCTTCCTGGTCGGTGAAGGAGGCTGCGCCGACCTCCGTCATCATGATGAAGGGACACTGGAACAACGTCTCGTCGGTGAGGCGGACGATCAGATGGTTGGGCTGCGCTGCGGATCCCTGGCTGACAGGCGTCCTGGTCAGCTCCGCCAGCCGAATCGACAGGTTGATATCGGCCTGGGGATAGTCCACTGACCAGTCGCCGCCATCGCCGTTGAGGTTGCTGCGAAACCAGGCCCGGCAGAAATGAAACTTCCCGTCGTAGTCGGCGGCGGTGGCCAGCCGAGCGTTGAAGCGGCTTCTTCGTTGGCCGAACTGGGCCTCGGCCACCGCGGCCGCCAGAAGAGCGACGAGTAGCGCGGAGACAATCTGCACCCGCCGATGACGCTTCCGCGTCTGCATTGTTCTTGGAGCATAGCACCCCCGCCCATGCGCTACACTCGAAGTATGGAGCCGGCGCGACTGGTACGGGTGGCAGCCGTTGTCGCGGTCGCCGCGATTCTGACAGTCGCGGGCGTTGCGTACGCCCAGGGGTTCAGGTTCCGCGAGGGAAGCCTGCCTGCTCGATACGCGCCCGCGCGGATGCCGGACGGGGCGTTCGTGGTGTGCCGGGTGGCATATCGAAGCGTGCGGTCAGAACCGATGGGCATCGGGTGGCGAACGGACTATCCCTTCGCGGAAATCAACCTCACGACGCGGCTGTCGGAACTCACCAGGACTCAGGTCAGCCGACGGCCCGGCGGTGAGCCGAACCACTTCGTCGTGCGGCTGACCGACGACGCTCTGTTCAATTGTCCGATGACCGTGGCGTCCGACGTCGGGTCGTTGGGCTTCAGGGACGAGGAAATCGACCGTCTCCGTGTGTACTTGCTCAAGGGTGGCTTTCTCTGGGTCGATGATTTCTGGGGCTCGCGGGCCTGGCACCAATGGGCGACCGAGATTGCCAGGGTCCTCCCGTCCTCGGAGTACCCCATCGTGGACGTCGAGCCTGACGATCCCCTCCTGCGAAGCCTGTTCGAGGTGACTGAGGTACCCCAGATCACCAACATACAGTTCTGGCGTGGTGTAGGAGGGCGTTCGACCTCGGAGCGGGGCAGCGACAGCGTCGATGTCCATTTGCGCGCGATTCGCGATACGCAGGGCCGGATCATGGTGCTCATGACGCACAACACCGATGTGGCGGATTCCTGGGAACGTGAAGGCGAGGATCCCGCGTACTTCTACCAGTTCTCGCCAAGCGGCTATGCACTCGGTATCGACGTGCTGCTCCACGCGATGACGCACTAAGGCTTCAGTGGTTTTTCGGGTCGCCGTTGTCGCTCGCGACGCCGAGTCGACCGTGGGTCTGGCAGCGGCGTCGGCCGAGAAGGTTGCAAGCGGTATCTGGCGTATGTCAGTATTTGACCGGTAGTTCGGTTGTTTCACGTTGGTGTCCACAGGGAGTATGGGGGTGCATAGCATGCGTCGCGTGCCAGCGCTATTGATGAGCGGATTGATACTCTTCGTTGCGGCGTTGCTGACCGTGACGGCCGAGGCCCAGGGCCGTGGAGCGGCTGCGGCCGCGGTCAAGAACCCCGTCGCCCCCAGTGCCGCGTCGGTGACGGCTGGCGCAGCGGCCTACAAGAAGTATTGCGCGTTCTGCCACGGCGCGACCGCCAAAGGCGACGGTCCGCTTGCGCCGAAGGACGCCATGCCGCCGGACCTGACCGACGCCACCTGGACCCACGGCTCGACGGATGCAGACATCTTCGGGGTAATCACCAACGGTGGCGGTGCCGACTCGAAGATGATCGCGTTCAAGGGCAAGATGCCCGATCGGGACATCTGGAACATCGTCAATTTTCTTCGAAGCCTCGGGCCCAAGGGCGCCGTTCGCTGACCCGGGAGCATTCGCTGCGCGTGCATCTCCGCTTTGTCGGCATTGTCACGGTGTGCCTCGCGGCATTTGCCGCGAGCGTGGGATGTCAATGGATCCAGCCCCTGGCGGTGCCGGGCGACGGGTCGGAGATCGTCCCGCTGCCGGGGCAGCAGACGGGGGTGTTCACGACGGCCCGTCCCACATTCGGCGCGGCAGTGAACGACTTCCTCAACCGCCGGCCCGTCGCGGAGCAGCCGCTCGAGTTTCCACACGACATCCACGTTGGCAAGGAAATCGCGTGTGAGTTCTGCCACGAGGGGGTCACGACCGGGCCCGTAGCAGGTATTCCTGGTGTCAGAACCTGCATGATCTGCCACGAGGCCATTGCCACCGATCGGGAGCGGATACAGCAGATCACCGCCCTTCGCGATGCGGGATTCGACATCCCGTGGCAGCGAGTCTACGGCTTTGCCAACGAAGATCACGTCAGGTTCAACCACGCGCCGCACATCCGTGCAGAAGTGGGGTGCGAGACCTGCCATGGAGACGTCGGTCAGCAGACCGTGGCTGTGCGGAGTGTCGAGCACACGATGAGCTTCTGTGTTGACTGTCACAACGAGCGCGAAGCGCCCGTCGACTGTCTAACCTGTCATTTCTAGTCGCACACCACCTGACATGGATCGCCGCACGTTCATCAAGCTCACCGCCATCACCGGAACCAGCGCGACGCTGGCCAGCTGCGGCAATCCGGAAAACGAGTTCATTCGATTCGTTCCGGAAGAAGACATCGTACAAGGCGTAGCGGTGTGGAAGCCGAGTGTGTGTCCGCTCTGCGCCGCTGGTTGCGGTCTGACCGTCCGTGTCATGGACGCAGACGCGGAGGTCGTTCGCGAGGGACAACTGGGATTGGTCCGGATTGCCGCTGCGAAGAAGCTCGAGGGCGCGCCCGAGCATCCGATCAGTCGGGGCGGATTGTGCGCACGTGGCCAGGCCGCGATTCAGGTGACCTATCACCCCGATCGAATCACGCAGCCGCTGAAGCGTTCGGGCGACCGCGGCAGCGGTCAGTACGAGGCGATCTCCTGGGACGACGCCATCGCCGAAGTGGTGTCGCGCCTCGACACCCTCGAGAGCGCCGGAAATCAGATGGCGTTGTCGTTCGTGTCTGGCGGCCGCGCCGGTCACCGTGCGACGCTGGTGGACCAGTTCCTGTCGCGTTTCGGTGCGAGAGGTGCCACTTCCTACCAGTTGTTTGGCGACGATGTGCTCAGACGCGCCAACGCTCTCAGTTTTAGCCGTGGGCAGATGCCCACCCCTGACCTGCCCAATAGCCGTTATGTCTTGAGCTTCGGCGCAGACTTCCTGGGCACGTGGAATTCCCCGGTCGCGCAAGCCTCAGGCTATGGCCACATGCGGCAGGGTCGCCCTGGTATTCGCGGGACCTTCACGCAGGTCGAATCGCGGATGTCGCAGACCGGTGCGAATGCCGACGCGTGGGTGCCTGTGGCTCCTGGCACTGAGGGGGTTCTCGCGTTGGGATTGGCCCACGTCATCATGGCCGCCGGGCTCTTGCCCGGGTCGTCTGCCGGTCGAGCTGGGGCGATCGTCGACGGGTGGGATGGGGGCCTGGCCGACTACACCCCAGAGCAGGTCGCACAGGTCACCGGCGTTCCAGCGGCTCGGGTGGAGCGCCTGGCGCGCGAATTTGCGGAAACGCGGCCTGCCGTCGCAATCATCGCCGGTCCTCCACTGGCCCACACCAACGGGCTCTTCGCGGCGGTCGCCGTGAACGCGCTCAACGCTCTGGTCGGCAGCGTCGAGCAGCCCGGGGGGCTGTACTTCACGCCTCAGCTCAATGTGGCGGGTGCGTCGAATGCGGCCGCGTCAGCGGCATCGCCGTCGCCGTCGATCGAGGCGCTGGCGAGCGGAGTGCTGGCGGGAGAGTCTTCACCAGAGGTGCTGCTGCTCGACGGCGCTAACCCGGTCTTCACGACGCCTCGGGCCTGGCGCGTTCGTGAGGCCTTCGAGCAGATTCCGTACATTGCGAGTTTTGGCAGCTTCCTGGATGAGACGAGCATCCTTGCGGACCTGATTCTGCCCGATCATTCGTTCCTGGAGTCGTGGATTGAAGGCGTGCCGGAGTCGGGGTCACTCTCGGCCGTGGCGAGCGTTGCACCGCCCACCATGCGTCCGCTCCACGAGACGCGGGCGACCGAGGATGTGCTGCTTGAGATTGGGCGCGGCCTGCAGCGGCCGCTTGATCTGCCATGGCAGACGTTCGAGGAGATGCTCGCCGCGACGTTTACGGCGCTACCGGCTCCGGAGGCGGAGTTCGATGGCTGGACCGACGCTCAGGAAAAAGGCGTCTGGAGTGGACCGCTGCCGGCCGCGTTGGTGCGTGAGGCGACACCTGCGCCCGTACCTGACGCGCCCTTGGCGTATGTGCCGCCGATGTTCGACGGCGATGCGGGCCAGTTCCCACTCCACTTCCTGCCGTATCCATCCAGTGCGTTTCTCGATGGCTCGCTTGCGCACTTGCCCTGGTTGCAGGAGATGCCAGACCCCTTGACCTCGGCGATGTGGAGCAGCTGGATCGAGATCAACCCGTCGACGGCCGAGGCACTCGGCATCCGGGATGGCGACGTCGTCGAGGTGACATCCGGGCAAGGATCGCTGCGGTCGGCCGCGGTGCTCTCTCCAGGCATTGCACCCAACGTGGTTGCCATGCCCGTCGGGCAGGGGCATCAGACGTTTACGCGGTACGCGAGCGGACGGGGCGAGAATCCGGTTGACCTGATCGCCCCGATGTCGGACTCGACCACTGGTGCACTGGCCTGGGCCGCCACGCGAGTGCGCTTGTCGAGGGTGGGACCGGCGGACGGGCGGCTGGTCCTGTTTGCCGGCGGCCTGCGTGAACACCCCGAGGAGCATCGATGAACTCTCCGACCCGGTACGAGGACTGACCGATGACACGATGGGGAATGGCCGCCGACCTGGATCGCTGCAATGGATGCGGCGCGTGCGTCGTGGCGTGCCACGCCGAGAACAATATCTCGACGGTGGGCGATGAGCAGGCGGCGAGGGGGCGGGCGAAACACTGGATTCGGGTGGAGCGGTACTGGGAAGGTGATTTCCCGGACGTGCGACTCAAGTTCAGGCCCGTGATGTGTCAGCAGTGCGGCAACGCACCGTGCGAGCCCGTCTGTCCGACCTACGCGAGCCATCACACTGAGGAGGGGCTGAACGCGCAGGTGTACAACCGGTGCATCGGCACGCGCTACTGCGCTAACGCCTGTCCGTACAACACACGATTCTTCGACTTCTTCAATCCCCAGTGGGACAAACCTCTGCAACTGCAGCTCAACCCCGACGTGTCGCTACGTGAAGTCGGCGTGATGGAGAAGTGCACCTTCTGCGTGCAGCGCATCCAGGGCGCGAAGATACAGGCCCAGGCCGAGGAGCGTGAGCTGCTGGATGGTGAGATCCAGCCGGCCTGCGTCCAAGGCTGCGCGGCCAAGGCGCTGGTGTTTGGCGATCTGGAGGATCCGGAGAGCCAGGTGTCACGCCTGTCTCGCTCACCGCGCGGGAGCAAGCTTCTTGAAGATGTGGGCACGCAGCCCGCGGTCGCGTATCTGGCGCGACAAACACAGGCATGACACAACCGAGCGGATCGAAGATCAATAGCGACCTGTTACGGCCGCTGCTTCACACGTCGTGGCGGTTCTTCGCCCTGGTTGTCGTGTTGGGCAGCATCGTCGGCCTTGGCCTGGTGGCGTGGATGTCGCAGGTGTATCTGGGCTTCGGTACGACCGGCCTCAACTGGCCCGTTTACTGGGGGTTCTACATCACGAGCTTCGTCTTCTGGATTGGCATCAGCCATGCCGGGACGCTCATCTCGGCGATCCTGCGGCTCGTGAATGCCGGCTGGCGTCGTCCGGTGACGCGCTGCGCGGAGGTCATCACAGCGTTCGCACTGATAATCGGCGCGATGTTTCCCCTCATCCACCTCGGGCGTCCGTGGCTGGCGTTTTGGCTGGCTCCGTACCCGAGCCGCTGGCTGGTCTGGCCGAATTTCAGATCGCCGCTCGTGTGGGACTTCTTCGCCATCAACACGTACCTCCTTGGGAGCCTCCTCTTCCTGCTGTTGCCGATCATTCCGGACTTTGCCGTCGTCAGGGACAAGTCGACCGGGCTGAGGCGGAAGATCTACGGTGTACTCGCGATGGGATGGCGGGGCACGCCGAAGCAGTGGCATCGGCTCGAAACAGCCATGCAAATCATGGCCGTGGCGATCATCCCTGTGGCCGTGTCGGTCCATACGATCGTCTCGTTCGACTTTTCCATGGCCCCGGTGCCGATGTGGAGCACCACGATCTTTGGCCCCTATTTCGTGGCGGGGGCTATCTTCAGTGGTATCGCGGGTCTGCTCATCGCCATGGCGCTGTTGCGCAAGTTCCTGCATCTCGAGGAGTACCTGCTCCCACTGCATTTCGAGAACCTTGGGAAGCTGCTCCTGGTGATGGCGCTGCTGTGGGGGTACTTCGTGTTCAACGAGCGTCTGGTGACGTACTACGCCAACGGGCCGGCGGAGATGGCCGTGTTCTGGCGCACACAGAGCGGCACGTTCGCGCCGCTCTACTGGACGATGGTGATCTGCAACTTCGTCCTTCCGCTCATCCTGTTGGGTATCCGGCGTTTCCGAACGATCACCGGGTGTGTGATCGCCTCGATTGGCGTGGTCGTGGGCATGTGGCTCGAGCGGTTCCTGATCATCGTACCTGCGGTCGGACACAAGTATCTGCCCTACAGCTTTGGTGTCTACCTGCCCTCTCCGATCGAGGTCATTATCTCCGCGGCGACTTTTGCGGCGATGGCGTTGCTCTACGTGCTCTTTGCAAAGACCGTCCCGATCATTTCAATGTGGGAACTCAAGGCCGGCGAGCATGTGCCGCTGAAGCGTCCCCACCAGACGGCCACCGGCCACCAACTGGGAGATTCCCGCGCATGAGAGCGGTCTACGGGTTGTACCCGGACGGGGACTCGGCGCAGCAGGCGGTGAACCGGCTGCGGGCGGCCGGCATGCCCGATCGCGATATTACCGTCATCTCGGCCCAGCCGATGGAGGACTACGAGTTCGGCGAGATGGACAAGGCGACCTGGATGTGGTGGCTGGCCTGCCTGGGCGGATTGATTGGGATGTCAGTCGGCCTGGGTCTCACCTGGATGGCGGAAACGTCGTGGCCGATGAATGTGGGAGGACTTCCGACCTACGCCTGGTGGCCGAACCTGATTGTTATCTTCGAGTTGACGATGCTCGGCTCGATTCTGGCCACCGTGGCGACGCTCGTCGTGTCGGCCCTGATGCCGGGCAAGGGTGGCAAACTCTACGACCCTGAGGTTACCGACGGCCAGATTCTGGTCGGTGTCGAGGACCCGCCCGAGGCCTCCATTCCTTCGCTGCAGGCCACGCTCGGCGCGCCCCCTGGTGCCCGCGTCAAGATGGTTTAGCGGGTCGGTTGCGCCTGTTAGACGTCGCGTGCTATATTTCCCAGGTTCTTTCGAAGTTAGGACACCCTATCTAGCTTCAACCGCACGAAGAGACGGCCGATAGCCCGAGTCGCAGAGCTCCGCGGAGAGCCGATGCCAGCCGAAACGGATCGATGTGCGAGCCGTTCGGGGGTGCAGGAGGTCGGCGCGACGGCCTGTTCGGCCTCGCGCATCACTTTAGGTTAGGGTCAGCAGTTTCAGGTGCCAGACGTGGCGATGCCGGTGTTGCGGCGTCGCGGCTCTTCAGACCTGGAGCGACGGGCCGGCTGTGAAGCTCGCAGCCGTCACCGGGAGATGTGTTGAGTGCATGGGCGGCCGTTTCGCCTGTACGCGATTTAGCAGTGTCCGGAGATGATCCGGACTTCGGAACGATCAGAGATATGCCGACTATCAGCCAGCTCGTTCGCCAGGGGCGCAAGAAGATTGTCTCGAAGACGAAGAGCCCTGCGCTTCAGGTGAGTCCGCAGAAGCGGGGCGTCTGTGTCCGTGTGTTCACTCAGACGCCGAAGAAGCCGAACTCGGCGCTTCGCAAGGTGGCGCGTGTCCGGCTGACCAACGGCATCGAGGTCACGACGTATATCCCTGGCGTTGGTCACAATCTGCAGGAGCACTCGCTGGTTCTCATCCGCGGTGGCCGCGTCAAGGATCTGCCGGGTGTCCGCTACCACGTCGTGCGCGGGACCCTCGACGCGGTGGGTGTCCAGGGACGCAAGCAGGGTCGTTCGAAGTACGGCGCCAAGAGGCCGAAGCAGTAGCGGGCCCGATCCCCATACCGACAGGTTGAGAACATGCCACGCAGACGAGTAATCCAGAAGCGCGAACTGGCGGCGGACCCGATCTACAGCAGCGCCTTGGTCAGCAAGTTCATCAATACCGTGATGAGCGACGGCAAGCGCAGCACGGCCGAACGCATTCTCTATCAGAGCTTCGACCTCATCAAGGAGCGGTCGGGTGACGACCCGCTCAAGGTGTTCAAGAAGGCACTCGACAACGTGAGGCCGAGCCTGGAGGTGAAGTCCCGCCGAGTCGGTGGCTCGAATTATCAGGTGCCGATCGAGGTCAACCCGAATCGTCGACTGTCGCTGAGTATCCGTTGGCTTGTCAGCTTCGCGCGTGCGCGGGGGGATGGCAAAACGATGCAGGAGAAGCTGGCGAATGAGCTGCTCGATGCGTCGAATCTGCGTGGGGGCGCCGTCAAGAAGCGTGAGGATACGCATCGGATGGCTGACGCCAACAAGGCGTTCGCGCACTATCGCTGGTAGGTTCCAAGACCAGTCCTGAGACGAAGAGCTAGAGCGCCATGCCACGCCAGACACCCCTCAGTCAGACCCGGAACATCGGCATCATGGCCCATATTGATGCCGGGAAGACCACGACTACGGAGAGGATTCTCTTCTACACCGGAATCACGTACAAGATCGGGGAGGTCCACGAAGGCACGGCCGTCATGGACTGGATGGAGCAGGAGCAGGAGCGCGGGATCACCATTACCTCCGCGGCGACGACCTGTTTCTGGCGCGGCATTCGTATCAACATCATCGACACGCCAGGCCACGTGGATTTCACGGCCGAGGTCGAGCGCTCGCTGCGCGTGCTCGACGGTGCCTGTGCCGTCTTCGACGCTGTGGCTGGTGTCGAGCCGCAATCAGAGACGGTCTGGCGCCAGGCCGACAAGTACCGCGTGCCGCGCATCTGCTTTGTCAACAAGATGGACCGGATCGGCGCGGACTTCAAGGTAACGCTCGAGCAGATTCGGACCAAACTCGGTGGCAACCCGGTGGCCATTCAGCTGCCGATCGGCGCCGAGGACAAGTTCGTCGGCGTGGTTGATCTGGTCAGGATGAAGGCCATCACCTACAAAGACGAAACCATGGGGGCCGACTACATCGAGTCTGAGATCCCGGCCGACATGATGGCCGACGCGCAGGTGTACCGCGAGAAGCTGATCGAGAAGGTCAGCGAGCACGACGACAAGCTGCTGGAGAAGTACCTCGGTGGTGAGGATATTTCCGAGGCTGAGATCAAGGCGGCGCTTCGCAGTCGCGTCATCAGCTCGGTCCGCGACGAGGCTACCGCGTTCGTCGTGGTGATTTGTGGCTCCGCCTTCAAGAACAAAGGCGTGCAGCCGATGCTCGACGCCGTGGTTGATTACCTTCCCTCGCCACTCGATGTGCCGGCGATTACCGGCCTCGATCCCAACGCGGCGGAGGAGTCGTTGGTCGAGCGCGCGGCCTCCGACACGGCGCCGTTCTCGGCGTTGGCGTTCAAGCTCATGACCGACCCGTTCGTCGGCCAGCTCACCTTCATCCGGGTGTACTCGGGCGTGTTGGTGTCGGGTTCGTCTGTCTACAACGCGACGAAGCAGCGCTCCGAGCGCGTCGGCCGACTCTTGAAGATGCACGCCAACAAGCGTGAAGAAATCAGAGAAGTCTACGCCGGTGACATCGCGGCGGCTGTCGGCTTGAAGCAGATCAGCACGGGCGACACGTTGTGCGATCGGGAACAGCCTGTCGTGCTGGAGGCCATGGACTTCCCGGAGCCGGTGATCTCGCTGGCGATCGAGCCGAAGACCAAGAGCGACCAGGAAAAGCTCGGGGTCGGCCTGGCCAAGCTGATGGGTGAGGATCCGACGTTTCGCGTCAAGACCGACGATCAGACCGGACAGGTCGTGATCGCCGGCATGGGCGAGTTGCACCTGGAGATTATCGTTGACCGCTTGAAGCGCGAGTTCAGTGTCGAGGCCAGCGTTGGCAAGCCGCAAGTCGCCTACAAGGAAACACTGACGCGGCCTGCCGACGGTGAGATGAAGTACGCGAAGCAGACGGGTGGTCGCGGTCAGTACGGCCACGTGAAGATCCACCTGTTTCCGGGCGAGCCTGGCACCGGCTATGTGTTCGAAAACGCTGTGACGCAGGGTGCGATTCCGAAGGAGTTCATCAAGCCGGTCGATCAGGGCATCAAAGAGGCGCTGACGCGCGGCGTGCTGGCCGGCTACCCGATCGACGACGTGCGGATCGAGTTGTACGACGGCTCGTTTCACGACGTGGACTCCTCGGAAATGGCGTTCAAGATCGCCGGGTCGATGGCGTTTCAGGATGCGGCGAAGAAGGCCAAGCCAGTGCTGCTCGAGCCGGTGATGAGGGTTGAGGTGGTGGTCCCGAAGGACTATATGGGCGACGTGATGGGGGACCTGGCGAGTCGCCGGGGTCGCATCCAGTCCCAGGAGGATCGCGGCGGCACGCAGATCATCAACGCGCGCGTTCCGTTGTCAGAGATGTTTGGATACGCCACAGACCTTCGTTCACGGACGCAGGGCCGGGCGACCTATTCGATGCACTTCGATCGATACGAGCAGGCGCCGCTGAACGTCAGCGAAGAGGTCGTGGCGCGAATACAGGGTACGAAGTAGTTAAGGCGCAGTCGCACGGCTGCGCGCTGGGTGGATGTGGCGCAGAGGCTCGGCCTCGGCGATCAATGTAGCAGACGGAGCGCATCGCGATGGCGAAAGAGAAATTTGATCGGTCGAAGCCGCACGTGAACGTGGGGACGATCGGGCACATCGACCACGGGAAGACGACGTTGACGGCGGCGCTGACGAAGGTGGCGGCGGACAAGGGGTGGGCGAAGTTTGTGCCGTATGACGAGGTGGCGAAGGCGTCGGAATCGCAGGGACGTCGGGACGACACGAAGATTCTGACGATTGCGTCGAGCCACGTGGAGTATGCGACGGAGAACCGGCATTACGCGCACGTGGACTGCCCGGGGCACGCGGACTACATCAAGAACATGATCACGGGCGCGGCGCAGATGGACGGGGCGATCCTGGTGGTGAGTGCGATGGACGGGCCGATGCCGCAGACGCGCGAACATGTGCTGCTGGCGCGGCAGGTGAACGTGCCGCACCTGGTGGTGGCCTTGAACAAGGTGGATGCGGTGGATGACCCGGAGCTGCTGGATCTGGTGGAGCTGGAGGTGCGGGAGTTGCTGACCAGCTACGGGTTCAAGGGCGACGACATTCCGGTGGTGCGGGTGAGTGCGCTGGGGGCGCTCAATGGCGACGCGGCGGGGGTGGAGAGCGTCGTGAAGTTGATGGAAGCGCTGGACGCGTCGATTCCGATTCCGGAGCGGGAGGTGGACAAGCCGTTCATGATGCCGATCGAGGACGTGTTCTCGATTTCGGGGCGGGGGACGGTGGTGACGGGGCGCATCGAGCGGGGGAAGGTGAAGGTCGGGGAAGAGATCGAGATTGTGGGTTTCAAGCCGACGGAGAAGAAGGTGGTGACCGGGGTGGAGATGTTCCGGAAGCTGCTGGACGAAGGGGTGGCGGGCGACAACGTGGGGGTGTTGCTGCGCGGGGTGGAGCGGTCGGACGTGGAGCGCGGGCAGGTGCTGGCGAAGCCGGGGTCGATCAAGGCGCACACGCAGTTCAAGGGCGAGGTGTACATCCTGTCGAAGGAAGAGGGCGGGCGGCACACGCCGTTTTTCAACGGGTATCGGCCGCAGTTCTACATTCGGACGACGGACGTGACCGGGATCTTGAAGCTGCCCGAGGGCGTGGAGATGGTGATGCCGGGCGACAGTACGACGATCACCGGGGAGCTGATTACGCCGGTGGCGATCGAGAAGGGGAGCCGGTTCGCGATTCGCGAGGGTGGCCGCACCGTCGGCGCCGGCACCATCACGGAGATCATCCAGTAACGG
>Ga0326597_10003467_pt1 | contig 22739 bp, 19 predicted proteins | sample RVTome_12_FD_203789 | JGI IMG/M metagenome (GOLD analysis project Ga0326597, IMG submission 203789) | Soil microbial communities from uranium-contaminated site in the Upper Colorado River Basin, Wyoming, United States - RVT100D185 | ecosystem: Environmental > Terrestrial > Soil > Contaminated >...
TGAAGTCGAGCGCTTGTTCGACTCGCGCGTATTCGTTCGTGAGCGGTTGCCGGGTCAGCGCGGGCGGGCCGGTTTCTCTTTCGCCGTCACCGCCGGCGAAGGTGACGACCGCGACCCGGGTGGTTCGGGGGTCGAAATCCCGCAAGATCTGACGCGCGGCGGCGACTTCTGCGGCCAGCACGGAATCGCCTTCATCGGTGCTGCCGCCGAAGAGCGAAGAGATGCGGCCGCGCTGCCTCGCTCCGATCACGCCGTTGCCGTTGATGTCGGCGCCCGTCGGTTCTGCGGTCGAACCCGATGTGTCGAGCACGAGCGCGACGTCGAAGCGTTTCGAGCGCTCGCTCAGTGCCATCGCGCGGCCAGCCACGAACGTGCCGCACGCCGAGTCCGAGACCACGGCGCCGTCGCCCGGAAATTCGATCTCCAGGTGGATGTTCGTCTGATCCGGTGCGGCGAGAATGAGGGGCTGTGCGGCGGCTCTCGCGCTGCCGCTGTTCTGCACCGCCGAGGTATCGGCGAGCTCGGCGAAAGTCCGGCCGGTCGCACCCGCGCGAAGTCCACTGACCGCGTCGCGCACCGCGCCGATCGGCCCCACCGTGAGCCGCGAAGTCGAGGCTTTCGAAACGCTTGCCTGCACCATACCGATCACGCGTCCCGACGCGGTTGCGATCACCGGTGCGCCGCCCCAACCGCGAAGGTCGAAGGGCTCTTCGAGGTTCACCTGGATCTGCTCCGGAGAGACTTCCCAGATCTTTCCGCGCAGAACGATTTCGTCACCCGCTCGCTTTGCGGGAACTCCGAGGATTTGGACGGCGCCGCCTTTCGCCAGGCCGGCGAGCTTCGGATCGGTCTCCAATTCGAGAGTGCGGATCCCGCTAGGAGCGGAATCCAGCGCGTAGACGAAGAAGTCTCCGGCCACGGTTCCCCCGGGCGCGCTGAACGGGATGCCCGGCGGCACGAGGAGGCGCGTCGAGGTCGAGACCAGATCCCACGAACCGCCGAGGCGAAACTCGACCCGGCCGAGCTTGGCGATGTCGGGGATTCTCAAGCTGTGGGCCGTACCGATCGCTGCGACTGCGCCGATTGCCGTGATCTCGGTGAAAAAAACCGTTCCGCTGCTTTGCGACGCGGAGTGTTTGGGAATGGTCGGTCGTGCGACTGCGGGCTCGGCGAGCGCCCGCTCGGCCACGCCTGATGCGAACACGACGAACGAAAGGAGTGCGAGTAGGCGTAGTTTCGTCACGGCGCGGCCACGATACGCAAGTGCATCCGCGCTGTCACGAAGCGGCCCCGCGTTCCTGTGGTAGTCTTGCGGCCCCGTTGTGTGGCGCGCATTCCTCTGCGGTTCCAAATCCATGACACCCTCCACGCCCAAACTGATGCAGCGTTCATTGAATCGGTTCCGAGACGGCGGCGACCCCGTCGATCTCGTCGAACTCGCCCAACAATTGCTCGCGGCCGAGACTGCGATCGATCCAGCGCTCGCTCGCCGCATCGTCGGGCTCGCGTTGGATCGGGCGCCCCAGTCGCTCCCCGATCGGCTGGAACCGGGCGATCTTCGGTCGGGCGCCGAAATCGACGTGGCCGATCGGGCGATCGCCGCCGCGGATTTCGTCGTCGTCGACCTCGAGACGACCGGCCTCGACGTCGACGGCGCGTCGATTCTCGAAATCGGTGCGGTCCGACTCTCGCAGCTGCGAATCGTCGACCGCTTCGAGACCTTGCTGAGGCCGCCGGGAAAGCTGCCGCGCGCGATCGTCGAACTCACGGGCATCCACGACGCGATGGTCGCAGAAGCGCCCACGCAGCGACGCGCGCTGCGGTCCTTTGCGCGCTGGCTCGATCGAACGCCCAGCGCTCCCTTCGTCGCTCACAACGCGTCCTTCGATCACCGGTTCGTCAGCCGCGCCCTCGAGCTGTGTGGACTTCCCCCCTATCGAGGAGCGGTGCTGTGCACGCGAAAACTCGCGCGCCGGTTGATCCCCCAACTCGGCCGTTACGACCTGGATCAGCTGTGTGCCCACTTCGGTGTCTCCAATCGCGCGCGGCACCGCGCCATGGGCGACGCCGAGGCCACCGCGCGCGCACTGCTCGATCTGCTCGACATCGCCCAGAGCCGGTTCGAGATCAGCAGTCTCGGGGAACTCATCGATTTCCAGCGGCGTCCCCCCGCGAAGCAGAAGCGCGTTTCGAAGCGCTGAGGTGTGGCGCGCTGCGGGTCGTCAGCATCGGCTCCTTCTCGGCAGAACGCCCGCTGCAGTCCACCGCCAAGATTGCGATTTCGACGCCGCCCGGCCCGCCGAAATCGCAGCCGTTGCGCGCCCGGCGGACTTCGAGCCCGAGACGCGGCGAGCCGCCCGCAAAGTCGCGCTTCGAACGCTCGAGTGAAGCCCGGCCGCACGCGAAGCGTCGAACTCCGTGGTACGTTGATCGAGGGGGAAGCGGTTGCGGTTCGAACGGAAGCGATTTGCGGTTGCGCTGGCTCTGGTGCTCGGAATGCTCGCGCCCGGGCTTTCGCGTGCAGGCGAATCCACGGCGCCCAACCGCTTCGACACCGTCGTCATCGACGCCGGGCATGGTGGCGACGACGAGGGCGCCCGCGGTGTGGGCGGCCTGCTCGAAAAGGAACTCGTGCTCGACGTCGCGTTTCGCCTCGCGAAACGCCTCGCCGGGAATGGCTTGCAGGTCGTTCTGACGCGTCGCGACGACAGCTTCGTTCCGCTCGAGGAGCGAACTTCGATCGCGAACGATGCGCGAGCGGATCTGTTCGTTTCGATTCACGGGAATGCGAGCCACGACACGAAGGTCAGGGGCATCGAGACATTCTTTCTCGCGCTGTCTGCGAGCGATGATCACGCCGGCCAGGTTGCGCAGCGCGAGAATCAGGCGTTTCGCATCGCGGACGCACCGGCCAAACGCAGCGATGACCCGCTGGTCGCCATCATCGGAGATCTGATCACGAACGAACACATGGAAGAGTCGAACGAGTTCGCGCGCCTCGCGCAGTTGGAACTCGCGGGCGACCCGCAGGTCGCGCGCGGCGTGAAACAGGCTCCCTTCGTGGTGTTGGAGGGCGTCCAGATGCCCGCCGCGTTGGTCGAGATCGGATTTCTGACCAATCGCCTCGACGAGCAGTCGCTGCGGGGTGGCGAAGAGCGAGACCGGATCGTTGAAGCGTTGGTTCGCGCCTCGCTGGAGTTTGGTCGGCGCTACGATGCCCGACGGGGTGTTGGCAGCCGCTGAATGAGCGACGGCATCGCTGGCCCGCACCCAATGGAGGAAGCCTTGAGAATCGATGGGCGGTCGCCGAACGATCTGCGTCCCGTGCGCCTCGTTCCCGACTTCACCGACAATCCCCTGGCCTCGGTGCTTTGCGAAGTGGGGCGGACCGTGATCCTCTGCACCGTGAGCGAAGAGGACTCGGTGCCGCGCTTTCTGCGCGGGACGGGACGCGGCTGGCTCACCGCGGAGTATTCGCTGCTGCCCGGTTCGACGGACCGCCGCGTCGAACGCGAAGCTTCGCGCGGTCGGCCCTCGGGCCGCACCCTCGAGATCCAGCGGCTGATCGGCCGGAGCCTGCGCGCTGTGGCGGACCTGAGCGCGTTGGGCGAGCGAACGCTCTGGGTCGACTGCGATGTGCTCCAGGCGGACGGCGGAACGCGCTGTGCGTCGATCACGGGCGCCTACGTGGCCGTCGCGGTGGCGGTCGACCGCCTCGTCGCGCGGGGCGTTCTAGAGCGCAGCCCGCTGCGCGATTCGGTCGCCGCGGTATCGGTCGGGGTGATCGGTGGATCCGTGATGCTGGATCTCGCCTACGAAGAAGACGCGCGCGCGGAAGTCGACATGAATGTCGTTGCGACGGGGGCAGGGCGCTTCGTCGAGGTGCAGGGGACCGGCGAGGAATGCACGTTCTCGCCCGACGAATTGAGCAAGTTGACTGCATTGGGGTTGCGGGGCATCGCGGATCTGGGCGCGCTCCAGCAGCGTGCGATCGCTGGCGCCAAGCGCGCGCAATGACCCCCTCGAGATCGTCGGCGCGAGATTCGGAGGCCGTGCTCGCGACTTCGAATCCGGGAAAACTCGGTGAGATTCGCGAGATCCTTCGCGATCTGCCGTTGGCAATTCGCCCGCTCTCCGATTTTCCAGGCGTCATCCTGCCCAAAGAAGGGACAGACTACGAAGAAAACGCGATTGCCAAGGCCAGGGCGGCCGCGCAGTTCTCGGACCGGGTCGCGCTCGCGGACGATTCCGGTCTGGAGGTATCGGGCCTCGGCGGCGCCCCGGGCCCATTGTCGGCCCGCTTCGGCGGCCCCGGTCTCAGCGACGCCAGCCGCGTCGACGCGCTGCTCGTCGCGCTCGCAAACTGCTCGGGCGAGCAGCGCCGGGCCCGCTTCGTCTGCATCGCCGCCCTCGCCACCCCCGAAGGCGATATCGTGACGGCCCGCGGCGAGTGCGCGGGCCACATTCTCGCAGCGCCGCGCGGGCGATCGGGCTTCGGCTACGACCCCGTCTTCCTCGTCGAGGGCATCGGTCGAGCCATGGCCGAACTTCCCGAATCGGAGAAGAATCGGATTTCCCACCGAGCGTCGGCGTTTGGCGCGCTGAGCGCCGCAATCCGCGCCCAGTTCAGGTTGGCGTCTCCCGATTGATTTCCCGGATCGAGCTTCGAATCCCCGTGCTCCGAAAAGCGGGTTCTCGGGGTCAGCGTCCGGGCATCACGACCCGCACAACCGCTCGAAGATCTCCTGCGGAAGCGGGCGGCTGGGGTCGAAATTTGCGAGATCCCTGCGCAATCGCTTCCGCGCTCGCCCGCTGATCTTCATACCGCGATCGTTGAGGAAGGCCTCCATCGGGCCGTCACAGAATGCGAGCGCTTCGGTCACCTGCAGCGACTCGGGATTCCAACCCCGATCGTGGAGTTCGAGCCAGAGCGCGTAGCGCGGAATGCGCTTGCCGATCGAGACCGACAGCTCGACGAACAGGTGGTTGAAGAGTTTCCGGTTCACAGGCTTTGTTCCGAGAGGTGACACATCTCCATTATCCATGTGGCCACGGCGCGCAACAAGTGTCAGAGCGGAGCGGGATTCCGACGAGATTCCCCCGATTTCCGGTCTTTTTCGAGGAATTTGTCGAAGCGCGCCTGGATCTCCACGAGGGCTGCACCGAGGTCGGTTTCTGGCAGCGCGATTGCGTTACGCTTCGATCGGGGTCTGGGTCGCGTCGGGCGCATCGGGCGATCGTCGCAAAACCCAGCCGATGGTCCGGCGACGCCAGCGGGTCCGCTGGCGGGCCAGAGCGGTCGTCCGGCGAATCCAGGCGCCGCCGCCGTGGCAACCGAACCGTTCGCTGGGCGAACCCGGCCGGTCGGCGCGGCGTCGGTAACCGCCGACCGAGCGGGCACGTAGAAGAGAGGCGGTGGATGGGCGACGAACGCGAGGCCCGCTGGCGCATCTGGATGGTCGCCGCTCAGGCAGGAGAGACGCCCGCCTATGAAAAGCTGCTCGCCGAGTTGATCCCCTACCTCCGGCGCTTCGTCCGGCGTCGCTTGCTCAACCCCGCAGCCGCGGAGGACGTGGTGCAGAACATCTTGATTTCGATTCACCGGGGGCGCGGCAGTTACCGGGCGGAGCGCAGATTCACGCCGTGGCTACACGCGATTTCCCGCAACGCGGTCATCGACCAGACCCGACAACAGTCGCGGCGCTCGCGCCGCGAAATTTCGCTGGAAGCCGATGGTGTCGCGGAGCCTTCCACGGATCCCGTGGAGCCGCCGAGCCGGGATCTTTCGCCCGAGCTCGAGGACGCGCTGAGCGCACTGCCGGACGCGCAGCGAGAGGCCGTCGAATTGATCCACCTCCACGGCTACTCGATCGCCGAAGCCGCCGAGCGGGTGGGGGCGACGAAAGCCGCGCTGAAGGTGCGCGCGCACCGCGGCTACCGTGCAATGCGCGCACACATCGAGGCGCTGCAGTTCGAGGAGAGCGGCGAATGACCGGCCGATCGACCGAGGATCTGGTTCAGCAGCTCGTCCGGAATCTTGCTCCGGTGAAGCCGATCGCCCGCTTGCGGGTTGGCGCTGCGGCGGTCGTGGCGCTGTGGCTCGCCGCAGCCGTCGCGACGGCTTGGACCAGCGGCGCGTGGCCGCGCTTTGGCGATGCAGCGTTCTGGTCGGATCCGCTTGGGGTCGCCATCTTGTTCGGGTTGGTGGCCGTCGCGGTGGGTGCCGTCGTGAGCGCTTTGGCGGACGCGGTTCCGGGCCGGGAGCCACTCGCGGGCGCGGGCCGCCTGGTAGCGGGCGCGGCAGCCGTCTGGCTGATCGGCTGCGGTCTCTGGGCGGTCGGCGGCGGGGGGCGTGAATCTGCTGCGAGTCTGGTCGCGGCTAGCGCGAGCTGCCTCGCGCACGCGGTCGTGCTCGCGATTCCAGCGGCGTTGGCGGCCAGCCTCTACCTTTCGCGCGGCGCTCCGCAGCACCGGCTGATCGCTTCGGGTGTTGCGGCGACTGGCGCCGCGGCTCTCGGCGCGCTGGTCGTACACGCCACCTGCAACCTGACGGGTGGCTTCCACCTGCTGCTCGGCCATTGCCTGACTCCGATCTTCGCGGGACTCTTGTTTGCGCTGCCGCTCGCCGGGCTGATTCAGCGATGGTCCCGAACCGCGCTCGGGTCGTGAGCGAGCCGGCGCTGCTGCTGATCCGACACGCCGAGTCGAGTTGGAACGCGACGGGTCGCTGGCAGGGACACGGAGACCCGCCGCTCTCCGATCGCGGCGTCGCACAAGCGAACGCCCTCGCGCGAGAACTCGCTCGCGAAAGCATCGACGTACTCGTCTCGAGCGACCTCCGCCGCGCAGCGGAGACCGCCGCGGTCCTCGGGCAAGCCCGGGGCCTCCGGCCAAAACTCGACCCGCGGCTGCGCGAACTCGATCTCGGCGATTGGGAGGGTTTGACCCGCGGCCAGATCGAGCGCACGGCCGGCGATGTCCTGCGGCGCTTCGACGCCGGGGATCTCGAAGTGCGCCCCGGGGGCGGCGAGAACCTGCGCGAGATCGCGCAGCGCGCGTGCTCGGTCGTGAGCGAAGTCGTCGACGCGCACCCGGGCCGGCGGCTGGCCGTCGTTACGCACCTGGGTGTGATCCGCGCACTGATCCCGGAAGCGAAGTTCGACAACGCGAGCTGGCGACGTCTCGACCCGACCGAACTCTTCGATTCCGTCGCGCGGGAAACCGCCGCAGCGCGACGATCGTCCGGCGTAAACTTCTAGCAGGATGCTGAAAATCTCCTCCCGTCGCCCAGAGCGGATCTTCGGGCCGAGTTCTGCGTTGCGAAACCTCGCCGTAGCGCTGCTGTGGCTGCGTTTCCGCGCCTTGACCTCGGCCCGAATCGCCACACCGGGCTCGGTCCGGAGAATTTCAACAACCTGCTAGTGTCGTGTCCCGCGAATTCCTTGCCGATTCCCGGGGCACTGGAAGGCCGAAGACCTCAGGTACCTCGGATAATTGCGCATCTGCGAATCCAGAGAGAATTAGAGCCAAATCCCGGGACACGACACTAGGCGGCCGACTCGAGACGCGCTTGCGGCCCTGCCGTCGTCAGCGGGCCGGTTGAAGCGAGATCTGCGCGGCGATCGCCTTGGCGATGATCTCGTTGCCGTCTGGGCTCGGGTGGACCCAGTCGTGCATCAGCGAGCTTCCAAAGAAATCGGGATCGCTCCGCTCGAAGAGGTACGGAAGGTCGATCGACTCGACTTCCAGTTCCTGCACGACCCTGTCGAATGCATCGTGGTACTCGTACGACATGGCGAAGGGGAAGATTCTGCGCGACTCGAGAAAGGCGGACCTTGCTTCTTCCCGCCGATCGTACAGAAGAAGGCTCACGCCAAGCGCATACTGGATGTCGGAGCGCACCTGGGCAGGGGCGCCGCCGTCGGAATCGAAGGCGATGGCTTCGGTCAGCGAGCGGAGCGTCTCCACGGCTTTCGCATACATCCCCTGGGCAATATAAACCACGGCCAATTGGTAGATCGTCGAGGCGTTCTCCGAGCGATCGAATTCGGGTCGTGCGAGCAGCGCCTCCATTTCGGCTGCGAAATGGTCCGCATCCCTGAATCGGGTGTGCCTGGCGAAGTGGCTGTTCAGCTGCCCGATGGAAAGTGTGCACAACCACGGATGTGACGAAAACGGGGTGTCGCAGGGTGGGCGATTCGCCAGCCCCTTGACGATGTAGTTCTTCGCGGCAAAGAGCGGATACCAGTACTCGCGATTGAATATCTGGCGCCGGTTCGGGATCACGTTTTGCGGCCACACGACGTTCATCGGCACTTTCAACAAGATGATCCGCGCGCCGTGCGCGCGGGCGATATCGACGATTGCGCGGAGGTTGGATTCGTAGTCTCGAGGCGCGACCCTCGCAACCGATTGATACCACTGCTCCTTGGTTGCGCTCCGCTTCTGGCTGCTGATGGACGCCATGAACTGCTCGCGCTGCTCGTCCCGGACCCGCTTTCCGAGATTCAACCAGGCTTTCTGGAGCAGCAGATAGAAAGCGTTGCGGCTCAGAATGCGGGTCACGGGGCCAAGGGGCACCGAACCGCGCTGCGCGTCACTGATGCCACTCGGAGACGAGTCATTGTTGCCGATGAACACGGTAACCAGATCGGGCTCCAGCTGGCCGATATAGAACTCGAGCCATCGGCGGGCTTGCCAGCTGCTGTAGCCGACGGTGCCTGCATTGATGACATCGTAGGTCAGTCGCTCGGCGCGGCTCGAATCGATGTTCAGCACTTCTTCCAGTTGATCGGAGTAGCTGAATTTGCGATCTGGCAAGCTGAGACCCCAGGTTGCCGAATCGCCAACATTGAGGATGCGGAACACGTCGTCGGGCTTCGGATCCAGGATCGGATCGTCGCGGAGGCCGAACTCGTTATGGCTGAATCGATTGGTCACGCCGTAGTAGTGCCAATCTCCCGTCGCATGTGGCCTCCCGCGATACAGCAAATACGGGCTGGACAGATAACTGCTGCCTTCCCCCCAGAAAAACGGATCCCCCTTTTGCCATAACTGGCTGGTGTTCAGCCACGACGAGTCTTCAGGTCTTCCCGCGAACCCGAGCAGGAAGACCCCGATCAGGATGGCGGATGGAGTCAGCTTGAAGAGCGTGTGTTTCAGGCGGTCTTGCACCGATCGACCTTCCGGGCGCCCAACTTCCGTGGATGCGCCGATTCTGGAGCGGGCCTACCGGGATTGCTCCATCGGGCGCGCAACGGGCGCTCCGACATTAGCGGTTCGCTTCTTTGCGCTTCTCGATCGCGTGCGCGGCCCGGATGCCTTTTTCGCGGATTGCGCCCAGCTTGAGGCCGGTCTCGCTGAGCTTGAAGAAACGCGTGCCGTATTCGCGCAGCTGCCGCGCATCGATCGCGGAGCCGAGGCCGGGCTTCCGAGACGCTGCGATCATGCCGTCTCCATCGGGCAGGATCGGGTCGATGATTCCCTCGCGAAACTCGGGAATTCGCGAGGGCTCCTCGAGTGGGTACTCCAACGGGCACTCGCTCTTGTCGTCTGCCAATGCGAGGTTCCAGTTCACGTGGAAGCCGATGCCGTTGGTCCAGGTGTGCGGCGAGTAGATGCGGCCGTACTCGTGGCACGCATCGATGAAGTTCGATGGAAGTGATCTGCATGATCGCTGCGCTCGCGCCTGGAAAGCTCTCGCTGAGGATAGGCAATACGCAGCGGGTGCTGAAAATGAGCGCCGAGCCGAGTACGGGTCAACTCCGAACCCGAAGCGAGTGGCCCACTCACGAGGCGGATGGCGGATTTGCCTTTTGGAGCTTGACCGCAAGCGATCCGATCTCCGCGGTTCCACCCATCATTCCGTTTTGGGGTGAAGACCTCGACTGAAACGTGAAGGTTCGCTTGCCAGGCCCTCTGCCGGGACCGAACCGACCGGTACCATTGCGCCCATTCGATGCGTAGGTCGCGATGGAGCGATACGGACTCAACGGCGGAAGCGAGCCGGTTGCGCTGACGCGCAGCGCAGATCGAGGCAGCGTGAAGCGGGCGAGGGGCGTCTTGAGATCCGGCTGAACCGCCGTCACCCCAGCCAGTGGCGCGCCCTGCTCAAGCGTTGCAGCTCCGCACGCGGTTCCACCGTGACCCGGATTGCAGCGGCGACCCAACGGGCGGGCGATGAAATCGGCCCGGTCGAAAGGAAATCGCGTCGCCGTCGCCGTGTCGTTGGCGAAGGTGTGAACGATCAACGCTCTCGACGCAGTGGGAGCCGCAGTGACGCTGAAGGGCAGCGTCACGTTCATGGAGGGATGGTTGTCGTTGGTGATGACGAGTGTCCAGCTGCCCGTGCCGAGCTGGCCGAGTTCGCCTTCGATCCCGTTCACCGGGGCGTAATACTCGGGACAGAAATTCGGCGGGAAGGGTTTGGGTGTGAAATCGACGCGGAGCTCGTGCGCTTCCAGGTTGGCGGAGATCACCGGGCTGCCCAGCGCATTTTCCGCCTTGCAGGTGTTCCCGAACAGAGAATAGAAAGCACCGGTTGACGCCGTGAAGGAGACCGCATCGATCTGGGTCGGAGACGCCGGCGTGACTTCGGTCGGTGGAGGGGACTCGCCCGGATGCCAGCGCACGGTCGCGGCGCTCGCGACCCCGGAAACCAGCAGGGCGATGAGCGCGAGCGGGGCGAGCAGCGGGTTTCGCACGGTTCGTGTCTCCTCAGCAGCCGGAGATCAGACAAACCCGAATAGACACCCTGATGGCACGTCGGTCTGCGGCGCCCGAAGCGACGGTTTGCCCTCGCGGGAATCTCGCGGCTTTCGGTCGCCCTGCTAGGGCTGACGCGGGGAGGAGCGCTGCAGTCTGCCGCGCGCGAGCATCCGCAACCCCTCGTAGACCACCCAGAAATCGAGTGCGAGGATCAGGCTGCCGATTCCCGCGAGCAGCCACTGCTCGTCGAAATTTGCGAAATAGCCCCGGAGTTCGCCGAACATCGCGACGGCAGTCGCCACGCCGACGAAGAGCATCGGTGCGAGCGTGTAGCGGATCGGCCGACCGAGTTTCTGCAGCCACACCGAGACGATCAGCAGTGTCACCGAGGCCACCAGCTGGTTGGTGGTGCCGAACAGCGGCCAGAGGATCAGACCGCCCTTGCCGCCCGCCTGGGTGACGGCCAGCAGCAGCGCCGCCGCGATCCCTACACACCCGGCGATGTAGCGGTTGGTGAGGGGGCGCACGCCATAGCTCTCTGCGAGTTCCGCGATGATCAGCCGTTGGATGCGCGCGCCGGTATCCAGCGAGGTTGCCGCGAACGCGATCACCATCACCGCGATGAAGTTCTTCGCCGCTTCGAACGGGATGCCCAGCGCTGCGACGAAGCTCCCCCCGCCGCTCACGAACGCGCCGAGTTTTGCGCTCATGCCCGACGCCTCGCCCCAGCTCGCGTAGTGGCTCGACCAATCGCCGACCGACGCGAAGCCGGCCGTAGCCGCGAGCACCGCGAGCAACCCCAGCGCGCCCTCGCCGAGCATCCCCCCGTAGCCGATCGCCCGGGCGTCGGTCATGCAGCCGATCTGTTTCGAGGTGGTGCCGGATGACACCAGGCCGTGGAATCCCGAGATCGCCCCGCACGCGATCGTGATGAACAAGAACGGCAGCATCGGCGGCGCACCGATCGGCGCAGCGTTGACGGCCGGGGCCTGCACGGTCGGGTGCAGCACCACCAGACCCAGCGTGAGCAGCGCGAGGCCGGTGATGAGTTGGTGGGCGTTCAGGTAATCGCGGGGTTGCAGCAGCAGCCACACCGGCAGCACCGAAGCGACGAGCGAGTAGAGCAACAGGATCCAGACCCAGGCGGTGACGGAGATCTCGCCGATCACCGGGAATGCGGCCGCGAAGTGGTTGCCGTAGAGAATGGCCGCGATCAGCAGCGCGTAGCCGACGAGCGACGGCCAGAGGATCGGAACCCCACGCCGTCGGACCAGCCAGCCCAACGCGATGGCCACGACGATTTGAATGTTGATTGGAAAGATCGAGCCCGGATTGCTGACGAAGAGCGTGCCGATGATGAACGCAAAGACCGCGAGCACGATCCAGATCAGGATCGAGATGATCACGAGGAACGCGGTGCGCGCGCGCGGACTCACGACCGCGCCCGCAATCTGGCCCATCGAGCCGCCCCGATGCCGCAGGCTGATCACGAGCGCCGAGAAGTCGTGGACCGCACCCATGAAGATGGTTCCGACGACGACCCAGATCAGCGCTGGTAGCCAGCCCCAGATGACCGCGATGGCGGGGCCGACGATTGGGGCCGCACCGGCGATCGAGGTGAAGTGGTGGCCCCAGAGGACGTGTTTCGCGGTTGGAACGAAATCGATGCCGTCCTCGAATTCGCGCGCGGGCACGGGCTCGTCGGCCGAGAGCCGAAAGATCGCGCGGCCGAGAAAGCGCGCGTAGTAGCGGTAACCGAGCGCGAAGGCCGCAAACGCGATCGCTGCGAGCAGGGCGGCGTTCACGCCCGCGCGCCTCGGTACCGCCGAACCGCGCCCGCCAGCAGCAGCGCCGTTGCGGCCCCGCTGATGTCGAGCGCGACGTCGGAGAGCGCACCCGTGCGATTCTCGAGCGCGGCCTGACGGGACTCGTCGACGACCGCGACGGCAAGCGCCAAGCCGAGACTCGCCGCGGCGAGCCACGCCAGCGGCCGGCCGAAGCTCACGCCGAAGGCGCGCAACGCGAGCAGCGCGAGGACCGCGTATTCGCTGAAGTGGGCCGCCTTGCGGATCGCAAAATGCACGCTCGCCACCGATTCGGCGTCCGCATCGGGAAACAGCCAGTGCAGCAGGGGGCCGATGAAGCGCGAGGTTTCGCTCGCCGAAAACGCCCCGCTCGCGAAGGTCTGTACGACGGCGACCCACGCCACCACCCAGAGCCACGCGAGTGCGATCTCGCTCCTCGGTCTACGCCCCGGCCGCAAATCGTTCCCCCGAACCGCGCGGCGATCGACGCCGAGCGGCCCGAGCATAGCGGCCCGTCAGGCGCGGTATCCTCCCGCCGCGATGCGCCAGCTCTCGATCGGACTCGTCTACGAATTGCTCGGCAGTTATCCGATGCAGCCGGGAGACCCACCGGATGCCGACGCCGAGTACGAGCCCGAGGAGACCATCGAGGTCCTCGAAGCCGCGCTCGTGCGACTCGGGCATCGCCCGCTGAGGATCGGCAATCCCGAGGATCTCCTCGCGCAGATGGGCAAGGGCGAACTGCCGGACCTCGATGCGGCGCTCAACATCGCCGAAGCGCGCGGCGGGCGGAATCGCGAGGCCTGGGCGCCGGTGCTGCTCGAGATGGCGCAGATTCCGACACTCGGTTCGGATGCCCTCACACTCTCGCTCACGCTCGACAAATACTGGTCCGCGAGCGTCGTTTCGCGCGCCGGGATCGCGGTGCCCGCCCAGCTCGTCGTCTCGTCTGCTGCAGAACTGAAAACCTCTGCAATTCCATGCCCCTTCCCACTATTTGTGAAACCGCGATGGGAAGGAGCTTCGAAGGGGATTCGCGCCAGCTCGAAAGTGTTCGATCACGCGTCGCTCGCCGACGAGGTCGAGCGAATTGCGCGCGATTACCGGCAACCCGCGCTGGTCGAGGAATTCCTGCCCGGCGCCGAGTACACGGTGACGCTGGTCGGCAACGATCCGCCGCGCGCCTTGCCCGCCGTGCAGCGCGCGCTCGAAGTCAGCAGCGGAATCGGCGTCCACGCGATCGCTGGTGAGGCACCGCAGTCGGGTTGGAACAGCTGCGTTCCGGGCGATCTCGACGCTGCCCTCGAGGCCGAACTCGCAGACCTCGCGATTCGCAGCTACGAGCAACTCGAGTGCCTCGATTTTGCGCGCGCGGATTTTCGACTCGACGCGCAGGGCCGCCCGCGCTTTCTCGAGATGAATCCGCTGCCGACCTTTGCACCGGACGGCACCTTCGGCGTCCTGGCCGAACTCGAAGGCCGCCCCCTCGACGCGTTGCTCGCCGACGTGATTCGCGCCGGGCTCGTGCGCCTGGGGATCACGTGAGGGCATACTCGGAACAGGGGGGCTCTTGAGCGAATCAGACGCTGAACCGCCGCGAGCGCCGCGCTTCGTCGCAGCGGCGATCCTGCTCGCGGCGAGCGTGCTGCTCTCGCGCGTGCTCGGCTTCGTGCGCGAGGCGGTGCTGGCGAACCGCATCGGTGCGGGTGCGGAGATGGACGCCTACCGGGCGGCGTTCCAGATTCCGGATCTGCTCAATTACTTCCTCGCGGGCGGCGCGCTCTCGATCGCGTTCATCCCGATGTACGCGCGCGTGCGCGGACGCGACGGCGAGGCGGCCGCGCAGCGCCTGTTTGCGGTGGTGCTCGGAACCGTCGGGGCTATCGCGGTGCTCGCCACGCTGCATTTGTGGTGGTGGGCGGACGCGCTGATCGCGCTGCAATTTCCGCGCTTCGACCCAAACACCCAGGCGCTGACCGCGCAGCTGACGCGGATCGTGTTGCCCGCGCAGGTCTGCTTCGTGGCCGGCGGGATCGTGCGCGCGGTGCTGATGGCGCGGGACCGCTTCGCCACCCAGGCGCTCACCCCCGTGCTGTACAACTTCGGCATCATCGCGGCGGGCCTCGCGTTTGCGGGAAGCCTCGGCGTGGAGGGTTTCGCGTGGGGTGCGCTCGGGGGCGCCATCGTCGGTGCGCTGCTCGTGCCGCTTGCAGACGCACACTGGGGGGCCCGCCTCAAACTCGGGCTGCGCATCGCACCGCTGGATCCGGACCTCTGGCGCTACCTGCTCGTGGCCGCACCGCTGATGCTGGGCCTCAGCCTGCTCACCGTCGACGAGTGGTACGAGCGCTGGTTCGGCGCGCTGCTCGAGCCCGGCACCGTGGCGCGCCTCGGTTACGCGCGTCAGCTGATGTTGGCGCCGGTGGCGGTCGCCGGGCAGGCCATCGCAACCGCCGCCCTGCCGACGCTCTCGCGGCTGTGGTCGGAAAAGCGGATCGACGAACTCGACATGACCGTGCTCAATACGCTGCGCGCGGGCTTCGGTCTGGCGGCGCTCGGCGGCGCCGCACTGTTTGCGCTGTCCGAGCCGCTCGTCCAATTCGTCTACCAGCACGGTCGCTTCACCGCGACGGATAGCGAGATCGTCGCCGCGCTGCTGCGCATCCTCAGCTTCGCGGTGCCGGGCTGGATCCTGCAGCAGATCGCGGTGCGCGCATTCTTTGCGCGCGGCGACACCTGGCGACCCATGCTGCTCGCGACCGCGATCGCGCTGCTCGCGATTCCGCTCTACCTCGCGCTCGGTCCGCGTTTTGGCGCCGAAGGCCTCGCAGCCGCGGGCGCAATCGCGATGACCTGCAACGCGCTTCTCACGCTGCTGCTGGCCCGACGCCTCCACGGCGCGCCGGACCTCGGCGCGCTCGCGGGAACGGCGCTTCGCGCGCTCGTGATCGCGGCTGCTGCGGCGGTTGCGGGTGCGCTCGCGGTCGAGACGTGGATGGGCGATTCGGTGGCGCTCCTCAAGCTCGCAGTCGGCGGAGCGACATTCGCAATCACCGCACTGCTCGGCGCCCGGCTGATCGGCGACCCGCCGATCCGAGAGGTGATTGCGCGACTCGCGTCGATCCGTCGCAGATCGGGCCGACCGCACGGGTGATACCCTCCGCAGCGATGAGCTCGAATCTCTCGATCGCTTCGCAGCGGCCTCGAATCCCCGCGGGTTACGACACGATGAACCGGGATCTCTCGATCGCTTCGCAGCGGGCCTCGAATCCGCGGGTTGCGACACGATGACCCCGGATCTCTCGATCGCTTCGCAGCGGCCTCGAATCCGCGGGTTGCGGCACGATGAACCCGGATCTCTGGATCGCCGGGCGATCGGACTGGGATCCGTGGGTTGCGACACGATGACCCCGGATCTCTGGATCGCCGGGCGATCGGACTGGGATCCGTGGGTTGCGTCGCGATGAACTGGGATTTCTGGATCGACCGGGGCGGGACATTTACCGACTGCATCGGGCGCGCGCCCGACGGTGCGATTCACGTCTTCAAGCTGCTCTCCTCCGGTACCGCGCCCGTCGAGGGCATCCGGGCGATTCTCGAGCGCGCGGGCGCGATCGAAGTCGGCGCGGCACTGCCCGCCGCGAACCTGCGGCTCGGGACCACCGTGGCGACCAATGCGCTGCTCGAGCGGCGCGGCGCGCGGACGCTGTTGGTCGCGAGCCGGGGGCTCGGCGACGTACTCGAGATCGGCACCCAGGAGCGGCCGGATCTGTTCTCGTTGCGGATCGAAAAGCCCAAACCGCTTCACGAGCGCGCGATCGAAGTGGGCGGCCGCGCAAGTGTCGACGGCGAGATCCTGGAGGTCTTCGACGAGCAGGCCGTGCGGCGCGCGTTGGAGGCGGCGCGCGGCGCCGGAATCGATTCGGTCGCCGTCGCGCTGATTCACGCCTACGCGCATCCCGCGGTCGAAAAGGCGCTGCTTGCGCTCGCCGAACAGGCGGGCTTCGGGTACGTGAGTTGCTCCCACGAAGTGGCCCGCGAGATCGGTTTGCTCGCCCGCTCCGAGACCGCGGTGGTCGACGCCTACCTCACGCCACTGTTGAGAAACCACGTGAAGGAATTGAGCGAAGCCCTTCCAGGGTCTCGGCTTCGCTTCATGCAGTCTTCGGGCGGGCTGACCGATGCCGCGCGCTTCCGGGGTCCCACCGCGTTGCTCTCGGGCCCGGCCGGCGGCGTGGTCGGGGCCGCCCGCGTGGCGGACGCCGCGGGCTTCGATCGCGCGGTGGGATTCGACATGGGTGGGACGTCCACGGACGTTTCGCTGCTGCGCGCGGGTGAAGTCGACCGCTGCTTCGAGACCCTCGTCGCGGGCGTGCGGGTGAAGGCGCCGATGATGCGGGTCCACACCATCGCGGCCGGCGGCGGATCGCTTTGCCGCTTCGATGGCATGCGGCTGCTCGTCGGACCCGAAAGCGCGGGTTCGGTTCCGGGGCCCATCTGTTACGGTCGCTGCGACCCGAGCGGAAATCCGCTCGCGAGCGAGCCGACGCTGACCGACTGCAACTTCGCGCTCGGTCGCGTGCAGCCGGATCGCTTCCCATTCCCGTTGCTCGGCGGGCCCGTGGAGCGCGCGCTCGATGCGCTCTGCGCGAGGCTCGCAGCCGAAGGTCACGCGCTCGACCGCGACGGCCTGGCCGCGGGCTACGCAGAAATCGCCAACGCGAGCATGGCGCACGCGATCGCGGAGGTATCGGTCGCGCGCGGGGTCGACCCGCGCGACTGCGCGCTGGTGGGGTTTGGCGGTGCGGCGGGTCAGCACGTCTGTGCGATCGCGCGCGAACTCGGTATCCGAACGGTGCTTCTTCACCCGCTCGCGGGAGTTCTCTCCGCGTACGGGATCGGTGTCGCGGATACGAGCTGGGACGGTCAGCGCGACGCGGGTCGCGTCGCGCTGACCGCGGCGGGCGGGTGCCCGGACGCGGTTCGCGCGTTCCTGGAAGAACTCGAAGGAGAAGGCAGACGCGTCCTCGCCGACGCGGGTCGCGCGCCCGAGCAGCTGCGCGTCGAGCAGCTGCTCGATCTCCGCTATCGCGGGACCGAAACTTCGCTGCCGGTGCCCGCACCCGAGGACGGCGATTACGCGGCCGCGTTCGAAGCCCAACACCGCGACCATTTCGGCTACGCGCGCCCGGGCCGACCCATCGAAATCACGACGGCGCGGCTGCGGGTGAGCGCCGCCTCCAAGGCGCCGCTCGAATTGGAGCGCGCGGACCGCGCCGGCGACCCGCAACCGCCTTCGGGTGAACCCGTCGCGTTGCGCGGCGAGCGGATCTGGTTCCCCGGCGTCGGTCGGGTCGAAGTGCCGGTCTTCGAGCGCGAATCGCTCGTACCCGGCGCGCGGCTCCGCGGCCCCGCGATCGTGCTCGAGGACACCGGCACGATCGCGCTCGACCCCGGATTTTCGGCGTGCTTGCGGAGCGACGGGATCCTCGTGCTCGAAGACGAGTCGGGTGCAGCGCGCCCGGACCCACTCGACCTCTCTGCGCCGGATCCGATCCGGCTCGAGGTGTTCGGCAACCGCTTCATGTCGATCGCCGAGCAAATGGGCGCCGTGCTTCGCAACACATCGGTGTCGACGAACATCAAGGAGCGGCTCGATTACTCGTGCGCGGTCTTCGACGGTTCGGGTGGGCTGGTCGCGAACGCGCCGCACATTCCCGTTCACCTCGGCGCGATGGCGGAGACCGTGTGTTACGTGCGCGAGGCGTTTCCGGAGCTCCGGCCCGGGGACGTGGTGGTCACCAACGATCCCGCCCACGGCGGCTCGCACCTGCCCGACGTGACCGCGGTGACGCCGGTCTTCTGCGGCGATCCGACGCCCGCGTTCTTCGTCGCGAGCCGCGGCCACCACGCGGACATCGGGGGGCTGACACCGGGTTCGATGCCCGCAGACTCCACCACGCTCGAAGAGGAGGGTGTCGTCCTGCACGCGTTTCTCGCGGTGCGCGAGGGGCGCTTCGAAGAAGAGCAGCTGCGCGCGGAACTGACCGGCGCGCGTTACCCGGCCCGCAGCCCGGACGACAACGTCGCCGAACTCGAGGCGATGGTGGCGGCCAACCGCGCCGGTGTGGCACTGCTCGAAGAACTCGTCGCCGAGCGCGGGCGCGCCGCGGTCGAAATCACGATGGCGCAGATCCAGCGCGCCACCGCGCAGAAGGTCGCGCGCGAGATCGGCCGGCTGCCCGACGGGGTGCACCGATTTGCCGACGCGTTGGACGACGGAACGCCCATTTGCGTGGCGCTGACGATCGAAGGCGAGCGCATGCGCATCGATTTCGCGGGCACGGGCGCCGCGCTGGCCGGCAACCTCAACGCGCCGCGCGCCGTCGTGCAGGCGGCGGTGATCTACGTGCTGCGGGCGTTGGTCGCCGAGCGAATTCCACTCAACGGCGGCTGTCTGGATCCCGTCGAGATTTCGGTTCCGCCGGGCTCATTGCTCGACCCGCCCGCGGGAGCCGCGGTCGTGGGCGGCAACGTCGAGACCTCCCAGCGCATCGTCGATGTGCTGCTCGGCGCGCTCGGCAAGGTCGCCGCGAGTCAGGGCACGATGAACAACGTGGCGTTCGGCGATGCGCGTTTCGGCTATTACGAGACGATCGGCGGCGGAGCCGGCGCAGGGGAGGGCTTTGACGGGGCATCGGGTGTCCACACGCACATGACCAACACGCGCATCACCGATGCGGAGGTGCTCGAAGCGCGGCACCCGGTTCGGCTGCTGCGCTTTGCGCTGCGCCGCGGCTCGGGGGGTGCGGGGCGTTGGAGGGGAGGGGATGGCCTCGAGCGGCACTACGAGTTCTGCGCGCCGGTAACCGTCTCTCTGCTCACCGAACGCCGGGTGAGAGCGCCCTGGGGACTCGCGGGCGGCGAACCCGGCGCGCGCGGACGCAATACCGTCGAGCGCCGCGACGGCCGCAGCGAGGAAATCCCCGGCAAGGCCACGCTGTCGCTGGAAGCCGGCGACCGGCTGATCGTCGAAACTCCCGGCGGCGGCGGATTTGGCCCGGCGAAGTCGTGATTGGGCGGAGGTGGGGTCGCCGCCCAGACAGACCATACTGCTGGGTGCGACCGCGCCACGGGTCGGAGCCCAGCGGCCGGGCCCGCGTTGCGCCCGACGCTACGCGGTTCGCGGATTTCGTCGGGTATGCGTCGGTTAGCCCGAGATTGGGGTTGCCGGCCGAGCCAAGCCTCCTTACTGTGCTGCGCACGGTGGGCGCGTAGCTCAATTGGCAGAGCAAGGGACTCTTAATCCCTAGGTTGAAGGTTCGATTCCTTCCGCGCTCACCATCCTACCGCTGCGCGTTCGGGTGTTCTCGGCGGGGGTCCGGAACACCGTGTGCGCTCGCGCTCCGATCTTCGAGCGGCTCTACTACGCACTGGTCGCGGATTTCGACGTCTTCGGCAACGTCACCCACCAGATCTCGACGCGCTTGTACATGGATTTCCTGCGCATGCAATCGGAAACGCTCTACCTCGGGTTCCTGCCGCCGGAGCGTCGCACGCAGATCCGCGCATCCTGGTACGTGGGGGCCACCGACGATCTCACCTTCAAGGTCGATCACATCCGCACGCTCGGTCACGGCACGCAGATCGCATTTCAGACGTCGGACCCGCACGCCGAGTTCATCGATCTCGTGCTGAAGTACAACGCGGCGGTCGCGGGCCCGCCGGACCGATTGAACCGCTGCGAAGGTGACGCCTGTGATCGGCCGGGAGCATCCTCGGTCGAGCGACGGGCCAATGCTGCGCTCCGCCCGCTCGTTCGGAATCGGGGCGGTTTCATCATCGAGTTGCCGGAAGTCGCGCTTCTGCGGGTTCGATCGGACGGGTCAGAACCCGACGCGGTCTACACCCTCGTGCACAATCGCGGCCACACGAACGTCGCGGCGATGTTCCTCGAGGGTTCGCGGCTCGAGCCCGCCACCGACACCCTCACCCTGGTCGACCGCTACACGGGCAGCTACCCCAATTTCGCGTTCGACGTGCCCGTTGCGCAAATCGAAGCGTTCGCCGACGCGCTCGCTGCCGTCGAGAACTCCGTCGACTTCACGGGACTCGTGGATCGCCGGGGCGTGCGCCGCAGCAGCGCGCGTTTCTGGCAGACGTTCGACTGGTTCAACGAAGATCTCGACCGGCGCGACCCGGTGGAAGCGGGAATCCTCGACCTCAACCGGTACAAGAATCTTTGAACACGAGATTGCTGCGCGAGGCGGCGCAAATCCCGCCCACCCGACGTCCAGCTGCAGCGCTGACGCGGATGGGCTCGTTCTCCGAAATCGAGAACGCGCATTGGTCTGCGGTCTCGCGCGAAGACGCGGCGCGCAGCGGCTCTCAGGCGGTCGGCTTCTCGACCACCATGTAGACCACCTTGCTGCCGCTGTGGAAGACCTGGTAGTAGGTTCCCGCGTACTCGTAGTACTCGGTCCCCCCGATCGTCGTCTGTTTGGCGTCCTTCGGCAGGCTCTGCACCGTGGCGCCGACCGGTGGTGCGATCACCTTGTAGGTCGGGTCGTCGCCGGTCTTGGCGGGAGGCTGCTGCTCGTAGTACGCGCCGTTCGAATAGCCGAGATCCTTGTCGTTGATGTAGACATTCGTGACCTGTGCGGGCGGATGCTCGACGGTGGCGCCCACGGGTGCGGACACCACGGTGTATTGCGAACCCGACTGCACGTAGTAGACGCCATTGGCGTAGTAATAGGGTGAACCCGCGACGATGACGGTTTCATGGCGCGCCGGCAGCGACGCCACGGCCATGCCGAGGAGCATGCCGGCCAGAAACGCGTCCCCATCGCTGTGGCCGTAGTAGCTGCCCCAGTACGAGCCGCCGTGCCAATGATCGACGGTGTGGTTCCAGGCGTCCTCGCGGTTGTTGGAGACCTGCCGCGCGGTCTGGTTGCGCGTGTCGGTGCGGTTGCTCATCCCTTCCTGGCGAGAATCGGTCCGGTCGGTGCGTCCGTCCTGGCGCGCCTGGACGTTGTCGGAGTTCATCTGGCGATCGCCCTGCGAGCCGGCCCCGCCGAAGTTTCCATCAGCCCGCCCGGCATTGGCGCTACCCCCGCCGACGTTTTCATCAGCCCGCCCGGCACCCCCACTACCCCCGCCGAAGTTTCCGCCGCCTCGCCCGCCACCGAAGCCGCCTCCTCCGAAATCTCCGCCACCGTGCCCGCCGCCGAAGCCACCGCCACCGAAGCCACCTCCGCCTCGCGCGCCGCCGAAGCCACCACCACCACCTCCCCCGCCCCCGCCAAAGCGGCCGCGAGCGAACGAGGGGTCGGCGACCAGCAGCAGACACGCGAGCGTTGCGATCGCGCCGAGCGCCAGGCGCCGGTGAGCACTTGCTGAGAAGAAGTTCCAAGCGGTCATTTCCGAGCCTCCGCGACGAGGAATTCAATCTGTTGGGCGGCCTTGGGCAGGGTGGGCTCGAAGGTGTCGGCAGCAAGCTTTGCGCCGAGATCCCAGTCCATCAGAACTGCCTGGTATTGAGGGGCGCTGGGTACGCTTTTGTAGGTAACTACGAATTTCAGCGGAAGCGGGCGCCCGTCCTTCTGGATCCAGACTTGAAGATCCGCGTTTTCGCCCACGATGGCGATGTGGTGGGTGGGCGTTCCCTCCACATCGTGAACGCCGATGTAGCCCCAGGCCAGGGCCCGCTCGTCGATCGTCGCGAACATACCACTCCGGTTCCGGGGGATCACGCTGGAGACCACGCCGGTGTCGGTCCCAACCCTGCGCGGCTCGCCTAGAACGCTACGGACAGATCAGTTCACCGGGACGGTGAGGATCGGAACCTGCTGGGTGCCCGCCGGCGCGGCGAGTCGCATGCCGATGAAGGTTCGAAGGAACAGGAAGGCCCGTTTGCTCATCGTGTCGGTGGCGTCGATGTAGAACCACCAATCGCGGAAGCGAATTTGGACGGTTGCGTCGCCCGGACGCTGCTTGGAGGAACGGATCCGGAACAACCGGCTTTCTTCCGGCGGCTCCCACGCGAGCGGCTCGACGATACCGGCCTCGAGGTGGGCCGGGGGGATCTCGACGCCGGCCCCTAATACCTGGAGGACTTCATAGGCCGATCGCGCTTGCACGTGAATCTCGGAAGCGGAACGGCCGACCGCCGTCCGAAACGGCAGGAGAATCGCGGATCCGTCCAGCTTTGCTTCGATTCCGAGCAGG
>Ga0326597_10003468_pt1 | contig 22736 bp, 20 predicted proteins | sample RVTome_12_FD_203789 | JGI IMG/M metagenome (GOLD analysis project Ga0326597, IMG submission 203789) | Soil microbial communities from uranium-contaminated site in the Upper Colorado River Basin, Wyoming, United States - RVT100D185 | ecosystem: Environmental > Terrestrial > Soil > Contaminated >...
GACCGCCGAATGACCTGATCCGGCGGTTCCGCCGCACCCGCGCGGCATCCCTCCGGGCGACCGTGTGCACACAGGCTCCGCGTCGCATCCGCATCGAACGCGAAGAGCCGGCCGCCCTGTTAGATTCGGGGCCGTGCCAACGAGGCAGGGCACCGGCGGCGCGGGAACGCCCCGCGAGGGCTCCTGCCGCAGCAAAGACCGGCGCAGATGATCCAATGGAGGCCCGCGGCCCGGAGACGGATGAGGCCGGCCGCCAGCCGATACCGGCTGCTCACCCTGCTCGCAGGCTGGGCCTGCTCGACCGGGCCGGGCGAGGCAGACGCATTCCGCGGGACCCTGCTGTCCCAGCCTCTCGCCAAAGCCGATTTCACACTGACCGACACCGACGGCCAGCCGTTCCCGTTCCGCGAACAGACGGACGGCTTCCTGACGCTGCTCTTCTTCGGCTACACCCATTGCCCCGATGTCTGTCCGGTCCACATGGCCAACCTCGCGACCGTACTGAAGCGGTTTCCGTACGAGACGCGCAGCCGCGTCCGGGTCGTCTTCGTCAGCACCGATCCGGACCGCGATTCACGAGAGCGCATCCGCGAATGGCTCGACGGCTTCAGCGAGGGCTTCATCGGACTGCGAGGCAAAGCCGCCGAGATCGATCGTATTCAGAACCTCTTCGCGCTCCCCGCCGCGGCGCGCGGAACGCCGGATGCCGGGGGGGACTACACCGTGGGGCATGCAGCGCAGATTCTGGCGTTCTCGCCCGATGACGTCGCGCACGTCGCCTATCCGTTCGGCACGCGCCAGGAGGACTGGATCCACGATCTGCCTCTCCTCCTGAAGTTGCGGAAATGACGGAGTCCGCCTGATGCAGTGGTGGTGTTCGGCGCTGGGCACGCCGTGGTCGTGGACGTGGCGGCCCTATCCCGGTGTCTGGTTGTTCGTGCTCGGGCTGCTCCTCGCCTGCATTGTCATCCGCCGCAGGGCCGACAGACCGGCCGGCCGCGAACACGCGCACGCCGTCTGGCTCGCACTCGGCGTGGTGCTCGTCTGGGTCGCGCTCGACTGGCCCGTCGGCGCGCTCGGCGGCTACCTGGCCAGCGCGCACATGGCCCAGTTTCTCCTGCTCGCCCTCACCGCGCCGCCCCTGATCCTGCTCGGCCTCCATCCGGCGGTGGGCGGTCCGGCGGTGGCCGGAGATAGCGGACCTGCAATGCGGTCGGGAAGTCCCGCCGGCGCGCCGGGCCCCGTCCGCCGACTGGTGACGCACCCGCTTGTGGCGATCGCGGTCTTCTCGGCCGTCGTGATCCTCACGCACCTGCCGGTCGTCACGGATCGCCTGATGCCGACCCAGGCCGGTTCGTTCGCCATCGACACAGCCTGGTTCGGCGCCGGTCTGCTCTTCTGGTGGCCCGTGGTTTCACCGGATCGGCCGGCCTGGTTCGGGACACCGCTCCGCATCGTGTACCTGTTCGCCAACATGGTCCTGATGACGGCGCCCGGCGCGATGATCACGTTCAGCAACCTGCCGATCTACGCGACGTTCGAGCTGGCTCCACCGATCCCGGGCATCACGCCGATCAACGACCAGCGGCTTGCCGGTCTGAACATGCGTGTGGGAGCCGCCATCGCGACCTGGCTCGCCATCAGCATCCTCTTCCTGCGCTGGAACCGCGATGAGGAACGACAGATGCGCGAGGAAGCCGAAGCCGTCCGCTCCGCCTCGTGACCTGGTCGATGCGACCGGGCAGAACAAGAGAAGGGAAGTGTCTCATGAGCCCGATCATCCGGATTCTGCTGGGAGCCGCACTCTGCACCGTGGCCGGTCCGGTCCATGCGCAGGAAGACTCGCCGCTGAAACCGATTCGCGGTTTCGGCGGAGGCGGCATCACCATTGCCAGCACGGTCGGCGATTTCAGCGATTACGTCGGGACGGGCTGGGGCCTGGGTGCGCATTTCATTCTCAATCTCGACAGGCAAGGGATTCTGGGATTGCGCACGGATGTGGGTTTCATCAACTACGGCAACGAGACGAAGCGCGTCTGCCTGAGCCAGACGGTCGGCTGCCGGATCGAGGTCGATCTCTCGACGAGCAACAACATCTTCCACGGCAGCATCGGCCCCCAGCTGACGTTGCCGGCCGGGCCCGTGCTGCCGTACGCGAACGCATCGGTCGGCTTCGGGTATTTCGCGACGACTTCGAACGTGAGCGGCGTCAACGATGCGGACGATCAGTTTCAGACCACGAACTTCGATGACGTCACGTTCTCGTGGCAGTTCGGAACCGGCATTCGCGTGCCCGTCCACTACGGCCGGACGCCGATCCACCTTGATTTCGGCGGGCGCTACAACGCGAACGGGCAGGTCGAGTACCTGACGAAGGGTGGCATCACGGATCACCCGGATGGAAGCATCACGCTGAATCCGATTCTGAGCGAGGCGAACCTCTGGACCTTCCTGCTGGGCGCGTCGTTCGGAGTCCGCTGGTAGCGCTCGTTTCCGCGGCTGGCAAGGATTCGCTGGGGCCTGCAGGCCGGGCCTTCACCGGCCGCTGGCGAGCCGGTCGCCTCCGTGACCTCCACATGGCTGGAGGTTCTCGCACTTCATACGGACTTGGCCACCGGTTTCTTCCTCGAGCCATGGCGCCGGTCGGCTGCGAACCTCAACCGCGGGACAGGGTCATGATGGCAATCCGGGGTCGGTCGACCGCACGCATGGCATTGATGTCGGCAGTGGTTCTGATCGGCATCGCGTCGAGCGTGAATGCACAGGTGGTCGAGCCGCCGCCGATCGAGGCCGGCCGCGTTCCGCCGCGCGGCGCCTATCAGCCCGGCTTCGATGCCCTGCACTACGACGTCGCCCTTACGATCGAAGCCGCGAGTCCGGTCGTGAAGGGGCGGGCCAGGATCGATGTCGCGATTCGCGAACCTCGCCCCGACGACCTGTGGTTCGACTTCAGCGGCCTGGCCGTCACCTCGGCCCGTATCGCCGTCGGGCGTGGCGAAGCCGCTGGCGCCACAGCCCGCGCGGACGACGGGCGCATCCACTTCGCCGTGCCCGCGGCGGCCCGCGCCGGTGACACGCTCCACGTGGACATCGCCTGGGAGGGCACGCCCGACGACGGCCTGATCCTGCGCGAGAACGTGCACGGCCAGCGTTCCGCCTTCGCGGACAACTGGCCGGACCGGGCCAGGTTCTGGTTCCCAGCGATCGACCACCCCAGCGACAAGGCGACCGTCTCGTTCGAGGTCCGCGTCCCCGCCGGTTGGGAGGTGATCTCCAACGGGCTGCGCAGCGATCGCATGCCGGCCGGCACGCCGTCGGCCGACGGCGTCTGGCGCTGGTCCGAAGCCGTGCCCGTACCCACTTACACCATGGTCATCGGCGCGGCGGACTTCGCTATCGGAAACGTTAATTCCTGCGCGCAGGGCGGCCGCAACGACCTTCGCCCCGCCGGCTGCGTTCCCATCAGCTACTGGGTGTTCCCGCAGGACAGCGCCAGCGGAGCCAGGATCTTCCGGCGGGCGGACCGGATGCTTGAGTACTACTCGCAGCGCTTCGGCGCGTTTCCCTACGAGAAACTCGCGCACGTGCAGTCGGCCACGCGCTTCGGCGGGATGGAGAACGTCGGCGCGATCTTCTACTCCGAGCAGGCCATCGCGCAGGGCCGGCTCGACGAAGGCACGGTCGCCCACGAAACCGCCCACCAGTGGTTCGGCGATGCCGTGACCGAAGCCGACTGGTCGCATCTCTGGCTGTCCGAGGGCTTCGCCACCTACTTCGGCATGCAGTTCTTCGAGCAGGCGGATGGCGAGGAGTCGTTCCGCCAGCGGCTCGCCGAGTCGCGCCAGGGATACTTCGAGTCCGATGTCACCGACCTCGCCATGGTGGACACCACAGCCGTGCCCGGCAACAACCTCTTCGCGCTCCTCAACGCCAACAGCTACAACAAGGGCGGGCAGGTCCTCCACATGCTCCGCGGGCTGCTCGGCGATGATGCCTTCTTCTCCGGCATCCGCCTCTACTTCCAACGCAACCTGAACCGCACGGCCCTGACACCCGACCTCCAGCGCGCGCTCGAAGAAGCTTCCGGTACCGACCTCGACTGGTTCTTCGAACAATGGGCGTACAGACCCGGCTACCCGATCTTCCGCGTTTCGCAACGCTGGGATGCGGCGGCGTCGGAAGCCGTCGTCACGGTCGAGCAGGTGCAGAAAGCAACGTGGCCGGCGTTCCGCATGCCGATGGAATTCGAGTTCGCGACCACGACCGGCGCCGTGCGCCGGAAAGCCGATGTCTCCGCCCGTCGCATCGAGCTCCGTTTCGCTCTGCCAGCGGCACCGACGGGCGTCACGCTCGACCCGGATGGCTGGGTGCTGAAGCAGATCGAGACGGGTTGAGCCGCGGCGATCCGCCAGGATCGTCGTACGCTCCATACCGATTCAGTCTTGACTGTGTCGCACCGTTGTCCGGCAATCCGGTCGGATCGGTTCTCGTCCGAAGACCTCTGCCGAGCCGCCTCGTACGACCTCGACGTGGTGACGGGAGGCAGTGGCTCTTCGAGCCGGCCCACCTCTTTTCCATTCGACGGCAATTTTTCCGCGTCCATCCTTCCCGGGCGGCTCCCGTGCCACTCCACCTTGCCCGCAAACCACGACATGGCAATGAATTGCGTGGGGTGAGCCGCAGAGAATGCTTCTTGCTCCCTGACGGTCAGCGGCCAGTTGTGCCGAATGCGCGTACGGCGTCGCGGCTGGTCCCGAACCGGTCCAGGGGATGTCATGAAGGCAAGGTACCTCAGCGTAGTACTGACGGCGGCGTTGCTGGCCGCGCAGGCGGCGGAAGCGCAGCAGTCGCGCCATTCAACCATGCGCACGCTGCCGGCCAGTGGTGGGTCGATCGCTCTCAGCGGCGGGGTGGGTGTCGGCTGGACGCGCCCAGCGTGTTCCTACTGCCGGCGGACGCTCGATGCCGGGCCGGTCATGTACCTCGAGGCGACCAGCCAGGTCAACCCTCGATTCGCGCTCGGCGGACAGGCCAACCTGTGGGCCAGAAACAGCGATGTCTTCGTGCTCATGGGAACGCTCGGCGTCGTGGCGCACATGTACCCGAATCCCGGGCGCCCGCTGTTCCTCAAGGCCGGACTGGGATACCTGACCTACCGCGCCTACGACAGCGACGGCGACCTCGTCTCCAACGGTCCTGCGCTGCAGCTGGGGGCCGGGTACCGGTTCCAGTTCTCGAACGGCCTGGCCATCACGAACTTCGCGAACCTGCTCACATCCCGTTTCGGCAAGCTTCGTTCGGATGAGGACGTGCTCGTCGAAAACATGGGTGTGACTTCGATCCAGCTCGGCATCGCGCTCAGCCGCTTCTGAGCCGAGGCTCGTGACTATCGCACGGTTTCCGATCCACGCGCTGTCCGGAGGTAACGGAATGTTTTCGCTGACCGGCAACCGGGCTCGGCTCGGAAGGCTCACCACGCTGGCCACGCTCGCGACATCCGTTGTCGCTTGCGACAACGCGCCCTTCTACCAGGATCCGGGCGATGCGAAGGGTTTCAGCCGCGCCTGGGCCGCGTGGACGCCCGGATCGACGGATACCTGCAGCAGGGAGATCCATCAGAGGTATTCCGTCGTCGGTCCCGATGGCCTTCTCTATCCGACCTGGCATCCGCCGATCGATTCCGAGACCGGTTGCCAGTTCGGCCATGAGCACGGACGGGATCCGCGCGGATCCGACGTGTACAAGGAAGTCGGTCCCATCCCCTTCGGCTACGCCAATCAGCAGCAGGACGTGTACGATCCGTACACATCACGACACGAGGATCACGTCGGGCACAAGGTCGAGTGGGAGAACGATGTGAAGCTGGACTTCAATGGCGCGGCTTCGGCCGTGCTCGAAGTCACCTGCGACGTGCTCGCCAAACTGCACCAGGGCACGCACTCGAAGGATGCGTTCACCAACAACCTGCACGAGCTGGTCTACCACATCCGGTGCACCGATGGCACCGCCATGTCCGTGACCGTCCTGACTCCCATCGGGACCGCGGGCGAGTTCGTATCCTCGTGCACGGGCGCGCACATCAAGGCGGGCACGCCCTCACCCGCGAATTCGCCTGATGGCGGCGGCCAGCGCCGCATTCCCGACCGCGCCTGCATCGACAGTCACATCCTGCGGGCCGGTACCGAGAACTCGAATTTCGGGGCGGGCCTGCACGAGAGCTGGGAAACCTCGAACAGCGTGAGGACCGCCGAGGGCCGGACGGTCGCCAGCTTCGATCCGTACTTCCAGGTCCAGTTCGCCAGCCGTTTCTACGATCCGTCCATGCCCGACAACACTGGCCGGCCCATCCTGTTGTGCTACGGAGTCAACGGCCTCAAGGCGCAGGGAAGCATGTGCCGCGACGCGACCGCGAACGGTCAGATCCAGGGCGTCGCCTACGATGACCCGCGCTCGCCCTTCAACGGCGTGCTGCGCTTCATCGACGTCAATTCCAACCGCATCAACAACGCCGATGGAGCGGAGTTCTGGTACTCCGACCCGATGGGCAAGCACGCTCAGAAGACGCCGTTTCCGGGGTCGATCCGACAGTACATCGCGGCCATCGACAACGGCGGACGCGTAGGCGGCGGACCGGTTCTCGGTCGTGACCGCAACTACGGCGGCGCCGGCGTACACGCGCCCAATTGATGCAGAAACGTGGGAGCCCGGTCTTCCGTGCTCCCACGTTCCGGCCGCCGAGGCTGCCTGCCGATCCGACGGCCCGTGCTTCTCTTCACAAGCACATGATCAACACCCCGCCCCGGCGAGGGTTCCTCGAACTGGCACGATCCCCGCCGCCACCCACTTTCCGCGACCCGCGTCCATGGTGTTGCTCTCGGCGTTCGCGCGCTGGGCCGCTCAGGCCTTCGCCGTCTTCGGCGGCTTTTCCGCCGACGCCATGATCCTCCTCTCCACGGCCTGCCGGATCCTCCTCTCAAACTCACCGCCGTCGCCGCCACGGCTTCCGCCGGCGCATGGAACTGGAGACGCGTGCGTCCCGTCCTCGGCACGCCGCCCGCCTCCGTCCGGTTGCGTGCCGTCCACCCGCACCGAACTGGCCTTCGCGCTCTTCGTGCTCCCCCGACCGCGGTCCTCGTCGCGTCGGAGCCGCCGTTCCCGGGCCGACTCGGTAGTCTGATGGTGCGATGAGTCGGGTCGACGGTCGTTGCGCAGGGCCGGTTCGCCGCTGTATCATACAAACGTATGAATAAGGGAGCCCCAACCCAGGACCGACTCATTGCCGCCGCGCGAGGCATCTTCACCCGCAAGGGTTTCGACGCCGCGTCCGTCCGCGAGATCACGCGCGAGGCCGGCGCCAATCTCGGCGCCATCACCTACCACTTCGGCTCGAAGCAGGCGCTCTACGATGCCGTCCTGGAGGACGCCTTCGCGCCGCTCTCCGCCGTACTGGAGCAGGCTCGTTTCGCGAAGGGTGCGCCTCCGCTGGATCGCATTGAGCGAATCGTGCGTGCAGTGTTCGAGAAGCTGGGGACCACTCCGGAGCTGCCGCTGCTGATCATTCAACAGGTGATCCGGCAGGGCGCGCTGCCGGCTCCGGCGACGCGTGCGCTCGGACAGGTCCTGGGTGTGCTGGTGCAGTTGATACGAGAGGGACAGGTGGACGGCACGATCCACGAGGGGGATGCGTTGCTTCTGGCGGTGAGCATCTGGTCGCAGCCGGTCTATTTCGGCCTGATCCGGCGGCTGGCGCCGGATCATCTGCTGAAGGCTCCGGGCGGCGTGCCGTCAATGAGCGCGATGGCGGACAATGCGGTCGGGTTCATCCGCCGCGGGCTGGCTCGCGCGGCGGAAGACTGAGGGAGGCGAGACGATGCGCGGACAGGCGTTGATACTGGCTGCAGTCGTTCTGATGGTCGGGCGGGCACGCGACGGGCGGGCGCAGACGCCGCCGGATTCAGCGGTGCTGACCCTGTCGCATCTGGTCGAGCGGTCGCGGGCGACGCATCCGATGGCGTTGGGGGCGCGAGCGGAGGGCGAGCGCGCGGCGGCGGCCGCGTCGGAGGTGCGGGCGACGCGCTATCCACGGCTTTCGATCGAGGGCGGCGGCACGCGGTTCCAGGAGCCGATGATCGTTGCGCCCTTGCACGGTTTCGACCCGACCGCGCCGCCCGGGTTCGACCGCACGCTTCTCCAGGGGAAGGCGGCCGCGAGTCTGTTGCTGTTCGACGGCGGGGCTCGTGGCTCGCGGATCGCGAGGTCCGCGGCCGGAGTGGACGCATCCGTGGCCAATGAGGCGCAGGCGGGCTCGGCGCTGATCGAGCGGGTGGTGCGCGCATACATCGGAGTTCGCTCGGCGCGCGAGCTTCTGGCGGCGCATCGCGCGCAGGTCGGGGCGCTGGAAGCCGAGCGCGCACGCGCCGGGCGGATGCTTCAGGCCGGCAGCGTTCCGCGGGTGAACGTGCTACGCGCGGACGCGGCGTTGAGCCGGGCCCGCGCGGAGGAGGCGGTGAGGCAGACGGGCCTGCATCTCCAGGAAACGGAGCTGGCGCGGTTGACCGGCGTGGGGCTCGACTCGATTCACGCGTCGGCCCTGGAGGCGCTCCGTCCGGTGGTGGAGCCGTTGGCGGACCGCGCGTCGTCGATCGAGTCTGCGTTGCGGTCGAATCCGGCAGTGTCGCGGTCGCGGGCGCAATGGGCGGCATCGCAGGCCGGGGAGCGCGAGGCGAGGGCCGCGTACTGGCCGACGATCTCCGTGAGCGGCAGTTACAACGACTTCGCCAGTGCGGCGGGCCACCATGTCGCCGAATGGCAGACGGGTCTGCAGGTATCGTGGGCGGTCTTCACGGCGGGTGCCCGTGGCGCCGCGACGCGCCGGGCGGCGGCGGAGAGCGAACTGGCGCGGCAGGCGGTGCAACAGGCCGAGTTGGACGTCGCGACCGAAGTCGATCGGGCGCTCGGCGATCTGTCAACGGCGCGCGCGCGCGTCGAAGCGCTGAAATCGGCAGTCGAGCAATTCTCGGCGGTTGTCGATGTCGAGACGCTCTCGCTCGAGGCGGGGGCGGGTGTTCAGACGGACTATCTGCGGGCTGTGTCGGATCTCCTCGAGTCCCGCGCGACCCTCTCTCAGGCCGAGGCCGCCGAAATCGAAGCGCGCCTCGCCCTGGCCCGATCGATGGGCGAGCTGGACGTGGCCTGGCTCGGCCGGAGCCTGGAGGTTTCCCGATGAGGCGGCGCACCCTTTTTCTCCTGTTGCTCGTGATCCTTGCGGTAGGCGCCTGGTACTTCCTCTCGCGCGGCGATGACGTCGCGGCCGGCGGCCTCAGCGCGTCCGGCACCGTCGAGGCGACGGAAGCGGACATCGGCTTTCAGGCGCCGGGCCGCATTCGGTCGATCGCGGTTCGCGAGGGCGACCGCATCGGGGCAGGCGATACTCTGGCGAGCCTGGACACGGAGGAAATCGAGGCCCGCATCGAAGCGGCCCAGGCGATGGCCTCGGCGGCTCGGGCGCAGCTCACCGAGTTGCAGCGCGGACCTCGCCGGGAGGAAATCGCGCAGGCCCGTGCCGGCGCGCTGGCGGCCGAAAGCCGGCTCGCCGATGCGCGCCGTGAGCTGGAACGGGCCCGAGTGCTGTTCGATGGCGGTGCGATCAGCCGCGAGGCCTTCGACCGCGCGCAGACGGCGGAGCAGATCGCGGCGGCGCAGTACGACCAGGCGAAGGAGCAGCTGATTGCACTGGAGACCGGGACGCGGCCGGAACGGATTGCCGCGGCGCGAGCCCAGCTCGAGCAGGCGGAAGCCACCGTGCGCCAGGCGCAGGTCACGCTGTCCAACGCGACGCTGGTCGCGCCGTTCGGTGGCGTGATCACGGTGCGTCACCGCGAGCCCGGCGAAGTGGTCGGCGCGGGAGTGCCGGTCGTGACCGTAATGAATCCGGACGATCGCTGGGTCCGCATCTACGTCCGCGAGGATGCGATCGGCCGCATCGCGGTCGGCTCGCAGGCCGGAATCACCGCCGACAGCGATCCGGCTCACGTCTACGCCGGCATTGTCACGTACATCTCGGGCGAAGCGGAGTTCACGCCGCGCAACGTGCAGACGACCGAGGAGCGGGTGAAACTCGTGTACGCCGTCAAGGTCCGGATCACGGGCGATCCCGCGCAGGACCTGAAGGCGGGAATGCCCGCCGACGTGCGATTGCGGGTTGGAGGCGCGAGCGAATGAACGAGGTCACGGCCGCGGGCGGAATGGCGGCCCCGGCGATCTCGCTGCGCGGACTGACCCGCAGGTTCGGCGAACTCACGGCGGTCGATAGTCTCTCGCTGGATGTGGCGCCGGGCGAGCTGTTCGGCCTCGTCGGACCGGATGGCGCGGGCAAGACGACGACGCTACGCATGCTCGCGGGCGTGCTCCGCCCGACGGCCGGTGACGCCATCGTCGGCGGCATCAGTGTCGTGCGCGACCCCGAGGGCGTCAAGCGGCGCATCGCCTACATGTCCCAGCGCTTCGGCCTCTACACGGATCTGACGGTCCGCGAGAACATCGATTTCTACGCCGACCTCTACCTGGTTCCGTCCGGCGAACGGCAAACGCGCATCGAGCGGCTCTACAGGTTCTCGAATCTCGGTGACTTCGAGGACCGCCTCGCTGGCAAGCTCTCGGGCGGCATGAAGCAGAAGCTGTCGCTTTGCTGCGCGCTGATCCACCAGCCGGAGATCCTGCTGCTCGACGAACCGACGTTCGGCGTGGATCCGATCTCGCGGCGCGACCTCTGGCTGATCCTCCACGAGATGGTCGGGCAGGGCGTGACCGTCTTTGTCTCGACCGCCTACATGGACGAAGCCGAGCGGTGCGATCACGTCGCACTGCTCGACAGCGGGAAGATCGTCGCGCTGGACCGGCCCGCCGCCCTGCAGTCCGGACTCGAGGGCGAGATGATGGCCGTCCGTGCTTCCGATCCGCGCGCCGCGCTGGACGTGCTGCGCGCGACGACGGCTGTTCGTCGCGTGGCGATCTTCGGTGACCAGGTCCACGTCACGCTCGATTCGAAGATCCGTGACTGGCCCGCCGTCCAGGCGGCGCTCCGCGGAGCCGGCCTTGACGTCCTCTCCGTCACGGATGTCGAGCCGTCTCTCGAGGATGTTTTCATCCAGCGGGTTTCCGGGCGCCGCGCGGGCGTCGCGTGAGCACCGCCGTCGATGTGCGCGAGATCACGCGCAAGTTCGGTGACTTCACGGCCGTGGATCACGTAACGTTCGATGTCGCCGAGGGTGAGATCTTCGGTTTCCTCGGCCCGAACGGCGCCGGCAAGACCACGACGATCAAAATGCTGACCGGTCTGCTCGCACCGACTTCGGGCGACGGGAAGGTCGTCGGCCTCGACATCCGGAGGGAGGCCGAGTCGATCAAGCGGCGGATCGGCTACATGTCGCAGCTCTTCTCGCTGTATGGCGAGTTGAGCGTGGACGAGAATATCGCCTTCTTCGCCGGCCTCTACGAGGTATCGGGCGAGCGCCTCGCCGAACGGCGCGACTGGGTCCTGCGCATGGCCGGCCTCACCGAACAGCGGCGCCGGATGACCGCCGAACTTCCACTCGGCTGGAAGCAGCGGCTCGCCCTGGGCTGTGCCGTGCTCCACGAGCCGGACATCCTGTTCCTCGACGAGCCGACGTCCGGTGTGGATCCCATTTCGCGACGCAACTTCTGGGACCTCATTTACTCTCTCGCCGATCGCGGCACCACCATCTTCGTGAGCACGCACTACATGGAGGAGGCCGAGTACTGCAACCGGCTGGCCCTCATGAATCGCGGCCGCCTCATCGCGCTGGATCGCCCGGCGGACCTGCGTGCGCGCATGATCGAGCCCATTCTCGAGATCCGCACCGACAACGGCCCCGCCGCAGCGCAGGCGCTGCAGACCGCGCCCGGCGTCATCGAGGCGGCCATGTTCGGTCGGGCCGTTCACGTCGTGGTCGAAGATGGGAGCGCGGCACTCGCCGCGCTTCCAGCGTTCCTTGCCGACCGTTCGATCGCCTGCAGCAGCATCGAGCCGGTCCGGCCTTCGCTCGAGGACGTCTTCGTCTCGCTGGTCCGCCACGAGGGCGGGGCATTGATCGGATGAGGACACTCAGCCTGCGGCGAGCGATCGCCATGGCCCGCAAGGAAGTCATCCAGCTACGCCGTGACCCGCGCAGCCTCGGCATGGCCTTCGTCGTGCCCGCGGCCATGATCGTGTTCTTCGGCTACGCCATCAGCTTCGATGTGAAGGACATCCACCTCGCCGTGCTGGACCAGGACAACACCCGGCGCAGCGCCCAGCTCGTCGATGCCTTCGAAGCGTCAGGCTGGTTCCGCGTGACCGACCGGCTCGGCTCGTACGACCAGGTCGAGCCGCAGCTCCAGCGCGGGACGGCCCGCATCGTGGTCACGATCCCGCCGGGATTCCAGCGGGATCTCGCCGCGGGCAGGCCGGCCCCGGTTCAGGCTCTCGTGGACGGCGCGGACGCGAACACCGCGGCGATCGCGTTGAACTACGCGAACGCCATCGCCAGCTCCTGGTCGGCGCGCGTCGTGCTTCGAACGACGAGCCCGCTCGCTCCGGTGGAGGCGCGCAGCCGCGTCTGGTACAACGAGACGCTGCGCAGCAGCAACATGATCGTTCCCGGCCTGGTCGCGGTGATCATGATGATCATCTCGGCCATGCTGACCGCGTTGACGATCGCGCGCGAATGGGAGCGTGGAACGATGGAGCAGCTGGCTTCGACACCGGTCCACCGGGTCGAGGTGATCCTCGGAAAGCTCGCGCCTTACGTGGTGATCGGGCTGATCGACGTGTCGGCCGCCATCCTCATCGGCCGGCTCGTATTCCACGTTCCGTTCCGCGGTAACGCGTTGCTGCTCTTCGTCATGGCGACGCTCTTCCTGCTGGGCGCGCTGGGCCTCGGCATTTTCATCAGCGCGGCCCTCAAGTCGCAGCTGCTCGCAACGCAGGTCGCCATGATGGCGACGTTCCTGCCTTCGATCATCCTGTCCGGGCTGATGTTCGACATCGCCAGTATGCCCCTCGTGTTGCGTATCGTGTCGAACGTCGTGCCCGCGAAGTACTTCATCGTCGTGCTGCGCGGCGTCTTCCTGAAGGGCGTCGGCCTGAGCATCCTGTGGGCGCAGGGCGTAGCCATGGTCATCTTCGCGACCGTCGGACTGGGCCTGGCCGTGCGCGCGTTCCGCAAGGAGATCGCGTGATCGGCGGACTGAACGCGGGCCGGCTGCGCCAGATGATGGGCAAGGAGCTGCGCCAGATGCTGCGCGATCCGCGCTCGCGGCTCATGCTGTTCGTGTCGCCCATCATCCAGCTCGTGATGTTCGGCTACGCAGTCAACACGGATGTGCGCAACGCCGCGACCTTCGTCGTGGACCACGATCACTCGGCCGAATCGCGGCAGCTCATCTCGTCGCTCACGGCATCAGGCTACTTCCGGCTGATCGGGCAGGGTGAGCGCCCGGCCGAAATGGTCGATGCCCTCGACCATGGCCGTGCCCTGATGGGAGTCGAGATCCCCCGGGGATTCGCCGCCGGGATCATCAGCGGCGGCCGGGCCCGCGTCCAGATTCTGGTCGATGGCAGCACCGCGAACACGGCCAACGTCGCCCTCGGCTACGCAACGCAGATCGTGGCCCGGTTCGGCCAGCAACAGCGCGCGAACGTGGTCACCGACTCGCGCACCACGATGCCGGCAGGCGTCGATTTCCGCGCCCGGGCCTGGTACAACGCGAACCTCGAGAGCCGCGTCTATAACGTGCCGGCCGTCATCGGCACCATCATGCTGATGATGGCCCTGCTGCTGACCGCGCTCGGCGTGGTGCGCGAGCGGGAGATCGGTACGCTGGAGCAGCTCATGGTCAGTCCGCTCAAGCCGGCGGAGCTGATCCTCGGCAAGACCCTGCCCGTCGCTCTCGTCGCGTTCGTGCAGCTGACGCTCATCACGGCGGTCGCCCTGCTGTGGTTCGGTATCCCGTTCCGCGGCAGCTACTTCGTGCTGTTCGTGTCCAGCCTGTTCTACATCATGTCGGGCCTGGGAGCCGGTCTCCTCATCTCGACCGTTTCGAATACGCAGCAGGAAGCATTCATGTCGATGTTCTTCTTCCTGCTGCCCGCGATCATGCTGTCGGGATTCATGTTCCCGATCGAGAACATGCCGGAGGCCCTGCAGTTCATCACCCTGGCGAATCCGCTGAGGCACTACCTGGTGATCGTGCGGGCCGTGTTCCTGAAGGGAGCCGGCTGGAGGATCCTCGCCCCGGAGATCCTGACGCTGCTGGGTCTGGGTGTGGCGGTCCTGGTCTTTTCTGCCACGCGCTTCCGCAAGACGACGAGCTGACGGCCGGGCTCGTGCCGCGCGTCCCTGTGGCGAGCCTCCCGAGTGGACAAGGCTGTGCGCCAGGACACGACGCGCCGAATCGCTCGATCGGGTTCAGCTGCACGGCGAGCACATGCTCATCAACATCGGGCCACAGCATCCTGCGACGCACGGAGTGCTGCGCCTGGTGCTCGAGCAGCTCCCGGTGTCGTGACTCTCGATGTGCGCCAACGGGTTTCGCTACTCGAGCATCGTGGGCTGGCCGGGGTCGTGCGCCGGGCGCACGTGGGCGTGACGCATGATGGCCCGGGCGCAGGTGTTCCAGCGCAGGATCGCCGAATCGTTGCCCGCCGGGCGCAGCGCTTCGGCCTTCTCGTACCAGCCCATGGCCTGGCGCAGCCAGTCGTAGGCGATCGGGCCATCGCCCGTCGCGTTGCGCTGCAGGTGCAGCCCGGCCTGGCGCTCACAGATGATGCCGGCGTAGTAGGCGCGCTGGTATTCGCCCTTCAGGCGAGGCAGCAGGGCGCGCGCATCCTTGGAGGTCGCGCCGCGCACGCCGCTGAACTGGTCGGTCAGCGAGAGCAGCAGGTTGACCAGCGCCTCCTGGTTGTCGGCGTCCGTCTCCAGGATGTCGAGGCAGATGCTCTCCGCCTCCCACGGCTCGTTGAGGAGGCGGTAGCGTTCCACTTTCTCGAGGGCCGCCGTGATGCCCTCCGGCGATATCTTCTTCAGCTCGAACTTCATGTTGGCCTCGATCCGGCTTGGCTCTTCGGCCGGCCCCGTACCAGCTGCACGAGTTTCGACAGCGGATCGTACGACCGGTCGACGACGCGCTCCTTGAGCGGAATGATCGCGTTATCCGTGATCGTGATGTTTTCCGGGCAGACCTTGGTGCAGCATTTCGTGATGTTGCACAACCCGACGCCGTGGTCCTTGCGGAGGGCCTCGAGCCGGTCGGCCGTGTCCAGCGGATGCATCTCGAGGGCGGCCGTGTACACGAGGAACCGCGGGCCGATGAACTCGTCGTGCATGTGGTGTTCACGCAGGACGTGGCAAACGTCCTGGCAGAGGTAGCACTCGATGCATTTCCGGAACTCCATGACGCGGTCGACATCCTGCTGGTCCATCCGCCATGTGCCATCGGGCGCGTCGGGCTTGCGTGGCGAGAACGGTTCGATGCCCTTCTTGACCTCGTAATTCCACGAGACGTCGGTGACCAGATCCCGGATGAGGGGGAAGGCCTTCATCGGCTCGACCGTGACCGGCTTCGCCGTCGGCAGGTCGCTCATCCGCGTCATGCACATCAGCCGCGGCATGCCGTTGATTTCGGCCGAACAGGACCCGCACTTGCCGGCCTTGCAGTTCCAGCGGATGGCGAGATCGTTGGCCTGCTGCGCCTGGATGTCGTGCATCGCGTCGAGGACGACCATGCCTTCGCCGACATCGGTCGTGTACTCGCGGAAATCTCCGCCGCCCGCGTCACCGCGCCAGACCCGGAACGTCACCTTCGCCATACTATTTCTGCTCCTCGATGATCTTCTCGAGATCCGGCCGCAGCGCGACGGTCGGCTCGCGGCGGACCTGCATCGTCCCGTCCGGCGCCCGGTTGATGACCAGGTTGTACTTGCCCCACTCGGCGTCCCTGGCCGGATGATCCTCGCGAAAATGGGCGCCGCGGCTCTCCTCGCGCTGCAGGGCGGCCAGCGTCACGGCTTCCGCGACCGTCAGGAGGTTGCCCAGGTCGAGGGCCGTGTGCCAGCCCGGGTTGTACTCGCGATTGCCGTACACGGCGACGCGACGCGCGCGTTCGCGCAGCTGCGCGATGACCTCGAGGGCTTCGCGCATGTCGGTCTCGTTGCGAACGATGCCGACCAGATCCTGCATCCGGCCCTGCAGCTCGTGTTGTATCGCAAACGGTCCCTCGGCGCCAGGCGAATCGGCGCGCTCGAATGGTTCGAGCGCGCCCTTCGCGGCCGCCTCCGCCCGGGCCTCGTCGATACGCACCTCGCCGTTGTCGCGGGCGAACAACGCGGCGTGCTCGCCCGCACGCTTGCCGAACACGAGAAGGTCGGACAGCGAGTTTCCACCCAACCGGTTGGCGCCGTGCAGGCCCGCGGCGCACTCGCCCGCCGCGAACAGGCCGGGTACTGCCGACATCTGCGTGTCCGCGTCAACACGAACGCCGCCCATCGCGTAGTGCGTCGTCGGCCCGACCTCCATCGGCTCCTTCGTGATGTCGATCTGCGCGAGCGCCTTGAACTGGTGGTACATGGCCGGCAGCTTGCGCCGGATGTGCTCCTCGCCTTTCGGCAGCCGCTTCGTGATCCACGCGATGTCGAGGAACACGCCGCCGTGCGGGCTGCCCCGCCCTTCGCGGATCTCCTTCACGATCTTGCGCGCGACGTGGTCCCGCGTCAGCAGCTCGGGCGGCCGCCTCGCCTCGCGATCCCCCTGCGTGTAGCGCCAGCCCTCCTCTTCGGTGTCCGCGGTCTGATCCGTGTACAGCGGTGGGATGTCGTCGAACATGAAGCGCCGGCCTTCGCTGTTGCGCAGGATGCCGCCTTCGCCGCGCACGCCTTCCGTGACGAGGATCCCGCGGACGCTCGGCGGCCAGACCATGCCGGTCGGATGGAACTGCACGAACTCCATGTCGATCAGTTCGGCGCCGGCGTTCCAGGCGAGGGATGGGCCATCGCCGGTGTATTCCCAGCTGTTGCTCGTGATGCGGAAGGCGCGGCCGATGCCGCCGGTCGCGAGGACGACCGCCCTGGCCGTGAACAGGATGAAACGGCCGCGTTCGCGATCGTAGCCGAAGGCGCCGGCGATGCGTCCATCATCGTGCAGCAGCGTCAGCACCGTGCATTCCATGTGGAACGTGATGCCGCGGTGGATGCCGTGGTCCTGCAGAGTGCGGATCATCTCGAGGCCGGTGCGGTCGCCGACGTGGGCGAGCCGCGGGTAGGCGTGGCCGCCGAAGTTGCGCTGCAGGATGCGGCCGTCGCTGGTGCGGTCGAACAGGGCGCCCCAGGCTTCGAGCTCGCGCACGCGGTCCGGCGCCTCCCTCGCGTGCAGCTCGGCCATGCGCCAGTTGTTGACGTACTGGCCGCCGCGCATGGTGTCGGCGAAATGGACCCTCCAGCTGTCGCGTTCATCGACGTTGGCGAGCGCGGCGGCGACGCCGCCTTCGGCCATGACCGTGTGGGCCTTGCCGAGCAGCGACTTGCAGACGACGCCGACGCGGACGCCGGCGGCTGACGCCTCGATGGCGGCGCGCAGGCCGGCGCCGCCGGCGCCGACGATGAGGACATCGTACTCATGAGTCGTCCAGCCCGGCATCAGAGGATCCTCCAGTCGGTCCAGATCCCCATCGAGCAGAGCCGCACGTAAACGTCGGAGAACATCACCCAGAACAGGCTCATCCACGCGAAGAGCATGTGCCGGCGATTGAGAGCGCTGACGCAGAAGTAGCCCTTTGCCCGGACCGGCGTCTTCGAGATCTGCGTGAGTCGGCCGCCGATCAGGTGGCGCAGCGAATGGCAGCCCAGAGTGTAGGCGCCGAGAAAGACGACGTTGAGGGTGAGGACCAACGTGCCCGCGCCGATGCCGAAACGGGTGGCGCCCGTCCCATCGTCGAACCACATCGCCTTCCATGCATCGCTGGCCAGGATGACGAGAAAGATGAGCGCGAAGTAGAGAAAGTAGCGGTGGACGTTCTGGATGATCAGCGGGAACGAGCGTTCGCCGAGGTACTTCTTGCGCGGCTCACCGACGGTACACGAGGGCGGGTCGGCCCAGAAGGCCTTGTAGTAGGCGCCGCGGTAGTAGTATCACGTGAGCCGGAACCCTGCGGGCGCCCACAGGATGAACATGGCGGGCGAGAAGGGCAGGGCTGCGGGCCACCAGGCCGGCTTCGGCCCGAACCACGCGTGCGGGCTTTCGCCGAAGATCTCCGGCGAATAGAAGGGAGACAGGTAGTTGCCGAAATGGTAGTGGTCTCCCTGCAGCGCCGCCCATGTGGCATAGACGATGAAGGACGCCAGGCCGATGAAAACGACCAGCGGTTGAACCCACCAGAAATCGCGGCGCGCGGTCTCGCCGAAGCCGCGCTCCGGAAGCGATACGACAGCCTGGGGCATCGTTGTCTCCGTTCAGCCGGGCCAGAGCGCCCCGAAGATGGGGCGACCACCGGGGGCTCGCAACGTCGCGCGTGTGCTCACGCGCACGAGCACGTCGTGCACTCGCCCGATTCAAGGCCGGCCTGATCCGTTCCGAACCTTTCACACGTACGCGGTTCCGCCGCTGCCTGCGTCCCGGAGGCAGCCCGGCAGGGACCGCGTCGTGCAGGATTGGGATGTCCTGCCGCTGCACCGGGAGCCGCGTCGCCCGACGTGGCCGCTGGGCGGCGGGCTTGCGTGGAACGCGAAAGGCCCGTTTCGCATCGTGAATCCAGGCGACAACTCGTGAGTGATGTCCTGGTCGGTGGACTGGCGCACGGCTGGGTCGCGGCGATCCGTTCGAGCCTGCACGGCGTCAACGTGCACGTCGCCGATACGGGAGCGCAGGTCCTCGAACGACTCGCCGCCCGGCCATGCAGCCTTCTCATTCTCGATCACTCGCTGCCCGATCTCTCCGCACCCGATGTCGTCCGGCGGCTGACCGAGGGCGCGAGCGCCTCTTCGATTCCCGTACTCTACTGCGCGAAGTCCGACATCCGGTCCAACGGCGAGCGCTCGCGCATCGAGCGCCTCGGCGTAAGGCATTTCCTGCACCATCCGTTCGAGACCGAGGAGCTGATCCGCACCATCTCCGATCTCATGACGGGGGTCTCGAACGGCGCAAGCGGACGCGTGGTCCGTCCGAATCCGCCGGAACGCTTCATCGAGGGTCTGTCGGCGTCGCCGGTGGAGCCGGCCGGCGAAACGGAGAGGCTCGCCGGAAGTCTGGCTCGACGGCTGGACGTGCTGGATCGAGCGGCGGTCGCGCTGCTCGAGGGCGCCCTGGACACGGAGCCACAGCACCGGGCGCGCCGCGAGGCCGCGGATCTCGCCGCATTCCTGGTGTCGCTCGGCCGCCTCGACGCCGCGCGCCTCGCCCGCGATCTCGAGATGCTGCTCGATCTGCCGAACGGCCGTATCGACACGTTGCGTGTGAGCCAGATCGTCGTCGCACTGAGGACGGAGCTCGACCGACCCGTCGCCACGGCGGAGTCGGCCGGCATCGGCGACACACGGCCGTTGCTCGTCGTACTCGACGGTGAAGCCGGCTTCCGCGACAGCGTCGCGCTCGAGGCCGAAGCGCGCGGACTCCGATTCCGATTCGCGAGCAACGCGGACGGGCTGCGCGAGCTGATGCGTGACGAGCGCCCGGCGGTCGTCCTGATCGACCTCGACAGCGCATCGGAGCGCCTCGACGGTTTCGGCCTGACCGCCGAGCTGGTCCAGCACGACCCGCCCGTACCCGTTCTGGTCACAACCGCCACCGCGAGTCTCGGCAACCGCATTGCCGCGGCCAGGGCCGGCGGTCACAGCTTCCTGCGCAAGCCCCTTTCATCCGCCGCCATCGTGGATGCCGCGATCGGCGCGATCCGAAGGAGCGACACGGCCGGCTGCCGCGTGCTTTGCGTCGATGACGATGACTGGACGGTCGCGAGCCTGCGCGAACGTCTCGAACCGCTCCGCATTGACGTCACCGGTCTGAATGACGCGCGTCGCTTCCTGCAGACGATGGATGCCGTGAGACCTGACGTCGTGCTGCTCGACATCGACACCCGCCATCACAGCGGCCTGGAACTGTGTCGCGTCCTGCGCGGTGATGAACGGTGGGTCGGCACACCCGTCATGATCCTCGGCGATGGCGCGGACGCCGCTGCGATGCACCTCGCGTTCCTGGCCGGGGCCGACGATTTCGTGCCCAAGCCGATCCTCTCCGCGGAGATCACGATCCGCATTGCGAACCGGCTCGAACGTGTGCGCATGACTCGCCTGCAGGCCGGTGCGGATCCACTCACCGGGCTGTCCACGCGGAGCCGGGCGGACGAGGCGCTCCAGTCGTTGCTCCGCCTGGCGGCGAGGGATCGCAAAGCGTTCAGTCTGGCGTCGATCAACATCGACGGGCTTCGTGAAGTCAACGAAACCTGCGGACCGGCGACCGGCGACGCGGTGTTGCGCAGGCTGGCGAGGCTACTGCGGAACTCCTTCCGGGTCGAGGATGTGGTCGCCCGGGCTGGCGGCGACCAACTGGTCCTCGGCGCCTTCGGACTCGAGAAGGACGATTGCGTCAGGCGCCTGCGGCTGGTGGCCGAGCGCTTCCGCGCGGAGACCTTCCGCAGTGGCGAGACGGAAATCCACGCGACGTTCTCCGCTGGGGTCAGCGCCCTGCACAACGACGGCCACGACCTTGCCGCGCTCAACCACGCGGCGGAGGACACGCTTTCGTACGCGAAGTCCCTCGGCCGTGGAACGACGCTGCCCGCGGGCTGGTCACCGGCCCGGTCCACGCCGACGGAAGTGATCGATGTCGCTCTCGTCGAACGCGACGCGCCTCTCGGCGGGCTGCTGATCCACGCCTTCGAGCAGCAGGGCCGCTCGACCGCCTGGTTCAAGGACGCCGGCGAAGCGATCGATGCGCTGTGCGGGCCCTACCCGAAGTTGCGGGCCCGGGCGATCCTGCTCGAGGTCGACCTGCCGGGCCGGGACGGGTTCGCGGTGCTGCGCGCGCTCGGGCGTGACGATGTTCTGGCGAGATCCCGCGTCATCATGCTCACGGCGAGGGCCAACGAGCCCGAAGTCATGAAGGCGTTCGAGCTGGGCGCCTGTGATCACATTGCCAAACCGTTCAGTGTTCAGATCCTGCTCCAGCGCGTGGCCCGGGCGATTCACGGATGAGCGGCGCGCTGCTGATCGGTGCCCTGCGCGCCATCGAGTTCATGCTCGGCCTCTGCCTCGCCATCCTGTTCGGCAGCGGAGTCCGGGTCGCCGTGCGCACGAAGCGGAGCCGGCCCCGTCTCGAGCGCGGGTATCGTCTTCTTTACGAGCTGATCCATCCGGCCGGCGACCGCACGGCGGCTGCCGATGAGACGCTTGTCGCGTGCCTGCGTGCGATGTCTCGGTCGATGCAGGAGGAGCTGATCCTGCCACTCGGTCGCAATCTGGAGAGTTCCGCCAGTGCGCCGCTTCGCCGGATCGCGAGGGACATCGGGCTCCTCGGGCGGGCGGAACGGTTGTGCCGCAGCCGTTTCTGGGAAAGACGGCTGCGTGGCGCGCGGACCCTGTGCGCGCTCCATGCCGGAGACACCGTGATGCCCCGGCTGCTGCGTGATCCCCACGCGGCCGTCCGGGCGCAGGCCGCGGAATGGGCCGCCGCGAATCCATTCGAGGGCGTCGTGCCCGGTCTGCTCGAGATGGCCGCCGACCACACGATGCTGTCTCGATTCACGGCACAGGACGCGTTGTTGCGGCTGGGTTGGATCGCGACGGAACCGCTCGCGAAGTACCTCGAGGAACACCGGGACGAAGAAGTGGAAGCCGTGCTCGGCGTCGCGGCGGCGCTACCGCATCCGGCGTTCACGGCGGCGGCGATCCTGCACTGCGACAGCAGGAATCCGGGCGTCCGCACCCGGGCGATCGAGCTGCTGGGCGCAGTCGGCGGCGCCGAGGGCGCGACCCACGTCGCGCGTCACCTCGAGGATGCCGACGCAGACGTCCGCGCGGCCGCTGTCATCGCGTTGGGCCGGATCGGGCACTGGCCGCGGGCCAACGCGATTGCGGAGCGGATGCGGGACACGTCGTGGAACGTCCGCCGGGCGGCCGGTCTGGCCCTTCGTGCTCTCGGCAGTCCCGGCGTGCTCATGCTTCGCCGAATGACGGGCGACCGTAACGCATTCGCGGCGGACATGGCGAGGCAGGTTCTCGACCTGCCCGCGGGGGTGGACGAGGTCGTCGCATGAACTGGGTCGAGATTGCGCGCGCCGCCATCGATGGGCTCGAGATCGTCGCGATCGGTTTCTTCGTCGCGCTCAACGGCTGGTACCTGTTGCTGCTGGTCGCGAGCGCGTTCGAAATGCGGCAGAACCGGCTGCTCCACGACGGCGAGTCGAGCCGCCGGTTGCTCGTGTCGCCGCTCGCCCCGCGCATCAGCGTGATCGCGCCCGCGTACAACGAGGAGGCCACGATTGCCGAGAGCCTGAGGGCGCTGTTCGGACTGCACTACCCGAATATCGAGGTCGTGCTGACGAACGACGGGTCGAAGGATCGGACACTCGCCGTGCTGCAGCGCGAATTCGATCTCGTCCCGATTCACTGCATCTACCGCCGGTCGATCGCGACGGCGCGGGTTCGCGGGCTGTACAGGACGCGCATGTACCCCAACCTCATCGTGGTGGAC
>Ga0326597_10003469_pt1 | contig 22732 bp, 21 predicted proteins | sample RVTome_12_FD_203789 | JGI IMG/M metagenome (GOLD analysis project Ga0326597, IMG submission 203789) | Soil microbial communities from uranium-contaminated site in the Upper Colorado River Basin, Wyoming, United States - RVT100D185 | ecosystem: Environmental > Terrestrial > Soil > Contaminated >...
GCCTGCGCAGCCGAGCATGATTCAGCAAGTCGGATCCCGCCTCGGGAAGGCAGCGGGAAGGGAATCAGATGAAGTTCCGGTCGAGACACACGATGCTGGGCGCCGTCGGCACCACCGCCGTCGCCTGGCTCGCAAGCGTGGTGCTGGTCGGGGGCCAGGCCCCCCCCATGGCCGAAGAGGTCTTCACGAACATCCAGGTGCTCAAGGGTATTTCCGTGAGCGAGTTCTTGGGGACGATGTCGTTTTTCGCGTCGGCGACCGGTCTCAACTGCTCGGACTGCCACTCCGACGCAAGCGGCGGCAGCTGGGCTCGGTACGCCGACGACGTCCCGCGAAAGCAGAGGGCGCGCCAGATGGTCGTCATGATGAACACCATCAATCGCACCAACTTCGGCGGACGTCAGGTGGTGACGTGCGAAACCTGCCATCGCGGCAATTCCACGCCCTCCGTCCTGCCGAGCATCCTGAGGTTGTACGGCGAGCCGCCTCCCGATGAGCCGGGCGACCCGTTTCCGCAGGCTCCCGGGCAGCCGCTCCCCGATCAGGTGCTCGACCGCTACCTCGAAGCGCTTGGCGGGGTCCAACGTCTTGCCGGCATCACCAGCTTCGTCGCCAAGGGTACCCAAATCGGATTCGATGACGCGGACACCGTCCCGATGGATATGTATGCGCGTGCCCCGGGTCAGCAGACCACCATCGTCCACACGCTCTACGGAGACCGGACCACCGTCGTCGACGGCCGCTCGGCGTGGGTGGCGGCGCCAGACGCCGAGAAGCCGGTGCCGCTTCTGACGTTCACCGGGCTGGAACTCGAGGGAGTGAACCTTGAAGCCCAATTACTGTTTCCAGCCCGCATCAAGGAACTGTTGACCGACGTGCGGGTGGGCTGGCCAATCCTGATCGATGATCGTGAAGTGCAGCCTGTCCAGGGCGTCACTCCTGGCGGGGTCGTCGTCACACTGTGCTTCGACACCGAGACGGGGCTGCTGAATCGGTTCGTGCGCGTCTGGGCCTCACCAGTCGGGCCGTTGCGCTCGCAGCTTGACTTCAGCAACTATCGTGCTGTCTCCGGCGTCCAGATGCCGTTCCAGTGGACCGTGACGTGGCTGGGCGGACGATCGCACTACGTGGTGACTGAGGTGGAGCCGAACGTGACGATCGAGGAGGCCAGGTTCGCCCGGCCTGCCCCGTCGGTACCGCCCCGATAGGCGCCCGCGCGTCGTCGCTTCTCACGAGAGCGCGGAGCGAAGGAAAGAGGTGTCCTGTGAACGTTGTGAAAGTAAGGATATTCGGTGTTCTTCTCGTGGCTGCGAGCGTGCTGCTGGTATCGGCGCCGCTCGGGGCACACCACGGCGGAGCGAGCTTCGATACGGAGCGGGAACTGACGCTCAAGGGGACCGTCACCGAGTGGATCTGGTCCAATCCCCACTGTTTCCTCAAGTTCGACGCAATGGACGAGACTGGCACCGTCAGAAACTGGGTGACCGAGGTGCAGAATCCTACCGACATGACCGCGCGCGGCTGGGCGCGGAGGTCGTTCAAGGTCGGAGATGCTGTCACCGTCGTGCTGCAGCCGGTCAAGAACGGCGCGCCGGTCGGCCGCATCAGATCGGTCTTGCTTACCAGCGGTCAGACGCTCAACGCAAATGGGCCACCCGGCGCCGCGGGGCCTGGTTAGCTCAGGTCGACATTCCCAAACCCCTCGTCGCAAAGACGTATCGCGCGCGTCCTGTTCATCCGGTTTCGTTGGAGATCCCGAACCATGCTGACACGCCTCGTCTCGCTGATCGCCCCGCTGACCGTGATCGTCCTGTCGACCGGCGCATTCGCGCAGGCGCAAACGCTGCCCTGGAACAACCCGGGCCTGGCGCCCGATCCAGCGCAGGCAACGGTCGAGGCGGGGCCGGCTCCTCGCCGCGACCTGACCGGGCTCTGGGCTGCGGGTCGTGGGGGCATCGGCGCGAGGGGACACGAGACGGCGCCGCTCACGCCGTGGGGTGAGGAAGTAAGCAAGACGCACCGGTCCGGCGACGGGATCAGAATGGTCCCCATCGAGCAGATCAATGACCCGCTGTCGGTCATGGCCGATCCTGCGGGGTTCCCGCGGACGCTGCTGTTCGAGTTACGGCCGTTTCAGGTGGTGCAGACCGAGAACCAGGTACTGATGCTCTACATGTTCGAGAAGCGGTGGCGTGTGATCTGGACGGATGGCCGGGAGCTTCCCGTGGACCCGGATCCGCGCTGGTATGGCTACTCGGTCGGCCGGTGGGAGGATGACTCTACGTTCGTCGTGGAGACGGTGGGGATGGATGACAGAACGTGGCTCGACAACGCGGGTAGCCCGCACAGCGAGGACATGCGGGTGGAAGAACGCTACCACCGCGTCAACCGGACCACCATGGAGCTGACCGTGACGATCGACGACCCGACGACCTACACGACGGCCTGGACGCCCCGCGACAAACTGCCGCTGCGACTGCTGCCGCCCGACACCGATCTGATGGAAATGATTCCTTCCGCGTCGGAGGCGGCACGGTACCGAGAGAACATGGGCGTCGGGAACTAAATTAGACAGTCTCTCGTAGGTCGAAGGTCAAAAGGACCTACGCGTTTCTGTTCAGCTGGTCGTCCACACGTATTTCGCCCACGTCGATCAGCTGCGCCGCGGCCGTGATCGTGTGAGATCTAATCTATAAGGGAGGTTCTGAATGAACATTCGGCTCTGTCGTTCGCTGATCGGGTCGGCGGCCTGGGTGGCGCTCCTCTTCCCGTCGCCCGTGGCCGGGCAGGGGCAGGCGGGGGGTGCCCCGGACTCGGTGTGTCCGGATGATAATCACGCGGCGTTTCACGCGTGCGCGGTCGAAGCGGCGACGAACTTCGATCCTCCTCGAGCCCCGGACGGCACACCCGACTTCAGTGGATACTGGCGTCGGCGCGTGGCCGCGTTCGAGGATTTCGAAGCACATCCCAGGAACCCGGACGATAGCGGCGGCCCAAGTGTCGTGGTGGACCCGGCCGACGGGAAGGTGCCGATACAGCCCTGGGCGGACCAGCGGCGAAGAGAGAACGCGGAGAAATACGTGCATCACAACGCGGCCTGCCTGCTGGCGGGCGGGCCCGGCACGATGTACATGGCGAACATCTACCAGTTCTTGCCGACTCCTGATTACTTCGTGGTCATCGGTGAAGGCCTGTCCGCTCACCCCTTTCGCATCATCCCGGTGAAGCCCCTCTCGCATGTCGGCCCGAAGATCAGCCTCTGGCAGGGAGACCCGCTCGGCCGCTGGGAGGGCAACACGCTCGTGATCGACACGGCAAACCACAATGCCTTGCCGTTCCTGGACCAACGGGGGCGTTTCCTGACCGAGGAGGCGCGCATCACCGAACGTCTGACGATGATCGATCCCAACACGCTTCATTACGAGACCACGTATGACGACCCGAATGTATACACGAGACCGTTCACGATCGCGTTCGCCTTCAGACGCGACGATCGGGAAGGCATCGAGGTCTGGGAAGAGGCGTGTTACGAAAGCAACCCTGAACAGATGCAGCTTTTCCGAAACAGCGGCTTTGCCGTGAATCCCGGCATCAGCGCCGACGAAGCCAGAACAATCAAGCGGGCGTGGGAAGCCCGGGAGGCACAGCAATGAGACGAAGCATGTTCCTATTCGGTGTGCTCGCCGGCGGCGTGGGTCTTCTGCTGTCCGCCGTCTCACTCTCCGCCCATCACTCCGTTGCCGCCGGCTACGACATGGACAAGACGGTCACCGTGTCGGGCACGGTCGCCAAGATGGAATGGAGAAATCCTCACGCACTGCTGACGGTCGAGGCGAAGGACGCGCAAGGACAGACCCAGTCCTGGTCCGTCTGGTTCGGCAGCGCCAACGGTCTCTACCGGCGCGGCTGGCGGCAGGAAGACCTCCCCGTTGGCGCCGCCGTGACGGTCGAGGGCTACCAAGCCCGCGACGGTTCACTGCAGTTGTACGGAGGAGGCCAGACACGATTAGCGGATGGCAAGGTGCTCTTCGGCGGCGATGCTCCTGGGGAGGGACGGTGAACCTGGGTGACGGTGGACCGCCGCGACGCGGTCGGTGCATCTGTTTCCTACGCACGGCGGCCGCCGTGGCCGTCACGGCCTTTGTGGTGTCGGTACCCACTGCCGTTCTCGGAGGTCAAGGAGCGGCTCCCGCAGCGGCGTACCGTGCGCCGAGGACGCCCGACGGCCAGCCGGATTTGCAGGGTATCTGGCAGGCCCTGAACACCGCCGTCTGGGACATCGAGGACCACTCAGCCCAGCTCGGCGTGCCCGCGGGGCTGGGCATCGTCGAGGGCGGAGCGATTCCGTACCTCCCGTCGGCGCTCGCCAGACGGAAGGAGAACTTCGAGCGCCGGTTGACCGACGACCCGGAAGCGCGATGCTACATGGTGGGTGTGCCGCGCATCACGTACATGCCCTATCCGTTCCAGATCGTGCAGACGCCGACGCAGGTCACGATGCTGTACGAGTATGTCCACAGTGTTCGCCCCATCCATTTGAACAGTCCGCACCCGCCAGGAACGCTCGCCTGGTGGCTGGGCGACTCGCGAGCCCGCTGGGAGGGCGAGACCCTGGTGGTCGACGTCGTCGACTTCACGGATCAGACGTGGTTCGACCGGTCCGGTAACTATCACAGCACCGCGCTGCACGTTGTGGAGCGATACACGCGCACCAGCCCCGACATCATGCTGTACGAAGCGACCATCGAAGATCCCAAGGTCTTTTCACGGCCGTGGACGATCAGCATGCCGTTGTACCGGCGGCAGGAAGCCAACATGCGGCTCCTCGAGTACGAGTGCTACGCGTACCTCGAAGCAGAGCGCGATCGGAGATAGGATTGCCTAGCCGCGATGACGGGGCTACTCGGTGGGCCACTGGGAGAACACGCAAGGCGACAGCGACGCGACAAGGAGATACGGTCTCATGAAGCAGTCTACACAGCAGCGATGGATCGGTGGGGCAATCCTGGCGTTGATGGCCGTGACGGCATCCGCCTGTAAGGTGCAAGGGGCGGCTCCCGCTCAATCCCAATCGGCCATCGAGGCCCTTGAAGCGGACAACGCGGCCCTCCGGCAGCAACTGGCCGCCGTCGCTCCCACGCAAGTGGTCCAGGCTGGTCAGCTTGCGCCTCCTCCCGCCGGCGCACAACCGACAGGCTGGGACACGCCGGAGTCCGTGCGTGGCGGGTTGAAGCTGCTGGCCACGTACGACTCCAGCGGGCCGGATGCTTGGGACGCCGCGGCCCACCCGCTCGTCTATTTCACGAGCGAGGGCGTTGGCGCGAACCCGAAAGGCGGCACCCGGAAGTCTGGCGTCCAGGTCATAGACGCCCGCGAGAAGAAAGTCATCGCGTCGGCACTGTTCGATTTGGGCACGGAGGTCACGCAGACCCCCCACAGCGCGGGGGTATCGCCGGACGGGAGATTTCTCTACATCGGGCAAATGCACCGTGTCCCTGCCACCGGGGTGAACACGAGCGTCCTCTTGATCATCAACGCCAGGACGCTGAAACTGGCAATGACCCTCGAAGGCCCTCGCGTCGACTGGTTCCACCACATCACCGGGTTCACGGATTGGCAAGGGCGCCAGCGCGTACTGGTGGCCTTTGGGCGCACCCCCGGCGGCGGACCGCACTACCTCCTCGATCCGCACGACAACAACCGGGTCGCCAGGGCCATCACGATTGAGGACATTGGCTACAAGATCGGCCATCCGTATCCGACGGTCGACCCGACTGGCCGCTTCATCTACGTGTCCGTCTTCGCGCCGCCATGGCGCGCGGAGAATCACAACACGGCCGGGATTGCGAAGCTCAACATGGAGACCGGCGCGGTCACCATTGTGCCGTTCGTCGGGGATAACCCGATCGGCATGGCGCACACGGCGGACGGCAGGTTCACCTTCGTCAACGACTCAGAGGGCAGCGAGGTCTTCAAGATCGACAACACCAGCAACACCGTCGTCGCCAAGACCAGCGCCGGGGTCGCAGGCCCCTACGGCCTCGCCCTGGGCTGGGACGAGACCCTGCTGTATTCGATAGGCAAGGGTGAGGGCGGCCACAACATCGGTTCGGTCGTGGGAGTCACCGAAACCCAAGACTTTCGTCCGGCTCGCGGTCGTTTTCTGAGCCTGCCTATTTATCTCGGCGGGTCGGCGTCCAGCATCGATCACGGGACTCTCCACCCTGACCCGGAGGCCAACGAGCTCTGGGTCAGCAACATGAACGGCTGGGAGACCATCGTGCTGGACCTCACCACCCATAAGGTGACGGGCTACATAGCGACTCCCAACGGTGGGGACACACACTCGGGCGGTTTCGTCCGGTACAGGCCGGACTGGACCGGGGAGTTGCTGGCCGACATGGGTGGTCCCAAGAAAGAGGTGACCGACCTCATGCGGCAGCGGGCTGCCGCCAGTGCCGCGGCTGCGCCGGCCGGCGGTCGGGGTGGCGCGGCTCCGGCCGGTGCGCCACCCGCTGCTGCCGTGCCGGCCGCCGCGGCTGGCGGGACCCTTCAGGCGCAAGGGAAAGTCATCTTTGAACAAACCGCTGGGGGCGTGGGATGCGCCGCCTGCCACGGGATGGGCGGTACAGGGAACTCAGCCCTGGGGGCTCCCGATATCCGAGGCGCGTCACAGGAGCGGGTCCGGGAGGCTCTCGTCGGCGTGGCGATGATGACCGCTATCCGACTCACTGATGCCGAGATCGAGGCGGTCGTGGGACACCTGCAGACCCTCAACACGGCGCCGTGAGGAGAGCCGAAGAGTAGAGCGGCAGAACGGTCGCGTCCGGTAGCTACCGGCCGGTCGTCGTCGCTGGCCTCATCACCAGCTTCTGCACGCGCCAGTTGTTCATGTCAGCGACGATCACCTCGTTTTCCGAGGGGCAGGCGATGCCGTGCGGCCAGTTGAACTGGCCGACCTGGCGCCCCGATTCCCCGTACATGCCCAGGATCTTCCCGTCCAGGGTCATCTTGTAGAGACGCCCAGGCTCCTGATCGACCGCGAACAGGTACTGCGTCGGCCCATCGGTGGTGATGCAGAGCGCCCACGGCGCCGTCTCATCAGGCCGATTCATGGGCAGGTTGCCCAGCACAGGATGCCGGCTCTTGTCGTACGGCACGTCGAGGAAGATGTAGCGAAGGAACGTGCCCTCGCCGTCGAACACCTGGATGCGTCGGTTGCCTCGATCGGCCGCGTACACGTTGCCCTGACGGTCCACCTGCATGTTGTGAACATTCCGGAAGTTCCCCGGGTTCAGGTTGGCGTGTTCGCCTCCCTCCCCGTACTGTCCCCACGTCTTGATCCAATCACCGTTCTTGTCGAACTTGGCGATCCGATTGTTGACGTAGCCCTCACTCACGTAAACGTTGTCGTCCCCGTCCCACCCGATGTCCGTGGGTCCGTCGAAATAGCCGTCCCTGGGCGTCGCCTCCGCGGGAGTGGACCGCTCCATCTCCCAGCTGTCGTACGCTTCCGGCCTTCGGCCGAGATTCATCGTGACGTAACCGGCCGGATTGAACTTGACGACGGCGTTCGTGCCTTTGTCGACCACCCACAGATTGTCGTACCGGTCGTAGCGGATCCCGTGCGCGTACCCCAGTCCGTACACGCCACGGCCGATCTCCTTCACGAACTTACCCGTCCGATCGAACTCGAGGAGCTGCGTCGTCGCCCCACCGTACAACGGTCCAGACGTTGCCGACCCCGGATGGTTGAGCACCATGACGGTGCCCTTGGAGTTGACGGCCACGCCGAGTACTTCTCCGAGATTCATCGTCGGCGGATACTTGAGAAAGTCCGGCACAACCTCGAACGGAAGAACTGGAGCGTTCCGGTTGTCTATGGGTGCCTGGGCTTGCGCGTGCACGACCGTCGAGAACGGTGTGATCGCCGACGTCCCGACGTACAGAAGCGGCAGTGCCACGAACAGCGCCGTCAGAAGGATGTAGAAGCGTCGCACGGGAACCTCCTTGCGCATTGAACTTGATTGCGCCAGCGAGGTGTAACTCACTTGGCAGGTTCAGCGCAAGAGCAGCTCCCGGCACAGGATCGGCCGGCTACGCGGACGTGCCTTCCGATATGGGCGCCGCGGCAGCCCGCCCTCTTCGAGCCCGCGCGTCGAACGCGAAGAGCGCTATCGCGGTGAGCACCACCATGAGGGACGACAGCTCCAGTGACAGTTGGACACCGATGAACGTGCCCAGGACGCCAACCGTGAGGCCGCTACCAGCGCGCAAACCCAGCATCGCAGTGTTGAAGAGGCCGACGACGGCGCCACGCAACCCCACCGGCGCCAGAATCTGCACGAGCGTCTGGGCCATCGACGTGAACGTGATACTGAACACCCCCGCCAGCACGAGCAACGCGACCGCCGTCGGGTAACTCTGTGCCATCGGAAAGAGACCCATCGTCACCCCCCAGAGACCGGCGCACATGATGGCGGTGCGAACACTCGGCCGCAGGATGTTGGCGCCTTCGAGCAACAGGACGCCAAGGATGGCGCCTGCCGCGTTGGCCGCGAGCAGGATGCTGTACTGCGCCCCGGTTTCGTCGGCGCCGAGGAGATGTGCGTATTCCGGCATCTGCGCCTGGAAGGCGTTGCCGACGAAGAACGACGACGCGCCGGCGAGCACGACCATCGTCATGATCCGAGGCTCCAGGCGCGCCTCCGCGAGTGCGCCGAAGATCTCGGTGACGCCTAACGAATGCGTCTTCACCGGCCCGTCCGCATGACCGGTGTACGGGGCGCGCCCCACGAAAATACTGAACGGTACAAACACCAGGACGTTCGTCAGCAGACCCCACGCAGGACCGAGGAGCAGCATCATGCCGCCGCCCACGGCCGGCCCCAACACGATCGCGAGATAGCGGCTGGTGGCGTTGAGCCGAATGGCACTCGCCAAATCCTCGCGCGGCACCATGTCGTGGATGATGAGCTGCGTCGCCGGTGCGCCCAGGACGCCGGCGACGCCGTGGACGAGCAGAATCACGATGGCATGCCACATCTGGAGCGCGTCCGTGAGGAAGAGCAACCCCCACGAGAGCGACGCCAGCATGAACAGCCCCTGGGACATCTGGATGAGTTTGCGGCAGTCATAGCGGTCCGCGAGCGTGCCCGCGTACAACGAGAACAGCAGAAACGGCACCCAGTGGCTGATGACCGCGAAGCCCGCCAGCGCCGGCGAGTGGAACACCTGGAAGATGACCCAGTAGCTGATGACGTGCTCGATGTTGTCGGCCGTCATCGACAGGAGGTTGGCCAAGAAGTAGCGCCGGTAAGGGGGAATCCGCAGCGCAGCGAACCTCTGTCCTTCCATACCTTGGGATTTTATGCGCAGTCCGGATCGTGTGCCGGACGTGAAGTGCTACGGCGTCTTCTCCGGAAACCGGACGACAAACCCGTCCCGGTTCGGCATGCGTACGCCTGGAAGCGTCTCCGCGTCCATCACGTCGCGGTCGTCGATGATCCCGTTGAGCGCGAGCATGTACGCGGTGAGCGCGTAGACCTCGTCGCTCGTCAGCGTCCGCGGCTGCGTCCACGGCATCGCCCGTCGCGTGAAGTCGAAGAGCGTCGTGGCGTACGGCCAGAAGTTGGCGATGGTCTTCGTCGTGTCGATGCCGCTCGTGAGCGGGGCGCCGCCAACGAGCGCCGCACTGGGGCCACCTTTGCCGCTCGCGCCGTGGCACACGGCGCACTTTGCCGCGAAGATGGGTGCCCCCTGTGCGGCTGTCCCGCTGCCGGGCGGCAGCCCAGATCCGTCCGGCATGACGCTGATATCCCAGGCTGCGATCTCGGCCTCGGACACTGGGGTCCCAAGACCGGGACCCTGAGCACGGGCGGCGGTCCCCCAGAACGCCAGCATTGCCAGCGCGAACAGACACGCGCTCGCCCCCTCGCCTCCTCGCACCCTCGCACCGTCCTTATGCATAGACATGTGTCACGTCGCCACCCGGCCCAACGGCCCAACTCGTGGGGCCGTTGTAGTGCTGGCTCGGAAAGGCCGCCGCATTTGTGACGGCCGTCGCGGTCTCGCCGCGTTGCGCGATGATCTGGGCGCGCGTCGGCTGCACGTTGCCGGCCTCATCCCACGCGCGGCTCTGCAGGACCGCAGGCGCGCCGTCCCAGCGCCATGGCACCCGGAACCGTGTGAACGCCTTGGAATGCACCGGCTCCTGAAGCGCCGCCTGCGCCCAGCTCGTGCCGCCATCGGCCGTCACCATGACCTTCGCGATCCGGCCGTTCCCTGAATAGGCGATACCGGAGATCTCGTATACCCCCTGCCCGCTCAACGAGAGTCCTGGAGAGGGATGGGTGATGAACGACTTGATCTCCTGAAGGAAGTAGAACTGGTATGCCTTTCCGTTCGGTAGAATCGGTGCGTAGGTCCTCGACTCGTAATAACTCATCGCAGGCATGTCAACGAGCTTGATCCGGCGCAGCCATTTGACGTTCATGTTGCCTTCCCACCCCGGCAGGAGCAGACGCATGGGGTAGCCATTGCCGGGCCTGAGGCGCTCGCCATTCTGATACAGAGCGATCATGGCGTCGTCCATCGCCTTGGCGATCGGCACGCTGCGGCTCACGGCCAGCGAGTCGGCGCCTTCTGCGACGAGCCACGTCGCCGTGGGATCGACACCCGCCTCCTCGAGCAGGGTCGAGAGCATGACGCCGGTCCATTCCGCGCAGGAGACCAAGCCGTGCAGCGACTGCGCGGTGCCCTGCACCGGCTCCCTGGAAAACAGCGGCGCACTGTTGCCTCCGCATTCGACGAACGTCATGCGCGACTGCATTGGGTAGCGACCGAGCGCGTCGAGCGTAAACGCCAGGGGGCGTTTCACCATCCCGTGGATCACGAGGCGGTGTGTGCCCGGATCAATATCCGGGTAGCCAGAGTGCGAGATCACGAAATGCAGGCCGTTCGGCGTGAATGTGCCGGTGAGCAACTGGTGCGGTGTCCGCGCGTGCTGAGTACGCGGCGCTCCGCTCGGGTTGCTCAGCGTGCGCGCGACATCCTTCTCAAACCGCGACGGCACGCCGTAGTCCGGGATGGGAACGCCCGGTCTCGTGCTCCACGGAGCGTCGACGAGCTGTTGGGCGGCCACAGGCTCACTCAGCGCGTACCCGGTGATGGCCGCGGCAAAGGCCGCACCGCCCGCCAGAAACACACGGCGGTCGAGTAGTCCGTTTCCGGCCACCACCCCCGGGTCGTTCCATTTTGGCGTCCGTCGACCGCCTGACATGGTCACTCATGTACACCTCGCCAGAGGTGGTGTCAATCGTTTCGATTCGTGCTGTCGATTTGTGCCACAATTCTGCGGGCGTAATCCCTCGTTCTGGATTTCCCGGCACCCGCTGAGGAGGAAACCGTGAACCGTGTGAATATTGGCCTCGCCAGCGCCTTGGTCCTGCTGTGTGCGACGAGTGTCGTGTGGCTCACCAGCCCGATCGCGGCTCAGGACAACCTCGCAACCCAGCACCGTGCAACGACGTCGGCAGTGGAGCTTGGACGTCTCCTCTTTTGGGATCCGCTGCTATCGGGAGACCGCGACGTGGCCTGCGCAACGTGCCACCACCCCGATTTCGCGTACGGCGATGGTCGCGACCTCTCGCTCGGGGCGGGAGCCGTCGGGCTGGGGCCTGCGCGTGTCGATGTGTCGGGCGGGCGCATTCCAACGGCGAAGCGCAATTCCCCGACGATTCTCAATACAGCCTTGAATGGGCTCGATGACCGCCGGCGGAGACGGGGCGGCGACGGCACCGCTGCCACGCTCGACCCGGCGAGGGCGCCGATGTTCTGGGACAGCCGCGTCCGCAGCCTCGAGACGCAGGCGCTCGAGCCCCTCAAGGCGCTCGAAGAGATGCGGGGTACGACCTCTTCGGAAGCCGACGCGCTCGACATGGTCTTGGCCCGGCTTCGAGCCGTTCCCGAGTACGTGACGCTGTTCCAGGGAACGTTCGGGAGCGGGACCGCGATCGACGGCCCGCGGCTTGGACAGGCCATCGCCGCATTCGAGCGGACGCTCGTCGCGATGGACAGTCCTCTCGATCGCTTTCGAGCCGGGGAGTCCGGCGCACTCACGGCGCAGCAGCGGCGTGGGCTCGAGACGTTCGACAACGTTGGCTGTGACCGTTGTCACCGCGGCACCATGTTCTCGGACTTCGATCTCGAGGCAGAGGGGGTCGGCGAGCACCCGCTTCTCGCGGAGCCCGACGCGGGTGATGGGCGCTTTCGCTTCCGCACACCCTCGCTGCGCAATGTGGCCCTAACGGCGCCCTACATGCACAACGGCACGCTCGCCACGCTCGAAGACGTGCTCCGCTTCTACAACAACGGCCGTTCGGAAAATCCGAACGTGCCGAACGACGTGTCAAACGACGGACGCGGGCGGGACGGCGGTGGTGTGCCGCGCCTGTCCAGGAGCTTCAGGCGGGTCGACAACATGAGCGATCGGGAGATGCAAGACATCGTCGCGTTTCTCGAATCGTTGACCGATTCGAATTTCGACCGGACGATTCCGGCGCGGGTGCCCAGCGGCCTGCAACCGGGCGGCTTTATCGCGAATCACGAATCACCGCAGCCGAATCACGTGGCGGCACGGTAGGCTCTGGGCTTGGGCCTTAGACTCAAGCGCAGCTCCGTCTACTCCGACCCGTCGGCACGCTGGATGTCGATCGACCGCTCATCGCCCCCACCTGAGACCCGTACGCGCCATGGGTTGCAACACACTTCACAATCCTGAACGAAACTGCCCGCGACATCGGGTTCAACGTAGATCTCGCTGTCCTCGCCGCAGTATGGGCAGGTCACGACAAACTCATCGACGCTCATGCGGTCATTATGCTGCGGCGCGGGATTTCGATCCGCTGATTCTGGAGCTAAGGGCTCACCCGAGCCCTAAGGCTCAGCATTGTGTTTGGCATTCACAGCGCTCGGTGGCATAGTGACGGCTCATATGTCTTCCCCGGCGGTGGCGGCACCCGTTCAGCAACGCGGAGCGGCGGCAGATTTAGCATGGAGCATTCTCCGCGCCGCGAGCGCCCTGGCCGAGGGACTCGAGCGAGAGGGCGGCCTCAGGGTGTTCGGACAAGACGAGCAGCAGGGCCTGCGCCTCCTGCCCGTCGATGATCCCGACGCGCTGCTTGCATGGACGCCAGGAACCGGATGGGCATCCCGACTGTCGCCGGACGATGAGCGGTCGGAGCTCCTGAATCTGTATCTGCCGATTTGCGGCGCGACCTCCGCGCGGCCCATGACGGTCGGCCATCTCGGCCAGAGCCTCGACGGGTTCATCGCGACGCCATCGGGCGATTCGCAGTTCGTCACCGGCAACGACAACATCGTGCACGTGCACCGCATGCGGGCCCTGTGCGACGCGGTCGTCGTCGGCGCCGGCACTGTGGCGGCCGACGATCCCCAACTCACCACACGCCATGTCCCCGGACCGAACCCCCTCCGCGTCGTCTTCGATCCAGGACGCCGGCTGTCGCCGACGTTCCGTGTGTTCACCGACCGTGTGGTCGAGACGCTGTACATCTGCGCACGCTCTCTGGTCGCGCCGGGAGAGAGCCACATGGGAAACAGCGTCATTGCCGGCATCGACCACGACCGGCCTGGCGACGCGGCGGCGCAGATGCTGGAACTCCTGCGCGCGCGCGGCTGCGCGCGCGTCTTCGTCGAGGGGGGAGGGGTTACGGTGTCGGCGTTTCTCGAGGCCAATCTCCTCGATCGTTTGCAGATCGCGATTGCACCGGTGCTGATCGGCGAAGGCCGTCCGGCGATCAGGCTCGCGCCGCAGGCGCGCCTGCGCGACTGCCGCCGCCCGAGTTACCGGGTGTTTCGCATGGGCGGCGATGTGCTGTTTGATTGCGAGCTGGACGCACCGGCGGACGCGGTCGCCGACACGGCGGCCGACACACTATCGACTGCCGTCCCAGGCGCGGTGCATCGAATCATCTAACCAGTCATGCGCAGACTCTTGGTGATGCTCGTGGTGGTCGGCGCGGCCGTCCTGGTTGGGGCATCGGGCCAGCGGGCCGTCCCGGAGCCGCGCCGCACCGGGACGCTTCGCGTCGCCACGTTCAACATCCACAAGGGCGCGGATCGGCCGGGGCGTTACGACCTCGAACAGACGATCGAGGCGATTCAACACCTCGACGCGGATCTTGTGGGCGTGCAGGAGGCACTGCGGAACCACCCTGAGTTCAACTGTGACGATCAGCCCGCGCTGATCGCGGAAGGACTGCGGCGGCGTACCGGTCGCCCGTGGACGCACACCTACACGAAGTCGTGGGTCACCGAGGATCGGCACTGTCTGGAGCGCGGCCAGGGAGACGACGTACAAACCGAAGGCGTCGCGTTCTTTACTCCCGAACGTATCGTCGCCTCGGACTCCGTGCGCCTGTCCGAGGGGCGTGTGGGGCTGGCCATCCGAATAGCCTCGATGCCTGATGTTCCAGTGATCGTGACACACCTCGAGGCATCGAGACAGGACCACGCCGGCCGTGCTCACGAAATCGCGATGCTGCTGCCGTGGGCGGCGCGGCAGGGCCCCGGGCTCCTATTGGGCGACCTCAATGCCCAACCGGACGCGAGCGAACTGCTCCCGGTGTTGGCGCGCTATCGGGATGCGTGGGTGGACGCCACGGCAGACGGACGAGCCGGCGGGGTCGCATCGGGATCGACGCGGCCGGGCAACCGCATATCGCGCATCGACTACGTGCTCTACGCACCCGGCGTCGACCTGACCCTCGAGTCGGTGGAAATCGTCGACCCGTCAACGCTGCCAGGGCTCGGCGGCGTCTCGGACCACTTCCCCGTCGTTGCCACGTTTCGCGGCAACCCTTCGGCGAAGCCTGGAGCGCCTGTCACGACAAGGTAGTGCGAGAGTTGTCGCTCAGGCCCATTACCACTTTATCGAATCCGCGATCGGACCTGGGGTGTGGCACCTCCTCTGCAAACCGGCTCCGCTCGAACTACATCCGGATAATAGGGCCCACCTCTTGCCTCGCGTCGCCGCTGGCGCCTGACCACGGTTTGCGCCTGAGGTGCCACACCCCAGGTCCGGTGGCGACCGCCAGTGATGAGGTGCGGGCGTGTTCGGAGCAAAACCGTAGACAGCGTAAGTACGAAGCGAGCCCGACTGTGTGCATCGAGACACGGAACCCGACGAGCTGAGCCGGTTTTGCGGAGGACATGCCCACGCCTCGTCACCAGACCTGACGAAGTCGTCCTAGCCGCGCCGCCGAAACGCGCTGAGGTCGTAGCCCACCCACCCACGCGTCAGACACTGCTGGAGGGCTGCGCCGCCCAGCAGGTAATCGAACCGACGGGTACCGATCGGTAGCCAGCCGCAGACCGCACCCAGCACATCAATCGCACGGTCGCGCGCGCGACCAGTCTCGAGTAAGGCGGTGAGGTCGACGGTTGACTCGTGCTCGAAGCCGGCCGCTCGAGCCAGCGTCCGCAGTTCATCCCTGTGCAGCAACGCGTTGATTCGCCACCCGCGGCAGAAGCGATCGATGGTGCGCGCGGCGGCGGCGCCCGTCGTGGATCGTCGGACGTCGTCGCAGATCACCAGCAGGCCGCCAGGCCGTATGAGCCGACGACACTCGGCGAAGAAACGATCCGGCGCGGGACTGTGCACGAACGACTCGATGGCATACGCCAGATCGGCTGATCCAACGCTGGTCGGGAGATCGCAGTAGTCGCCTTCGATACACGCCACCCGGCCCGATAGCCCGGCCTCGATGACGCGCTCCGCGGCCAGGTGCGCCTGCACCGGGCTCAGCGTGATCCCGGTCCCGCGGATCGGCAACCGCTCCGCCAGGTAACACAGACTGGCCCCGACCCCGCACCCCAGGTCAACGACGTGCGCGCGAACGCTCTCGCGGGCCGGCTCCATCTTCTCCGTAGCTTTCGAGAGCTCCGACACGCCGACCAGTGAGCGCGCCATCTCGGCGATCTGGTCGTCGACGTAGTGAAACGCCTGCGCCCGGGATGTCGTCCCCGGACCCCACACCGCGCGGTGAATAACGCCAGCGCCGCCGCCCTGCCCGAACCTGATGAACGCGGGCGTGTGCCGATCGTAGTAGCGACTAATTTCCGCGATGCCGAAGCGAGGTCCGAGCACAAGTCCCCTATCCGCGCGGCAGCCATGCGGCGAGATCGTCGTGTCCGACAATCAGCCGCGATCGGCCGGCGTCGACGTGTGCCAGCCGGCGCGCACGCCAGCGCGCAACGGTCGAGGCCTCGTCGGGCGCCATCTCCGTCGCCGCCTCCGCCCAGCCATCGATGAGCGTTCGCTGGACGTCCGGCTCCGTCGGCCCCAACGCCCAGTCACTTGGCTCACGCCGGACCTGATATCCCTCTTCCTCGAAACATCGCTCAGCACACACCGCGGCGTCGGGTCCAGCAGCCGGGCCCCCGAGGCCCTTGTCCGTATTCTGGTGCTGGTTCATGAGATCGCACACCAGGGAGTCCTCAGCCTCTGCAGGGGTACACGAGAAGCGGCCGTTATAGGTAATGGTGAAAAGCGCTGAGGCCCTCTCCTTGCGACAGTGCGCCGCGAGCGCCTGCAGCCACTCCGCCGACACGAGGTCGAGCAAGGCCGAGGCTGTGACGAGATGACGTCCGGTGAAGATGTCGTGGCGGTCCAGCGCACCGAGATCCAGTTGCCGCGTCTCGACATCACACTCGAGATCGGCGCCGCGCAGGCTGCACGTGTCCGCGGCGATCCGCACTTCGTATCCGCGCTGCGCGCCCCACGATGACATTCGCTCACAGAATCCCGCCAGAAGCGTCGGGCTCCGGTCGACCGCCAGCCATCGCTGAGGTCCATGAAGGCGGTCTACCAGAAAGCGGACGTTGGATCCTTCGCCGGTTGCCAGGTCGAGTATGCGCACCGATTCTCCAACTGGCATCGTGTCTGCAATCGCACGCGTGAGCCCCACCGACCGCGCGGCGACGTCAGCCGATTCGCGCAACCGAAGCCAGCGCGAGAGGGACTCATCCATGGGCGGTGAGCGAATCGAGCGCAGCCGCCATGTGACCGGACGTCTCGTCCCAGGTCGGCAACCGGTGCCGCACGCGGCGGGCGCCTTCCGCAAGGCTCGCGCGCAGATCGGCGTCGGTCAGCACTGAGGAGAGCACTGAGGAGAACGCGTCGACGAGTGCCCGCGTGTCCCCCACGGGGACCAGCAACCCCGCTCCGTCACCTACCAGATCAGGAATCGCCCCGGTCATCGTCGCGACGACCGGGAGGCCCCGTGCCAAGGCTTCGGCCACCGCCATCCCATAGGTCTCCTGCTGCGTGGCGAGAACGAAGACGTCCGCGGCGTCATAGCAGGCGGCCAGCGCAGGGCCATCCAGATCGCCCACGAGTGAGACACGATCCTCGAGCCCGAGGCGGGTCACCATCGCGCGTACCCGATCGGCCGTCGTGGGGTGGCGCGTGAGACTCCCTGCGCACGTCAGCCGCCACGCCTGGCACGGAACCGCCGCGAGCGCTTCGAGCAGCATCTGATGTCCCTTCCCGGGATGAACGGTGGCAACCGACAGAAGCTCGAGCGGCCGGGTCCTGCCGGCCTCGGACCCTTCTCCAGCGTGATCGCCTCCGGAACCGCGTGCCAACGGCGCGCTATCTGTCCCGGGCTCCACGACGACCACCCGGTCAGGCGCCAGCTCGTACCGGGCAATGAGCGGCAGCGCCGCTCTGCCGGTGACAACCACCAACTCCGCCGCGCAAAACGCCCTGCCCTCGCACTGCTCGAAGCGCTCGGCGCTGTCCCGGTCGAGGCCGGCAGTGGCGGCGAGAGGCAGATGCACAAGCGCGACGATGCGAAGACGCGATGCCTCGCGTGTGATGAGGTCTGGCATGGCGCCAAGCGCGAGGCTGTCGACCATCGCGATCGTCCCCGCGCGAACGGCGGCGAGCGCGCGATCGGCCTGCTCGAGCGCTGCAGGCGTCGGGTACGGAAAGCTGGCATCGAGCTCGAGGACGTCCACGCACCAGCCCCGCTGACGCAGACCCTCGACCATGCGCCGATCGTAGATGGAGCCGCCCGTGCGAGTGTCGAGCCGCCCCGGCACGACGAGCACGACCGGCGGCATCGTTGGTGGACCACTCCGTCGAGACTTCATGCGGGCCGTTCCGTTGGAACGGCCCGGACATCACGGTCCAAGGCTCCATGTAATCCCATGGCTTTCGTTGATACAGACGGCTACGAGGACCCGCTCACGGCTCTGTCCACGACGCCCTCGAACGACGCCGACGCGATGTGGGACTCGTGCAGCGTCACGCGGATTCGCTCGACGCCGGCCGCCCCTGGGCCGAGATCGCCGCGCCTCATCGCAACGACGATCCCGTCGAACACGACGCGCGCGAGAAATTCCGTGGACGTGTTGCGCCCGGCGAATGCCGGAATCTCGTCAAGATTGCGATAGTTCAGATCGGCCAGCACCTGGTGCACGGCCGAGGACGCGCGCCCGATGTCGACGACGAGACCATCGGCATCGAGGTCCGGTCGCGTCAGCTCGACGTCCACCACGTATGTGGCGCCGTGCAGCCGCTGAGCAGGCCCGAACACCTCCCCCTTGAAGCTGTGAGCAATCATGACGTGGTCGCGCACGGTCACGCTGTACATGGAACGGTCCCCCTATTTGCTACTGTGTCAGATCTGGCAACGAGGCGTGGGCATGTCGTCTCTTGTCTCTTGTCTCTTGTCTCTTGTCTTTAGTGTTTTTGGCCTTTGGTCGTTGGGGCGAGACCAGAGACTAAAGACGAGAGACCAACGACTTGGCGCGGTTTCACGCATACCGGATCCGGTGGCAGAGCGCATCGCCTGGCGACCGCGCGAGATCGGCCATCACGTCCGGCAATGTCTCAAATTCGCTCTCGCCGGTGATGAGGGCATCGAGCACAGGATCGCCCAGCAGCGTCAGCGCGAGTTGCATCCGGCGGCGGGCGTCCCACCGCGGCCGTTGTGATGGGGCCACGCGACCGACCTGGGACGATCTGATGGTGAGGCGCCGGGCGTGGAACGCGCCACCAAGGGAGAGCGGCACGGTCTGGTCGCCAAACCAGCTCAGTTCGACGATGGCGGCCTCGACCGCTGCGAGGCGCAGCGCGAGATCCAGGCCTGCAGGTGCACCGCTCGCATGGATGACCAGGTCCGCCTCCCCAGCGGCCTCCGCCGGCTCCGCGAACCGCACACCCAGAGCACCAGCGACCGTCGCTCTTCGAGGATTGACGTCCACCAGCTCGACGTCGCATCCAGCGATTCTCGACGCAAGCCATGCGACCAGGCACCCCACCGCGCCGGCGCCGACGACCGAGATACGATCGCCCACGTGCGGTCTGGCGTCCCACACCCCGTTGAGCGCCGTCTCGAGGTTTGCGGCCAGCACGGCGCGGGCGGGCGGAATCCCGTCCGGCACGACATGTGCCGCCGCCGCCGGAACGATGAAGCGGGTCTGATGGGGATGGAGCACGAACACCGTACGACCGGTCAGTTCGTCCGGGCCGCTCACGACGCGGCCGACGCTCGCATACCCGTACTTCACGGGCGCGGGAAAGTCGCCCGCCTGAAAGGGCGCGCGCATTCGGCCCCATTCGCTCCTGGGGACGTGGCCGCCGAACACGAGCGCCTCGGTCCCGCGGCTGATGCCGCTGTACAGTGTCTGCACCACGACATCGCTTTCGGATGGCGTCGCCAGTTCTTCGCTGCGGATCTCCCCGCAGCCGGGCCCCGTCACCCAGAACGCTCTACTCGTGGACCGTCCGGACTTATTGAGTACCATTCACAACGAACCTCCGAGCGCAAACCACGGGCCGCGAGAACGGAGCGGCCCGATGGTGATTCGGCAGACACTTACCGGTAACCTCTAGCATGTGTGGACATTCTGATGCCGTCTACACGCCGTGACAATGCCGCTCTCTCCGTTACGTTTGGTTTGGTGGGCACCGCCGGCTTTGGCCTGGCCGACAGCTTTGGGCTCCGGCTCGGTGTCATCTACCCACTGACAGCCACGGCGGTGTTCGTGGCGCTGACGGCGGCGGTCATCCGGACCGGCGACGAGCATCCATTCCCGCGCTTCGGGGCTGCCAATTACGTCACGGCGGTCCGGGCGACATTCGTGGCGCTGGTGGCAAGCGCGATCGGTCATCCGGCGACGCCGGGGATGCTCTGGGCCGTGGTCGGCCTCACCGCGGTGATGGGCGCGCTTGACGGTCTCGATGGCTGGCTCGCGCGCCGCACGCGCATGGCGAGCGCGTTTGGCGCGCGGTTCGACATGGAAACAGACGCGCTGCTCATTCTCGTCCTGTCGGTACTCGTCTGGCAGCACGACAAGGCGGGCGTCTGGGTCCTCCTCTGCGGACTCATGCGGTACGCCTTCGCCGCGGCCGGATGGCTCCTCCCGTGGCTCGCGCGGCCGTTGCGATCGACCTGGCGCGGCAAAGCGGTGGCGGTCGGTCAATTCGTCGGACTGAGCGTGGCGCTCGCACCTGTCGTTCCGGCGCCGGCGAGCACCATTGCGGCAGGCAGTGCGCTGGCTGCGCTCGCGTGGTCATTTGCGGTCGACATCCGGTGGCTGTCGCGCCGGTACCGGATGTCATGACCTCAGAAGTGTGTCGTGCACGGTTCTGACTTCTCGCTGCTCAGTTCGTGTTCTACGTTCGATCCTCGGTCCGACTCGAGGCGGCACATGAGAATAAAGAACGATCGAACCGAACGCGAGCCTGAACACGAACCGAGAAGTGAGCACGCGGAAGCGCGAACCAGGGTTCATTTATAGGAGCGATCATGTCTATGCTGGGAAGCGTGGGATCACCCGCCGGCGCGCTACGGATTCTGTCGGTGATGATGGGCGTGTTTCTGCTATTCATGGGCCTCGACAAGATCGATTGGCTGATGGACGCCGGAATTCTGACCCAACGACTGCAGGAGTGGCGTGGGACCGCGGGGCCCGTTGCGCGGTGGTATCTCGACACGGTCGCCATTCCCGGCGCTCCCGTGTTCGCGCGTGTCGTGATGCTCGGCGAAGTGGCGGCCGGGGCGGCGCTGATTCTGGGAATGCGGGTGCGCCTGGCGGCCGCGCTCGCTTTGCTGATGGTGCTGAACTTCCACGTCGCCAGCGACCTGATCGTCCACTACAGCTACCTGACGAACCCCTACGGGCTTCCGATACTTGGCGGCCTGCTGGCGCTCGCGCTTGCCGGCGCGCGACTGCCGTTCAGCCTGTCCAAGTAGTCCTCATCCGCCAGACGTGCCGGCGGCGCGTCGAACGCGTCGAGCAGCATCGGCACGAGCGCGTGCATCCGGCCGATCGACGGGAGACGCGGCGCCAGGCCCTGCTGAAATCCCTGTCCGACGAGCCGGCGAAGCACCTGCTGTCGTGGTCCGACTCGGGGTCCAATCACGTGCACGGGCACGCGCCACGGCGCGCCCGCGCCGCTCACGGCGGCGGGCGGCTGATGGTCGCCGATCACGATCAGTATCCGCTCGGCGGCCCGCTCGTCACTCTGCTCATGGAGGTAGCCGGCAAGAGACACGAATTCGTACGCCATCGCCTTCACGTAGCTCGGCCGCAGGTTGGTCAGGTCTGGCTGGGCCGCCATCGCGCGATCGACATCTTCCTGATCGTAGGCATCCTGTCTCAGCACACGCGACCAGTCCGGCTGGTAGGGCGCGACCGGACCGAACGGCGCGTGCGTTGTGCTGGTGGGAAAGACGACGAAGAGCGGCGCGCGTGCCGGTCGATCTCCTTCCAGCGCGTCGAGCTTGGCGAGCGCGTACTGGTCGGGAATGCTCCACCACCCGAACTCCGGTCCCCGATACTCCAGGAGATCCCGGCCGTAGATCATGTCGAAACCGTAGAAGGCCCCTTCCGGCCAGGGCTGCCGCATTCCCGGCAGCAGCGCCACCGTCCGATAGCCGCGCCGCGCGAAGTTGGTGACCATCGTTCCTCGCCGCGACGCCATCAAGGCCGTGTACGCGTACTGATCGCTCACGTCGACGCCAGACAGCAGGCTCAGGTGCGCCAGCCACGAGGAGCCGCCGAACGTTGGGGACTCCACGTATGCCGACACGACCTCACGCCCGGTGTCGTCGATCGCGGCCTCGAAGCCGGCAAGGCTTTCGGCGAGCGGTTCGGCGATCGCCGGCGTCTCGTAGGCCGCCGCGCCGTACGATTCGACGAAGATGACGAACAGGTCGGCGCCCCCGAGACCCCGCAGGCTGGCGTCGAGTGCCGGGCTCGGACCGAGCGTCGGCGCGATCGCGCCTGGACCGAGCGTCGCCAGCACAAAGCGAGCCTGTCGAGCGTAGGCCGGCGTGACCGGATCGGCAAAAGTGGCAACGGCCGGGAATCCGCCCCACAGCTGCTGGGCCGCCCACAGGAACGTCACCACCCCGGCCACCGAGCCGAGCAGGAGTCGCGATCCGCGGGCCGCCATGGCGGCCACCACTTGACCCGTCGTCAAGCGTGCCAGCGCGTACGCCACTCCTGCTGCCAGCACGACGCCTCCGGCGATGCTCGCGATGAGCCACCAGGGCGCGGCACGCCCCAGCATGGCGGCGACGTTGCCCAGGTGTTGCGAGTCCCAGTACAGATTGAATTCGCGCCCGTAGAGCCCGGGGGCGGTCACGGCGAGATAGTGGCCCGCGACGAGCACGATCCAGATCGCCGGCAG
>Ga0326597_10003470_pt1 | contig 22731 bp, 19 predicted proteins | sample RVTome_12_FD_203789 | JGI IMG/M metagenome (GOLD analysis project Ga0326597, IMG submission 203789) | Soil microbial communities from uranium-contaminated site in the Upper Colorado River Basin, Wyoming, United States - RVT100D185 | ecosystem: Environmental > Terrestrial > Soil > Contaminated >...
TCGCGCCGTTCGGCGCCGATCTCCCGGCCGCGCCGATCAACGCAGGGCCGCCGCCGGAGCGGCCGTATTTCGTCTATGTCAGCACGATCGAGGCGCGCAAGAACCACCTGCTGCTGCTCAATCTGTGGCGCCGGCTGGCATCCGAGCTGGGCGACCGGGCGCCGTTCTTGGTGCTGGTCGGCCAGCGCGGCTGGGAGACCGAGAACGTCGTCGACATGCTCGACCGCTGCCCGGCATTGCGCGGCATCGTGATCGAGCACAACGCCCTGCCCGACGCTGAAATGGTGCCGCTGCTGCAAGGGGCGCGCGCGTTGCTATTGCCGTCCTTTGCCGAGGGGTTCGGGTTCCCGCTGATCGAGGCCTTGCAGCTCGGGGTTCCGGCGCTGTGCAGCGACATCGCGGCGCTGCGCGAGACCGGCGGCATGGTCCCGGAATATCTCGATCCGCTCGACGGCCCGGGCTGGCGCGCGGCGATCCTCGACTACGCCGCCCCGCAATCGCCGCGGCGCGCGGCGCAGCTGGCCCGGCTCGCCGGCTGGCAGCCGCCGCGCTGGGACCGGCATTTCGCGATGGTCGACCATTTTATCGGGGACGTGGCCTCCAGGCCGTAGCCTCCCGCTCAGTACAGGCCGCCGGTGCCGTAGCCTGGACCGGGGCCGGCACCCCAATTCGGCGCCGCATAGGCCGGTGCTGGGTAGGCGGGCCCCGGCGCGTACCGCGGCACCGGCGGCGCGGCGTAACCTCCGCCCCAGCCGGGCGGCGCGTATTGCCTCCCCCACGGCGCCGGATAGGCGGGGACGGCGGCGATGTAGTCCTGCGGGCGCGGCGGCGGCACATACGGTCGCGAGCCATAGCCCGACCATTGCGGCGGTGCGTGTCCCCACGGCGGTGGCGGTGGCGCCGGATAGTCGGGCTCGCGCCTCGCGGCCCGCCGCTCTGGCGCTTCGCGCGGGTCATCCGCGGCGTCCTCCGAGTCCGAGTTTGGACCCATCGTCTCGCTGACGGCGCCGCCGCTGCCGGTCTCGCCGGTCACGCTGACCTCGTTCCACGTCGCGTTTCCGTCGGCGCCCGGCGGCGGCGGGAACGGCTTGGCCGGCCTGTCCTTCAGCGCCGCTTTCATGAAGTCGCGGAAGATCGTCGCGGCGACGTAGCCTCCGGTCTCGCCGTTTCCCATCGTGCGGGGCTCGTCGAACCCGACATAGACGCCGGCGACCAGATCAGGCGAGAAGCCGACGAACCAGGCATCGAACCAGTCGCTCGTCGTTCCGGTCTTGCCGGCGAGCGGCTTGCCGATCGTCTGGACCAAGGTGCCGGTGCCGCGCTGGACGACGCTCTGCAGCATCGCGACGATCTCGCGAACCGCCTTCGGATCAACCAGCGGGTCGGGCTTGGTCGGCTGATAGAGCACCGGGTTCTCGGCATAGGTGACGTTCGGTACGGGAATCGCCGCCGGGTCGGGGGCGCCGCTCGCCCGATACAGGGGGCTGCTGCCGTTGCCGGTGCGCGGACCCGCCGATACGAAGCACGACACGCATTCCTTGACGCCCTTCTGATACAGAACGCGGCCGTCGCGGTCCTGCACGAGGTCGATGACCGACGGCAGCAGCCAGCGCCCGCCGTTGTTCAGCATCGCGTACGCATTGGTCAGCCGCAGCAGGGTCGTCTCGCCGGCGCCGAGCGACATCGAGTGATAGAGCGGCATCCGGTCCATGATGTCGAAGTCCTGCACGGTCCTCGCGATCGCCGGCAGTCCGACCTCGGCCGCCAGCCGTGCCGTGGCCAGGTTTCTCGAATGGATCAACGCGTCCTCGAGCGTCATCGGGCCGTAGAGATCGCCGTCGTAATTGACAGGGCGCCAGGGCGGCAGCCCCGGACCTTGCGACATCTCGATTGGCGCGTCGTCGATGATGTTCCACGGCTCGAAGCCGTTCAGGAGGGCGGTCAGGTAGACGAATGGCTTGATCGCCGAGCCCGGCTGCCGTCTGGCCTGGACCGAGCGGTTGAATTGGCTCTGCTGAAACGACCAGCCGCCGACCAGAGCGAAGATCCGCCCGGTCTGCGGGTCCATCACGACGAGGCCGCCGCTGATATCGGGCATCTGGCGCAGCCCGTAAAGCGGCATGCTCGGCTCCGCCCTCCGACCCTTGCCCGACGCGGCGGCGAGCGGCTCGACCAGTAGGATGTCGCCCGCCGCCAGAACGTCGGTGACCTTGCGCACCGCCCGGCCGAGCCGCTGATCCTTAAGCGTGGGGCGCGCCCAGCGCAGCTCGCCGATCGGGATCTGCCCGACGGCCCCGTTGCGTAGCACGATCGTCGCGCCTCCGGCATCGGTGTCGGCCACCGCGGCGAGCTGCCAATCGCCGATGCCCTGCGGGTCGGCGATCTCGGCGAGCGCTCTCCGTGCCGCCGCCGCGCTGCCCAGACGGGCGACCGGTCCGCGCCAGCCGTGCCGGCGATCGTATTCGACGAGCCCGTTGCGGAACGCCGTCTCGGCCATCTCCTGCTGCGCCGGCATGTAGCTTGTGCGCACGGTCATGCCGCCTTCGTAGACGGAATTTTCACCGAATCGGGCAACCAGCTCGCGCCGCACCTCCTCGGTGAAGTAGCCGGTGTGCTCGCGCTGCGGATCGGGGCGCATGTTGGCGGCGAGCGGCTCGGCCATCGCGCTTCGCGCTTGCGCCTCGCTGATCCAACCCATCTCGGCCATGCCGGCCACCACCCAGTCGCGCCGCGCCTTGGCCGCCGCCGCGTGGCGGATCGGGTGGTACTTGTTGGGCGCCTTCGGCAGGGCGGCCAGAAAAGCCGCCTCGGCCAGCGTCAACCGGTCGAGCGGCTTCTGGAAATAGGTGTCGGCGGCCGCCGCGACGCCGTAGGCGCCGGTCCCGAAATAGATCTCGTTCAGATAGATCTCGAGGATGCGCTCCTTGCTGAGCGTTCTCTCGATCCGGTAGGCGAGGATCGCCTCCCTGACCTTGCGCGCTATCGACACCTCGCGGCTGAGCAGGAAATGCCGCACGACCTGCTGTGTTATCGTCGAGGCGCCGATCGGCCGCTGACCGCGATGGAAGCGCGTGATGTCCGCCATCGCGGCGCGCAGGATCGCCCCTGGGTCGACCCCCTGATGCGCGTAGAAGTCGCGGTCCTCGGCCGCGAGAAACGCGTCGATGACAAGCCGCGGCACCTTCGCGATCGGCACCGGGATGCGGCGCTCGGTCTCGAATTCGGCGATCAGCGTACCGTTGGCGTCATAGACCTTGCTGCCGACCGCGGGAACGTAATCGGCGATCTGCCGGTGATCGGGCAGGTCGCGGCTGAAATAGTAGAGGCTGACGCCAGCCGCCAGCGCCGTGCCGATCGCGGCGCCGACCACGACGAGGAACGCGATGCGCGCAATGCCGTGCAGGATCGGCAGCATCAGCGCCCCGCCATCTCATCGGTTGATGCGCCAAGTCCGCTAGCGAGGATCGAGACCTCGCCAGACCGAAGCGCTGCGGGGTTCACCACGCCTGCTCTCACCTTGACCCGGTATGAGGACTTAACCCGGTATGACAAACAGCCCCCGACGCAAATGGTGCGCAAATGGTCTCGGCGATTTTGGCATCGGGACGGCAGGAGCGCCGGCGCTCCGCCGAACGGCGCATCGCCTCTCACCCCCACGGACCGCGCGGGCGATGGCGGTGCCCGGCATCGGGGACGCTGCCGCGGTGGAAGGTGCGGCGCCCGATTAGCGCGCTGGGCGGGACCCTGGCCCAGGTCGGGGTGTGCTGCGGCTGCAGCACCTTGACCCCGGGGGGCCGCAGCACCAGGAACAGCACCGCGCCCCCGACAAAACCGCCGACATGCGCCCAGAACGCGACGCCCGGCTGGTTCGCCGCGGCGCCAAGCCCGCTGAACAGTTGCATCAGGAACCAGAACCCGAGCAGAAGCCAGGCCGGGACGGTGACGATCCAGAAGAAAACGACGATCCACAGCAACACATGGACGTTGGCGCGCGGATAGGTCAGCAGATAGGCGCCGAGTATGCCGGCCACCGCGCCGCTCGCGCCGACCATCGGGATCGGCGCGTACTTGGCCGCCACGCCCTGGATCAGTGCCGCCACGACGCCGCTCGCCAGGTAGAGCAACAGATAGCGGACGCGCCCGATCAGATCCTCGATATTGTTTCCGAAAATCCACAGGAACAGCATGTTGGTGCCAAGATGCATCCAGCCGCCGTGCAAAAACATGCTGGTGAACATCGTCGCCCAGGGCGGGATCGGCTGGACGCCGGGGGGCAGGTCGCCGAACAGGGCCGCCGGAACCATGCCGTACTGAAACGCGCTCAGTTCGACGCCGTGCGTGAGCTGCCAGAACCAAGCCCCGATGCTGGTGCCGATCAGGGCATAGGTGACGACCGGCCGCTGCTGAATCGGGTTGTCGTCATAGATCGGAACGGCGAAAACCACGCCCGCCACCTCGCCGAGAGGAGGAACCGCACCGGCTCGGGAAACCGGTTTGTTGATCTACCACCGGCGATTTGGCCACACCGATTGCCGCGGTGCCCGCGCCTCGCCCATTCGCGACTCCTGTCGCCAGATGGGGAGCATCACCCCGCCGCGTCCTGCTGGTGCGCGTAGTTCTTGCGGATGAACCAGGCATAGAACTCGCCATAGGTGTGCGGCGGGTATTTCGGCGGGTTGTCGGGCCCCTGGCAGCTCGGCAGGCATGCGATCGTCACATCGGTGTTCGGATCGTAGAAGAACGGCATCGCGTAGCGCTCGCGCTCCGAATTGTTGCTGGCGCGGTGCGGTGTCGACAGGAACCGGCCGTTGCTCCAGCGGTTCAGCGTGTCGCCGGTATTGACCAGATAGCCGCCCGGCAAGGACGGTGCGGCTAGCCACCGCCCCGACGCCGTGCGGATTTCGAGGCCGGGCACCTCCGATTGCGGCAGCATCGTTAGAAACCCGGCATCGGCGTGCGGCGCGATGCCGAACTGGTTGTCCTCGGCGCCGGCATTGGCCGGGTAGTGCGACAGGCGCAGGTTGATGTGCGCGCCGTCGAACAGCGGCACGAAATAGTCGCGCGGCATGTCGAGCGCCAGCGCGTAGAGCGGCAGCAGCTTCTGCCCGAGCGCCTCCATCGTGCGGAAGTATTCGACCATCGTCTCGCGGAAGCCGGGCAGCCCCGCCGGCCACTGGTTCAGGCCGCGCCAGCGCTTGCCGGAGACGACATCGGGGTCGCCGGGGATCCGCTCGCGGCGGATGAAAAAAGCCTCGTTCAGGTCGTGCTTGGTGTTGCGGTTGATCGTCGAGCTGCGGAACGTGCTGTAGCCGAGCGGCAGATAGCCGATCATGTGGTCGTTGATCAGCAGCTTCATCTTGTCGGCGAGCGGCTGGGCGTGGAACCGCGCGGTCTCGATGAAGGCGCGGTCGATCAGGCTCGGCGGCACGCCGTGATTGACGATGAAATAAAAGCCGACATTCTCGCAGGCGTGCCGCAGCTCGATGGCGAGGCGACGCTCGGCGCCCGGCTCGCCGGCGAGGCAAGGACCAAGATCGAGGATCGGGATCGTCTCGTCGGCGATGCTCATCGCAGCCCTTCCGGCCATGTCCAGCTCATCTTACATGACCGGCTTGTCGGCGGAAGCGTTCGGCGGCAGGGTAGGCCCATGAACGAGCCGCAACCGCAGACCCTGGCGATGGCGCAGCAGCGGGTCGAGGCGCTGTGCCGCGGCCTCGGCGATGCGCATCCCGACACGCTCGCCGCGATGCTCGATGTCGCCGAGATGCTGTGGGCGCGGGGTCGGCTCGCCGAGGCGCGCGTCATCGAGGAGCATGTCGTCGAGGCGCGCCGGCGATCCCTGGGCGAGGCGCACGGCGACACGCTGAAGGCGCTCGGCAAGCTGGCGACGACGATCGGGGCGCAGGGCGATCTCGCCGAGGCGCGCCGGATGCAAGAACGCATCCTCGATCTGGCCCCCGGGGCCTGGGGCGAGACCGGGCGCGACACGCTGCGCGCGATGAATAATCTCGCCGGAACGATCGCCGCGCAGGGCGACCTCGCCGGCGCGCGGGGCCTGCTCGAAGCCGCGATCGAGAGGCTGCATCAGGTCTTCGGCCCGGCTGATGCCGACACGCTGACCGCGCTCGGCAACCTGGCCGCGATGCTGTGGCAATACGGCGAGCGCGGCGAGGCCTATTGGCTGCAATGCCAGCTGATCGAAACCCGGCGGAATGCCTGCGGCGCCGACGACCCCGGGACCCGCGCCGCGATCGCCGTTCTCGAGGCGATGCACCGCGACGGCATGCCGTAGAGAGCCGTCGCGCCGCTCGGCCGCGCCTCGCGCCGGCACGACTTCGCGGTGCCGATAGGTTGTACTCCCGACTTGACGTTTGCTCGTTCGACATAAATCAAGCGGTAAGTCAGGGGCCCATCGATCCGGCGGGCCTCAAACTCGGTAAGGAGACATGTCGATGCGAGCGGTCGCGACAACCCTGGCGGGCTCCGTTCTCGCCGCGCTGGTGGCGGTCGCCCCGGCGATGGCGCAGAACCCCTACGCCGACGACCTCGCATGCCGGCAATATGCCGAGCAGGCGACTGCGCCGTACCGCGATCAGGCCAACGCGGCGAGCGTCGGCAGCGCGCTGGTCGGTGCCGGGCTCGGCGCCGCCCTCGGAGCGGCTGTCGGCGGCGGCCGCGGCGCGGGGATTGGGGCCGCATCGGGCGCCATCGCCGGGACCGGCGTCGGCGTCGCCAACGCCCAGCAGGCCGCAGCCCAGATCCAACAGTACTACAACTCGTTCTACTACCAGTGCATGCAGTCCCGGCAGGGCGCCTACGCGCCGCAGCCGGCTTATCCGGGCTATTACGGATATCCGCGCTAGCCCCTCGCCCGCGCCGTGGACCGCAAGCCGCGGATCATCCGAGCGCGCCGGCGCGGCCAGCTGTGAGCGATCCCGACCCTCAGGAAACCGCGCAGGCCCCCGAGCCGGCCGTCGACAATCGCCTGTTCGTGCTGGTGCTGCAGCATCCTCAGGAACGGATCGAGCCGCGCGCGACCGCCGCCATGATGGTGGCCGCCTTGCGCCGCGCCCGGCTCGTCGTCGGACTGTCCTGGCCGAACCTGACGCGCGCGCTGGGCCGGCGCGCCGACCCGAAACGCTGGGGCGTGCTCTACCTGGGATCGGCGCGGCCGGAAGTGCTGAGCGCGGCGTTGCCGGCTGGCCGCGAGATCATCGTGCTGGGCCGCGACGGCAAGCCGCTGGCGGAACCCGATCCGGTCCTGCGCGGCCTCGAGGGCATCGTGCTGCTTGACGGCACCTGGAGCCAGGCCAAGACGCTGTGGTGGCGCAACCCATGGCTGTTGAAGCTGCAGCGGCTCGTGCTCAATCCGCCGCGCCCGGCGCGCCTCGGCCAGGTGCGCCGCGAGCCGCGCCGGGAGGCGCTGTCGACGCTCGAAGCGGCGGCCCTGGTGTTGCGGCAACTCGAGCGCGGTCCGGAGGCGGCGGACGCGCTGATGGCGACTCTGGAACGGCTGATCGCCGCGCACCGCGGATAGCCGCCTCGCTTGCGGCGGCAGCCGGGACCGCCCGCCACGACCGGCCCCAGGCCGGCTCCTGTTCCTACTTGCCCGAACGCGCTTCGTCGGTATCGCGGTAGATCTGCAGCCGCGTGACCCGCAGCCCGGGAACGCCGTGCCGCTCGATCGCGCGCTGCCAGGCGAGGAACTCCTCGACCGACAAATTGTAGCGGCGGCAGGCCTCCTGCAGGCTGATCAACCCGCTGCGCACGGCCTGTACGACAATCGCTTTGCGCCGCACCACCCATCGCTTGGTGTCCGGCGGCGGCAGCTCGGCGGTACAGCCGTTCAATTCGGCGGAAACGCCGCCATTCGGAACGCGATTGGCCACGGTATGTGCGTCAGTCAAGTTGCTGTTTGCCCGACGCAACCTATCGGCCTTTGCTTAACAAGATCCTAAACCCATTGGGAGATTACTCCGAAGCGCGTCAATAGCGGGCGGGCTGTTTGCACGCGATTTGAGAAGTTTGCATCGACGCGGCCCTGGTGTCGGGCCATTGCCGGGAGCCGCGGCGGCGCCGCCGCCGGCGACCGCGACGAGCCCGGCGGCCGCACCGGGCGGTGGCCGCGCGCCGCGCCCGTTCTCGGGGTAAAACGCCTGCGGAATCAAGGCGGTGAATTGCCGCTCTGACGGTTGAAATGGGGTGAGCCGATTCATATACTCCGCCGCCGTCTAAACGGGGTTTGGGGAGAGTTATGCGCCCTGTCTTGCCGCCAGACTATCGTCCCTCCGACGACGAAGAGTTCATGAACCCGTTGCAGATGGAATATTTCAGGCAGAAATTGTTGCGCTGGCGCGCCGAGCTCCTCGCCGACTCATCCGGCACGCTGCGCCACCTGAAAGAAGAGAGCCTGCTGAAGCCGGATCTGACCGATCGCGCATCGCTCGAGACCGAACGGGCGATCGAATTGCGCACCCGCGACCGCGAGCGCAAGCTGATCTCGAAGATCGATGCCGCGCTGTCGCGCATCGACAGCGGCACCTACGGGTTTTGCGAGGAGACCGATCAGCCGATCGGGATCCGCCGGCTTGAGGCGCGCCCGATCGCGACCCTGACGATCGAGGCGCAGGAACGCCACGAGCGCATGGAGCGCACCTATCGCGACGAGTAGGCCGGTGCCCGGCGCCCCTTCCGCGGCCGCTCGGCCGGGGGGCGACAGGGTTAACCCATCGTTAACGGGCCTGCGGCACGATGTCGGCGCGGCCGCTGCGAACGGCCGGTGCCGCCGGTCCGGCTAACGCGGGCGGCTGGCCCCGAACAGTCCCGCGGCGACCGGTGATGCCGCATCGTGCTAGTATAGCGCGGGGATTGGAACGAGGCGGGGCAGACAGCATGGCGGCGGATACCGAAGGCGCCCGCCGCGGGGGTACCTGGGCCGCTTATCGCGCGCGGCCGGGGTGGATCGGGATTCTGGCCAATGTCGCGCTGATCCTGTGCGTCGCGGCGGCAGGCGCCGCCCTGCTCGTTTTCGCCCAGGTAATCCCCGGCGCCCATCTTCCGGCGGCGGCGATCGTTATCAGCGGCTTCGCGGCGGTTTGCGGGGCCGCCGCCGGCGCGGCGCGGTGGATGCACGCGGCGCTGGCCGGACGGGTCGACATCCTGACCCAGGCGCTCGACGCCTCGCCCGACCCGCAGCTGATCCTGACCCCGGACGGCGGCATCGCGTACGCCAATACCGCGTACCACGACCTGTTTCCGCCGTCCGGCGAGCGCGCCGTGTCGCGCATCGCGGCCGCCCTCGCCGATCCCGACGCCATCCCGGATCTGGCGCGGCTGCGCAGCCGCGCGGCGGAAGGGGCGCGCGCGATCGCCGCGCTGCCGCTGCGAAATTCGCGCGGCTCGGCGGTCGGCTGGTTCAACATCGCGGTCAACCCGATCGCCGGACGGCCCGGGTACAGCTTCTGGAACATCCAGGACATCACGGCCCGCCACGAAATGGAGGCGCTGATCCGCGACGAGCGCAACAAGCTGATCGAGTTCCTGAACGACGCGCCGATCGGCTTCTATTCGGTCGACGGCGCCGGCCGGTTCCTCTTCATCAACCAGACGCTCGCCAACTGGCTGGGCTGCACGCCGGCCGAAATCGTCGGCAGCGACGCGCGCCTGCACGATTTCCTGGCGGAGCCGGCGGCTGGCGAAGCCGTTCCCTGGGATCCGTTCGGCGGCCGCAGCGACGGCGGGCGGCGCGGCGAGATCGCGCTCAAGAGCCGCGACGGGCGCACGCTGCACGCGTCGATCGGGCAGAGCACGGTCGGCAGCGACGCGGAACTGCGGACCCGCTCGGTCGTGCGCGACCTGACCCCGGAGCGCGAATGGGAATCGGCGCTGCGCCGGTCGCGCGAGCGCTTCCAGCGCTTTTTCGCCAATGCCCCAGTCGGGATCGCGCTGATCGATCGGTCCGGCCGCCTGGAGGAGGCAAACCGGGCGCTCGGCGAATTGTTCGGCTCGCCGCAGCAGGACCTGATCGGCGAACCGCTGATCGGCTTCCTCGCCGAGGAGGATCGGCGCGAGGTCGCGGTCAAGCTGGCCGGCGCCGCCGACGGCGCGATGCCTGCCGGGCCGGTCGAGGTGCGCCTGAAGGGGCCGCGCGAGCGCAGCTGCGTCGTTTTCCTGAGCCGGCTCGACGGCGGCGAGAGCGGCGATGGCGCGCTGATGCTGCATTTCATCGACGTCACCGAGCAGAAGAACCTCGAAGTCCAGTTCGCGCAGTCGCAGAAGATGCAGGCGGTCGGTCAGCTGGCCGGCGGCGTCGCGCACGATTTCAACAACCTGCTGACCGCGATGATCGGGTTCTGCGACCTCTTGCTGATGCGCTTCCGGCCCGGCGACCCGTCCTTCGCCGACATCATGCAGATCAAGCAGAACGCCAACCGCGCCGCCAATCTGGTGCGGCAGCTCCTGGCCTTCTCGCGGCAGCAGACGTTGCAGCCGCGCATCATCGACATTACCGACGTGCTCGTCGAATTGTCGCACCTGCTGCGCCGCCTGATCGGCGAGAACATCGAGCTGAAGGTCATCCATGGCCGCGATCTCGGCCTGGCCCGGGTCGACCAGGGCCAGCTCGAACAGGTCATCATCAATCTTGCCGTCAATGCCCGCGACGCGATGACAGGCGGCGGCACGCTGACAATCCGCACGGCCAATGTGAGCCGGACGGCGGCGCTGCGCCGCGGCGCCGAAATCATGCCGGCGGGGAACTACGTGCTGATCGAGGTTGCCGATACCGGCATCGGCATCCCCAAGGAAAACCTTCAGCGCATCTTTGAGCCGTTCTTCTCGACCAAGGAGGTCGGCTCGGGGACCGGGCTCGGCCTGTCGACCGTGTATGGCATCGTCAAGCAGACCGGCGGCTTCATCTTCGTCGACAGCGAGCCGGGCTGCGGCGCCATCTTCCAGATCTACCTGCCGCGCCATCAATCGACCGAGAACACGCTGAGCGCGCGCGCCGAGGCAGCCGAGGCGGCGGCGAGCCGCGACCTGACCGGGATCGGCACCGTGATGCTGGTCGAGGATGAGGATCCGGTGCGGATCTTCGGCGCGCGGGCGTTGCGCAACAAGGGTTATAAGGTGCTCGAGGCGAAAAGCGGCGAGAGCGCGCTCGACCTGATCCGCGCCGCCGGCGAGAAGATCGACCTGTTGATCACCGATGTCGTGATGCCGCGCATGGACGGCCCGGCGCTGGTCCGGGAGGTGCGCGAGATGCACCCCGACATGAAGGTCATCTTCATCTCGGGATACACCGAAGACTCGTTCCGGCAGCGGCTCGACAGCGACAGCGAAATCCACTTTCTGCCCAAGCCGTTCAGCCTGAAGCAGCTCGCCGGCAAGGTCAAAGAGGTAATCAGCGGCGAGGCGGCGTAACCTCCCGAACTACGCACACCTTGCGGTTACAAATGAGCGTCACCGACCTCCTGCAAACCTACGCGCGCCGCATCAGGGAGCTTCGCCGAGCCAACCCGGAGGTTCCCGAGACAGCGCTCGCACCGGCCTTTCAGCAACTGCTGGACGGGTTGATTCCACTTCTGCCCGTCGCTCAGGGGCTGACCGTGATGCCCGAGTACCGGAACCCTGGGGTCGGCCGGCCGGATATCGCGCTCATCAGGCAAGGCGCGCCGCCGCGTGCGTTCGTCGAACTAAAATCGCCCGGAAAAACCGCTGATCCAAGCCGATTTCGCGATGCTCATGACAAGCGCCAGTTCGAGCGGTTCAAGGAATTGCCCTCGTGGGCAATCTGCAACTTCGCCGAATTCCGACTGTTCGAGCGCGCCGTCGAACACGACATCGCAGTCGTCGTCCCGGAACAGGCGCTTCGCCCCGACCGGGACGACAGGCGCGCCGATCGCCTTATTGCTGAGTACGATCCGGCGCCGTTGCTGCGGCTGGTTCAGAGGCTGTGCGAGGCCGCCGGTCACGAGCCGAGCGCCCGTGACGCTCCGCATCTCGCGATGTTGCTGGCCTATTCGGCCCGCCTCGTCCGGGGCATCGTGCGCGACCGATTGGCCGAGCTTCATGCGAGCGGCACCCAGAATCATGCGCTGCTACAGGTCAGGCAAGAATTCCGGGATGTTCTATATGCCCACCCGGAGGCGGCCGGGTACAGCGCCCGGGACTTCAGTGAACTGTTTTCAGGCGCGTTTGCGCAGACTTTGGCTTTTGGTCTCCTGTTAGTGCGCGAGGCGACGGGGCATCAAGCTGGAGCGGAAGCGTGGCGGCACATGCCGGAGGAACATCCGCTGATGCGGACAGCCTTGCGGGTGCTGAGCCTCGACGAGGTCGTCCGCGATGTCGGGATCGGCTTCGACGTGATGTGCGACACGGTCAACAGCTTCGCGCCGGAAATCCTCACCGTTCGGCCGGACGGCAGCGATCCGATCCTGTATTTCTACGAAGACTTTCTCGAGACATTCGATCCTGATGCGCGCCAACGCTACGGCGTCTACTACACGCCGGTCGAGGTCGTCAGGTACATCGTGGGCGCCCTCGATCGGGCATTGCGCGAGAATCTCCAGACAGAGGGGTTGCGCGACCGGCGCGTGACGATTCTCGATCCGGCAACCGGCACCGGAACATTCCTGCTTGGAATCGCCGAGCGCGTCAGCGCTCAGTCGGAAGCCGAGGCAGGCGAAGGAATGGCGGCGCTGGCGCTGCACAACCTCGCCGGCCGGATGTTCGGGTTCGAGTTGCTGGTCGGGCCGTACGCCGTTGCGCATTACCGGCTGCATCACGCTCTCCGCCGGTATCACGGCGCGGAAAACCTGCCGCGACTCGGGGTCTATCTGGCAGATACTTTGGCGGAGCCGGGTTCCGCCGCACCCGCCGGGCGGCTCGGCTTCGTGGCCGAAGGAATCGAAGACGAGCGGCGCGAAGCCAACCGGATCAAGACCGAACAGCCGATACTCGCGATCACCGGCAATCCGCCTTACCGGCGATTGGACGAAGGCGAGAACGAGACGCTGGTCGGCCGCTGGCTGGACGGCATCTGGGACGATTTGAAGGAGCCTGTGCGCCGTGCCGGTCAAGGCAACCAGCTCAACACCTTTCCCGAACTGTCCGTGGCCTTCTGGCGCTGGGCGATATGGAAGCTGTTCGAGGCACAGAACGCGCCGGGGCGTGGCGTTGTCGCGTTCATCACCAATCGCAAGTTTCTGACCGGCTGGCCGTATGCCGGTCTTCGCCAGATGATGCGCCAGCGGTTCGACAGAATCGAGATCATCGATCTGCGCGGCGACGTCCGGCGCGGCGAGCGCGCTGGGGTGGACGGCGATCAGGGCGTTTTCAACATCCAGGTCGGCACTGCCATTACCGTTGCGATCGCCGATGGCAGCAAGGCGGAAGGTCAGCCGGCTGATGTCTACTACCATGACTGCTGGGCGGAAGGTTTGTTTTCGCGCCGGGCGAAGTTCGATTGGCTGCTAAGCGGAGCCGAGCCTGGAAGGCTGGCTAACGCGGTGACGGTCGAACGCGACCTGCTGGACGATATGCGGCCGCAGCCGTTTCAGAATGGAGAGTGGATCAGCCTCAGTTCTTGCTTCATGTTTCGCCTGAGCGGCGTCCAGACCAAGCGGGATCGATTTGTTTATTCTCCAGCTCGCGAGATTCTTGTTGATAGGCTCCGAGAATTTTGTCGAATGGCCGACGACGCTGCGCTGGAAGCGTTCGCAAGCACCTCCGCGCGACCCTGGAATATCGCTCGGGCACAGTCGGTAGACGAGGGGCTAATTCGAAGGGTCGCCTACGGCCGCTCGACCTCAGATGGCTGTACAACAACCCGCATTTCATCGATCGTCGGAGGCCCGATCTTCAGGAGGTGTGGGGGGCAAACAACGTCTGTCTGTATGCCTTACCTGGCGGCACTGGTGCCGGGCCGGCTCTTTGGTGTCACTGTCTCATTCCCGACTATCACGCCTTTAGCGGCAGAGGCGGCTATGCCTTTCCGCTGTACGACCGGCGACCGAACGTTAATCGCCCGAACGTGCCTTCGACGCTGGTAGAGAGCTTGGGTGCGGCATACGGCGAGCCGGTCACGGCCGAAGACGTGTTCGATACGATCCTGTGCCTTCTATCCGCAGTGTCGTACACGCGCCGCTTCGCGGAGGACCTTGAGGATGTTTTTCCTCATATACCCTTCCCCGCTCGGCACGCGGTCTTCGAAGACGCCGCCCGCATCGGCCGTGAGATCAGAGCGGTCGAAACCTTCGCGCGCCAGCCGGGCGAGACTTATCGTCGGCCTGGCTTCGCCCGCGTGCTCACCCAGCCGCGCGGCGCCGTCGCGCGGGTTGAGTATGCTGACGGCGCGATCACGCTGTGCGGCGACGGGACCGGCCGCATCACCGGAATTCCGGAGGCGGTGTGGGGCTTCGCGGTCAGCGCCTATCGGTTGCTGCCGCGCTGGATCGAGTCGCGGGTGGGATTGCCGGCCGACCTGGATCTGGTTATGGAACTGCGGGACATTTGCGGGCGGATTGCCGAGCTGATTGACCTATTCGCTGTTGCCGATACCGTTTTGCAGGCGGCGCTGCGTGAGACGCTAAGCCGCGCTGTGCTGGGGTTTGAGGCTGGAGGACAGGACGGGGATGGCGGATCAGATTGACCTGTTCGGGCACGGGCCGGCACAAGGCAGCCTCTTCGGGGCCGGCGACGGCCGCCTGCAAGCGCCGTCTCACCGCACGCTGCCAGACCCGGAGAAGGTCCGGCGCCGGCTGCGGGCACTGGTCGAGCAGGCGCGGTCGGCCGACAGGATGCCGTGGTCGGAGCGGGACGCGCGCATGTGGCAGATCGTGTTTCCGAACATGGCCAAATGGCTGCCGGAGGAAGAGGCCGAGCAGCTTCGCTTCGAATTCGCGCAGGAAATGCAGCGCCTGAAGAAGGCTGCGTGAGATCGGCTGCCGCTCCGGTCAGCTCAGCCGGTCGACCTGGTCGATGCCGAGACCGCCGGGCACGATCGTGATCGGGATGCGCAGGCGGGCCGCCGGCTTGCCGGTCAGATAGGTGATCAGGGGACCTGGCCCCTCGGGTCCGGTGCCGGCGGCGAGCACCAGGATCGAGATCGTCGGTTCCTCGTTGATCAGCGCCAGCAGCTCATCGCGTCGGCGACCCTCGCGGATATAGACGAGCGGCATCGACTCGGCGAGCGGGGCGACCTCGTCGCACAGGCGCTGCAGCAGCTCCTCGGCCGCCTCGCGGCGCTCGGCGCGGGCCAGTTCCTCGATCGCCTGAAAATGCTGCAGCTCGGCCGGCTCGATCACGTACAGCATCGCGAGACGCCCGCCGGTATGCGCGGCGCGGCGGGCGGCATAGCGGACCGCGAGGCGATGCTCCGGCGTCTCGTCGACGACGACGAGAAAAACACGCGGTGGCCCGCTGTCGGACATGCGCAAGACCTCGCTGCCGATTACACCCCGCGGAACGGCAGGCTGGCGAGCCATCCTGCCACTACCGCCGTCACGATCGCAATTGCACCGTAGGCCGCCGGTTCGCGGATCGCGAGATCGAAGATCGCGGCGTCGACGCCGACCTTGGACACGACGAGCGGCGTCGTCTGCCCGCTGACGACATCGCCGTCGCGCACCAGGAAGACCTGGACGAGATAGGTCCCGGTCGGCACGTTGGCCGGAAAGCTGAGCGTGGCGCGGAACAGCCGTTCGCCGAGAAAATTGACCTTGCCGATATCGGCGGCGAACAGGCCGGCGCGCTGCTGCTGCTCGATCAACGCCTCGGCGAACAGCCGCGCGCGATCGGGCGGCACCGGCGAGACCGGCGTGAGCTTCAGATTGGCCGGTCCGATCTTGTAGAGCGCCGCCGCCTCCGGCTGGACCAGCTGCTCGACCGGCCGGCTCGCCACGACCGCGTAATAGCTCGGAACGCTGTCGAACGTGACCGACTGGGCGTTGACCCAGATCCCGGCGACCTTTCCCTTGCGCCAGACGGTCACGCCGCGCTCGGGTCCGCGCACCACGGCGATGATGTCGCCGGGCCCGTCGGTGCTGCCGAACAGAACGACCGAATCGCCGGTAAACCCGCCGCCGATCGCGATGATGTGAGAGCTCAGGTCGGCCAGCACCGCGGCGCCGTGCGCCGGGCCGGCGGCCAGCGCCAACCACAGCAGCGCGGCGGCGCAGTAGGGGCATGCCCGCCATCGGGACAAGGCGGCGCTCATCCCAGAGCGATCGTGACGGCGTAAAGGCTGGCCGGCCGTACCGTCAGATCGAAGGAAAGCTTGGCCGCGACCGCGAGAAGCAGCAGCGCCAGCAAGAATCGCAGCTGGTCGCCGCGCAGTCTTGGGCCGAAACGCGTCCCGATCTGCGCGCCCAGCACGCCGCCGATCAACAGCAGCAGCGCCAATACCGCATCGACGGTCTGGTTCGAATAGGCCTGCAGGAAGGTGACGTTCGCCGCGACAAAAATGATCTGAAACAGCGAGGTTCCCGGCACCATCGCGGTCGGCATGCCGAGGATGTAGATCATCGCCGGAACCAGCATGAAACCGCCGCCGATCCCGAGAATCCCGCTCAGCACGCCGACGACAAGGCCGAGCGTCGTAGGCAGGAGCGCGCTTATGTACAGCTTCGAGCGGCGAAACCGCGTCTTTAGCGGCAGCCCGTGCATCCAGTTGTGCTGATGCAGCTTGCGCCGCACAACACCGGGACGGCGGTGGCGCAGCAGCGCTCGCGTGCTCTCGATGATCATCAGCGCGCCGAGCGTGCCGAGCACAAGCACGTACAAGACCGAGATAGCCAACTCGATCTGGCCGATCCGCTTCAGCAGCGTGAACAGCCACACGCCGAGGGCGGAGCCGGCCAGTCCGCCCAACAGCATGATCAGCCCCATCTTGAAATCGACGGAGCCGCGCCGCCAGTAGCCCATGACCCCGGACAGGGAGGCGCCGACCAGCTGGTTTGCCGAGGACGCGACCGCCACCCCGGCCGGCACGCCCATGAAGATCAGCAGCGGGGTCATTAGAAAGCCGCCGCCAAGCCCGAACACGCCGGTTATGATGCCGATCCCAGCGCCGAGCCCAAACAGGACGAAGACGCTGAGCGACAGTTCGGCGATCGGAAGGTAGACATCCATCGGTCGGGCCGGGGTCCCTGGTCCCGCGAATCGCGGGTGCCGCCGGATCGCGACAGCGCCGGCGTTCCCCGCAAGGGTACAGCCGGCCCGCGGCGCGGGAAAGCGTCAAAAACGGCCGATGTACCGTGTCGCCTACGGCCGCAACAGCCCGGTGATGTCCTGCGCCTCGCGCAGCACCGGCATCGCGATCGCGGCGGCGCGTTCGGCGCCGCGGCGCAGGACCGCGTCGATATGGCCGGGATCGGCCATCAGCCGGCGCATCTCGCCGCCGATGCGGCCGAGCACCTCGACCGACAGCGCCGCCAGCGCCTCCTTGAAGCTTGAGAAGTTCTGTCCGGCGAATCGGTTGAGCGCCTCCTCGCGCGACAGCCCGGCGAGCGCCGCGTAGATGCCGATCAGATTGTCGGCCTCGGGGCGCGTTTCGAGTTCGAAGGTCGTGTGCGGCAGCGGCTCGGGATCGGTCTTGGCGCGGCGGATCTTCAGCGCGATCAGCTCGGCGTCGTCGGTCATGTTGATGCGCGAGTAGTCCGAGGTGTCGGATTTCGACATCTTCTTCGTGCCGTCGCGCAGGCTCATGACCCGGGTCGCCGTGCCGAAGATCTGCGGCTCGGGCAACGGAAAGAAATCGCGCTCGTAGCGGCGGTTGAACGCGCCGGCGATATCGCGCGCCAGCTCGAGATGCTGCTTCTGGTCCTCGCCGACCGGCACGTGCGTCGCCCTGTAGGCGAGGATGTCGGCGGCCATCAGCACCGGATAGGCATAGAGGCCGAGCCCGGCGTTGTCGCGGTGCTTGCCGGCCTTTTCCTTGAACTGCGTCATTCGGTTGAGCCAGCCGAGCGGGGTGATGCAGCTGAGCAGCCAGCTCAGCTCGGCATGGGCGCTGACCATGCTCTGGTTGAAGATGATGCAGCGCTCCGGGTCGATGCCGGCGGCGATATAGGCGGCGGTAACTTCGCGCGTCGAGTTGCGCAGCTCGGCCGGGTCCTGCGGCACCGTTATCGCGTGCAGATCGACGATGCAGAAGATGCACTCGTAGTCGTTCTGCAGCGCGACCCAGTTGCGGATCGCGCCGAGATAATTGCCGAGATGCAGGTTGCCGGTCGGCTGCACGCCTGAAAAGATGCGGTTCATGTGGCCTCGTTACGGAACTCGCCGGCTGTTATCGCCGCTGTGCGGCTGTGGTCAACCCCCGGAACGCCCGCCCTAGCGGGCGGCCATCCGGGGGCGCCGCAGCTGCCCGCGCAACTCGCGCCAGTCGGCGCCCCCCAAGGCCAGCACCAGCGCCGCGAAGCCGACCGCGCCGGCGGCGATCAGCAGCGCCAAGGCGCCGAGCCGCAGCATCGGCGGTCCCGCCAGCGCCGGTTCGAGCAGCCATCGCAGTCCGAGCACGATCCCGGCCATGCCGAGCGCCGCCGCGGCGATCCGCAAGATCTTGCCGCGCGCCCGGCGGTCGAGCCGGAAGTGGCCGTGCCGGCGCAGCAGGACCAGCAGGGTCAAGGCCTGCAGCCAGCCCGCCAGGGTCAGCGCGATCGCCACCCCGACATGCGCCAGAAACTGCATCAGCACGATGGTCAGCGCCAGGTTCGCGAGCATCGCCGCGACCGCCACCTTGACCGGCGTCTTCGTGTTCTGGTGCGCGAAAAACCCGGGCGCCAGCACCTTGACGAGCACGAAGGCCGGCAGCCCGGCGGCGTAGGCCGCCAGCGCCGCCGCGGTCGCCGCCGCCTCCGTCGGGCCGAACGCGCCGCGCTCGAACAACACCGACAGGATCGGCTGCGCCAGCACGATCAGCGCCGCCGCGGCCGGCAATGTCAGCAGCAACGCCAACTCGACGCCGCGGCTCTGCGTCTCGGCTGCGCCGACGCCGTCGCCGAGGCGCACCTGGCGCGACAGCGGCGGCAGGATCGCCGTCCCGATCGCGATCCCGACGACGCCGAGCGGCAGCTGGTTCAGCCGGTCGGCATAGTACAGATACGCCACCGAGCCGCTCGGCAGCAGCGAGGCGAGCGCGGTCGAGATCACCAGGTTGATCTGCGTCACCCCGGCGCCGAACACGCCCGGCCCCATGATGCGCAGCGTCTCTTTGACCCGCGGCGTCAGGCGCGGCAGGCGCAGCCGCAGCACCATCCCGGCCCGCGCGCACGACATCATCAGCCACAAGAACTGCGCCGCCCCGGCCGCAGTCAACGCCCAGGCCAAGGCCCGCCCATCCGACCAGCCGTAATGCGCCATCAGCAACAGCGCCGCGATAAGGGAGAGGTTCAGCAGGATCGGCGCCGCTGCCGCCGCGGCAAATTTATCGACCGCGTTCAACAGCCCGGCCTGCAACGCGGTCAGCGAGATGAACAGCAGATAGGGAAACGTGATGCGGGTCAGGTCGACGACAAGCTCGAACTTGCCGGGCTCGTCGGCAAAGCCGGGCGCTATCGCCGTCATCAGCCACGGCATGAAGACTTCGCCGAGCACGACGAACGCGAACAGCACCGCGAACAGCACCGCGAACGCTTCCTCGGCGAAGGCGCGCGCCGCCGGCTTGCCACCCTCGGCCAGCGCCCCCGAGGCGAGCGGCACGAAGGCGGCGTTGAAAGCGCCCTCGGCGAACAGGCTGCGGAACAGGTTGGGCAGGCGCTGCGCGACAAAGAAGGCGTCCGCCACCGGCCCGGCGCCGAGGATCGCCGCGGTCAAGACATCGCGGACGAAGCCGAAAACGCGGCTCGCAAGCGTGAACGAGCCGACCGTGGCGACCGAGCGGAGCAGAGCCATGCGGCGTCCGTGTAGCCAAAAACCGGCTGCAATGAAACCGCCGCCTCGCCGCGCCCACCGAACGAGTTCCGCGAACGAGTCAGAGACACGGCGAGTTGATGCGAAACTCCGCAAGCTGTGGCGGGCGCGGCGCGCTTGGCCTCACCCGAGCAGCTTCATGAAATTGCGCTTGCGGCCGAAGCGCTCCTTCAGCATCGCGACATAGGCGGCTTGCTCGGCCGCACCGCGCAGACCGGCCATGCGGGCGACGAGCTCGGCCGCCTCCGCGTAGGCCGGATTGCCGCCCTGCTCGGCGAGCTGGTGGACGCGCCGCGCGTAGACCTCGACCGCCTCGGCGGGATGACCCGCCTCGCTCGCACGGGCGAGGGTTTCTCTGACGCCCATCGACGCGCCGTGCCTGCGGACCGCCGCCCAGGCGGCGTCGAACTTCTTCTCGTCAGCCAAAATGCGGATCAGAAGATCGGCCGGCTCGTACCAAGCCGTGCGCTGTTCCGTGGCGAGCCGGCTCTCGAGAAATTCGACCGCGCGCTCGCCCGCTTCCGTGCCGCCAAGCGCGCGGAGCCGTGCATACAACGCCAGGCTCGGCGCCTTCTCGAAGGCGCGCCGCAACTGCGCCTCCGCATCGCTCTTGCGGCCGGCCGCGGCGAGCAGATCGGCGGCGAAAAACACGAGCCGCTCGTCCGGCCGGTCGTCCTCGAACATCCATAAGCCTTCCTCGGCCCGTCGCAGCGCCAGATCCTCCTGGCCGTGCGCGCGGCAGAATTCGGCGAGCTGGAGATAGCGCCAGGGCGAAGACAGATCCTTTGCGCGCAGCGCAATGCGCGCGTCGAGGTCGCCGTCGCGTTCGGCGAAGAAATCGAGGATGCGCCACAGCTGCTCATACCTGCCGTTGGGTTCCCGTGCGGCCCGGCCTGCTGTACGCGGGGGCAGCTCGTCCCAGGCTTTGGCGGCGAGGGAACGATATTCGGCGAGGCCTTCCTCCCCGAGCACATCTTCGTAAGTCTCGGCGGCGCCGCTGAACGTGCCGTAGCCTTCCTTCATCTCGCGGGCGAAGAGGTTGCGGGCCAGCCGCACCGGTTCGGGCTTCGTCTCGCGCGCCGCGGCCAAGTGGATCTCGCGCGCCCGATCCAGCAGCGCCCCGCAATGCCCGTCGGAATCGTCGATCTCTTCGGTGGCTTCCTCGATCCGCTCGATCGCCCGCTCCGCGAGATCGAGCGCGACGCGAGCCAGCCTGCCGGACCCGATATCGGCGAGAGACGCGAGCACCGCATCCACATTGGCCGCCCACTCGGGCGCCGAGCGGTAATCGACATAGCCCCTTGTGCGCGTCGTGTCGTCGATCGCCTTGCGCAGGCGCGCCTCGATTGTCTCGTCGTCGGCGTCTACCGCCGCTGCGGCCAGGTCCAGCTTGCGGAACAGAGCCGGGTCCCGCTCGGCCAGCTCGATGATCATCTCGGTGAGGCCGTCGACGCCCTTTTTTTTCAGATGAGCGCGAATGCGCGCCATCGCGCCGTCCGCCCCGCCGCCATCGAGCCCGTTCACCGCGAGCGCCGCGGCGACCATGTGCTTGCAAAAACCCCAGTCGTCGAACGCAGGGCAGGAGCATTCGCCCCCGATCCGGCTGCCGCGTCCGGTGAGCTTGGTGCGGTAGTCCTCGGTGCCCGCGACCTGCGCCAGAACCGCCTCGGATTCGACGCTGAGGACGGTGACCTGGTCGTTGCGAAGATAAGCCTCGCCCCGAGCGAAGACCTTGTCGCCGGCAAGCTCGCGCAATTTGTCGATGTCAAAGCGGGGTCGGATCATGGATCCCATAGCGGCAACCGAAGCAGCGGCTCAGTCTCGACAAGGCGCAGTGCCTCTTCAAGCGTGACGCGGGAATGCAGGCGGCGCCATCGTCCCGTATGCCGGGGCCACATGACGTCGAACCGGGTTTCCGCGATCGATTCTTCCACGTGATCCAGACGGGCGAACGCGAGGTCGAATTCCTCGCCGGCATTCTCGGGATAGCCCGAGCGGCAGCGGGTGATGAAGCTGTATTTGCTGCCCCGCCACTTGCCGAAGATGTCGACGGGATAGTTGAACGGTGTGGGGCGGATCTCGGGCAGAAAGCGGGGCTTCAGGACCTCGGTGATGAGGCCCTCGCATTGGGCCGCGATAGTTGCCTTCTCCGTCGCCGTGAGGGCCTTGACCCTCGCCCACCGCCTTTCCCGCTTCGGCACCGGTCCTTCCCCGTTTGAGCCGTTTCCTCTATGCCGTCACTCCCACTCAATGATGAGGCTTCAGCATAACGGGCTGATTTCGTTGAGCAAATTATTTTTTCGTGGCGCGGGTGCCGCCACAATTACCGTCAGCATTACTGCCTGTTGATTTCATTGCGAAAAAAGCGGCTTCTCGAAAACCCTCATTTCACGGACTATCGCCTACAATTTGCGCGATGGCGCGGCAAATTTTGGCTTTCCCCTGCACCAAGGGATTCCAAAAACACCGTCAGCCCACGCATGGCGCTGGAAAGAGCGCAGCACCGCCAGCTGGTACGGCGGTGTCATCAGCTCGGTCCGGCCATCACATGCAGTTCGAGGCCGGCCTGCTTTTGGAGGTAGCTGATCACGCTGAAGAGGTTGCGCGCCTGAGGATTGCCGCGGGGACCGAACATGCGGATCAGGCTCTTGGGTTGCATGCCGGTCGCCTCTCCCAGCTTCTCGAAGCCAATCGTCGCCTTGATGTAGTCGCGCAGGATCGCCTTGCCGGTGTCGACGTCGCCGGCGAGCATCGTGTCGATGCCCTCGCGCAGCAGCGCCTCGGCGAAAGCCGGGTCGGCAGCGACGTGGCGCTGGACCA
>Ga0326597_10003471_pt1 | contig 22728 bp, 15 predicted proteins | sample RVTome_12_FD_203789 | JGI IMG/M metagenome (GOLD analysis project Ga0326597, IMG submission 203789) | Soil microbial communities from uranium-contaminated site in the Upper Colorado River Basin, Wyoming, United States - RVT100D185 | ecosystem: Environmental > Terrestrial > Soil > Contaminated >...
CAGCGTGCGCGAGCTCATCGTCGATGATCGCGGCGATTTGCTTGAGGTGCAGATTTCGGAGCAGTTGCTCGATTTCATCCGTCATGATCGAGGCTCTCCGTCGTCCTCTGCGAGGATGAAATAGTCCTTCGCGATGACCCGCAGGGTGAGGCGCTCGAGGCGATCGAGATCAAACAGGCCGTACTGCTGCGCGAGCGTCACCGCCTGCAGTAATGCGGTGCGCGGATACTCGCGGTAGAGCACGAGCAGCCGGCGCAGCGCGAGTGTGCCGCGCCCGGCACTGCGCTGCTTGAGGGCCGCGGCATACGCGGGGACCGGTGGATCGGCCTGCGCCAGGAGGTGTTCCTCCGGCAACGGCTGCGTGCTCGGCCGCACCCCGCGTGGTGGCCGGTGCTCCGGTACCGTCACCCGCGTGAAGGTGCGACTCAGGACCTTCTGGTGGGACGCGACCAGCCGCGGCCCGTGGTACACGTCGATCCGGTCCTTGGTTTCTCGGACTTCGAGCTGCCGGCCGATCAAGAGATAGGGCACCGAATAGCGGTGGCCGTGCACATTGACGTAGCCTTCGACATCGACGAGGCGCGGATGGAGCGCGTACACCTCCGGGATGAAGAGCGGCAGCGGCTGGAGGTGGGCCCGTTCGGCAGCGAAGAGCTCCCGCGGGCTCGCATGCAGGTGGTCTTTGTAGGTCGCGTTGACTTTGTCGCACCACGCGCGGGCCTGCGCATTGAGATCGGCGAGGTCCGTAAAGGTCCAGCCCGCGAGACAATTGGTCTCGACGAAGCTGAAGGGACGTTCCACGCGGCCCGATCGGTTGGCATCGCCCTTCTCGTGGGCGCGGAAGGTGAAGTGGAAGCGCTCGGCGAAGGCGGCCATTTCGGGCGCCACGACCATCCGGGCGCCGGTGCCTGAGGCGACCACGACGTGCGTGTTGTCAATCATGCACGTGGCGCAGGCGCCGGTCAGGTACTCAAGCGCGTCGGTGAGGAAGACCTTGCAGGTAAACCGCGTGAACGCCGGGTACATCTGGACGAAGAGCATCCGCGAATAGCACAACACCAGCGAGGCGGTCTGCACGCGTTGCTCGACGCCGCCGATCGGGGCGCGATGCGGCGACGTGTCGTGCTGCATCTCTTGGCCCATGGCGAAGTCGTAGTGGCCCACGGGCAGCTTCGGCGCGTGGCCGATCCCATGACGCCGGCAAAACGCCGTGAGCGCGGGATACGAGATCGCGACGTCCTGGGCGATCAGCTCTTCGTGCACGCGGACCAGATTGCCCCGGCACTGCAGGAGCAGCTCGACGATCTGGTCGCGGTACGGCTCCGCCTTTTCGGCGCGGTCAAGCCGTGGCACCGTTGGGGTGCCCGCTTTCAAGACCGCCCGCACCGTCCCTCGCGAGATCTGCAGGGCACGGGCAATCTGCCGAATCCCCTGGCCCTTCCCCTGTAAGCTCAAAATCGCCGTGCGCAAGCCCTGATCGAGCATCGCGTAACTCCTGTTCACACCGGCGTTCAGATCACGAAAGTCGCACTGGGCCTGGTCAAACAGGCGCCAGGCGCGGTCGCGCTCGGGGGGCAGCAAGCCGCCCCCGCGGTGGAGCCGCCGCGCGGCGCGGCGGGCGACCGCGCCGAGGATGTGGAAGTCGGTCATCAGCGCCTCCGGCGCGGAGGCCTCGGGCCGCACGGGCGCCGGCGGCGTGTCGTCGGTGAGGCGGAGCACGAGTAACGGATCGGTCAGCACGAGCTCGCGCGTGACGTCAGGCCCGGTGACGTAGCGCTGATACAGCCGCCCGATTTGCCGGGTGGTCAGCCGATGCGGCGCGATCGCCTCGGTGAAGCGCAGACAGTCGCCCGCGTTGGCGCGCGCCAACGGCACGAGATACTTCATCGCGGCGTGCGCGACGAGGTGTCCGTCGTGGACGTGCTGCTGGATCGCTTCAGGCAGCGTGCGCACCAGACTCAGGCGTCGCGAGACCCAGCTCACGGTCCGATCGAAGCGCTGTGCCAGCACGTCGAGCGCGACGCCGTGCTCCTCATGTAAACGGCCGGGCACAGGCCCGGCACGTGCGCACACGAAGGACCGACTCCACGAGGCCGCAGCGCAGAGCGCGCGCCCTCGACGATCCCCGGCGACTTCATGCAGAATGAACGCGACTGATTCGGCCTGCCGCAGCGTCGAGTCGGTCACGAGGGCCTGGAGGGTTGCTACTCCAGGTCCTCACGCTCCGCCGCGGCACACGTTACCTCAAAGCCTCTTCGGGCAGGGGCCCCACACGGCATCACGCTGGTCGGCATCACCGTCGCCCTGTCGTCGATCCTCGTCCGTGTCGATCAGGCTGGAATGTGGAGTGGTCCAATTTTGGTGAGCAATCCTGGGTCAATTCTCACGAGCGCTGAAGCGAAGTTCCCCAAATTGTCCCCGGAAGCGTCGTCCGCGGCTGTGATCAGGAGCTGGCCGCGCGGCATCAGCGTGAGCGACGGCATGAGGATGGGCCGCCGCGATCCGTTATGGCTTGAGCCACCGTTGAAAGATCGCGGTCACGAGCGCATCATCCACGTAGAAACTTGTCGCCTTGAGTCGTCCGATCAATTCAGGCACGTCCACGAGACCCTGCTCCGCGCCGGCTCGGAGCACTCCGAGCGTTCCCGTCACGCGCAGATTCCGGCGTCTTGCCTCCGCGCGTCCGGCGGCTTCGTCGATGAGCAAGAGATCGGCACCGAGCGTTGCTGCGAGCGCGATGGCCGACCGTTCGCCGATGTCGAGCTCGTCGGTGATCGCTTGCACGGCTTCCGAACCGACCTGGACCACGTCGACCCAAGAAGGCGGTTGCTCGATCCAGCTACGCACGATGGGAGGCGCCGCAGCAGAGGAGAGTTCGCTGGCGACGGCGTCGGGCACGAGGACTCGACCGTAGAAACGCCGAAGAAGTTCAGTGTGGTCGAGCAGGATCAGGTAGTGCAGTGGGCCGCTGTCGGCGACGACGATCATCGCCGAGGCAGGATGCCAAGCTCGCGATGCGTCGAAAGATCGTCTTCGAGATCCGCTTGCGAGTACCGAAGCGGCACGTGATGCTCCTTGAGCAACGCGTGCACCTGAAAGCGGGTGTCCAGTTCCAGCGTTCGGCGGACCTGCGCCTCGGTCAATGCACCCGTGCGATAGCCCTCAACAGCGATGGCCTCGAGCGCGCGCCTCGGTACGTTGTCCCACCGCTCCTCGAGGGCGGCCGAAATGTCCTCTGGCAATTGGATGGTGACCTTCATGGCTCGCCTTCATCTTACCGCCGACGCCGGGTCGCGCGAGGCTGCGCGTAGGGCCCGGCAAGTTGTCCCCACGATTGTCCCTGCGCCGCGCCAAAACCACGCCTCTGGAGCCAACATCAGCCAAGACACTGGCCGTATGGAAATATCAGAAAGCAAAAGAGTCATTGTTTACCGCATCTGAGTGCCCGTAAACAGAGCTTCTCGACTCAGGCGTCTCGCCAAAGTTGGCCCGTGAGCGCACCGAAGGTGGAATTCCGCTGCACAAATTCCACGACTTTCGGTACGGTGTGTCGCGGCGATGGCGTTGTCGAAGGCTTTCCATCCGTTTGCGGTCATCCACGCCCTGAAGCGCACGATCGCCTCCATTCGCGAACAGTGGCGGAGCACTCGCCGCGAGAATGAGCGACTGCGGAAAGAAAACGAGCAGTGGCGCGAGCGGGCCGAACGCCTGGAGCGCGAGCGGGAACAGCTGCGTGAGGAGAACGAGCGACTGAAGCGGCAACTCGAGGAAGCCCAGCGGACCGCCAAACGGCAAGCAGCGCCATTTGCCCGCGGCGTTCGGAAACAAAACCCACAGCGCCCCGGCCGCAAGCCCGGCGCGGCCTATGGGAAACGGCGCAGCAAACCTCTTCCGGATCATGTCGATGAAGTGATCGCGGTGCCGGCGCCCGCACGGTGTTCCTGCGGGGGCGCCCTGGACGTGGAAAAGATTGAGTCGCAGTATCAACACGAGATCGTGCGGAAGACGGTTTGGAAGCGGTTCGACGTGACCATCTGTCGCTGCACGGTCTGCCACCAACGGGTGCACGGGCGTGATCCGCGGCAGACCTCGGACGCCTTCGGCGCGGCCGCCGTGCAACTGGGGCACGACGCGCTGGCACTGGCCGTCACGATGAACAAACGGTTGGGCCTGCCCCATGCGGATGTCGCCACCGTGCTGCAGGACGGGTTTGGCCTCCACGTGAACCGCAGCACGGTCTGCCGCGCGGTCACGCGGGTCGCGCGGCGCGGCGAGGCCACGTGGCATGCGCTGCGCGACGCGGCTCGCCGCAGCCTGGTGAACGCCATCGATGAAACCGGCTGGAACGTGGCGGCGCAACTGCGCTGGCTGTGGGTGGTCGTCAGCGAGCAAGTCACCTTCTGTGACATTCTGCCGGGCCGCGGCTTCGCCCAGGCGGCCTCCTTGGTGGGGCCGAGTACGACGGCTGGCTCACCCACGATGGCTGGGCGGTCTACTACAAGTTTCTCAAGGCGGGCCATCAAAGTTGTGTCTCGCATCTGATTCGCCGCTGCCGCGACCTGGCGGCGGTGGCCACGCCCGCGGCGGCCCGCTTCCCGCTCCGCGTGAAGGCCGTGCTGGAGGTCGGCTTGGCCTTGCGGGACCGGTATCACAACCACGAGATCTCGCTGCACGGGTTGCGGACGGCGGCGGGGCGGTTGGAAGTGAAACTGGATCGCCTGTTGGCGCGCACCTATCACGATGCGGCCAACCGCCGGCTATCGTGTCCGGCCCGATGTCGGATGCCTTGTCCACGATGTAGGTCGCGGCGCCGCCCAGCGAACCGGCGCGCGCGCCAAGCGCGTGCCTAGTACGCGGCCGTGGCTGTCTCCGCGGATCAGACCGCTTGCACCGGGCCATCCTCGACAAGCTGCCGTTCGAATCGCTCCTTGACAGCTTGACGATTGACCTTCAAATTGCGATTCAACAGCCCATTCTCGGGAGTAAATAGTGTTTCGGTAAACATGACACGTGCAATCCGACTCGGCTGCGGAATGCGGCGATTCAGGTCGGTGGCCGCGGCGCGCATGCGCGCGAGATCGGCATGGCTCTCAGTGACCAGGAGCGCGACGATTCCGGAGAACGGCTCGCCGTTGAACACCACCGCGCGCGCGGCACCAGTGACGCTCACGAGCTTCTGTTCCAGATCCTGAGGATGGACCTTGTATCCCCCGTTTGTCACGATGATCTCTTTCTTTCGACCGGCCAGATGCAGGTACCCGTGCTCGTCCAGGCGCCCGATGTCGCCGGTCGCAATCCGGTTGCGCGCCAAGAAGGTCTGGCGTGACTCGTCCGGGGCGGCGTCGAAATACCCGAGCGTTTGAGGCCACTCGAGCTCAGCGATAATCTCGCCGTCGGCCGCGAACTTCAGCGAGCCGTCGAAGACGGGCCGTCCCACGGAGCCGATGCGGTTCGCTCCCGGCAGGTTCCACGAGAGGAATCCAGTCTCGGTCAAGCCGTAAGCCTGATAGAGCGGCAGCCCGACCCGCTCGAACAGGAGGAGCGTCGAGCGCTTGTTGGCGGCGGCGCCCGACAACAGGAACCGCGTGCGGCCGCCGAATGCCTGATGGAACGATGCGAAGACGCGCCGCTGTGCACGCCGGCGCAGCGGCCCGGGTGACAGATATCGGATTGCGTCCGCGAGGATGTTCAACGTGCGCTGCTTTGCCGGCCGGAGCGCCTGGAAATGACGCTCGACCGCCTCGTAGAGCATTGGCGGACCGGCGACGATCGTGGGCCGCATGTCTTTCAGCGCATGGAAGATGCGATCGGCACGCGTGATCAGGATGTCGAATCCGTACCACAGCGCGGTGTAGAGCATGAGCCGCTGCTGGTAGATCGAGAACGGCAGCGCGACGAGAATGCTGTCGTCGGAACGAAACGTCATCGCCCTTCCAAACGCGCGAATCTGTTCTTCAGTGCCTCGGCGGCTGATCATGAGGCACTTCATCCTGCCGGTCGTTCCCGACGAGAAGACCATCGTAAAGACGTCGGGATCGAGCTCCCGAGATGGCGGCCCGACCGGCCGCGCTCGCACTCGCCCGGTCTCGACGTCCGCGAAGTCGCCCAAGTGCGCAACGTCATGTGGCTTCACGTTGGAGAACGACAGCAGCAGGTTGAGGTCGTACCTGTCGCAGAGATCGACGGGAGGGGTGGTCTCGGCCGCCTCCGGCGGGAACACGACCGACACGCACTCAAGGTCGACGAGCGCGAGCTCGAGCAGCAGCCATTCATAGCGGTTCGAGGGAACGGCGCCGACCCGCATCCCGGGCCGGAGGCCGACATCATGAAGCGCTCGCTTCAATCGCGCCAAGTCCTCGGCCACGAGCGGATAGCGGCGCTGGACGATGTCGGGGCCCTCGAACCAGTGAACAGCCCCATTCGGCAGCTCGTTCAGTCGATCCGACAAACGAAGGAGTGACGGATCGCGTGTGACCATGATTCAGATCGCGCCGATCTGAGCCGCGGGCGCCAGCGTCCGTCCCGCCGGCCCGGCCAGCAGCGCCTCGAATGTATCGTGAAAGATCGCCTCGAGCTCGCGCTGGTGCAGGTGGCGAAGGACACCTTGCGGTCCGAGCAGCTGATCGACGAACGCGCGTTGAGTCCCCTGGAGACGGAATACCGGCCAATCGGTCCCGAACAGAATCTTGTGATTGATCTGGCGCGTGAAGAGCGGCGCCAGATGCGCGAGCGGCATCGCCTGATACGCGCTGATATCGAGATAGATGTTCGGCCGGTACGCGCACATCATCACGCACTCGTCGACGTAGTGGGTGCTACCGTGTGCCATGATGAAGTTGACGGAGGGAAATCGCCGTGCGGGACGGTCGAGCGTCTCAGGGCGCGACGTGTCGAAACAGAGCGCCGGCGACGTCGCGCCTGTGTGCACCAGGACCGGGAGCCCGTAGTCGGCGCAGACTTCAAACAGCGGGTCGAGGCGCGGATCGGCCGCGTCAAACCCACAAGGCGGATACAGCTTGAGCCCGGCGACCTCGCCGTCGCGCGCCGATCGCTCGAGCAGATCGACACCTGCCTGGCCCGACCGCGGGTCGATGCCCGCGAACAGCACGAAGCGATTCGGATGCCGCTTCAGCACGTCGACGTGCGCGGCGAGCAGCCCGGCGAGATCCCACTCGCAGTCGCCGCAGGCGAACCTGAAGTCGATGAACAGGAGCGCCGCGCATGTGATGCCGGCGGCGTCCATCTCGGCGACCAGCTCATCGCAGCGATCGTCGGCCATCTTCGCCGTGAACCGGTCGGCGAGGAGCTCGCGGCTGACCTCAACGCCGCGCCCGCGCAGCGACAGCGCCATGTTGCTGACCGCGCCCTCGATGAACGATCGAGGAATGTATCGCGTGGACGCGATGTGGCAGTGGCTGTCGACGATACGTTCGACGGTACGGGCCTCGCCCGGCCCGGCACCGCCTTCGCTACATTCGATCATGGCCCCCCCCGGCGCCCGTCATCGCGTCGACGACGCCGACGACATCCGCGACCGTCCGGATGGAGGTCAGGTCCGTCTGCAGCGTACTGAGATCGATGCGGAAGTCCTGCTCGATGCGGAGCGCCAGCGCGACCTTGCCGAGTGAGTCCATACCGAGGTCTCCCTGCAGATCGGCGTCGGCCCCGATCTCCCGCTTCGCAAACTGCCAGGGCACGACCTGCCGTACGAGCCGGACAACGCGCTCCAGCGACGAGCTCGATGCGCCGCACGTCACGTGGTTCTCCCCACCGCGACCGGCCTGAGGCGGGCCCGGATCTCGTCGAGCGCGGCCCCGTCGAGCTCGTAGGAGAAAAAGCGCCCCGGGCGCGCCATGCCGTCGGGGTTCGCGATGTCAATCTCGCGATAGTGCAGGCCGAACTTCTGCAGCAACCCGTTGATGGCGAGGTTCTCGGGCGACGTCTGGAACTGGATGCGCTCGACGCCCTGAGCCAGAAAGGTTTCGATCATGCCGCCGAAGAGACGCGAGGCCATCCCCTGGCCGCGCCACTCCGGCCGCACCACGTGCGCGTGGGCGTAGGCGTTCTCCTTCGACGTGATGTTGAGCAGGGCGTAAGCGACGACCTCGTCGCGGTACGTCACGACGAAGATCCTGCGCCCGCGCTCCCTGTCCGCCGACGTCAGCGCCTCCTCGAACATCGCCGTCGTCGTTTCTCGCGAGCCGCGCTTTTCAGGCAGCGCGCCGATCGAGCGGATGAAGTCCTCCGTGTTGCCGTGCCAATACTCGACGAGCACGGGGACGTCGCGCGGCTCGAGATCCCTGATGATCAGCGCTGCGCCTTGCCAGTCGGTGCTGAAGTACTCCATGCTGCCTCCCCCTCTCCCGCTTCACTCAGCAGGCCGCCGATGACGCTCTCGAACGCCGCGCGTTGCTCCGGCAGGCCGACCGTCACTCGAATCCACTGATCCATCGGCGGCTCCGTCGCACGGCGGACGAACACGCCCCGTTCGAGGAGCGCGGCCGTCAGGCGCGACGCGGCCTCGCGATCACCGACGTCCATGGCCACGAAATTGGTCGCAGAAGGAACCGGGCGCAAGCCCACCCGATGCGCAAGCCGGCCGTAGTGCTCCACGCCACGCGCAACGTCGGCGATCACGGCACTCACGAAACGCTCGTCCCCGAGCGAGGCGAGCGCCCCCGCCTGCGCGACGCGATTGACACCGAAATGCAGCCGGATGCGATCGAGCGCGGCGACGGTCTCGGAATGCGCCACGGCGTAGCCGATGCGAAGTCCTGCCAGGCCGTGCGCTTTCGAGAACGTCCGGCAGCGCACGACGCGCGGCTGGCCGACGTCAATGGCCGGCAACGCCTCTGGTGGCGCGAAGTCGCTGTACGCCTCGTCGAGAAGGAGCACAGCACGTCGCGGCAGCGCCTCGGCGAATTCCAGCAGCTCCGTCGCGGATCGCCATGTCCCCGAGGGATTGTCCGGATTCGCGAGGTACACGATTCTCGCGTGCTGGCGGCAGGCCGTCTCGGCCAGACGGGATAGATCCACGCGATCCCCGTCATAGGGAACGCGATGTACGACGGCGCCATATCCCTGCGCGTGATACACGAACGTGGGGTACGTCCCCTGGCTCGTGACGACTGCGTCGCCCGAATCGACGAAACAACGAACGATCAGTCCCAGGACATCGTCGATCCCCGATGCGACGAGGATGTTCGCCGGGCTGACGCGGTGACGGAAGGCCAGCGCTTCGCGCAGCTCGTAGTTCTCCGGGTCGCCGTACCACGCACAATCGCGCAAGCTGCGCTCCATCGCGGCTCGCGCCTTCGGCGACACGCCCCAGGCGCTTTCGTTTGCGCCGAGGCGCAGGTCAAACCGCCGCCCGAGCTGGCGCTCGATCGCCAGCGGTCCGACGAACGGCACGAAGGCCGGCAGCGCGGCCACCGTCTTCGCAAGCGGCGGGGCCTCGAACGTCACGCCGCAGCTCCGCGCGTGGAGAGTCCGAACACATCCAGCAGGTACTGGTTGTACCGCCGCATGTACTCCATCCGCAGCGCCGCGCCGATGACGATCTCCCGCGCCGCACCGGGCTGCGCGCGGACGACCGGCATGATCACGTAGTCGAGCCACCGCACGCCGTGCTCCTCGTCGGTTTCGATATGCGCGGTATAGTAGACGAAGTCCCGATCCACATCCAACCCGAGCCGCCTGCAGCCCGCGACCACCGCCCGATCGCGATCGGGATCGAACAGCTCCGGCATCGCGAGGCTCCCGAGCGCCTTGAAGTAGTGACGCCGGTTCAGTCCGAACAGGAAGTACAGATTGAATCCGGCATACGGGCGCCAGTCCTCCCACTGCGGGATCACCGGGCAGTCGAGGCCCAGACTCATGAGCGCGCGGCTGAAGAGACGCGTGTGGGCGTTGTCGCTGTTGCCGCATCCGCATTCGTCGTACATGTGGCGGCTCAACTCCGCCTTGACCGACTCGCAGTAGTGGAGCTGCGACAGCGCGATCGCGTCGTAGAAGCGGTAGTTCAGGTAGCTGTCGGCCAGCAGGAACTTCTTGAAGTCCTCGAGATCGGCTCGTTCGGCCAGGTATCTCGTCGCGATGCGATCGTCGGGCGATTCCTGTCGCGAGACGTCGACCAGCCAGTCGCGCACCGCCTCCGGCGAAGCGAGCGCCGCATCGCTGGGCACCAGATCGGCGATGCACGACAGATCCCAGTCCATCCACGTGCGTTCGATCGACGCGCGCAGCTGCAGAAGCCATGGCGCGTGCTCATGCTGGACCGCCGGCGCCAATGGATTCCCGAAGCTCAGCTCGTACATCAGGTACAGCGTCTTGTGCAGATCCAGACACGCCGTGGTGTCGCCACCGCCAAAAGCGCCATCGAGCACGGCCGGGAGTTCTTTCTGGATCGCGCCCAGGATGTGCCGCGCCCTGACGTCCAGTTCGTCGGTACCCAGCAGATAGGCGACTCGTGGCGCGATGTCGGTCACCTCTTCGATTCGTGCGGGCACATGAATCGGCATCGCCAGGCCGGCCTGGCGTTCCCACAGGTTGTCCACGCAAATCGTCATACACGATCCATGGTTGGTCGCTCGTGACGCCGATGGCAGTTCAGGCGACTTAGAAACTCGTACGGGCTCAGTCCGCTGGCCTGCGCCAGCTCGGTCACGCCGTAGCGGCGTCCGTCAATCGTTCCGATGAGCACGGCCCAGTCGCCTCGTTGAGGCGCGGGCTCGGCCGTCGCGTCGACCTGCATCGCGTCCATCCCCACGGCCCCGACTGTCGTGCGCGGACGGTTGCCAAGCGACACGATCGTCCTCGTCGCGCCCGGCGGATGGCCGCCGCCGAACCCGATGGACAGCGTGGCGAGCCGCTGCCCTGCCCGGACGGCATGACGCCGGCCGTAGCCGACGAAATCGGCCCTTTCGAACTCGACCACCTGAACGACGCGAGCCTTCAGCGTGACAGCAGGTTCGAACCGCGCCATCGTCGCGGCGAGCCGGGCGTCGAGCTGCTCGGGAGCGAACATGTGTTCTCCGTACAGCAACAGGCCCGGCCGCACCCAGTCGGTCTGAAGCTCTCGGGACCAGCGGGGAATGCCGTGACTCGCGAAGAGACTCGTCTCGATCGCGGCTCCCATAGTCGAGCGGGTCACGTCGACGATTCGTTGGTAGCAGGCTATCTGATCGCGGCTGACCGCGTCCTCGGCATGCGCGTTGGTCAGGTGAGCGTAGACGCACCGGACCGTCAGCGAACGGCACGCGGCGGCGACCCGCAGGAACCGCGCGAACCGATTGGCGTCCTGATAGCCCGAGCGGTTGAAGCCGACGTTGGCGGCCACCCACACCTCGCGGTTCACGCCAGCGCTCTCCGCCGCAGCGTTGTACGCATACAACAGCTCCTCGTGTGCGATTCCAGGCGTCAGATTCCACCGCACCGCGGCGCCGGCGTTGTCGGGCGTATCGCCATCGAGCACGACAATCGGCTCCTCGAGTCCCGCCGCCCGAAGTACCAGACCCTCGGCGACCGAGTCCACCGCAAACGCCGGCACGTGCGCGTCGCGCAGAGTCCGTGCCACCTCCACAGCGCCAAGTCCGTAGGCGTCGCCCTTGATCACGCCGACCACGCGCGCACCGCCGGCGAGTTGCTCGATCTCTCGCACGTTGTGTCGAATGGCGGCATGGTCGACAGCGAGCTCAGCGCGGGACGCGCGCGCGCCTTCGACGTCGGCAATGCCTGGACGCGCGAAACCGGCAGCGTCGACCGGCTGGCGCTCAATCGCCTGCGTTGAGGCCATGTCTGTCGTCTCCATCGGCATCGGCGTAGTCCACGACCTGCCCCGTCCAGTTCGTGAAGCGCACGAACGGCGTCCCGCGCTGGTCCACCCACCGCCGAGGCGGCGCTTCGTCCTCGCCGAGAAGCGGCATCGTGAACTTCCCGGTGTGATGCGGCAGCACGAATTCCGGTACCGCCAGATTCGTGATCCGTCGCTTCAGCTGCCGCACGATATCGACGCCTTGCTTGACGGTCGTGCGAAGAAAGGCGCCGGCCGGAGAGCGCGGCATGAAGTGATAGAGGTAGTGCGGCACGACGCCGAGCCCGTACAGCCGCATGCACAGCCGGTGCATCAGCTCCGCATCGTCGTTGACGCCGGCGAGTAGCGGCATGTTGGCGAAGAGAATCGGCACGCAGCCGTGCAGCCGATCGACCGCCGCTTCGAATGCCGGCGTCAGCTCGTTGGGGTGCGAGACGTGCAGGCCGACGGCGGCAGGCCGATGGCGTCGAAAGACGTCAACGAGACTGTCGTTGACGCGAAACGGATTGAACGTCAACGCGCGCGTGTGCACGCGGATGTCCACGTGTCGGCCGATCCGCCGGAGGTCGCTCATGCAGCGATCGATCTGCTCGTCGCTGTTCATCAGCGGCTCGCCGCCGCTGAGAATCACCTCCTCGATGGCGGCGTTCTGACGAACGTAGTCTATCGTGTGGTCCCAGTGATCCTGGCGGAAGCGCCCTTTGGTGGAATCGCGCTCGAGCGTCCGCAACGCCTCGTAGCAGAACTGGCAGTAGCTGTGGCAGACGTTCGCCATGCGCAGGATGACCCGGTTCGGGTACTTGTGTTGCGCGATCGGCGTCACCATCTCATCGGGCAGTTCCCAGTTGTCGGTCTCGCCGTCATAGGCGAACTCGCCGGTGCCGTAGACGGGGGCCAGCGGCGCCAGCTGCCGCCACATCGGATCGGTGTCGAGCGGCGCGAGGCCGTCCGGCCGGCGTTCGATCAGGGTCAGCGCGTACGGCGTGAGGCCGATGCGCACCGACCGCACGTTCGCCTCAATCGCGTCGATCGTCGGCTTCGCCAGGCCCGGAAACACGGCAACCAGCTGCCGCACGTCGTGAATGGCGTGCCGCTGCTGCCAGGTCCAGTCACGCCACTCGTTGGCCGCGACATCACGCGGGCTCGACGCGATTCGCACGAAGGTGGTGGATGTCATGACTGGAGCTCCATACAGAACGCGGTGGCGCGGCGATCGACGGCAGGCCGCCGGACGTCGTTGACGATGTTGCGGTCGAACTGGTCGAGGAGGAGATTCCGGGCGATCTCGGCCGCTTTCACTCGCAGCTCGCGCAAACCCTCATCCGAATAGAACGCGCTGTGGGCCGTGAGCACGACACGGTCGTTGCAGCGAAGCTCGAGCGGCACATGCGGCTCGCCGTCGAGCACGTCCAGCCCCAGCGCACCCAGCCGGCCGCGAATCAGCGCGTCCACCATCGCCTGCTGATCGACGACCAGGCCACGCGAGGTGTTGATGAGAATCGCCCCGGGTCGCATCCGCGCGAGCTCGTCGGCGCCGATCAGTCCTCGCGTCTCGTCGGTCAGGTTGACGTGGACAGTGACGATGCCGCAGGCCGCGAGCAAATCCTGAAGCGTTTCGTAGCGAACGATTCCCAGGGCCTTGTCGACGCCACTGGGCAAATGCGGATCGTAGAACCCGACCTCCATTCCGAAGGCGGGCGCCCGCCGCGCGACCGCCGTCCCGATGCGGCCGAGGCCGACGATCCCCAGGCGTTCGCCGCGGAGACGGCGGACCGATCCGATGGCACGCCAGTCCCACGCGCCTTCACGACAGCCCCGGTCGACCGCGGTCAGCCGGCGCACGACGGCCAGGAGCAGGGCCCACGTGTGGTCGGCGACTTCCTCGGTGCCGTAGTCGGGCACGTTGCAGACGGGAATTCCGAGGTCACGCGCGGCCGCGATGTCGATGTTGTCGTATCCCACGGCCGCCCGCACGATTCCCCTGCAGCGCGCCATCTGCCGAATCGTCTCGGCGCCGAGCGCGATCGTGTGCCATGAGATGGCGGCGTCGACATTCGCCAGCCGTCCCGCCAGACCGCGCTCCGACGCGACGCGCACGAGCTCGACGTCCGCGAGGCCGGCCAGCACGTGCTGCTCGACGTCAGGTCGATCCACGTACGCACCCTCGATCGAATCGACGACGATCACGCGGAACGGACGGTCGTCCGGCGCGCTCATGGTCGCGGCTCCGGCAGAGCGCTCGCCGACGAAGCCGCGGCAGCTTCTCGCGCGGCTTGGAGACGTATGCGCAAACTGAGCGGCCGCATGTCGGTCCACACGTCTTTGATGTGCGCCAGACACTCGGTCTTGGTGCCGTTGACACCTACGGCCCTCCACCCAGGCGGCATCGGGAGATCGGCGGCCCAGATGGAATACTGTTCCTCGTCGTTCACGACCACTTCGAATCGATGCTCGGTGCTCATCTGGCTTCTCCTGACTCAACGGTGCGCTCGATTTCGTCAAGCAGCGCGTCACTGACGTGGCCGTCGCCGAGCGTGAGTTGCTGCTCGAGGATGGCCAGCGCCAGCGTTTCGATTCGGGGGCTTTCGAAGAAGGACTGCAGTGACAGCGTCACGCCGAGGGCTTCCTCGATGCGCGCGAGAACCTGCGCGGCGATCAGGGAGTGGCCGCCGAGATCGAAGAAGCTGTCGGACACGCCGACGCGCTCGATCTCGAGCACCTCTAACCAGATCTCGACGAGCCTCGCCTCGAGCGGCGTACGTGGTGGCACGTAGGAAGCGGGCGCTGGAAGTTCTGCGGTGGCCGGGTCGGGCAGTCCCCCGCGATCGAGCTTTCCGCTGGCGAGACGTGGAAGGGCGCCGACTACTTGTATCGAGGCAGGGACCATGTGAGCCGGCAACACGCGTGCGAGCCTCGTGCGCACGGCTTCGACCGCGATCGTCAAGTTCGGCGCCGCCACGACGTAGGCGGCGAGCCGTTGATCGCCGTCGCGACCGCGCCACGGCAGTACCGCTGCCGCCGCCACTTCCGGGCAGCCGTGCAGGGCCGCCTCGACTTCTCCGGGCTCGACGCGGTAGCCGCGAATCTTGATTTGATCGTCCACGCGGCCCGAGAACAGCAGCGCGCCGTCGGCCCTGAAGCGGACGCGATCGCCGGTCCGATACATGCGATCGCCGGGATGCGGCGAGAACGGATCGGGCAGAAACCGTTCGGCGGTCAAGTCGGGACGCGCGGCATACCCGTGGGCAAGGCACACACCACCGAGGAACAACTCGCCGAGCGCGCCGGGCGGCACCGGTTGAAGCGCCCCATTGAGGACGTACGCGCGCACGCCGGCAATCGGTCGGCCGATCGGCGGCAGGCTCGTGTCGCGCTCCACCAGATGTTCGGTCACGACGTGCGTTTCCGTCGGTCCATACTGGTTGTACAAGTGGCAGGCGCCGAGCCCGTCCAAGAGGCGTCGGAGCGCCGGCGTGATCTGCAGCTGTTCTCCGGCGGCGACAATCTCACAAAGCGTTCGAAGGCCTTCGAGGCGGCCGCGCCGTCCGACCTCTTCCGCGAGCGAGAGCAGAGCCGCCGGCGGCAGGAAGAGGCGCTCGATTGCCTCGCTCTCAACGAATGACAGCAGCGCGCCTGGATCGCGGCGGACCATCTCGTCCGGAATCACCAGCGTGCCGCCCGCGCAGAGCGTCGCGAAAATCTCCTGAACGCCGACGTCGAAACCCAATGAGGCAAGGTGCGCAGTGCGCAGCGGGCGGCCGGAACGGATGCGCTGCCACGCAATCAGGTTGTGGAGAGCGCGATGGGGCATCGCCGCACCTTTCGGCCGCCCCGTCGATCCCGATGTGTAGATCACATACGCGGCCGCCTCTGGACCGAGAGGCATGGCAGGCGAGGACCGATCGCAGGTCTGATCCGACTCGTCATCGTCGGGGGCCGCTTCGTCCATGAACGCGACGCGCGCGCCCGAATCGTCCAGCATGAACCGAAGCCGTTCGTCGGGATCGGCCGGATCGAGCGCCAGGCACGTACCGCCCGCTTTCAGCACGCCCAGAATCGTGGCGACGCGCGTGTCGGACCGCGTGAGACCGATCGCCGCGACGTCGCCGGGAAGAAACGAGGAAGCCCGCAGCCGCGACGCGAGCCGATGTGCGCGCCTGACAAGGTTCCGGTACGTGACCGTCCGATCGCCACAGACGAGCGCAATCGCGTCCGGCGCCGCGACGGCCTGCTCGTCAACGAGTTCCTCGACGCGCCTCGGCGGCCATTGCGGCGCCGGCGAGCATCCCCAGTCGTTCAGCACCGCGGTCTCATCGGGCGTCGGCAGGCTGAGGGTGCTGACGGGTGCGTGCAGCGCCGCGGCCATCGCGCCCAGGATGCCGATGAACTGGTGTTCGAAGCCGACAATCGTCGAGCGATCGAACAGATCGAGGCTGTACTCGATGGTCACCTCAATCGCGTCGGTCGTTTCCTGGATGAAGAACGTGGCGTCGAACTTCGCCGTGCCGGTGGAGAGTGGCGCTCGTCGCTCTCTCTCTCCAGAGAGTGTTTCTCCGGCCGCGACCGGCAAGTGCTGATACGTCACCATCACGTTGAACAAAGGATTGAGGCTCAGATCGCGCTCGGGCCTGAGGAGTTCGACCAGGCGCTCGAACGGCATCTCCTGCCGCGCGAACGCGTCGAGGGTCAGCTGTTGCACCCGTCGCAGCGCCTCGCTGACGGTCGGATTGCCTGAAAGATCGACACGCAGCACCAGGGTGTTGACGAAACACCCGACGATGTCCTCGAGCTCGCGACGCCGACGGTTCGCGATCGGAGTGCCGACGACGAGATCGCTCTGGCCAGACACCCGATGCAGCAGGAGATAGACGCCGAGCAGTATGGCCATGAACGGCGTCACGCCTTCGGCCCTGGCCGTTTCACGAATGCCGTTCGCGATCGCACCAGGTATGGCAAAGTGGTGATGCGAGCCGCGATGCGTCTGCACCGCCGGTCGAGGCCGATCGGTCGGCACCAGGACCATCGCCGGCGCGTCCGCGAGACGATCGACCCAGTACGCCTGCAGCCGCTCCAGCCGAGGCCCCTGCAGCGTGGTTCGCTGCCACCAGGCGAAGTCGGCGAACTGCCGTTCGAGGGGCGGCAGCGGCGACGGCTCGCCCGCACAGGTCGCCTTATAGAGCGTTCGGAGCTCGCGCTCGAGAATCTCGACCGACCATCCGTCGGCGACGATGTGGTGCATTGTCAACACCAGCGCGTAGTCGTGATCCGCGAGACGCACCAGCGACGCCCGAATCGGTGACGCCGCGAGGTCGAACGACAGCGCCGCTTCTAACTGTGTATGCCGAACAGCGGCCGCTTGCCGTTCGGCCGGCGGCACACCCCGGAGATCCACCTGTCGCATCGCGACGTTGAACTGTTCACGGACGGTCTGCACCGGCCTGCCTGACACCTCGGTGAACACCGTGCGCAGCGCCTCGTGACGTTGAACGAGCTGATCGAGCGCCCTCTCGAGCGCTGCCCGGTCGACGTCTCCCTGCATGCGGAACAGCAGCGGCATGTTGTAGTACGCGCTGGCCGGATCGAGCTTCTGCAGGAAGTACAGCCGCTCCTGTGTAAAGGAGAGCGGCAGCTCCGAGCGGCGCGGCGCAGGACTGACTGGCGCGCGTTCGGAGTCGGGCAGCGGGTCGGCCTCCGCGATGTACTGCGCGAGGAGCGCGATGGTCGGTTTCGAAAAGAAGACCTGGAGCGGCACGTCAATCGAAAAGCGATCGCGGATCCGGTACGCGATCTGCGCTGCCTTCAGCGAGTGCCCTCCCAGCTCGAAGAAGTCGTCGTGGACGCCGATGTCGTCGCGCCGCAGCACCTGCCGCCAGATCTCGGCCAGCTGTGTCTCAGGGCCAAGGGTCGGTTCGACAATCGGCGCACGCCGCTTCGGCACGTCGACGCCGGCGAGCGCCTGCCGATCGTGTTTGCCGCTCGGGGTTCGTGGAAGCTGCTCGAGCCAGACGAACGCCGAGGGAATCATCGTGTGCGGCAGCAGCGCCCTCAGCGCTTCGCGGATCTGCCGGTCGTCGATCGATGCCTGCTCCGGCGATACGAGGTACGCGCAGAGATACGGCTCGTGCTCCTGCCGGTTCTTCACGATCACGACGGCCTCGCTCACACATGGAAGCGACTCGAGCGCATGCTCGATTTCGTCGAGCTCGATGCGGTGCCCTCGCAGCTTGATTTGACGATCGTTCCGCCCGATGAACTCGATCGCGCCGCTCCAGAGAAAGCGTGCGCGGTCGCCGGTTCGGTACAGCCGCGCGCCCGGTCGCGCCAGCACCGGGTCCGGCACGAACGCGGCCGCGGTCAGCGACGGCTGGTTGTGGTAGCCGCGAGCGACCTGCGTGCCGCCGATGCACAATTCGCCGATGGCGCCAATCGGCACCGGCCGTTGCCGGTCGTCGAGGATGTGCATCTGGGTATTGGCGACCGGGACGCCAATTGGAACGGTGTGGCAAGCCGGGTCCTCCCGCTCGCACCGCCACCACGTCACATCGATCGCGGCTTCTGTCGGACCGTACAGGTTGTAGAGCTCGGAATTCGAGCGCTCGAAGAAGCGCCGCTGGAGATCGACGCTGAGAATCTCGCCGCTGCAAATGACCCGCGACAGAGATGCGGGAACATCGACGCCCCGGGTTTCGAGCAGGCTGCGGAGCATCGACGGCACGAAATGAGCCGTCGTCACGGCGTAGTCCGTGATCAGCGAGGCGAGATAGCTGGGGTCGCGGTGGCCGCCTGCCCGCGCGGGTACGATCGTCGCCCCTGCGATGAGCGGCCAGAACAGCTCCCAGACGGCGACGTCGAATCCGATCGGCGTCTTCTGAACGACGCGCTCGCCCGGAAGAAGCCCGAAAGCCTCCTGCATCCAGAACAGGCGATTGCAGATCGCGCCATGCACGTTGACGACACCCTTGGGACGGCCGGTCGAGCCCGACGTGTAGATCACATAGGCGGCGTCGTCTTCCGAACACCCCAGATCCGGGTTGTGTTCGCTGCCTTGCAGCAGCACGTGATCGAGCAGCAGGACCGTCGGATCGTGGACATCGATGTTGAGCGCCGCCTCGGTCGTCGTCACAATCGCGCGCGGGCCGGCGTCTTCGAGCATGTAGTCGCGCCGGGTCGGGGGCGTGTCGGGATCGATTGGCGTGTAAGCGGCGCCGCACTTCAGTACCGCAAGCACCGCTTGCACGAGCTCGGGCGACCGATCTAGCATCACCACGACGCGGTCGCCACGCCCCACGCCGCGTCGCAGCATCTCGTGCGCGAGGCGATTCGCGCGAGCATTCAGATCGGCAAACGTCACCGAGCCGCACTCGCCCGCTATCGCCTCACCATCTGGCGTCTTCTCAGCCTGCCGCTCGACGAGCTGATGCAAGCAGACGCCGGTCTCGAAGCGCCGCTCGGTCCTGTTCCAACGCGCGAGCTGCGCCTGCTCTTCCGCCGGCATCGGCGGAAACGCCGAGAGAGCTGTTTCCGGCGCGCGAGACGCGATCGACGCGAGCATCTGGAAGTGCGCGGCCCACCGCTCGATCGATTCGCGGTCGAACAACTCCGTCGAGTACTCGAACGTGAATTCAACGCCCTTCGCACTTTCCGACGCGTACAGCGTGAGGTCGAACTTCGACGTGCCAGTTCCCAGCGGAAGGGTTTCGATGGGCGCGGACCCGCCGCTAGCCGATGAACCCTGCAGCGGGTCTTCCTGGAGCGCGAACATTATCTGGAAGAACGGATTGCGGCCGGTTTCGCGCGGAGGTGCGAGCGCTTCGACCAGCTTCTCGAAGGGCATTTCCTGGTGCGAGAGATCGTTCAGCACGCCAGCGCGCACGCGACTCACGGCTTCCGCGAACGTCGGATCGCCGCTCAAGTCGGTCCGCAGTACCAGGTTGTTGACGAAACAGCCGATCAGTCCGTCCAGCTCGACGCGCGACCGGTTCGCGACCGGCGATCCCAGGACGATGTCGTCACGTCCCGTGAGACGCTGGATCAGCATCTTGAAGACAGTCAGCCACGTCACGAATCGGCTTGCCTTCTGCACGTGACCGAACCGCAAGAGCGGTTCCGCCACACTGCCCGGCACGGCGAAGTGATGCGTCGCACCAGCCATCGACGTGACGGCCGGGCGCGGCCGATCCGACGGAAGATCCACTGTCAGCGGCGCGCCCTGGAGCCGCTCCGTCCAGTAGCCCAGGTGCTCCGCGAGCTCGGCACCGGCCAGCCGCTCTCGCAGCCGGCGCGCGTACTGCGGGTACTGAACCGGCAGATCGGCCGGCTGGATCGGTCGCCCTGCGACGAGGGCTTCGTAGAACTGACGCAGTTCGTCGAAGAGCACTCGCATCGACCATCCGTCGCTGACGATGTGATGCATCGTCAGCACGAGGATGTGCGCGTTCCGTGCCTCCCGAATCAACAGAACCCGCAGCAGCGGTCCCGCGGCGAGGTCGAAGGGCACGCAGATCTCTTCGCGCGCGATCCGCTGCGCCTCGTGTTGCGATTCCGCGGCCGGCGATCGGCTGAGATCGACCAGACGGCATGGCACGTCGATGACAGGACGGACCAACTGAGTCGGGCCATCTTCGCTGGCCACGAACACCGTCCGAAGCGCGGCATGCCGCTCGACGATTTGATTGACGGCGACCTCGATGGCCCGCTCGTCGATCGTCCCACGCATCGTCAACACGATCGGCACGTTGTAAGCCGGGCTGTCGGGGTGGAGCTTCCACAAGAACCACAGACGCTCCTGCGAGGGCGACGGCGGATACGAGGCCGCCTGTGTGCCCCGCTCGCCGAGCAGACGGGCGAGAAGCGCGCGCCTCGCGTCGGGAGTGAGATCGCGCACGGCGGTTGTCATGCGACCCCTCCGCTGCCGATCAGCTGTTGAAGCCGCCGATCCACTTCGGTGTCGCTCAGCAGGTTCACGTCGACCAGGTCGTCCGCATCGCCGGTGTCGTGTTCCGGAGCGCTCGACGTTCCCTGGTATTGCGACAGTGCGGCCGCCAGCTCGGCGACCGTCGGGTGCTCGAAAAAGGCGCGCACTGGAACCTCGATCGAGAGACGGTCGCGGAGGCGTGCCGCGCCACGCGCCGCGAGCAGCGAATGACCGCCGAGCGTGAAGAAGTTGTCGTCGACGCCGATCCGCTCCGCACGGAGAACCTCGGCCCACACCAGAGCGACGATCCGTTCGCGATCGGTCCGCGGCGCGACATACGGAGCGTTGCGCCGGACCTGCAGACCGTTGAGGCTCGTGAGCCGCCGCCGATCGAGCTTGCCGCTGCCGGTGACCGGCAGGTCGTCGACGATCCACCACTCGGAGGGAATCATGTGGGTCGGGACGTTCTTCTCGAGACTGCTTCGCAGATCGTCGACGAGCGCGAGCCCGCTGCACCACGCAAACGCGGCACGCGGCGCGGGTTGTCGAGCGCGGTCTCGCGACATCCTGTCGCCATCCACGGCACGCGACGCATAGACCTGGACGAGATTGGTGCCCTCCAGCCTGGGATCGCGGTCGGTGCTGACGAAGAAACCGCGCGAGCGCAGAAGCTCGCCGATCGTCTCGAGCCGTGAGTCTTCCGCGCGAACCTCGAGGGCAAGCTGGCCGATCACGGACCAGTGCTCGTCGTCGATTCCCCGCAGGACATCGAGCTCGCTACCCTCCACGTCGATCTTCAGGAAGTCGACCTGCGTCACGCCGCTCGATCGCAGGAGATCGGACAGCCGCGCGACCCGGCACCGGACACACACGGATTCCAGTCGATCGCGAAGCGCGTCGTTTGTCAGCTTGTTCAAGGTCTCTCCTGAATCGTCGGTCGGCGCATTGGCGGCGAACCGTTCAACCAGCAGGCGCGCCTGCGCTGGATCGTCGTGACGGCCGGATATCAACGCGGCGCCAGGGAAGTACGTGAGTTCGGCACTACCCTCTTCCGAGCCCGCTGCCGCCTGTATCACCTGCGCGTCAACGTCATACCGCCGGAGGTTGTGCCGCAGCACCCGAGCAAGATCGGGAAGAGGCTCGACCGCGATGATTCGCGCATCGGGCGCGCGCAGCGAGGCATACAGCGAGAACAGCCCGATGTGTGCCCCGACATCGACGATCGACCGCGCGTGCTGCAGCTCGGTTCCGAATCGCTCGTAACAACATCCGTCGAAGATCTCTCGATACAGGAACGATGTCTCGCTCCGGTTCATTTGAAGCACCGCCATCCCGTTCGGCAGCTCGACCTCTTCGGGCGTACGGATGAACGGCGTCGTCTCGAGCGGCTCCAGCGCCCGACGCACCGGCAGGCTCGGGCCATAGCCCGGAACGACGTAGGCAGCCAGCCGATCGCTGCCGCCCGCGACGCTCCGCACGGCCACCGCCGCCCGTTCGACGCCAGGGTGACGGAGGAGATGGCTCTCGATGTCTCCAAGCTCGATGCGGACGCCACCGAGCTTGACCTGTTCGTCGATTCGCCCGAGGTATTCGATGACGCCCGACGGCGTGCGTCGTGCGCGATCTCCCGTGCGATAAAGACGGCCGCCCGCCTTCGAGCTCAGCGGATGTGGAACGAAGCGCTCGGCGGTCAGGTCTGGCTGGTTCGCATAGCCACGAGCCAATGGCACGCCGCCCAGATAGATTTCTCCCGGCACGCCGGAAGGAACCGGCCGAAGCGCCTCGTCCAGAACGTACACCTCGGCGTTCGCGATCGGCAATCCGATCGGTACGTTCGACGAGTGATCCGCGCGGTCGAATCGATGTGCGGTGACGTCAATCGACGCTTCCGTCGGCCCGTAGAGATTGAACAACTGCGCGTCGAGCGCGGCGAGGCACCGATCGCGCAGGGCGGGCGTCAACGCTTCCCCGCTGCAAATCACGCGACGGAGGGCGCCACTGC